>ERZ724509.207-NODE-207-length-28436-cov-11.213735_pt1 | contig 28436 bp, 35 predicted proteins | sample MGYA00376042_ERZ724509 | MGnify/ENA primary metagenome ERZ724509 (study PRJEB28724, sample SAMN07190887) | wastewater metagenome | isolation source: effluent of sewage treatment plant in Hong Hong | place: USA: Christiansburg, Virginia | collected 2016-03-01 ...
TGACGAGTCCCGGCGGGCTTTTATTCAAGCCCACCAGCCGCTGCCCGCAGCTCGGCTGCGTGGCGCGCCAGCTCCTCTGCCTGCTGCTCCATCTCGTGCGCTGCCCAGTCGGTGCACAGGCCCCACACCTCCCTGATTTTTTCAACTGCCCATTGTTCATTGGAGATCCGCATATGAGTTACCCGACTGTTTTCAACATCGACGCCGACATCCTCGGCCCCGGCTATTCGCTGACCGTGCTCGACAAGGCCCTGGGGCCCCTGTGCACGACCGTGGAGATTCGGTGCTCCGACAAGCTCAAGGGCGACTTTGCCCGTCACTGCCGAACCATCGGCCGCGACATCTCGGAGCGCACCCGGGAGCTGTTGGCCCTCGATGTGTACGGCCCGGATGGTGTTCGTACTTTGCTGGATCAGCAGCTCGATGTCATCGGCATCGGTGGGCGCCATCACGTCCCGCTGGTTGTCCCGACAGCGATGTCTGCGGGCGAGGCAGCAGGCCGCATTTGATCAACCACACACGCAGCAACGGATGTCACGGCAATGGGGCGCAACAAATCTGCAGCGGCCTGTCTGGTTCATGGTTTTGAGCCAGGCCCGGCCCGCGTGCTTTCAGGATGCTCAGACGTGGGAGTCGTATCTGGAGGCGGTCCACGACGACGCCCTGGACAACGAGGCCCTGCGTGCCCGGCTCAATCGAGGCCAGGTGCCCGACATCTGCGACGACTGCACGGCCAGACATCAACGGCGCATGCACGCAGCAGGGCGATGCGCCCCGCCTGCCAATGCCACGCCACCACTGTTGCCGATCGAACTGGAGGCATGACCGCATGAGGCACCCAAACCCTGGACAGCCATTCGTCAGCGAGATCAGCGCCGAGGACAAGCGCGCTTCGTCTTGCGATGGCAAGGAGCGCTTCGACTCGTTCCAGTTGGCCAACAAGGTGGCCGTCCGCAACAACCGGCAGCACTGCCGCCGCACCCCATACCGCTGCCCGCACTGCGGTGGCTACCACCTCGGCACGCCCAGCTTGGGCCGCAAACAGAAGGTCAAACGATGATGAAACAACCAGCAGCCAACCGGCAGGACCACAGGCCTGCCACCTGCGCGACCATGGAGCGTGCCAAGCGCTTCGCGGCCGCGCTGACCGACGCCGAGCGCCTGACGCTCATGGAGCCGACCGAGCTGGCGGCCAACCGCATGCTGGACGGCCAGGCCGACGAGCGCGACTGGGGCACCCTGGCCGAAGCGCTGGGCATGGGCATCGAGCTCATCAAGCGCGGGATCTGCAGCGATGCGCAAAGCGTCAAGGTGCTGGTCGACGGCTACTACGCGATCGGCGAGATCGGCAAGCGCTACCCAACGACTGGCCACTACCAGCCCCAGGGCCAGGAAGCGGACGCCATCGCCGAAGGCCTGAAGCGGCATGCCCTGCAGCTGCAGTTCACCACCGTCAACGATCTGCGCCAGGCGTTCAACCGCCGCCAAAACGCCAAGGCCCGGGCGCGCGCTGGCCGCGCCCCAGCGATTACACCCATGGGAGTCAAAAACGCATGAGCTACCAACCACAACCGGGCACGATTGCCTATCGCGTCTGCGGACACCTGTCGTGGCTGTCCAAGGGTGAAGAGGTCACCTCCCCCGTTCTGCTGGAAGCCATCGGACAGCCGACAGACTGGCAGGGCCTGTCTCCGTGCATGGAGCCAGCCATCGCCGCTGGCGTCGTCACCAAGCGCATCGAGGGGCGAAGGGCATTCTGGCGCCTGGCCGATGGTGTCGACATGAGCGCCGTGTTTGCGGATGCCCCCGAACCACTGAACCGACCCAGGAGCATCCAGGAGCATGCGCGGACCGATTCCCAATCCGAGTGTGCGCGCTCCCATCCCCACGAGAACATGGGTGCAGCCTGCCAGGCGAAAGCCGAGCAAGCCCGACGCACGGCCGCCGACGCTCGCATCGCAGAGGAGCAGCGCTATCTGCGTCAGCTGGGCACCGTGGACGTTGAAGCCCCTGCGGATCCAGAGCTGACCGATGTCGTCGACGCTGAGTTTGTCGAAGTGGCCATCTCCAACACTGGCCGCCTGCTGATCTGCAACGGCCCACAGCAGATTGCACTCAGCCCCAAGCAGACCGAGAAGGTTTTCCAGTACCTGGATGAGCAGCGTGGCGTTGTTTGGGAGGCTGCGTGATGCACACCTCCGAAATCCGTCACTTCCATCTGTTCTGTGGTCTGGGTGCTGGCGCCCGTGGTTTCAACCGTGCCCAGGCCCGCGTGGGTAACCTGCAGGGCGTATTCCGCTGCCTGGGTGGCATCGATGTCGACAAGGTGGCCATCCAGAACTTCGACCGCATGACGGGTACACCCGGCACGGTCTTGGATCTGTTCGACCGAGAACAATTCATCGCGTTCCATGGCCGAGAGCCGAGCCCAGACTGGCGCGAAGCAACCCCAGCAGACATCCGCCGCGCTGCCGGCAATGAGCGTCCGAACATCGTGTTCCTGAGCGCCCCGTGCAAGGGCGTCAGCGGCCTGCTGTCCGAGAGCAAGAGCAAGACCGGCAAGTACCAGGCCCTCAACCGCCTGACTCTGCGCGGCGTCTGGCTGATGCTGGAGGCCTGGGCCGATGACCCACCCGAACTGGTCATCTTCGAGAACGTCCCGCGCCTGGCCACTCGCGGCCGGCACCTGCTGGACCAGATCACCGGCATGCTGCGCGCCTACGGCTACGCCACGGCCGAGACAACCCACGACTGCGGCGAACTGGGCGGCCTGGCCCAAAGCCGAAAGCGCTTCCTGCTGGTGGCTCGCCACCTGGAGAAGGTGCCCAACATGCTCTACGAGCCTGCCAAGCGCCCGCTGCGCGCCGTGGGCGACGTGCTGGGCAAGCTGCCCATGCCGGGCACCGGCAACGCCATGCACCGCCTGCCGGCGCTGGCCTGGAAGACCTGGGTTCGACTGGCATTCGTAGAGGCGGGCAAGGATTGGCGCTCGCTCAACCGGCTGGCGGTCGAGGATGGCTACCTGAGTGATTACCTGATCGTGCCCGCGATGCACAACGGCACGATGGGTGTGCACGCCTGGAACGACACCACGGGAACGGTCACGGGCAACGCCAGGCCAATGACCGGCGCCTTCAGCGTGGCCGACCCGCGCTGTGCCACCGTCAAGCACAACAACTGCTTCCGCGTTGTCCGCTGGGCAGGCCCGGCCGGCACCGTCACTGGCGGTGGCCACCCGAGCGCAGGTGGGCAGTGCGTCGCCGACCCGCGACCAGGCGGCGAGCTGTTCAGCAAGTACCCGGTCACCGACTGGCAGGAGCCCGCGGGCACGGTCATCGCGGGGAGCACCACCGGCCAGGGCGCCTTTGCTGTCGCTGACCCACGCAGCGGCATGGCCGGCGATCGAGCGGCCTACCAGACCGGCGGGCACTATGGCGTGATCCCATGGGACCAGCCAAGCGGCGCAGTGAGCGCTGCGGCGTGCCACGACAACGGTCGCTGGTCGGTCGCTGACCCCCGAGTTTGCGAAATTTCGCAAGTTGGCAAGTTGCCCGCCGCTACCGACCACCTGGTGGCCATGATCCTGGCCGAAGACAACACCTGGCACCGTCCGTTCACGACGCTCGAGCTGGCCGCCCTGCAAAGCCTGTTTGATCCAGAAGACCCAGCCGAAGCCTTGGCTTTCGGCCTGGCTGGCGAAAGCGATCAGACCGACCGGGAGCAGATCGGCAATGCCGTCCCGTGCGCCTCCGCTGAGGCCATCGCAAGCGAGATGGGCCGGACCCTGCTGCTGGCACGGTCAGGCGAGACCTTCCAGCTCAGCTGCGCGCCGGTCTGGGTTCGCCCTGTGGCCGCGGCGATCAATCTTGCGCAGGGGGTGGTGTGACCCGGCCAGCACCATACCCTGCCGACACCAAAGCCAAAGGCTGGCGCTTCGAGCTGGACCTGGAGCGGGTGGAGCAGTCCGACACCTGGGATCTGGCCGCCGAGATCCCGATGGCTCAGCACGCGCTTTTGATGATGTGGACCACCGCATGGCGACAGGTTCCGTGCGGATCCATGCCAGCGGACACCAACCTCATCCGCGCCAAGCTCAAGATCCCACCGAAGCTCTGGGCACCCATGGCTGCAGTCGTCATGCGGGGCTGGTGGCCGGCGGAAGACGGCCGGCTGTATCACAACGCCATCATTGAGCGAGTCCTGGAGATGATGCAGCGCGATCAGGTCTTCTTCGACCTGAAGAACGGTACAGGCTACCGGCGCCACCTTGATGCCGTTATCGCCGCACACGGAAGCGTGTGCTTTTACTGCGGTACGAACCTCGATTCGCCAACGCTTGACCATGTCATTCCGCGCTGCCAAGGCGGTAGCGATGACCCAATAAACCTCGTTCCCGCCTGCAAGAGCTGCAACAGCAGCAAAGGCGGAAGGACGCCAGATCAATGGAGGTCATGCAATGGCCGGTGACTGGATCAAGATGCGCGCCGATTTGATGACGCACCCAAAAGTTGTCCGCATTGCGTCCGCATTGCGTGCGGACAAGTTGCGCGTGATTGGCGGACTGTTTGCGGTCTGGTGTCTGTTTGACACCCACTCCGAAGACGGACGGCTTGATGGATACACCGCCGAAGCGATCGATGACGAGGTCCGCTGCGACGGCATTTCGGCCGCCATGGAAGCTGTCGACTGGCTCGAAATTGGGCCAGATTACGTGGCTACGCCCCGCTTTGACTCTCACAACGGCAGGTCTGCAAAGCGCCGAGCCCAGGAGACGGAGCGCAAGCGAAATGAGCGCAATACGTCCGCACCAGATGCGGACAAAAAGCGGTCCAGAGAAGAGAAGAGAAGAGAAGAAGTAAATACAACAGCAACAGCAACACGCGAGGCTTCGGTCGACATCGAGGTCTTCCCGATCAGCAACGGCTGGGCACCCGGCAACACATTCGCCGTCCAGGCCAAGCTCATGGGCCTGCCTGTGCTCGACCCCAAGGCCATGGCCGAGGGCCTGTCCGAGTTCACCGCCTACTGGCTGTCCAGGCCCGGGGAGCAGCGCACACAGGCCGAGTGGGAGCACGCCCTGGCCAAGAGCCTCAAGCATCGCCAGGTGACGTCCGTGGAGGCCTCCGCTCGCCAATCCAGCACCCCACGCCCGCAGCGCCCAAGCGCAACACCACGAACCCCCAACCACGGAGGCCACGATGCTGTCGAACCTGCTTGACAAGCTGCCCGAACCGCCAAAGGGCCCACTGCAGCCATCGCCAGGGCGCAGCGTCGACGACCTGCGGGAGATGGCCACGTGCGAGCACCATGGCCCGTACCTGGTGCGCAGCGGATCCGTCCGCCACATGGTTGCCCACAACCCTGGCGGCTGCCCAGACTGCCTACGCGCAGTCAGGGCCGAGAGTCTGCTGGCCGCCAGCAACATCCCCCCGCGTTTCGCCGCGTGCGAGTTCGACAACTTCGAGGCCACCACACCCCCGCAGCGCAAGGTGCTGACGGCCTGCCGCGCCTACGCGGACGAGTTCCGGGGGCACCTGGCAGCAGGTCGCGGGCTGATCATGCTGGGCAACCCAGGCACCGGGAAAAACCACCTGGCCACGGCCATCTGCAAGGCCGTGCAGGCCCAGCGCTTCACCGTGCTGCGCGTCAAGGCCTCCGAGTTTCTGGACGCCTACTGGGCCAAGGAGTTCGCCGAGCGTGACGCCTGGGTGCGTGACCTGGCCAAGGTGCACCTGCTGGTGCTCGACGAGATGGGTCGCAGCAGCTCCACCGCCAACGCCCAGAACGCATTTTTCAGGCTCATCGATGCCCGATACGAGGCCATGCGCCCCACCGTGCTGCTGTCCAACCTGGACCGCCAGGGCGTCATCGAGGTGCTGGGTGATGCGGCCTACGACCGCCTGACCGAGGCCGGAGCCCAGCGCCTGACGTTCGACTGGCAGAGCTCCCGGGCCACAAGCACGCGAGGCGCGCAGCCATGAGCAAGACCGACACCTGCCTCAAGTGCGGTCGTGTCGGCCACACGTCCAGCAGCTGCACGCGCCCGATCGGCCTGCCCAGCCCGCAGATCACCGTGGAGCCCTTTGACGGCACCGAGGGCATGGTCACCTGCACCGACTGCGCCCGCCGTGGCATCCCGGACTACCACGGCCGAGGCGGCTGCACCCGCTACGTGCCCGCCATGGCAAGGACCCTCCAGCACTGCAACTGGCACCGCCGAGCCGTGCGCAACCCAAGGCATCACGCATGACCACCACACCCATCACCATCCACGTACCCGGCCAACCTCAAGGCAAGGGCCGCGCCAAGATCGTCAAGATCGGCGGCTTCTCGCGCATGGCCACGCCAGCCAAGACCGTCGCCTACGAGGGTTTGATCGCCCATGCTGGCCAAGAAGCCATGGCCGGACGCCCGCCCATCGAGGGGCCCGTGTGCGTCGTGGTCGACATGCGCTGCCAAGTGCCCGCCTCATGGTCCAAAAAGAAGCAGGCCCAGGCCCTGGCCGGTCTGATCCGACCCGTGAGCAAGCCCGATCAGGACAACGTGCTGAAGGCCCTGTTCGATGGCCTGAACGGCGTCGCGTGGAAAGACGACGTTCAGGTGGTCGAGATCCTCAGCCGCAAGCGCTACGCCGAAACCCCCGGACTGTCGGCAGAGATCGAACCCATCGAGGATGCGCCCGCCACGCCCGCCACGCCCGCCAAGACCTCACCCCGGCAAGAAGCACTCAGCCTGTAACACGCCAACCCGTAACACCGCGCTGTAACAAGAGGACCAAAAAACCATGATCGCCATAGGCAAGGACGACAGAATCACGGCAGCCGAGCGCTATGCCCGCGCCACGTCAACCAGCGACCTCACGCCCAACCTGACGGGCCGATGTGACGCTGACAAGCTGATCGCCGCCGGCTGGGTCGCCCGAGATCCCCGCCGATCTGCGGCCCTGGCCCTGTACCGCATGGCCGTCAGCGGCGACATGAACGGCCTGCAGACCATCGCCGACACCATGGATGGCTGGCTCAACGGCAAGCTCCAGCGCAAGGGCGCCAAGCCTGTGCCGCGGATCCAGCGCCGCGAGATGGTGGTCCACGTGCTGCACTGGTGGCTGCGTCCGACCTGCGGCTACTGCGAGGGCAGGGCGTTCGAGCTGATTGGCGACGACGATGCACCTGGCGCCCGCGCGCTGAGTGGCCGCGCCTGCCAGGCCTGCCACGGATCCGGCAAGCGTCCGGTCGAGCGCGAGGTTCCGCCCCACCTGAAGGAGCCCGCCCGCATGCTGGCCGACCAGCTGGACAACCTGGTGCTGCTGGTGACCGGCGAGATGGCCAAGGTGCTGAGCGAGCGGATGCCGGAGCTGGGGGTAGCCCCATGACACACAGCAGAGTGACGCCCCAAGGGCGGGCCATGGGCAAGACGTCAGCCAGGCTGGCCGAGCTTGGCCGCGCCCGCTTGGAGGCCCTGGGCCTTGATGGAGCGAAGGCCCCGATGCTGCGCTCCGAGATGTGCAAGAGCTGCGCATGCCAGCCCGGCAGCGTGCCGAACGGTTGCCTCCAGACGCAGCTGGACTTTCTCAAGTCAGTGCACGAGGGCAAGCCGTTTCGCTGCCACGCACCGATGGACGGCAAGATTTGCGCGGGCTGGACGCGAGCGAGGGCCGAACTGGTGGCCAAGCCACTGCCGCCCGACGCGGTGGCGTTGCTGGACAAGTGGGAGTACAGCCCGCCGGACACGTCCGCATGAAACCCCACCCGATCAACATGCTTTTCAACGACAAGGAACAACCGCAATGACCCAACCCACCCAAGCCATCGAGAGCGCCATCCAGGCTGCAGGTTCCAACGTGGCGCCACGCATCACGCCGGCCGACATCGAGGCGAACATTGAAAGCTGGTGGTACTTCACTGCCGCTGAAGGCGCAAATGGCGCGGCCGCCGAAGGCACCCCCTATTCCGAGCAGCCGCCTGTTGGCGCCTCATCCCCGCTGCGTCTTCTGACCTTTTGCGTGCTGGTGCTGCGCAATGGCTTCACTGTCACAGGCGAATCGGCGTGCGCAAGCCCCGAGAACTTCAACGCCGACATCGGCCGCCGCATTGCCCGCGAGAACGCTGTCGCCAAGATCTGGCCGTTGATGGGCTACGAGCTGCGCAGCAAGTTGCACGCGATCGAGACGGCTATCCCTCCGGAGCCCACCACCTTCCAGGACCGCGTACGCGCTGAGTACAACGAGCTCAACGAACGGCTGTCGAAGCTGGTGGCGTTCTTCGTCACCGACACCTTTGAAGCGCTGCCGGCCGAAGAAAAGGATAGCCTGACCGCCCAGCATGCCGCCATGTGCGACTACAGCAACTGCCTGCGTGAGCGCATCCATGCGTTTGGTAAGGGAGATGCGAAGTGACCGCCATCGACCTGCAGACCTACATCGGCACCAAGATCATCGGCGCCATGCCGCAGCAAAACAACGGCGCGGACGGCTACATGGTCACCTACGAAGACGGCTATGTCTCCTGGAGCCCGAAGGATGTCTTCGAGAAGGCCTACCGCAAGACCGACGCCATGACGTTCGGGGATGCCCTGGTGATGCTCAAGAAGGGCGTGATGGTCCAGCGCCGGGGCGTTGGCACTGTGCAGCTGTTGGGCGACGCAAACTCGGCCGTGCCCATGCTTGTTCACGCGATCGGTGGCCCGGGCTCCCTCTACGAGCCCAGCCTGCACGACATGCTCGCCGAAGACTGGCAGGTGGTCGAATGACCACCATCGCCTGGGACGGCGCGACGCTAGCGGCTGATCGGCAGTCCACCTGGGGCGGCACACCTATCGTTACGCGCAAGGTGTTCAAGCTGCAGGCCCCGGATGGGTCGTTCATCCTGTACGGCGGCAGTGGCAACAGCATCCAGCTCGGCGCGTTTCACCGCTATGTTCTCGGCCAAACATGGCGGGTTCCTTGCATTGACGACGCCCAGTTCATGATGATCGACCAGCAGCGCCGCGTGTGGGTCGCCCAGAACAACATGGACTGGCATCGCATCGACGTGCGCCAATGGGCCATGGGGAGTGGCGCTGACTACGCCTTGGGCGCCATGGCTCATGGGGCCAACGCACGGGAGTCAGTCAAGGTTGCATCCCGCCTGGACACAGGCACCGGGATGGGTATCGACTGCGTGAGGTTCTGACCATGTTCAACATCCACCACGATTTCACTGAAGTCGCCCAGGTGCAAGTCCTGCCCTGGTCGCTGCTGGCCCGCAGGCTGTGGCGAGACATCAAGCTGGGCCCAGGCATCGAAATGGTGTCGATCACGACAAGCAGCCGAACGCTCACCGGCAAGACGATCACGGTCAAGATCGGCGGGAGCGACGAGACCAAGGTCGCAGAGGCGATGGTGCGCGCTGCGCGCCTGATGCTGGTAGCCTGATCACAGCGACGAAAGGAACGAGATGAGCGACAGCCTCGACACCCTGTCCACGGCCACCGGCCTCTCGCGCGAAACCATGCTGGTGCTGGTCGCCCAGGCCAAGGCCAACCAGCAGCGCCTGGACGCCTGCGCGTGGCACGACTTTGAGCCGGCGCCTGGGGCAAAGCTGGTGTTTGGCCAACCCGGCCGCTACCGCTGCAAGCATTGTGGCGGCGAGGTGGACCGGCATGCCTTCTACTGGCACGAGCAGGAACGACGCCCGCGAACCACACCCGTGAACGAATAGCGCCGGGCCCGTGCTGGAATTGCCACCAGCGAACATAGCCGGACAGACAGACCCGGCCAAAACAACAAGCTGACCCTCTGTGGTGGGTCAGTGCGTCCAAAACTCAATCAAAGCCCCTCGGTGTAGTGCCGCAGGGGCTTTCCCTTTTTCGGAGCAGCCATGCGCATCCTGGTCGAAATCTTGCTGTGCCTGCACCTGCTGGCGCTCCCCTTTGGCGCCTGGGCGCAGGCTGTCGGCCCCAAGGACCCGCTGTCCTACCCGCTGCGAACCTACGGGTTCATGCTGGCGGTGGCCATCCTGGGTGGGGTTGTGAGCTGGTACGCCAAGGTCAGGCGCAACGAAATCCCGGCCAGCAGCATGTTTCACCTGATCGGCGAGGTGACCACATCGGCGTTTGCGGGCATGTTGACGTTCTTCGCCTGCGAGTATGCGAATTTCCCGCAGATCCTCACGGCCGCCCTGGTGGGCGTCAGTGGGCACATGGGCGCCAAGCTGATCTCCATGGCCGAGGATGCCGCCAAGCGCCGCATTGATCGGGCCGCTGGTCAAGACAGTGCGGCGGTGTCGCCATGAGCCGCCCCGTCTGGCTGGACATTGCCCGCCAGGACATCGGCGCGCGCGAGACCCTGGGCCCGAACGACTCACCCTGGATCCGCGCCATGTGGGCCAAGCTCTCAGGCATGTGGTTGCTGGGTCAGCCCTGGTGTGGTGGCGCCGTCGCTCACTGGTTCAACCAGTGCGGCATCGCCTCACCCAAGGCCTACTACCGGGCCAAGGCCTGGGCGGATTGGGGCACGGCCCTGAGCGCTCCCGTGGTGGGCTGCGTGGTGGTGTTCACCCGCCAAGGCGGTGGGCACGTCGGGTTTGTGACTGGCCAGGACAAGGCGGGCAACTTGCTGGTGCTGGGTGGCAACCAAGGCGATCAGGTCAGCGAGCGCGCATTCCCGCGCATCCGTGCGACGGCCTACCGCTGGCCGGCTGGAGTTCCGGCGCCTGTGGCGCCAGGCCCGTTGCCGGTGCTGGCCAGTGCCGCCATGAGCACAACGGAGGCCTGAACCATGCCGTGGAGCATTCACAAAGGCTGGCTGTACCTGGGCGCTGGCCTGGCCCTGCTGGCGTCCCACATCTTTGCCTACAACTGGGGCGTCAAGCACCAGGGCACGGAGGGCGAGCTGGCCGCGGCCCTGACATCCACCCAGGCCGCCTCTCAGGCCCTTGGCACCGTGGTGGCCAAGGCTACCGACAACGCAGCACGTGGCGAGCGCCGCGACAACCTACGGCAAGGGGCCGACGATGAATACACCGACCGCATCCGCACGCTGGAGGCTGATCGCAGCGGGCTTGCTGCTGAGCTTGACCGCTTGCGCGCATCAGCCCGCGCAGCTGGTCAACGCACCCGAGGTGCCTGCACCCAAGGTCAAGCCGCTGAGCAAGGCGGCCAAGCAGAAAGCGCCCTTGAAATCGTATTCGGCCAGTGCACAAGCCGATATGCAGAGGTGGCGGGAGATGCTGACGCCGCCATCGCCGCCGGCCTCAAGTGCGAAGGCGAGCACGCCGCAGACGAAACCCTGACCGCGCCCGCTGTCGACACACCTGCTTCGGGGGCGGGTCAGTGACCTCCCGGGCCGATCAGCACCCAGCGCTGCTGCGCCTGCCACCCGTGCCGCGCTATGACGCTGGCCGGGATGGCAACCCGTTCGCCTGGATCGTGGCCACGGCCCCGCAGGTGAGGGCGCGCCAGTCTGATCTGGTGCAGGCCCACCGCGCGCAGCACAAGGACCGCGAGATATGAGCGACCAGGCGAAAGACCAGGAGCCGGTCGCCTACGTCGACATCAAGGACGTCGACAAGGAAGCGCTGCAGGCGCAGTTCGAAGCGGGAACGCTCAGCCTGCGCGAGCTGTCGCGCAAGTTCGGCCTGGACCCCAAGAAGGGCCACGTGCAGATCAAGCGCCTGGCCGACAAGGAGGGGTGGACCCAGAATCTGGGTGCAAAGATCCAGGCCAAGGCCGAGGCCAAGCTGGCAAAGCAGGCCCTGCCGGTCGAGAAGCGCGAAGCCCCGCGGATCGCTGACAAGCTGATCATCGAGGCGAACGCCGAGGCCATCATGCAAGTGCGGATGCGCCACCGCACCGACATCAGCAAGGGCATGGCGCTCACGCTCAAGCTCATGGAGGAGCTGGAGCACCACACCGACAACCAGGAGCTGCTGGAGCAGCTGGGCCAGATCATGTATGCGCCGGACAAGAACGGCAAGGACAGGCTCAACGAGATCTACCTTGCGGTGATCAGCCTGCCCGAGCGCATGAAGTCCAACAAGGCGCTGTCCGAGACGATCAAGAACTACATTGCGCTGGAGCGTGAGGCCTACGGGATCAAGGAAGCCGAGCAGAAGGATCTCGGCACGGTCAATGTCACGGTCAAGCAGTACGCGAAGCCTGCTGCGACATGAGCACGGAGATCGTTCTCCCCAACAACTGGGACCCCCGCGATTACCAAATTCCAGCTTGGATAGCGCTGGAAAAGGGGGTGAAAAGGGCGTTGCTGTTATGGCATCGCCGAAGACCGAGCAGGCAAAGATGACGTCTGCCTGCACTGGGCAGCGAGCCAGGCCATGCAGCGGGTGGGCAACTACTGGCACATGCTCCCCCAGTACGGCCAGGCCCGCAAATCAGTCTGGGAGGCGGTCAACCCCCGCACCGGCAAGCGCCGCATTGATGAGGCCTTCCCGGATGCGATCTGCGAGACGAAGCGCTCGCAGGACATGTTCATCCGGTTCAAGAACGGCAGCACCTGGCAGCTGGTCGGATCGGACAGCTACAACGCCCTGGTGGGCTCACCCCCCATCGGCGTGACGGCTTCGGAGTGGGCCCTGGCAGACCCCAGCGCGTGGGCCTACCTGCGGCCCATCCTGCTGGAAAACGGAGGCTGGGCGGTGTTCATCACCACCGTCCGCGGCAAGAACCATGTGTGGCGCATGTACGAGGGCGCCAAGACGGACGAAGACTGGTTTGTCCAAGTCCTCAAGGCCAGCGAGACCGGGGTGATGACCAAGGCCGCGCTGGAGAAGGAGCGACTCGAGTACCAGCGCGAGTACGGGGTGGACGACGGCGATGCGCTGTTCGCACAGGAGTACGAGTGCGACTGGAACGCGGCCATTGTGGGCAGCTACTACGGTCGGATGATGCGCGACCTCGAGTCGGCAGGGCGCATGACCAGCGTGCCCTACGACCCGCAGGCTGTGGTGCATACCGCGTGGGATCTGGGTCTGAACGACGCCACGGTGGTCTGGTTTTTCCAGTTGGTGGGCAAAGAGATCCACCTGATCGATTACCTCGCCAACCAGGGTCAGCCGCTGGCCTGGTACGCATCGGAGTTGCTGAAAAAAGGGTACGCCTTCGGGGAGCACATCCTGCCCCACGACGGAGAGGCCAGAGAACTGCAGACCGGCCGCACTCGAGTCGAGACCCTGCGCAGCCTGCTGGGCGCCAATGTCCGGGCCCTCAAGGGCGGGGGTGCTGAGCGGGTGCTGGTGGCCGATGGCATCAACGCTGTGCGCACCATCCTGCCGCGCTGCTGGTTCGACATCAAGAAATGCGCCCACGGCATCGACGCCCTCAAGGCATATCGGCGCGAGTGGGACGAGAAGAAGAAAACCTTCATGGATCGCCCACTGCACGACTGGGCATCCGACCCGGCGGACAGCTTCCGCTACCTGGCCTTGAGCCTGGACACCCTGAGTGATGTTTCGTCGACCACGCAAGAGGTGGCCTCGGCATTCCGTAATCGACTGCGCTTCAACTGACCACCACCATGCAGCAAGACACCAACACCGACGCCCGCGACCTCGCAGTGCGTAGCGGCGGCATGCCTCTGGCGCAGCTGGAGATGCGGCTGTCCGACATGGAGAACGAGCCTGCTTGGCGTGACAGCGCCAACAAGTGCGCCGACTACTACGACCACAAGCAGAGCAGCGCCGCCCGGATCGAGCGCCACCAGCGCACCGGCGAGCCCATGACCACGATCAACCTGATCCAGCGCACCGTCAATGGCGCCCTGGGCCAGGAGGCCAAGAGTCGCCTCAACTGGAAGTGCGAGGCTGACTCCGGGGTGCTGGGCGACATGGCGGGGTTTTTCTCGGAGCGCTTGCACGAGCTGCAGCGCGAAGCCCGCACAGACATGGCCATCAGCGAGGCCTACAGCTCCATGCTGCGCACCGGCATCGGCTGGGTGGAAGTCTCGCGCAACCCTGACCCGCTGGCCTATCCCTACCGCGTGACGGCCGTGCACCGCAATGAGGTGTGGTGGGACTGGCGCGCCAAGGAATCGGACAAGTCGGACGGCATGTGGGTGATCCGCCAGCGCTGGGTTGACCTGGACGAGGCTGTGGCCAAGTTTCCCAAGTTCCGGGAGATGCTGGAAGTCGGTTGCCACAGCGGCCCCATCACCGACTCCATGGCTCGCACCATCCTGACCAGCGCCGACACCTTCGAGTCGCTGCACATGACGCGCCGCTCGTTCAGTCGCGTGGAGGAGGAGTGGCTGGACAACAGCGTGCGCAAGCGCGTGCGCTTCTACGACGTCTACTACAAGCGGCCGGTGCAGGCTGTGGCCCTGGTGGTGGGCAGTCGGCGGGTGAAGTTCAACCCGCGCAACCCCATCCACGCCGCTCTGGTGCAGCGTGGCAGTGCCAAGCTGCTCAAAGGCGCCAGCTACGAGATCCGGCATGCGATGTTCGCCGGCCCGTTCCGCTTGTTCGATGTGCCCCTGCGTGGGCGCCGCTTCCCGCTGGTGCCGTTTGTCTGCTACTCGGCCGACGATGACCGCAGCCCATACGGCCTGGTGCACGGGATGATCGAGCCGCAAGACGAGTTCAACGAGCGCCGCAGTCGCCTCATGTGGCTGCTCAAGGCCCGCCAGGTGTTCGTCGACGGCGATGCGCTGGACCCCGAATACAACACGCTGGCCGACCTGGCTGTCGAGGTGATGCGGCCCGATGCGATGTTCGTGCTCAACAAGAACCGCATGAACAAAGACGCCATGCGCATCGAGGCCAACTCGCAGCTGCAGGCCGAGCAAGTGGCGGTGATGCAGGACTCCAAGCAGCTGATCCAGGATGTGCCGGGCCTGTATGCCGCCCTGCTGGGCAGCGGGGCCGATGGCGCCAAGTCAGGCGTGGCGATCAACAGCCTGGTTGAGCAGTCGGTGGCCAGCCTGGGCGAGACGTCGGACAACTACCGCACCAGCCGCCGCGAGGTGGGCGAGCTGTGCATGGAGCTGCTGATCGAGGATCACGAGCTGCCAAACATGGAGGTGGAGCTGGGCACGGGCTCCAAGCGCAGATCCATCCTGCTCAACAGCAAGACGCCCGAGGGCCTGCCGGTCAACAGCGTCGAGGACGCCCCTGTGCGGGTTGCTCTGGGCGATGTGCCGACGACGGCCGCCTTCCGTGGTCAGCAACAGATCTTCCTGACTCAGGCGCTGCAGACAGCGGGCAACAACCCGACCGCTCAGGCCGTGCTCATCCCAGCACTGCTGGAGGCCGGAGACCTGGAGCACCGCCACCTGTATGCGCGCTGGATGCGCCAGCAGGCCGGGGTGCCCGAACCGGAAGACCTGGGCGACGAGGACGCCATGGCCGAACAGGTCACGCAGCGCCAGCAGGCGCAGGGCGCAGCGCAGGAAATGCAGATGCGCGATGCCGCCGCGACCGTGGCCAAGAAGGAAAACGACGCGGCCCTGTCTGGTGCCAAGGCGCAGCGCGAGGCTGCAGCCGCCCAGGCAGAGGGCATGCAGGTGCAGCAGATGGCCGCCGCGATGCAGGCACCGATCCAGCCCCAGCCCTTGACCCCTGACCAGCTCGCCATGGATGCGCTGCAGGAGGCCTCAGCGGCCTGAACCAGTTTCTCCCCCACGGTGTCGCCGGTGCGCCGTGGATGGAGTGAAGCACCGGCAAACCCCAAAGCCCGAGGCAGTGATGCCCTGGGCTTTTTTCTTTTCGGACCTCTCCGACACGAGGAACAGCCCACATGTCCACACCAGACATCCACACCCAGATCGACAGCCTGGACGGCCAGAACGTCGACTACTCCGACCCCAACCTGTATTCGAAATTGCTGGGCTATGACCAGCAGCTGGAAGACGCAGGGCAGGGCGGCAGTCAGTCGACTGGTGCCGCCGACCAGACTTTTCAGGGCGATGCAGCGCAAGGCGCTGCGACCACGGTTGACAACACGGCCGCCGAAGGGCAGTCGGACAACACCAACCAGGGCGCAGCAACTCAAGCCGCCGCAAACAGTGACGCAACCGCCGGCGCCACCGATCAACAGGGTGCAGATCAGTCTCAAGGCATTGAAGGCGTCGCCACGAAAGATGGCAAACGCATCATCCCCTACGCCGTTCTCGAGCACGAACGCCGGGAAAAGCAGCAGCTCAAGGATCAGCTCAAGGGTTTGCAGCAGCAGCTGCAGGCCAGGGCGGCTGACACCTCGACTGAGGCCGGTGACCTGGCTGACCGCGCCGCGACCGACCCCAACTCTCTGACCGACGCAGATCTGCAGCAGCTTGAACAGGACTTCCCAAGCATGGCCAAGCCGCTGAAGGTCTTGCGCGCGATCAGCGAGAAGGTGGAAGGCCTGCAGCAAAGCAGCCAGGCACAGGCCGCCGCCCTACCGACGCAGCAACAAGCCACCCAGGCCCAAGCTGAGCCCGAGGACGAACAAGCCGCCTTTGACAACGGCATCGCTGACAACCCTCTGGTTGCCAAGTGGATGTCCGAAGGCGGTCGCGAATGGCAGCGTGCGGTGGCCATCGATCGTGTGCTCTCAGCCGATCCGGAAAACGCCTCCCTGACCTACAGCCAGCGCTTCGCAAAGGTGCAGGCCATGGTGGCGGCCGAGTTCGGCATCCAAGCCCCTGCCGCGCCCACCAGTGCGCCAGCAGGCGGCACCTCATCTGGTGCCAAGCCCGCCAACGCTGCGCCAGCAGCTCCCGCCAAGCAACCCCAAACGCAGCAAGTCATGCCGACGCTCACCGATCTCGGTGGCACTGGCGTGTCTGTGTCCGCCGATCCGATGGCCGGTTTCACCCCCGGCCAGATGGTGGACGCCGCGATGGAGATGAGTGAGGAGCAGCTGCGCCGCATGGCGGGCCTCAGCTACTGACCACCTCTGTTGGGCCCTGAGCCCGAAAGGAATCCATCATGACCACGACCGTGACCCAGAGCTCTCCGTTTGCTCTGACCAAGGAATCGGTAGCCCTGACCGCTGTGGCGATCAAGGCCCCCACCGATTTGACCCCCCTCATTGGCAAGGCTCCCAAGCAATCGGGCGCCGAAGCCACCATCAAGCAGCAGTCCAGCCCCGGCCTGCCTGGCATCCTGGTGACCGACCTGGCCGCCAAGAAGTCCGGCGCCGAGATCACGATTGAGGCTTACGACACCCTGGGCGGTGACCCGATCATGGGTGACCAGATGCGCGAAGGCAAAGGCGAGAACGTCGACATCAGCTCGATGAACGCCAAAGTTGACCTGGCCTCCAAGGTCATCAACGCCGTGCCCGGCACCATGATCGATCAGCGCACCTCGATCAACCTGCGCAGTGCGGCCATGGCCCAGCTCATGGGCTACTTCCCCCGCCTGCTGTGGAACCGCACGCTGATCCACATTGCTGGCGCCCGTGGTTCTCAGCGCGGCAAGTCCTGGCACATCCGCCCGGCCATCCGTGGTGACGCTGCCAGCCTGGCCGACTTCAACAAGAAGATGATCAACCCGGTGAAGGCTCCGACCTACAACCGTCACCTGGTCATCAACGGTGACGAGCTGGTGCAGGGTGGTCAGCAGCTGAACCTGATCGACTCGACCGATGGCTGGAAGCTCAAGCACATCGACGCCCTGGCCGAATACCTGGACTCCCTGGAGTTCAAGCTGCAGCCTGTGCGTGTGCCCGGTGACCCTGCCGCCAACTACTCGCCGATTCGCGGCATCCTGTACCTGGATCCTCAGTGCTATGCGCAGCTGATCCAGGACACCACCGCGGGCTACAACATCCGGGCGTTCCAGCAAAACGCCATGGAGCGTGCCCGTCTGGTGGGCAACCACCCGCTGTTCCTGGGCGAGATCCTCATGTGGAACCGGATCCTGATCCGCCCCATGGAGCACTCGATCAGCTTCAACACCAGCGAGTACGCCAACATCGTCACCAGCGCGAACCGGTACACCGCGACCGAGTCCGAGGTGCAGATCAACCCCAGCCTGGGTGCGAGCTACCGCGTCAGCCGCTCGGTGTTCTTGGCTGCCCAGGGCTTTGCGGTCCTGCAAGGCAACAACACCAGCTCCGGCATGACGGCTGCGTTCAAGGAGCGTGTCTACGACTACAGCTCCAAGCACGAGGCCATGGGCGAATGGATGGGCGGCGAAACCAAGCTGCGCTTCTCCTTCCGCGATGCCGACGGCAACCTGGAGCCGACCGACCACGGTGTGCTGGTCATCGATGCGGCCGTCAAGGCCGTGGGCCTCTAATCCGGCCTTGATCTGACAAGGGGCTGAGCCACCAGGCCCGGCCCCTGACAGAACCAACCTTTCATCCTTTCTTGGAGAGCAAATCATGCCCACCATTCGTGCCGTGACTGTGGTTCCTGCCACGTCCACCAACAGCTTTGGCAACTCGACTTCCGTCGACACCAAGGCAACCATCACCTCCAACCTGACCACTGCTGACGAGGTCATCCTGGGCGAGCTGCCCGCCGGTTTCCGGCTGCAGGAGTTCCTGTACCGCAACACCGACCTGGACGGCGGCACCGCGCTGGCGTTCAACCTGGGCTATCGCTCGATGCACCCGGATCAGACCGTGGCCGCTGCGCCGACGTACTTCCTGTCGGCCTCCACGGCTGGCCAGGCAGCGCAGGCCAGCTGGGTCAATCTGGTCTTTGAAGCGATCACCTTCCAGGAGCCTGTGCAGATCGTGCTCAAGCCCACGGTCAGTGCCGCCAGCTTGCCCGGCGGTACCGCGACGATCTGGTCGCTGCTCAAGGGTGTTGTCGCCGGCGTGAACTGATCGGCCGACATCGGCTGAAGTCGCAACCAACGGGGGCCCAGCGCCCCCGTTTTTCATGGCGCCAAGCGCCAACCTGAAAGGACTCCCTCGTGAGCAATGCAACACTGATTCCCGTGGTCTACATCGGCCACAAAGAGCGCAAGGTCGACAACGTGGCCGGGTCTGGCGCGGTCTGGCACGGCCATGGCGATGTCCAGAGCGTCACGCCACCGCAGTGGGGACAGCTGTCGAAACACCCGCAGGTTTGGTCTCTGGCGCAGAGCGTCACACCGGTGGCGTCCGCAGCATCCATGGTGCTGGGTGATGTCATTCCCGGTGGCGCTTTGGCTGGTCCGAACGACGAAACACCGGTGATTGGCGCCATTCCCAAGAGCCCACTGGATGTTGACGGCGCCATCCTCTACGGTACCGACGTGCTCCCCGGCATGATCGAGATTGGCGGCGATCTGGTGCAGTTGGGCACGGTGGTGGCCGCCGCTCACTCGGTCAGCGGCCTGAGCGTCGACGACTGGAACGGCCTGGTGCCCCAGATCCGCGACCAGCTGCTGATTGAACACATCGAGGTCATGCGCGCTGCCGCAAAGCCTGCGGCTGATGCTGTCGCCAAGGTGGTGGACCCGGCCCCGGCCCCCACGGGTGAGCCCGCCAAGCCTGCAGCTGCTGCACCGGCTCAAACCGAGGCCAAGCCCAAGGCCACGGCACCCACGCGCCAGCGCCGCCAGGCCGCCGCCCCCACGGGTGAGGTGAGCTGATCATGGCGGACCTGCTGGTCAGGAACCTGCTGCGCCGGGTCAGCGCCACGCTGATGGACACCCGGCCGCAGTTCAAGCGCTACACCCAGGCCGACATGGTGCTGGCCCTGCGTGCTGCTGTGCGCGCTGTGTGCAAGTACCTGCCGCACTCGTGCGCCCGGACTGTGGCTGTCCAGCTGCTGCCCGGCCACATCCAAAGCCTGGGCAAAATCCCGCTGGCTCGCGTCAAGACCTACGACGGCTCAACACCGTGGGATCTGTTTGTCTCGCAGTTGTTCGAGGTGTCGCGGAACATGGGCGCCGACGGCCTGACGACAGGCCGGACCATCACCCTGACTGACCAGCAGCGCACCAACACCCTGAGCCCGCTGGGTCACTCCCTGGTCGGGGCCGCTGTGCGCCAGTACGCCTACAACCCGCAGGTGCCCACCGAGATCATGGTCTGGCCAGCCGTGCAAAGCAGCGGCGGGGCTGTGTGGGTGGACATGAGACTGTCCGCACCGCCTGCACCGATCCCGGACGGATCCGGGTCAGCGGGCTCAGAGAGCTATCGATTCGACGGTGGCAGCACCCAGATCGTGGGCATGGATGACCGCTATGAGGACGAGCTGTGGAACTACTGCTGCGCCTACCTGCTGCTGTCTGAGGCCAAGGCCCAGGGTGCGCTCAACCGCGCCGCCATTCACGTGCAGGCCTTCAACACCTCGATCAACTCGCTGGCCGAGCAGGCGACCGGCCACAACCCCAACCTCAAGGCGCTGCCATTTGCGCCAGAGGTGCCTGGAGCAGCATCATGATGTTCGCCGACGCCATCGACAAGTTCCTGCACCTGGTGCCAGGGTGCCCAGAGGCTGAGGCCATCGACGCGCTGCGCGATGCCGTGATCCAGTTCTGCGACGACAGCAAGAGCTGGGTGTACTGGGTCGACAAGGCCAGCAACGCCCTGACGTTCGACAGCACCAGCGAGGCCCAGTCCATCCCCATCGGCCTGTTTGACGCCTACATCGGCACCGACCAGCTCAGCGTCATCGACCTCAATGACCAGGCCCTGTCCGCCTCGGTGACTAGCCAGCTGCTGCAGTTCGATCGCACCCGCCCGTGGGACAGCATCGCGCTGGTACCGGCGCCGGCGAGCACCGTGACCGTGCGCCTGCTGATCGCCTGGAAGCCGACGCCATGGGCCAGAGAGTTTCCCGATCACCTGTGGTTCTCGCGGGCCGAGGCCCTCAAGGGTGGGGCGCTCTCCCGCCTGATGGCCAACGCCGGTACCACCTATGCCAACCCGCAGATGGCCACCGTGCATGAGCAGGTTTTCCGCAGCGCCATCGGGGCGGCCGGAGCAGCTGCAGGGTTCAACCGGCGAACCCACCTGCAGCGCCTGCGAGTCAAGCCCGCCGAGTGAACGAATAGGGCGCCAAACCCTGCAGCATCGACATCAACAGACCAGTCGAGCCCACCTGATCAACGTGGAGATCCAGCCAAATGCGAACCAACCCAACACTTCTCGCAGCCGTCAGCGCCGCTCAGGCGTCAGGCAGCACCCAATGGAACCCCACCGGCGGGTACCTCAATTCGTTTGATGCTCAGCTTGAGTCGGCCACAGGCACGGCCACGGTCGACATCTACGTCAGCAACGTCAGCAAGGGTGTTGGCATCAAGATCGCCACGCTGTCCCTGAGCAGCGCCCAGACGCACGACGGACACTCGCTGCCCAAGGAAGACCAGGGCTGGTTTTTCGTCCGCGGGGAGGTCAGCGCGATCTCTGGCGGAGCCATCGTGTCGCGGGCCGCTGCCTGCGTCGGGGAGTAAGCCATGTCGCTGATTAACCGACGGGCCACCCCAACGACTGGCCCCAGCACCTCTGGCGCGGTGTTCGTGCCTGCTGGTCTGACCTACGGGCATTACATGGACGCAGTTGCAAGGCTGCAAGCAACTGGCAAGCCTGGAGTGATCCAGTTCGCGCCGGACGCCTATGATTTTTCGGCAGACGGGCAGGGCCTGCTGCTGGTCAACGGTGTATCACACGAAGGCTTGTCGCCAAAAACAACCCCAACGACAGGAGCGCCAGACATCGGCGCTGTGCTCAATGGCGGAACGGTCATCATCGGAGACGGTACGTTCCCAGGGATGTCGCAGGGCCTGATCGACACTGCGCTCCCACCAAACAACCAGTCAGGCGCAATATCTGGCGGGTTTGTGCGTGGGATCGGGTTCAAGAATTTCACGAACGCTGTTCGCACCGGCTCAAATCCCGTCAATTACGGGACATTCAATTTTCTGTTCGAGAACCTCTACGCATTTGACTGCACGCAAGAGTCGTTTGTTTTCAACAATTTCCAGCACACGCGCTTTCAGAAGCTGTACGACAGCAACTGTGCCCACGGCCCGCTGTGGACCGGCAACGGAGGGAACAGCAGCATTGCTGACATTTTCTCATCCGCCCCAACCGGCCAGAAATTCTCGCGTGGCATTCGCATCGTGTCGCCAGAAACAACCGGCTGGCTCAACTTCATCACCGCTGAATACCTGCAGCGCAACGCCTTCAACCGCACGGTTGCCACGATGTCGGCTCAGTTCACGTCTGAGAACTCTGCCATCCGAGTGGCGAACGGTGAGTCGCTTGTTGTTGGCGCGCCCGTGATGTTCTCAGCTGCCGTTGGGAACGTGGGGCTTGATCGCACGTGGGTTGTGCGTTCGATTGCTTTCGTCTCTGGAACAACCGGCCCTGCTGATATCACCATTGCCATCGATACATACCGCACGGCTGTTGTCACCCCGAACGCCAGCGCCACCGTGAACCTCAGCTTCTGGGGGATGCCTCACTTTGAAATCATCAAGGGGCCAAACGGCACGCTGACCAGTCCTGGCGGGACCAGCTACACGGGCATCAATCAGTCGAACATCATTGTTCGCGGAATCGACTTGGAGGGTATTGCAACATCTGCGATCTCGTTTGAGCACGCGACGGCTGACGTTTCTGGGGTTGAGCTCGCGTTCGGCATTGGGGCAACCACCCCTGCGATCCAACTGGTTGACTCCACTGTTTCGTATGGCGGCGCTGAAATGTCATGTGCGATTGACTCGCTGTCACGGCTGAAGCTCGCCACAGGGACTGCAGTAAAAAAGATTTTCTCGATGGCACCAGAGGGCCTGTATTCGGACACCAGTTCTGGGAATGTCCAATCACTCGCTCTCGGTCGGGATGCCCGCGCCACCCCCCACCTTCAAATGAAGTATGGAGGCGGGAAGTGGCACGCATACGCTTCTCGCTCCATCGGTCAACTGACCACGTACAACACAACCGCCAACCAACTCGGCTACCAACTCGCATTTGGCGACAACCATTACCAGGGCACCGGGGCGGGAACCTGGGTTTTCCCGGATGCACCAGGCAATGACGACAGCCGTGGGGCCGAGTGCAACATCTACAACGACAGCGGCACCCATAACCTGGTTATCAGCGTCAATGCAGGACAGAACCCGCTGAGTAATGTCACTGGGCGGACTCAAGTGACACTGACGCCCGGCCAGTACATCAAGACGAAATTCGCATGGAAGTCTGGGCAGCCGCTTGGGTATTTGTCCGTGCTGTCAACCAACGGCACATTCAACGCCTAACCCCACCCAGCCCCTATGACTCAAGCACTCACCCGCCTGTACGCAGGCCTTGCCCTGGCCTGCACCACCCTGACGGTGCAGGCCCAGGTGAGCGAAAACCAGCCGATCACCGCTGTGCCTGCGGTCTACCGTTTCGGCATCGACAGCCGGTGGGCCTACGCCTACGTGCCAAGGGCAGCGCAGTGCAACCGGCTGGCGTTCGGTGGCTCAGACCCAGCCCCCGGTGTCGTCAAGCGGTGCGAGCCCGTGCCGATCAACTCCGCATCTTGCGTCCTGCCCGTGATGGGCGGGGCCGGGATCAATCCCGACTTCGGCTTCGGTTCGGCTGGCGGCTGGCTGTCCTGGTGGTGCGCATCGACCAAAGGCCCCCAGCTTCGCATCGTCGCCGGGCCGACCTTGGCTAGCCTCTCGGCCATGAAGTGCTTTGTCACCTCCACCGAGTCGCCCAGCAAGTCGCTGGCCAAGTGTGCCCCAGCCAAAGCCACAGACCCAGGGCCTCGGGGTGTGTGGGAGCCGGTGATTGGGCAGATCCTGGCGACGGTGCCGAAATGACGAACCGCCTGCTTGAGCAGACGCTCAGGCCTATGCCTGTGCCTGACCTCATGCGCGAGCGCATCGAGGCTCAGGTGCGCGAAGGGCAGATCGCGCTGCACCAGGCGGGCTTGGTAGACATCTATGGGCGGTGGGTCAGCGAACAGCAGTTCAAGCAGGACAAGACCAGATGCGCATCGACTTCCCCGTGATCCTCGGCTGCAGCCAGCAAGCTGATCCGCTGCGACTGCCTGATGGCATGTGCACGTTCGTGCGCAACAGCCGACCCAACAATGGCAACCTGCGTCCGATGGCGTTGCGCAGCACTGTGGCCAGCGTGCCGGTGGGGCGCCGCTCAATCCATCGCATGCGCCACAGTAGCGGCACGGCCTGGCTGAGCTGGACGCAGGACATGGTGCACGTGATCAGCGGTTTTGACCGAGAGGACACGCAAAACCGCCTGTACTTCACTGGGGCTGCTGGCGGCCCGCGGTGGGCCGATCAGACCATGGCCATTGCCACGGCGCCATACCCAACAACGACCCGACCTCTGGCGGTCAATGCGCCGATCTCTGCGCCGCTGCTGGAGATCGATGATGCGGGTGTCTCCGACACGACAGAGACCCGCTACTACGTGAGCACCTTCGTCAACGACCTCGGCTGGGAGTCAGCGCCATCACCACCGGCCATGATCGTGTGCAAGACCGACGCCAAGATCCGCATTCACGGGCTGGAGGATGCAGCATCTGGGCAGAGCATCAACCGTCGCCGTATCTACCGGACCAAGACGGGCACCAGCTCGGCCACCGAGTTCTTCTTTCTGAAGGAGCTGGTCTATGCCAGCGGCGGCCAGGAGTGGACGGAAGACGGCACGGCACTGACCAATGACGTGCTGGTGACCGCGGGCACAACAACCCTGGGGGCCTGGATTCCGTGCCCATCAGATGCGCGCTTCCTGACCAAGCTGTGGAACGGCATGGCGGCCGTGATCGTCGGCAAGTCCATCCGCGTCTGCGTTGCCAACACGCTCTATGCCTGGCCACTGGACCAGGAGATCGTTTTCGCTGATGAGCCGGTGGGCATGGCCACGTGGGGCCAGAACCTTCTGGTGCTGACCAAGGGCGCCACGCCCAGCCTCATCACCGGCCAGGATCCCATGTCGCTGTCCGAGCAGCCGCTGGAGGGCCTGCCTTTCAACGGCGCTTGCATCTCGCCTCACTCCATCCTGAGCGTGGGGCATGGCGTCGTGTGGGCCGGGCCCGATGGCCTGAACTACTACGGCAGCCTGGGCGCCAAGGTGCTGACCGCTGGAATCTTCGAGCCCGACGAGTGGCGCCGCATGGGCCCCGAGAACTTCCACGCTGGCCAGTTCGAGGGCATGGTGCTTATGGCATCGAGCAGCATGCTGGTGCGAGAGACTGCGAGCACAGACGTGACCGCCAAGCTGGGCCTGCTGGTGGACCCGGCTGCGACCGCTGGCGCATTCTTCATCGACGTGGATGGCGATGTCCTGCACAAGGATCCCATCACCTCTGAGCTGTTTTGCCTGGACTCGACCACCGGCAACATCACCGAGCTGCAGCGCAACGTTGGCACCTCCTACGGTGCAGCCGTGGCCTACAGCAAGGAATACCGAACACCGTCCGGGAACCTGGGCTACTGCCGCGTGCTCAGCAAGCACTACCCCGTGGCAGTCACGCTGATTGGCGACGGCGCCGTGGTGGACACCATCACGGTCACAGACGACGACGTGTGGAACTTTGTCAGCGGCATCGAGTGCCAGAGCTGGCAGATCAAGGTGGAGGTGGCGGCGGCAACGTCGACCAGGCCGCCACAGGTCACCAGCGTGCACCTGGCCGATGACCCAATGGAGTTGCTGCCTTGAGCGAGCAAGACAAAGACATCCCGGGATTTGGCCTCGAGGTGGCGGACACGCGCCTGCGCCAGAAACTCGAAGCAATGCGCGAGGCCTTGCAGAAGCTGCTGGGCACCCGGGGCAGCGGCGATCGAGAGGCCGTCCGATGGGCGGACCTGATCAAGGCCGGGTTCTCTGACGAGCGCCGCAACCTGACAACGCCCACCGCTGGCTCATCGACACCAGGGCCAGCTGGCCCGGTTGGTCCCTCCGGCCCTCCTGGGCCGGGCATTGAGCCTCCCGACCTGACCAAGCCGCCCACCCCAACCGGCCTGAGCGCCGTGGCCGGCATCAACAGCGTGCTGCCCGAGTGGGATGCGCCGGTCTACACGGCTGGCCACGGCCACAAGCAGACCAACATCTACGCCACCAAACAGCCAGCGGATGATTCGACCCTCTACACCATCAACGATGCGGTGCGGGTGGACAGCGCGACGGGCGCCCTGACGGTGCTTGGCCTGACATCGGACCCCAACATCAAGTGGCGCATCTGGATCAAGTTCGAGAGCAACGATGGTGTTGAATCCGATCCTGCTGGCGGCGTCAATGGCGTGGTGGTCACCACCGGGCAGGATGTGTCTGCGCTTCTGGCTGTCCTGAGTGGTGAGCTCACGGCGACGCAGTTGGCCAGCTCCCTGGCAACGCCCATTGCGCTCATCCCCAGCAAGACACAAACCTTCCGCCAGGCTGCTGTGCCCACCGCTGTGGCCACGGGTGATCTGTGGATTGACACTGGCAGCACGAACCTGTTTTTGTGGTCTGAGAACCTGGGGAACTGGTCCAGTTACACACAGAACGTCGTTTTCGGGCCGGGCGACACGGTGACGGCCCCAGACGGGACGCTATCGGCCGACACGATCACCGAGACCCTGGCGACTGGCGAGCACCTCGTTGATCGGTATCAAGCATACGGCGCCACGGGGCAGTTCACGCTTTCAGCCCACCTGTTCAGTGCAGCCAGCGGGCGCAATGGCCTGCTGGGCATGTACTCGACTGGCAACAACCACACAGCATGGTTCAACCTGACCACTGGTGTTGCAACCGTCCTGACCCCCTTGTCTGGCGCAACCGCTGGGATGGTCGATGTCGGTGGCGGCTGGTGGCGATGCTGGATCACGGCGACGATCACGAACACGGCCGGCCCAATTCAGCGCGTCACCCTGGCCGACGCGAGCGGGAACAACTCCTACACCGGCAACGGGGCAGGGGCGATCTACACATGGGGCAGGCAACTGAACCAGGGGCCTCTGGCTCGCTACATCCCTACGACCTCAGCAAGCGTCAGCACGGTCGGCAACAACCAGACCCTGCGCTGGTCTGGCTCGGCATGGGTGCTCTCGGATGACGCTCGCATCGGTGCCACAGCGGCGGCAGTCACGACGGAGATCACCAACCGGATCAACGGTGATGCCGCCAATGCCAGCCTGATCACCACGGTGCAGTCCAGCGTGCAGGCCCAGCGGGCGGCCGGTGCCTCGATCTGGCCGGACCCGCACATACTGGATGCAGCGGCGTGGCAGGCGGCGGCCTGGGGCGCTCTGCCGTCCATCGTGACACTCAGCGACGGTGTGTCAGGCACCAAGGCATTCCGCAGCCCATCAGGATCTCAGGCCAGCGCTCGGGGCGTCAAACGTGTGCCGCTGACAGAGGGCCGCAAGTATCGCGTGTCTGCCAAGGTGCGCGGGACAGCGGACGCAAACGGCGTCTTCTACCTGCGCCTGGATCGAGGGACCGCCGAGACTGGCGCGTATGCAGAATTGGCCATCGGCGTCGAGGTCATCACTCCCACCACGTCGTGGGCGACGTACTCAGGGGAGTTCACGGCCGCCAGCACTCAGAAGTTTGGCAGCCCCATGGTGTTGCTGAACTCAAGCGGCACCCTCGGCTACATGGAAGCCCAGGACGTCCGCATCGAGGATGTGACCGAGGCAACCACGCTGGCTGCATCCGTCCAGACCGAGGCGGCAACTCGCGCCAGCCAGGACGGCCTTCTGTTTGCCAAGTACGGCGTGAAGCTCGATGTCAACGGCTACACCATCGGCTGGGCGGCCAACAACGACGGGGTGCAGGGCACCATTGTTTTCCGCACAGACACCTTCATCGTGGGCGGCACCGGCTACAGCCCTGTCCAGCCCTTCATCATCCGCACGTCCAGCGGCACCGAAGGTGGGGTGAGCTACCCGGCCGGGGTCTACATGGACTCGGCCTACATCACCAACCTCACGGCGATGTGGGCCAGATTTGGCACCCTGGTGGCCGACTCCGTGCAGGCCACCGAGATCAGCGCGGCCCGCCTGACGGTGGGCACCGGAGCCATCGGCGGCAACCTGCGCAGCACCACCTACACGGGCGGATCCATCGGCTGGATCGTGCGGCCTGACGGCTACGCAGAGTTCAACAACATCGTGGTTCGCGGCACGGTCTACGCCAGCGCCGGTGCCATTGGTGGGAGCTACATCGGGTCGACCTACATTCAGTCCACCACCTGGGTCAGTGGCTCCAACGGCTGGCGATTCAATTCGGACGGCACCGGCTGGGTGGGTGGGATCTACATGGACACCACGTCCATCAGGTCGGCCAACTACATTCTCAACAGCCAGGGTTTTGCCCTGCGCGCTGATGGCACCGGGCAGATCGGCGGCCTGAAGGTCAATGCCGACAGCATCGAATCCTCGAACTACGTGGCCGGCACATCGGGCATGAGGATCAGCTACAACGGCGACGTTGAGATTGACAACCTGACGGCGCGTGGCGACATCACGGCCAATCACCTGGATGCAGCGTCTGGGACGTTTGCAGGGACGATGACGGCGGCGGCGGTGAATGCCGTTGATTCGATCAACCTCAAGGGAGACTCCATTGTAATTCCC
>ERZ724509.208-NODE-208-length-28414-cov-24.822843_pt1 | contig 28414 bp, 35 predicted proteins | sample MGYA00376042_ERZ724509 | MGnify/ENA primary metagenome ERZ724509 (study PRJEB28724, sample SAMN07190887) | wastewater metagenome | isolation source: effluent of sewage treatment plant in Hong Hong | place: USA: Christiansburg, Virginia | collected 2016-03-01 ...
TAGGAACGGGTTCAGGCACAGGCTCGGGAAGCGGCTGCGGTGCCGTTCCGGTCGCAATCTCGTCAAGAATGCCTTGAGCGTAAGTCTTGATTTTTTGCAGGTCCATAGCGGCCCCCTTATGCGTTGACTTTATCGAGTGTGAGTTCAAGAACCGTCCCGCCCGAAAGGAGCGTGGCGGCAGTGATTGTCAGTGGTTGATCTTCAACGGCGCGGCAGCAGGCCATGACGCCCCAAGCGATCTGTGCGCCGCCCCTGCCCTGCCCGGTATTGCCATCAATCGGGTGCGGGCCGGTATCGTTGCTGTCGCATTTCAGGTGGTTAAATGACCCGACAAGATAATCTGTCGTCGGGTTGGCCGCGACACGCCCGCGTATTGCTTCGCGAGCGGTTCTCACCTGAACATAGTTGGTGCCAGCGGCAGCGTCCGCATATCTGGCCGTCCCGCCATGCAGGAATTTGACCGGGGTCGCCATGTCGGAAATCGCTTTGGCGCAAGCAGTATCGAGCCACGACTGGTAGGTCGCAACCGAAGTGCCAGACAATTGCGAATGCCCGTAGAAGAACATGTAGTAGGGCTGCATGACGCCGATGAACGTCTTGAACGCGCCCCATCTGTCGGCATACGGGCCGGTACTGATAAATTCTGAGAGTGATGTGCCCGTGATAGAGATCGAATGGAACGAGATCGGCCACTTTGGGTAGAGCGTATGCAATTCGATGGCATACTGTACTGCGCCGCGCGCAAGGCGGGACGCAGAGTTCCCCGGCATGATGGTTTTATGCAGGAACGGCAGAGCGCCCGCTGGCCCGAGATAGGTTGCGCAGAAACGAATGTCCGATGGTGCGGCAAGGCCGCTGCCTTGACCTTCGAAATAGTACCCTTGAGATTGGCTCTGCTTGAACATGTCGAAGCCAGCGCCGACGATCTGGTAAGATGACACTATGTCGCCAAGCTGCGCGCCTGATCCGTCCACCGCCATATAGTCGATAGTCAGCCAGCCAGCCGTTCCGGGAACATTGGCGAAGGACGATGGCTGCCACGTTCCGCCCGAGGGTGCCGCATCAACCACCTGATAGGCAGACAGGACCGAGCCGTCCTCTTTCCTGAGCCGCGCCTTGATGGCTGCCGGGGAAATGCCGGAATAGGTGCCGCCGGGGATGGTAATATTGGCGAAAGCAGTCGCAGCAACGCCAGCGGTTCCGAATACTACCTGAGACGCCATGCGGCGCGCATAGGTCGGGGTCAGCGTGTTGGGGCGAAGCGGCCCGCCAGACAGTAGAACCTTGTTCGCGTCGGTATTGATCGGGTTCAGGTTTCCGGCAATGCCAAATGCGTCGGTCAGCGTGTCCTGCTGCAACATCCGGTAGCGCCATTTCTTGGTGCCGTTCGCCATGCTGGAATGCAGGGTGTCAAGGCTTTGCGTTCCCGCTGCGATGGCCGCAATAAGCGTCGTGTCAGGGACGTTTGAAGTCTCGGGGAACTCGCCGAGAATAAAGAACGCTTCCTCCACAGGCCCATAATGGCCGTAGGATGTGGAGTTTCCCGGCCCGATTCGCGACCAGCAGTCAGACGCTGCAAGGCTTGTGGTATAGATGCCCGTCGATGCCGCTGTAGTATATTCCGGCGAAGACCCCGGCTCGCACACTACCAGATGCGCATTTGCCGCCGTCTGGATGAGCATGATAAGGATCTTCTTGCCCTTCCAGTTGCCCGACGCTTTGGTAAGCGTAGTGGCGGTCAGAAGCTGAGTGCCGCCGTTGCGGAAGTTGGTCGAAAGCTGAGAAGCCGCCTGATTGAAGCGGACATAGCCATCGTTCCCGGACGTGACGCCGGTCCCGCGCGTAAGGATGTTGTAGTTGACGTTATTCTCATATCCTGCCGCAGGGACTTCCACCCAAATGCCGACCGTAAAGCCTCGGTTTGAAGGCTTGTAAGACGCGGCGCTCGGAATGCCGAGTGCGACACCGTTGGCCGTATTGCCCTGCGATTGGGCGTTGGATTCAGGAAGATGGATGCTCATGTTGCAGTCACCGGGATGTTCCATCGGGTGCCGACGATCGGCAAGCCGGGCAAGTTGTTCGCCGTCACGCTGCCCAAGACAGGGCGCGCATTGGTTGCGTGGCGGGCGTAAATCTCTTTGATGATGACGCCGGTCGCGTCGGTCGTTCCGGGTGTGTCCTGGCCATAGAACGGTTCGTTGGCCCCGTCCTTGTATTTGACCAGCACCTGACCCGCCGCATACCCACCAGCGAGGCCCGCGATTTGCAGCTTGCCGGAGACAACTGAGAGCGTGTAACCCGCCGCTGCGATGGTCTGGTAAGACGAGCCGAAGTTTGTGGAGATCAGCAATTCCGGCATATCGGATGCCGAAATGCTTGTGCTGCCCTGCTCGTTTACAAGGGTGTAGCTGAACAGGCTTGATGCGACGGTGACAAGGTTGGATGAGGCCGACGCCGACGCCGGTCCTTTGCCGTTGATTGCCCACCAGCGCGCGCGGAGATTTGCTCCTGATGCAGTCGCGACAAAACTACCTGACAAGATATCTGCCTGCGTCAGAGAAACGTCTGTCCAACTTGTCCCATCAAAGGAATATTGGAGCGTGTAACCTGTGATCAGGTCTCGCTGATTTGCAGGGCGCGTTGTTGCTGCGTAGGTAAAGCCACCTGCCACGGCGGTAATGACCGGGGCCGACATGGTGGACGGCACGGTTGCAGGTTGGTTTGCGAGGTTCGGGAATGGCGTTGGCGCACCGATGCCAGTGAGCGCGCCAGCGGTCAGTGAGGCGGCATAATCGAAGGGCCGCGCATACCAGTCATCCACCCGGCAAGACGAGTGCAGGAGCGAGTTGTGCTCGCGCAGGTCATACAGCAGGTCATACATGCGAATGCCGGTCGAAGCCGTGTTGCCGACCTGAATGAAGATCGAGTTTGCCCCTACGTCGTCATGACCGACAAGGATGCACTCTTCGAAGATCAAGCCGTTACATGCTGATCCGTGCGGATCGGTTGGCAGATCGTGGAAAGCATTTGTAAAGCCCGTCCCGCCGCCTGCCGACGCAGATGAGGCGGTCTTGTCGCCGATAATCATGGTATGGCGTACGGTAGACGTGGGGGCCGCGCCGCGAAGGTCAATCGTATCGACGTGCGCGCCTGTCGTAAGGTGAATGCCCTTGATCAGCGTTTCCGTGACTACGAGGACATTCGCGCCGCCGCCAACGTCCGGGCCGACGATCATGTCTTGCGCAGCGCAATCGCGGACATCGTTATAGGTGACGGTGATTGTGCCGGTCGCGCCGAAAGTGGCGATGCCGTAGATGCCGCCAAGCGGGACAGGGTTCGTGATCCGGCAATAGCGCACAGTCGGATTCGCGCCGCGAATATCCCACTGGCGGTTATTGCCCGTCTGCCCGGTCGAGTTGAAATCGCCGATGCAGTCTTCGAAGATGTTATTGTCGCCGGTATTGATCAGGCGATAGCCCGAGAAGTCGATTCCGGTGACGGTCTTGGACGATCCGGAAACCGTTACGGTCGTTCCTGACAGCGCAACGCCAGTCTGCGGCAGCCAAGAGGCCAGCGGAGTGAAAGACGACACGCGCGGGCCAACGCCTGCACCATCGCGGCGGGCAAAGACGGTGTCGTACCAGTTGGAACCAGCCGTGCCGGTGATGGTCGCGGAAGCCGTCGAGGTTGCATCGCTGCCAACGCCGTTCGTCGCGGTCCAAGTTGCATCCAGCGGGCCAGAGGCGGTCGAGGTGAACAGTCCGGACGCGACAGAGGCGGTCACATCAACGCCGTTCTGCAACAAGAGCGTCAGCGATACCGTGGGCGCAGGAGCGCCGTCGGCAACAGGCGGGGTGAGCGTGTAGACCGTGCCAACCGGGCCTGTGGATGGGCTGATAGAGCCAGCCACAAGGATCGACGGGGCCGAGGTGCCGGGCGACAGTGTAAGCGCGCTGGATTCCGTCGAGGCGGTATAGGACGAGGGGAACGAGGTTCCGTCGCCCCAGTTCACTCTGTAACGCATTTTCGCGCGGCGGGTTGCGCCGGCAGGCAGCGTCAGGTCATTGGACGAAACACTGGTCAGGAAACCAAGCCGGGAAGTGCCATTGCCAGCGTTGAGCGGGGTATTCGGGCCTTCCAGCAAGTCGCACTGAATAGCGGGAATGTTCGTTGGCAGCGCGCCACGGGTGAAGCGCATGACGGTCGATGATACCTGCGACAGCGTGGGGGCTGGAGCCGGGCCGGGGTCTTGGGCAACCGAAATGCGCAGATCGGTTGGGCCGGTATCGACATAAAGGCCAGATGCCGAGTTGGTCGCCCGGATGACTGGGTAAACGTCCATTCCGGCGGCAGAAGTCGTGCCACTGATAACGCCAGCCGACGATAGGGACAGGCCCGCTTGCAAGGAAGCCGAGCCGGGCGCGAGGGCAAACGTATCAGCGCCGCTGAAGTGCTGCGACAGGTCATAACTTGGCGAGTTGCCGAGAATGTATTTCTGATAGGGGATCGTCGTCTGAAGCGACGGCGCAAGTTGACCGCTCCCGACCTTTTGGGTCAGGCCGATGGATAGCCCAAGTCTCATGGATTACCCCAAGTCAGTGACGGAGAAGGTTGCGGCTTGCGACCATGCCGAGGTCACAGCCTGATCGGTCGGAAGCGTCACGCCCGGCAGGTTCATGGCGCGGACCTGCCCGACCAACTCCATGGCCTTCGAAAGCCGGTAATAGGCGCTGTCCTCGATAACGGCCTTCATGCCAGCCCACGTTGCGATCTGCTGCGGATTGGTCTTGGGCATGGCCGCAAGGGCTGCATTCGCCGCCTGATCAAAGCCGGTGACGTATAGGAAGAATTTCCACTGCACCTTGCTCAGGAGAGGCGGCTCGTCTGGCTCCGGTTCCGGTGTCGGCTCCATCGGTGCGCCAACGCCTTCAGCAGCGGCAATATCGAACAGCGGGTCACTCTGCGTGACATGATACGGCCGGCCGTTGACCAGTGCGACGAAGGTGCCGTCAGGGCGCTTGTATTGGACCTGCATCATGCAATCCTCCATGCAAAGCCGTAGGTATTCACACCAGCAGTTGAGGCGGCGATCTGCGTTCCGCCCGCCGCGATGTTCGTTGCATGGGCCTGGAAAATCCCGGACGAAACGCTTTCCCGGATGAAGTAGTAGAGCCACGTCCCGCCTGCTGGCAGGGACAGCGCTGTTGATGGCCCGACCAGCAAAGTCGTAAACTGCCCGACCCCGCTGCCATTGATTGCGAGAGGGTGTGCCCCGAGCGTAGTTCGCGCCGTAGCGTCGTCAGTGTCATCGAGCAGCGTCTTGATGAATGTCGAGACGCCCAAGGTCGTGAGGAAAGCCGATGCGTCAGCATCATCCAGCACGGTTTTCGCAAACGTGGAAACCCCGAGAGTGGTGAGCATTGCCGATGCGGTCGTGTCGTCCAGCAGCGTCTTTGCGAATATCGAGGATGAGGCGTCGAGGTTCGTCTGGACCTGCTCAATGGCCGTCTGAACATTCAGGCTTGGGATTGAACCGGTCGGGCTGAATGAAACTTGCGCCGCCCCGGTTGATCCGGCTGTCGTCTTGGCAATCGGGTCGATGGTTTTAACCGCAACGCCCGCTGACGTGGTAATGACGCACTTTGCCTGCGCCCCGCTCAGATAGATCGGCGGGAAAACCCCGTTTCCGTCCGCGACAACCGGGGTGGCGTGAGCCACGGTCAGGCCAATATCGGTGTAGACCGTCATGGGCGTCGTGGTGCCGCTTGCGAAAAACGATGCCTTGGCGCCCGGCAATGGGGTTCCGTTCCCATCCAGCACTTGCCAGACGGGCTGTATTGCGATGTCAGCCATGTCTTACCTGTTGATTACCGCTCGGGGTGGTTCGGGCGAGTTGGCCGCGCCGCCTACCTGTGTTTCAGAGGCTGCCATGCGCATTAGGAGCGCCGCATCTTCGGCATAGGGGCCTTTGCCTTTTGCCATTGCCTCAATGGCCTTGGTGTCGCCGCTCATTGCCCGGTTGACGGCGCGGAGAAAGATTGGAGAGGTCATGGCCTTTGCTGAAATGGCCGCTCCAGTCACACCCAAGACAGTTTTCGCCGGAGCCGTGATGAGGGCCGCGCCCAAGGCCATTGCCGTCGTGATAGTTCCGGTATTGGAGGAATTGCGCTCCATGTTACCGGCCTTCACTCGCTCAGCCACCTTGGCAATCTTTTCGAGTTCGGTTCTGACCGGCTCGTCAAACAGAATATTGCGGGCTTCCGGAGACATTTTGTTCCATTCGGTCAGGAATGTTGCCGGGGAGAAAACATTGCCATCCGCGTTCTGTCCGCCTGCTTTTGCCTTCCCGAGACGATCAGCAATGCTTTCGGAAACCTGCGTCCAGTCGTCACGCGAGAGAGACGATTTGATCTGCCGCATGCGGGTAATGTCCGCCGTTGATCGGTCAACCTGTGTCAGCGCGTCGAATGCCTCAAAAGCCCGCTCCGGGTTCTTGGCCGAAATCGTGGCATCGAGGCTGCGCTCGATCCGTTTGGAACCGGACTTGTAGAAGCCATTCGCCCGCGACCACGCCTGATAGGCTTTCGGTCCTGCTGCCTTCGCAGCCGCCTCCATGTCCGTCGTCAGAGCGCCGTAAAGCTGTTTCAGACGGCCAATGTCCTCGTCCACCAAAGCGCCGCGATTGCTGCCGATGGCTTCGCCGATTTGCGAGCGAAGCTGGCGAACCGCCTGCCAGCTTATGCCGTTCTTTTGAGCCTCAGCAATCACACCGTCCCACTTCGTCAGGCCGAGTTTTTGCGCCAATTCAGGGTTGCCGGAGAAGTATTGCTTCGCCTCGTCAACCGCTGTTCGCATGTTTGACACATCAACGCGGGTTCCGGGCGGGATTTGCGCCGCAACTTCGTCGTAAAGCTTGTTCGAGCGCTCTTTGAACTTGCCGACGAAGGCAGTCAGGCCCTTTTGCAGCAATTCACCAGCCGAAGACGGCGACAACCCGCCAGAAATCACTTTCCGAAACGCGCCCTCGACCTCACCAACAGCCCGCGCGGCGTCTTTTGCAACCATATCCGCCGCAAACGGCACTTTTTCCAGCGTTGCGGCCGTCATTGCCCCGGTTTTGCCTGTCATTCCAAGGCTGGGAGTAATCCCAAGGTCTTTCGCGGCCCCGGCAGCGCTGTTCATTTTGCGGTCAGCCTTGAGAGCGGCACCCGCTGCGGCTGATTCAGTCGTTGCGAGCGGCATTGTGCCTGCCGTTGATTCAGCCATTCCCATCAGGTCATTCGCCAGACGCTGCTGGCTGTCCTCTGAGGCACCTAGCGCGCCGGTTGCGTCACCTATGGCCCCAGCCCCACCTGCAAGCGCAGCGTGAAGCCCTGAAAGCGCCGCGCCGCCTGCGTTGATGATGCCAACAGATAGGTCGCTGATGCCGGGAATGTATGCTCCGCTTTCGGCGATGCTTTTCCCGACAGCACTTTCGCGCGGGTTCATAACCCCGGACGCATATTCCTTTGTTGCTGCCCAAGGCTCTGCCGCCATGTCCTTTGCCGTGTTCAGCGGGCCTGTCGCTCCGGGCGTCATGTCAGGCGCTGGCCCCATAGGAGACGTGCGTGGCGGCATGAGCGGGTTTGACGGATCAGCCGCAGATGGTTTCCCGCCCATTCCCATGCCTGTCTTGGCGAGTTGCACAAGTTTACGGGCCGCTTCGGTATCGCCCGCCGCGTCTGCTTTCTTGGCTGCTCGCAAGAGTTCTTCGACAGTTGCCATAGTGGCCCCTTGAAAAAGCAATGAAACGGGCGCACCCTTTTGAAATGCGTCCAGGTTATCAGATCATTTGGGGCATTTTCGCCCTGTGGGTTCTCGGTTGGATCATTGTCACCCGAGATTCCGTCAGCGTTCTTGCGGGAAGCATGGCCCCGCTATTTTTTGCACTCAAGTTCACTTGGCTTCTGAGCCGCCACCCAAGGCGGTGAGTCACTTGTACTTGTCAAACACGCCCTGAAGATCGGGGGGGAGCGTTATCTGCCCCGTCGATGGTGTTGGTTGCGCTGCTGGCGCGGTCGCATCAGCAGGCGGCGCATTCAACTTGTCCGTAATCGTCTTGTAGATTGCCTCAAGGTTATTGAGGTTCTGCATGAGTTGTTCGGCGCTTTGCGATTGGTCAAGGCTCGTGAGTGCCGAGGAGAGCAGGCTCATTTCCTTGTCGGATACCGCACCCAAAGCACCCCCGGTCGGAGACGCGGCACGCATTTGCTGTAGCTTGTCAAAGGCGACATTGGCCTTGATGGTTTCGAGCGTGGCGCGCAAGTCGTTCGCCGCCGTGCCGCCCGTGTTCATCAGCTTTTGCCCGCCAAATCCTGTGGTTGGCAACCAACCTCCAGAATTTGTCACAAGGCCTTTTGCCTCGGTAATTTTGCCAGTGACCACATCGGCGGCAACTTTGGCCTGTTCCGTGGCGAGCGCCGCCTTCTGATCTGCTCCACTTCCGCCATACTCGACCTTCGTTCCGTCTGCGGTCGTCACCGAGAAGCCCTTGCCCTTCTTGGCGTTCTCGAAGTCGATCCTGCCGAGAGGTTGACGGCCTGCGGCTTTTTCCTCTTGCACATACCGCTGATAGTCGTCTTTCGCTTCCGGTTGCATTCCGGGAATTGGCGAAACGCCTTTGCGCGGGTCAGTCGGGTCGTTCCACATGTAGCCGCTCGGAGCGCCCTTGCTCGGGTCAGGTGGCGCAAAGGTCTTGTAAGCCTCCAGAACCCCGTCGATCTGCGCAGCGTGGGCCGGGAAGCTGTCGAAGGTGAATTCGTTCGGGTCCAGCCCCTGCTGCTGAATGAAGTTGGTGTAACCCTGACGGTCGCCCTTCTGATAGAAGAATGCGGCACCTTTTAGGCCAGCCTCAAGTTTCGCGGCTTCGGCGGCGCGCTGTTCCGCTGTGAGGGCCTTGGCGCGGTCGGCGGCGGCGTTCTTTGCCTCCTCGCGCAACATGCCCATTTTCTCAGCGTCGAATGCCATGCCTTGCTGCTGCTGTTTGATCCCCAAGGCCGCATTCGGGTCATACTGAGCCAGAGCGTTCAAGGCGCCCGGATCACCATTCACAATCCCTGCGCCTTGCGACTTGTAGAGCGCCGAAAGAGCGTTCTGGCGCTGCAATTCCTGCGTCTGTGCCGCGAGTTGGTTGCCTGCAGACATTGCCCCGAGGACGTTGACCGGCTGGCCTTGAAGAATGATTCCGGCATCATAAGCCATTTAGGCAGTCCCCAAGTAGTTGCGGCGCTCATAGACGTTCTGGACAGGGGCCAGCGCGTTGCGTTGCCGCATGAATTGAGCCGCGTCCATCTGCTGGATTTGCGGCGTAAAGACGTTCTGCTGAGGTTGGGCCGGGGCAAGCGCATTCTGGCCCGGCTGAGCCATACCTCTGGCTTGCGGGTCCGAAGGTAGCGCGCCGGGAGGCAAGTCTCCGCCAGCGAAAATACGGGCCTCTGCGGCGCGGCGATCTGCGTTCACCCCGTCATTGTGCGAACCAAGCGCACTGATGGCCGAAGCTGCTCCAGAAAGGTCGCCAGCAGCAATCCGAGTAGCCACACTGTCAGGCAAGTCGCCGTAGTTGTACGTCACTGACAGAAGCGCGGCGCGTTGTGGCTCCGAAAGGCGGCTCCATGCCTCTTGCCCAACCTTTGCTACGGCACGGGGCGTGAATTCGGAAGTCACCCGGCGCTCTAGGTCACGCTGCGCATCTTCCGCCGAAATCTTCATTCCCTGCGAGACAGGAACCACGCGGCCATCGGCAAGCGTCACCGTATCGGAGCCGTATCCCGTCCGGTAGGCGTTCACATCCCAATAAGGGGTCGTGCGAAAACCCTCAAACCGCTTGATGAGGTCGAAAGCGTTCATCAGAAGCCAAGCCCCCAATTCCCCCATCCGATGCCGGAGGTATTCGGGGCCTTTTGCGCGTTCTGGTACTGGTACAGACCCACAAGATTGTTCGCCATGCCGGAGAATGCGTTGCCCTGTCCAATGGCCCCTGCCGCCTTTGCGTTGCCAATTCCCGAGAGAGCATTTGACACGCCAGCCGCAGCATTCGAGTTGGCGTTGCCCTGCATGGAAGCTGCCGAGACACCCATGTCAGACAATCCAGCGAGGCGGTTCAAATAGCTGTCGCGATACTGCTGCGCCATGCCCTGCCCAGTTTCCATAAGGGCTTGACGGGTTGCGCCGCTGTCGAGACCGCCACGCGCACCGGCGAGAGCATTCACCCCAGCCATGCCTTGATCAAACTGGAATTGATAGCCGGGCGTAGTTTCCAGCCCCGCATATGTCGTGCCGCCAGTCTTGTGAGCGTTGGCGTAGGCCTGTGCATCGGCCAAGGTGCTGAACATCTGCCCGTTGACGCGGTATTGCGTCGGAACGGTTTGTGGCGCTGCTGCCGGTTGGTAGGGGTTTGCACTGTCGCGACCGTTCATATTTCTGCCAAGCGCATTCACGCGCCCAACCGACGGCCCGGGTTGCACTCCTGGCTGAACACCGTTGATTGTCTCGATAGATGCGGCAGTTCCGCCAATCGTCGGGGCAGAGCCAAGGCCGAGAAGGTAGTTATAGGCCGCAAGTGCGTTTGAACCAGCGTTCTTGAACGGGGCCAGATCAGCCCGCGTCAGGTCGCGCGTTTCCTTCTGAAAGGCGAGGTCTTGCTGTGCTGCCTGCGTTTGCGCTTTTGCGGCTTTCTTCGCGGAACTTCCTTGGAAAATACCGCCAATAACACTGGAGCCGATGCCAGCCGTGATCGGATCAAGTCCCATTATAGTCTCCAGCCGCTCATAATGACTTCACCGCCCGGAAGCGGAAGCCGTCCGTCCTCAACGAACCCGACGCGGCGCGTCAGAGCGACCGCCCCGCGAAGTCTCGCTGGCGTCCATCCGACAATCCGTTCAGGCTTTTTCTCATTCCAGAATTCGCGCAACACGCGCTTGGAAGGCTCGACCAGATACCCCCAACCTTCCGGCTTGGCCGCGAAGTGGAGCATCCAGACGTTCGGGAACGGGGCCAAGTGAAACACCCCGCAAATCGGGCCATCGGCCCAATACTCAAAAGGCTCATCGGGTAAGCTGTCTGGCGTTATCCCGAAGACCTGTTGCGATGGATGGGCGAAATACTCTCTCGCCTCATCAACCGTTATTCTCACGTCGCCGCCGCGATTATCGCGTTGATCGCCGTGCGACTTTGGCTATCAACCGTCGCCCCACCGGTCGGCCCCGTCACGCCTGCAATTGCCGTGAATTTCGCCTCGAGCGCGTCAACGCTGTCGATCAGCCGGTTCACTTCCCGCGACATGGCCTGAATGACCTCGAGAAGCTCAATGGAAGCCTTCAGCCCGTTTTCCGTCGCGGACTGCGTTCTGGTGAGGGGCCGGGTTTTCACGCCACGCGCCCCTCTGCGTTCATCGGGATTTCCTGCGGATCAGAGATATGCACCTGCACAACCCACTGCCTCGCCTGCCCCAATGCCCGCCAATTCATCCGCTTGGAATATTCCCCGACAGACCAGCTTTTCTGCCGCCAATCGCCCCACGAATGCCCGCTGTCCTTCGACATGCGCATGAAAACGGACCCCGCCGCGAAGCCGATCCGGGGGAAAACCTCCAGTTCCGAAACCTTGATCCGCTGCCCGTCATTGTCCAGCGTGCGGCTTGTCATCGACCGAACCAGCGGCGCACTCACGTCCGCATTCGACCGCGACAGCAGCAACACCTGCCCGCCGTTCTGGCCGACGTACCAGACGCCATTCATCTTGGCGCTGTCTGCTGCCGACCACGGAGAAAGCGTCACGCCCTCAGCGCGCTCGTGCCATTCGCCTGTCGCGAGATCATAGACCCATGCAGGGGCATCACGGAAAACGATGGCGCACATGGTGTGGCCCTCATCTTCCCAGCATAGGCACCGCTCGGGGTTCTGCGTCTTGATCGCCGTCTCGACCGGCGGGATGGAAACCGGCCCGACCTGAACGATATAAACCCGGTTGTCAGCCCCGACGAAGAACGCCGAAGCCCCCGGAACCTTGGCAAAGAGGCCAAATGACTTCAGTCCGGTGTCGACAACCCCGCCAGCCTGCCTTTGAAACGCATTGGCCCCGGATTCACCGGTGTTGTACCAAACCTCGTGGCTCTTTTCCTTGAAGATGTAAAACACACCTCCAATCGCAGCGCCGCGAATGATCTTGTCATCCCTGCCATCAGCAGACGAAAAGTTCAGCCCCGGCAAGGTTCCCGCATCAGCAAGCCCGGACCACTGAAACCGCCTGCCGTTCAGTTCGGTCAGGACCGTGTAGTTCCCGACATAATCCAGCGAACCAAACGAGGAGAAAGCCCCTGCGGATGGCGTTGAGAGGCTCGCCCCATCCCACACGTAGTAATTCCCGCCGACACACAGCGTCACGTCGCCGTTGTTGCCCGCAATCGAGGCTTCAGCGCTGTCCGCCGTTGCCCCGAGGCTTACTGCTCCGCCACTTACGTCGATCTTGTGAAGTGCAGATCCGCAGGACACATACAGGTTGCCCTCAATCTCAGCCATCGCCCGGAAAAACACGCCGGAAACGCTGGAGAAAGCAGTCGTGCCGAGGTCGGACTTGATGACATGCCCGGTCTTGCCTTGCGACGCCTCACGATAGCAGTTCACCAGCCGCGACGAAGACGCCTGCCAGTTGTCCGGATCCCGCGAGGACTGCCCGCAAAATTCGACTTTCAACGCGGCTCTCCGAAGTAAACCGATCCTTCCCGATCAGCCGCAAGCGCCTCGTCAAGCGTCATCTTGGCGTAAGCATCGACTTTCGGCGCATCCACCCCGAATTTCATCGAAAGCCGGGAAGCCAAGTTATAGGCGACCGTCTCCCACCATTCCCCCGGAATGTCCGGGTTTTCCGACAGGTCGGTCAGGTCTTCAAACTCGCGCTCGTAAGTGATTTTGACCGTCTCACCATTCGCAGCAGCCAGAACCGGCCACACATAGAACAGAGCGTCTTCTTTCTGGCGGTCGTAATAAAACGTGGTCGGCAGGCCCGTGGATGCCTTCTGCGGAATGTTGTCGTACTCGTTCCGCGTCATGGCCCACATGGGCGTCTCAATTCCACTGCGCACGAGCCGCGCGCTTTCAATTCTGAGCGGCCTCTTGGGGTTCAGCGTGTAACTTGCGGCAGTCGTCAGATTCAGCGTCTGCGACGTGGTAAGCCAGAGCGAGTATTCCTTGTTCTGCCATCCCTTGATCATGAGATTGAGGGACATCAGCGCCGCCTTGCCCGTGTCGGCGTCCATCGGCTCATCGAGCGCGACGACGCCAATCAGCCGCAGGGCCTCCTCACAAAGGTCGCGCGCTGTGTAGAGGGCAGTTGTCGCCATTACAGATCGTCCCAGGATGTCGGGGTGTTCGGGTCAATGAATGTGTCTGCTGGCTCGGGACGCACCCAAGGCGGGGCCTGCCGATCCTTTTTGCCGCGAACGAATTCTTGAGGGTGGCGCACTTCCCAGCAGTTATTGGTTCCGCCGCCACAGCAAACCATCAGGCCCGTCCACTCTTTGCGAAGCTGGCCCGAATGATATTTGAAGCCGCACCTGTCACAGAGCGCCAGCCACTGACCGTGCTTGTACATGCGGACCTCCGAAAGGAAACGGGGGCGCGAACGCCCCCGCCATTACGATGCCTTGAACACCTGGAAACTCACGACCACCGTGCCGTTGAAGGCAACAGCGGTCGCATGCTTGTTGATCACTTCGATAACCAGAGAGCCAGCAGCGGGGCTGACTTTGCCAATCATCGGAGTGCCTTGGGTGTTCGTGCCGTTTGCAACAGACGCGTAAACCATATCTGCGGCCTCAACCATCGTGTCAGTGATGGTCAGGGTGTAGATGGCGTTCTGCGCCGTGGTCAGAGCCTCGCTCGTGACCTTGCCTTGCAGTGCGGCAAGCGTTGCCGCGCCAGATGAGGCGGTTGCGGCACCAGCCGCATTGACGATTGGTGCCGCGATCCCGTTCCGGAAGTTGGTCGGTTTATAGGCCATTTGGAGTATCTCCTCTTAGGCCCCAGGCGACCCATACAGACCACGGGGATCGGTCCATCCGAACGAATAACGCTCGTACCCTTTCGCTTTCGCGTTTTCGGTATCAAAGTCATTGTCCTGAGTGAACTCAAACGCCTGACGCTGGAAGCCAAGCAGCCCGTCCGGCGCGTCGGTCTTCACAAACCATGCGTCGGTGTCGGTCAGGTAATGGTTAACCATGTACCCGCCCGGAAGGAGGCCCATCGACCGGATTGCATTGACAGCGTTGTTCGCCGTGTCGTTTTGCAGTGCCGATTTCAGGATTCGCTCGGCGTTGAACGCATCGCTTGGCGATACGATCAGCTTCTTGCCACGAATGGCAATCGGCAGGCCGCGCGAGTTCTTGGCGAGGCTGATATTCACCAGCATCGTTTCCAGAGAGGCCTCGGACAGATCCGCTGCGGTCGCGAGCGTATTCGACCAGTTGCCCGCCAGGGACGGATGGTCGGTCACGCAGAGCGCCTTGCCATCGCCACCCGTGTAGTTCGTGTCGAACGCACGGTTCAGGACGTTGGCCGCAACGATTTCCTTCGTGGTGCGGAACGAGAACGAAAGCTGTTCGCCCCGCTTGAAAGACCGCGACTTGTAGAGGTTGTCGTCGCGTTCCTCGCGCGTCACCACATAGCCCAACGAATAGGCCACATGGGTATAGCGCTTCACGAAGCCCTGCGAATGGGCGTCGTAGGACGTGGCACCGCCTTGCGACTTGATCTGCGCAAGGTTGAAGCCGGTCGTTTCGACGTCTTCTTCGTAGGCCATGTCCGAAGTCTTCATATCGAAGGCTTCAGTGTATTCCGTGGGGAATTCGTTATACGAACCCATCACGAATTTGCGCACGCCGGGCCAGAGGGCTTTGGGGTGTGCGCCAGTGGTAATGACAGACATTAACTGACCTCCTTATGCGCCAGCCTGGCCGTCAATGAGGAAGTGGTTGTTCAGACGAACGAGCACTTTCGCATTGGCGTTACCAACTTCGTTATTCGGACGTTGCAGGAAGCCGACGATCAGAAAATCTTCGGTGCCATCGCCCGAGGCGGTCGCGGTCGAAGTGTCCAACTGCAAGGACGACAGACCGGTCGTGGTGCTGCCGCTCGTGAAGCTGATTCCGTCTGCGGAGTTACCCACAGCCGTGACCGCAAGAGCGCCACCCAAGGCGTCTTCCTGAACCGCAAAGACAAGGTTCGGGTCGTCTGCAACCCAAACATAGCGGTCAACGGAAGCTTCGCGATAGATGGTGCTGGATGCAGTGACAGGCTCTACGCCCACCACGACACCGATTACGGCGTTTCCGGTCGAAACGTTGCCGGTTACGGTCATGATGCCGTTAGCATCAGCCGAGCCAGCAGGTTTCACCATGCCGCCGATGTAGACTGCGGTGCTGTCGGTCGAGGGAATCGAATAGCGGTTCGCCGCGCCGTTGTAGGGTGCACCGCTCATATACCGAATGGGACGAAGCCCAGTCGGAGCATTAGCGTTAGCCATGATAGCTATCCCCTAAATGGTTGATGTTCAGCCCCGGCTGCCCGTCTCGATACGGATTCCAGCGGCGGGGACGTACTGCCGATCCTGATCTGCTCCGGGCGTTGCCCCTTGCTTCAGTCCAGCTTCCAGTTCATCAATGCGGCGGCGCTTCGCCAGTTCATCTTCATCATGATAGTCTCTGCGTTTCCGCAGCAGCACGCCCTTTACAGGCGCACCGTTCTTGTCAGTGCCGACCGGAACGGCGACGTTAGCCCCAAGCCCGGTTGCATCTGCCTTTGCCGAGCCATCGCGGCTTACGACAAAATCCCAGTCGTCATTCACCGTCAGTTGATGGATGCGAGTCCCCTCGTCATTCGCCCAACGGTAAACGTAGTCCTTGTCCAACTCCTCGCTGTGGCTGAGGCGGTTGCGAATACCGGCAAGCCCGTCTGAATTGCGGCGGCGGCGCTCTGTCTTGATTGCTTCGCGCGTCATTTCATTCCCCTTGCTCATAGAAGTCTTTGGCGTAGTCGCTGACCGACTTGTAGACGCCTTCCTTGACGAAACTTTCTGCGATCTTGCGCACGTCCGGCGGCAGATCGTCCGGGCCTCTCGTCCGGGTCTTGAACCCAAGCCCACCGCCATCAACCCGCGCCGATCTTGGGGGAGCCTGTTCCTGCTTCGGCTCGTCAAACAGTTCCGGGAAGTGCTCCTTGACCTGCGTTGCTGCCCAAGCCACCTGCCTCTCTGGCGGAAGATACTTGATCCTCGGGTTGTCCTCGACCAGCCGGAATGCGAATGCCGCTGCCGCCGGGTCTTTCGTCCATGTTGCCGCCTCGAGATAATCCGGCTGCTTTTGCGGGACTTCCTCAATGACCGGCGGGCGCAATTGCTGACGGGCTTGTTCGGCCCTGTCGAATGCCTCAGTGTCAGCCGTTTCGACCGCAGCGCGCTTCTGCGCCTCGATGTCCCTGACCTGCTGATCGTATCTCTCGCGCTCTTGCTGGCGAACCCGCTCGATTGCCGTCATGGACGTGCGTTCGATGCGGGAGAATTGCTCGTCGCGCTCTTTCAGTTGCTTCTCAAGCTCGCGCTTCGTGTCGCGCACCATCTTGAGTTGCGTAGACGGCAGTTCAAGGAACCGCTCCGCGTCAACCCACCCATCAGGGGCAAGCGTGAACTCGTCCTTATCCTTCCATCCGTATTTACGAGCCTCATCGGCAAGTGCCGGGTCAACCGTATACTCTGGTTCCTGACCGTCTTGCAGGTCGTCTTCGATTTGTTCAGCCATTGATCACCGCCACTACATCTTTGTCTTTGACGATCCGATATTCGACACCATCCGCGCCAACGATGAACGCCCCCGCATGACGGGCAAAAGCCACGCGGTCGCCCGCCTTCGGCTTTTCCATCCCCTGCGGGTAGATGTCTTCGTTGAACGCCAAGGGTGACAGCGCAACGATGGTCCCTCGGACCTGTGCGTGTTTTTCCTTGTCTCGGAAGTCGTCGGCGAGGATCAGCCCGCCTTTCGTCTTTTCTTCGATCTTGTCCTGCAAGACCAACACATTGAACTCGATAGGTTTTATGCCACTTTCATTCATTCCATCCGCCCCATCGCATTGCGCAACTCATTCGCGCTGACTTCAAAAAGGTCCTCCCATAGGGCTTGGGCTTTCAGCAGGGAAAGCCTGCCCTCCTCCGGCCAAGGCGTTCCCGCCCAATAGGCCGCTGTTGCCGAATTGCGTTGCGCCGTTAGGCTCGCCTTCAAGCAATTCCTGAGAAGTTCCGTGATTGGATGGCCCCGCCATTCCTGTAGGTCCACGTCCGAGAGTTTCGCCAAGTCCATTTCTGACAGCCTCAATTACGGCCTTCAGTTGATCCAACCTCACGGTTGCATCTGTGGCCGCTGCATCGGTTACGTTCTTTATGGTTTTCGACCTGATCTCATCGACCTCGGCCAAAGCCTTCTCGACGCTGACCATCGCCACAGCGGCTTGCGCCTGCATGACCTGCGTCTGAATCTGCATCATCTGTTGTTGCATCGGGTCCGGCTTGGGTGCCAAAGCCTCGGTATCCGGTATGCTGGACGCCTGGAGAATGCGCTGCGCCGCCTCGCCCTTGTCCACAAGGCCCTGCCCCGCCATCTGCATGAGCACTTCGGCTTTGGCCGCTTCCTGCATCTTCGTGACACTGCGCGGATCGGCGACCGGGGTGATGTCCATGTCGGACAGGTCAAACTCCCGACGCGGGTCCAGCGGAACCATCTGCCCATTCTGGTCGGTGATGTCGTGGAAGGTGCTATATTTCTCCGGGCTTAGGAAGCGCTGATTCAGCCGTGCAAACAGCTTGAACTCTTTCTTGAGTGACCTGTAGATGCGCTTGTATGCGGCAGTAAAGACCGTCATGCCCTGCTCAATGAGAGCGAGCGTCGTTGTGGCGGTCATGTTGCGGCCGCCAGTATCGCCAGTCATCACGTCCTTAACGGATGCAACCTCTTTTCCCGCTTCAATCAAAAGCCCGAGAAGCTGGAATAGTGTCGCATCAGGGCCGGGGAACGTCATCGGAATTAGTGAATTCCTGATGTCGCCCCCGGCAACGCTGGCAAGCTTCCACTCGCCCGGCTGGAATTGCTGCACTCCACCTTTGAGGCGAAACTCCGAGCCGATCCACCCGCCGCCCTGCGAAGCCATGTGGCCCGCGTCAATCATCATGTTGATGATGGTGTTGATTGTCTCGGAAATGTCGCCGAGCAGGAAGCCAAGGCCCGTTCCGAAGAACCCGCCCTCGATAGGCGGCAGCATGTGGTAGGGGATGAAGTAACTGCCCCGGCGGATAGCCACAACGCCTTGCGACCCAAGTTTTACGTCGCCTTCCTCAAAGTCTGCGACAACGCGGGCGACCTTCTGGCTTTGCTTGTGAACCGTGACAATGTACGGCTCGCCATACCCGTCCCCATCCAGATCGAGCCTGCGATGCTGCTCAATGAACGTCTGAACAGCTTCACGATCCTCGCCAGCGTTTTCAACGTAGTCCACGTCGCGGTAGAAACCGGACAAGCGGCGCGACTTGATCTCGGAGGGGTAGAGTTCGATCTCCTCCCCGATACGAGGCGCATCGGCAAGAACCTTGACCGAGGCATTCACCACGAACTTGCGCGGATCAATAAGCCGAACGCGGTTGCGGTTTTCAACGGGATCAAACCAGACCTTGCGGACAACCGTTCCAACAATCGGCAGGACAGTCAGCAGTTCGTCGGTCGTCTCCTCCCATTCCTCGACCTCAGAGGAAAGTTGGAATGACATGTACTGCCCGACACGCTCGCCACGGGCTGCCTTTGCGCCTGTCGCGTCATTGCCGTGAACCTGCACCTTCACCACGTCATCCGAAGGGACAATGGCTGGATAGGCACGAGCGTTGAACTGCAGGGCCGCCGTGGTAATCAGCGGATACTTGAGGTTAGCTGCGCCCTTCCACGGGTAGGTCTTTTCCTTTTTGACCAGCGCCGCCAAATCAAGGCCGCGCTCCATGCGCTCACGCCAGTCTTTCATGGACGAGTAGTCTATGCCGTGCTCTTGAACAACGTCAGACCCAATTGTCGCGAGTTCTTCGGGCGGCAGGTGTTCCGCAATATTGTCCAGGGCGAGGATAGCGCTAAGCTTCTCGACCGGGCCGAATGTGCTGCCGTCCATTAATAACCCGTTGCGTCAGAGCGACCGTCAGGGCCGCGATGCTGTTCCCAAGTGTCCGTGAGTTTCGTCACCGGATAAGCGAAGGTCAGCGCCAGAGCGTCACCTCGATCCGGCGAAGGAAGCCCGCGCTTTTTCATGTCTTCTTTGCGCTCAAGCAGGATGGCGTTGTTGGCATCGTGCTTGTACTCGACCGATGTCAGTTCGGCCTCGAGCCGGTCATCATCCGGAAGGCCAACCGTACCCTTGAGCCATTCCCGCATTCGCACCCACATTTCGGCGCGCTTGTTTGCTGTCTTGGCGTCCGTCAGACCATCAGGCGATGAAGCGAAGTTGACCGCTATGACCGGATAGCCAAGCTGCTTCAGTCGATCCACAACCCCTGCACCGACCCCCGTTTCATCAACGAACAGCGCATTCGGCTTGACGCGGTCGTAGTGGCTGGCGATGCGCGCTGCCGTTTCCATGGTGTCCAACTTGCGCAGGACAACCCAAGGCTCCGAATAGGCGTCTCTGCCGCGCCGGAAGGCAATGACCGTCTCGTCGTCGCCGTATCTGGCAACGTCAACGCCCATTGTGACTTCGTCTGCCGGGCTTGCGTCAACCTTGCGCTTTCTCGCGCTCTCGACCCATGCCGAGTTGATCAACTGCCGGTCGCTTAGCTCCTGATAGTCGCCTTCCCAGATGTGCCGGTATCTTGCCTGATCTCCGGATAGATCAAGCTGGCGCTCACCCTCAAGTTCTTCTGGGAACCATGGGTTCTGATCGTAGTTCGCCTTTATGACGATGGCGTTTTCAGGCGTGTTTCGTCGCAAGAACAGGTCAACAGGATCTGTCTTGGCGTCGGGGTTCCATGTGAACCACAGTTCCGAGCCAGGCTTGCGGATTGTCGGCCTGAGAAGATCAAGGCTGCGCTGCGAGCACTTCTGCGCTTCTTCGAACCACGCGATGTCGTAGCCTTCAAGCGACTTGATGCTTTCCGCGTTCTGGTCCTTCATCCCGCGAAAGATGCAAAGCGATTCATCCGGGCCGCGTATCTCGTCGCGGGTAATGTCAAACATCGGACCTAGGTCTAGGCGCTGTATCCAGTCGCAGATCAGTTGGTAGACCGAATCCTTGATGGAGTTCTGCACTTCGCGAAGGCAGACGATCCGCGTTCCCGGAACCATCCCCATGCGCAGAACAACAGCCTGTGCGCGGTCGTTTGACTTACCGCTACCCCTGCCGCCCCATGCACCCTTGTATCGCGCTGACCTTTCCCACAGCGGGGCGAAGATGTCAGGCGTTTCCGGGCTTAGGTTCAGGTCTAACAAACTTCATTTCCACTTTGGCAATGCGGACCTCTCCGCTGTGGTTCAGGTCCAGTTTGTCGCCATATTTCTTGGGGGCCATTTTCGCTATCGCCCACTTACGCGCGTCAACCTGGAGGCGGCGGTGCTCCGTCATGTCGCCCTCAGTGATTTCAACGCTGCCGTCGGCATCAATCTTGCGCTTCTCGCCAATCTTGGGCGTGTCAGCGATACTGATCAATTCATCAAGAAGATGATCCGCCCGGATTTCGCATGCGCGCGCGTACATGTCGGCGAATGCAGCGTCAGCCGCTAACTCGTCATAGACTGTAGATCTGTGTGGGTAGCCTTTTTGCCTGCATACATCCGAGAGAGACATGCCGCCCATCATGTCGCGGATGATCTTGCCCTTAGTCTCGGCGTCCACGTCCGCCCCTCAGAACCACGCAACGATGTCGGTTGCGGTCGTGCCGGTAGCGTAGATGTATGTCGCGCGCACCGGCAGGTAGGAGCCGGATGGAACGTTCTTGTGCACCACTGCGCTTGTGTCACCAATCAGCCGCAGAGCGACGTTGCCGCCTGTACCAACGAAAACGCCACGAACATCGCCGACCGGGGTTGAATCGCTCGGGGTTACAGCCGCGCACTTGCGGGCCGGGTCCTGTAGGAGAGCCATTGCTCACTGTCCCTTGTTTGTGTGCCGCCGTCCGATATTCGGCCCCAAGCAGACGCCCTGAGCGCAGACCGTTGACTTGCGCATATCGGCGCTAGAGGCTGGCGGGGTTGCCTTTTGGAGTTGCGCCCGGAGAAAAGCAAAAGCGCCGCAAGGTTTCCCTTGGGCGCGATTGTGGAATGTAAGAACTAGGGCTTAATAGCAGCTAAGTGTCAAGCGGCTTGGCTAGTTCCCCATTGCTCTAGCCAATCTCTCCAGTGCGGCGACAAGGTGTCTCAGGCCCTCTGCATGTCCCGGACCGTAGTATGGCCTGCGTCCGTCCCTCAGCCGCATCTTTGCCGGTGATGAGCCTTGCAGGATACACACGTCGATGATTTGCCTGTCCTCACTTGCGACCAGTTTGAATAGCTCGTGAAAGCGTGACAGTCGGTCGATGTGGATGGTGACTGCATGATCTGGCTTTGGCGATGAATCCACCTTGTCTTGTGATGGATCCATTGAGGGCGTCATTTGTGTGCGATCAAATGCCGACCGCAGATCGAATGCGGCGTTGTATTGCGCTGCTGTCAGGGTGCCGCGCTTGAACCACACCTCCAGCATGTCCACGCGGCGCATGCGCTTGACCCCGTTTGGGTTTGGTTGGGGCTTGCCGGTTTCCGGGTCCAGTTCTGTGGCGTCCTCCTGGATAAGCCCGTGGCGGTTTGCCCGTCCTGTCGCGCCCATGTCCCATGGCACTTCTGCAAGCGTGACTTGCTTGCTGGCGCGCTGGTAGGCTCCGGTCTTCAGTCTGCGCTGGTGCTTCATTGCTTTGACTCCGGCCATGTGACGGTGGTTTCAGCGCCATACCAATGGCCGTTCAAAACGAACCAATTGCGAGATTTGACCACTGCGCCCTTCGGCGCCAATGCGGCCGTAATTCTCGCTATCTCGCCATAACGCAATCCCGACTTCCACCTGATCCTCCTGATGCGCAGGGTGCTTTGGCGGGGCTTGACGAACTGCTTCAGAATCCCGTCAAATGATGGGGGTGGTGTCGTCAATACGACCGGGCCACCGCGCCAGCCTGACATGGACCACTGATATGTTTTCACGTATTGGCTAAGCGCGTCTATTGACGCCCGACGCGCCTTGATGTGGCTGCACTCGGCAATGTCGCATATTTCGCAAACTTCGAGTGTGGTCATTTATGTTGCCCTCGATGGCGCCAGCCAGAATGCGGTGAACAGGAACCAGCCCCAAGCGTCGATGCCGTGAAGCGCCAGATAGCCAGCCGCAATAGCACAGACAGATGGCGCGATTGCCATAACGATGTATTTTGTCATTCCTCCACCCCCAGAAACTCCCTGACTTCGCGCTCCAGATTGAGGGCGGAGTCCTTGCCCTCGTCCATGCCTGTTGGCTCGTTCCAGTGGCAGCGGATCATGGCTGCGTGAATGCGGGTGAGGAGTTGTTCCCCGGCCTCGATACGCACGGGGCCGGGGTTATGGGAGGGGTAAGGCCCCCCATAAGCGGGATCGCCCCTGAGAGGCGTATTTTGCGGCCCTAAGCAAACCGCACCCGCACAAGCGCCACTTTCGCGACGGCGCTCTTGCGCTCCGAAAACGCTGAGGACTGAGCCAACAGCGCGTTTTGTTATGGATTCCACGGCTGAGTGCTTGCCGCTTTCCGTCAGATATTCAGGGTGCTGGCGAAAGCAATCCACTACAGCCCCTTCGATTGCATCCCATAGATCATGCCGAATAGCGTGTTTCTGGCGCGCGGGGCTGTTCTCTGGTGGGCGGCGGGATTCTATTGTTTCGCTCATGTCCGAACCCACATTCTGACGCGGGCGCGGCCCACCAGTTTGCGGCTGTATGTCGCTCTACCTTCCAGGCGCAGTATCCTGAGAGCACCCCATGTAGATGAGGTGGAAACGCCCGCGACCTCCGCGATTTCGTTGGCGCTTGTCGGCACGTCCGACACCACGTCAAATATTCGCGCCACAAGCTGCCCGCTCAATGCTTTCGGGTCTGTCTCCACTTTCGGAGGCTTTACACGGCCTTCCTTGATGGCGAGTTCCATCCACCTGTCGGCAAGTTCTGTCTCGGAAAGCGGCCTGCCCTTTGGCTTCGCTGGTCGGGGCTTTGCAACGGGGCGTCCGAATTGTGCTGTGACGTAGTTCATGCGTACATACCCTTGAGTTGGGTGTCCCACCGCCGAACGCCGTGAAGGACCGAGGTGTGATCAATGTTGAACCAGAAGGCTATGTCTGGATAAGACGCCCCGAGTTGTTCGCGCATGTGCGACCAGCACTCAAACCGCGCATGGGCAATGTGCTTGGTGCGCTTTTTCCCCATGATCTTTTCAACCGGAATGCCGCGAAGATTTGCCACGTCATGGACGATGGCTTTCCACTTCGGAATTGCCAGCCTGTTCAACCTGCCCGGCAGGATAACGTCTGCGTTGATCATGGCCCCTTTGAGGGACTCGACATATTCAAGCGTTGTCATGCTGCTTTCCCTTTTTCCGGCGAAGTCATGTCGGGGATGCGCGTGTCGAAATGCTTGATGGTGGTATCGCGGAGCATTTCCTTGGCCGCAGCGTGGCGGGCCTTTGCGTCGGCCTCCCACTCCAGCGCTCGCGCCTCGCCTTGCGTGGCTTTTCTGCTGAGAAAGGCTGCACTGCGATATTTCGTCATTGTCGGCTCGTCCACGAGGCGGCGGCGAATGAGTTCAACCGCTTCCCTGCCGTACAGGTAGTTTTCTCCTACCGCTTCGCCGTCAGCCATGAGTGAACCGATATGTGGATAAACGTCGAATGCGTCTTTTGTCTTGGCCTTGGGAATGGCCTTGTTCGTCGCAATCGCGGCTTCTCGGCATTCCTTTTCCGTGGGCCACAAGCCGGTCCCTGTTTCCCCAAGTTGCCGCTCGAATTTGGGCCACCAGTCTGCGAGAGCATCCGCCGAACGTGGCGCGTTGCGCTCCACAGTCGAAACAAGCGCGGCGATTTCGTCAGCCTCTGCCTGCGACTTGCCCTCAATGCGCCGGGGCGGCTGGCGGCGATCAAGGAATCGTTTCAAGCGATGGGCTATGTCGGAGTGGTGAAGGCTCATTGGCGGGTTCCTTCGATTTGTTGCATGGCGAGAGCGAACGCGGCATCGAGATTGGTCTTGGGACTTCGGCCAGCGGTTTTTTCGGGAAACACGCCTGTCCAGCCGTTGGCGATACTTTCGTTCACCACCGCGTCAGGGTCCGGGTGCCCGGACAGTTTTTTCACGATGAGGCCAGCAGCGTGATCCGTCAGACTTGAACGCTTGGCCCTCCGATGAGCAACGTAGGCCGCCGCGACTTCCTCGCTGAGAATTGAGGAAAGAATCTCGCGCGCGTTCTTCTTCTCTTTGGGTTCTATGAGGGTTAATGAGGGTTCGTGGGCACCGGGTGCGGGGTTTAATGTAATGGCGTGCGGGGTTTCCGGCACCGGGTGCGGGGTTTCTGCATGGGAAACGGGGTTTCTAGTGCGGGGTTTATCTTCTGCAATAGGGGCACGCCGTGCGGGGTTTTCGTGCCCAATCAGCAGAATATATCCGTTACGCGTGTGGCGCCCTCCGCCCCTGCGAATGACGAGAAACCCGGTTTGCTCAAGTCTGTTCAGGACGTTTTGAACGCCTCTTTCAGCCATGCCCGTCCGCTGGCAAATGTCGGCTATCGAGGGAAAGCATGTCAGTTCGTCGTCGGCCCTGTCAGCCAGAGCAAGCATAACCAGGCGCTCGTATGGCGGCAGGTCGGTGCGCGCGAAAACCGCTGTCATGGCTTCGAGGCTCACTCCATCGCCTCCCACTCGACAATGACGCGGCCAAACTTCACAGGCTCGCCCATGACGGGGCGGATGGCCCACTGGCTATCATCCACACCCAAAGCATCAGACAGGGCGTCCAGCCCGCTCTTTATGGAGGCCAGAGCGTTGTCCACGTCTCGGTGGTGGCGGTTAGGCGGGCGGAATGTGACGGTGACATTCAGCCGATCTGCGGTGATGGGCTTGACGCCTTGAGTGACACACTCCCATCCGCAGCCTGTGCGATAGGCCTTCTTGCGACGAGCCAGCGCGAAGTGGTTGACGCGCCCGTTTGGTGACAGGTCTGGGTGTGGGTATGGGAATTCCACCTTCACAGCAGCACCTCCTGAGTTGGTTTCTCTGGTGGGGCTATGAAAAGATCAGGCTGGCGATAGGCTTCCTCGACGCGCTTGCAGGCTATCTCGAAATAGTCCGGATCAAGTTCAATTCCGATACCTTTGCGGCCTAGCTTGGCGCAGGCAACTAGTGTCGTTCCGCTGCCCATGAATGGGTCTAGGATGGTTTCTCCGGCGAATGGTGATGCTCTGCAAACTAGCCATTCCATCCATGCCAGTGGCTTTGGGCATGGGTGATCAATGTTGTTTTCGCCAGTAACGTGCATTCCGGGGTGAGCAGAATAAAAGCTATTCGGACGCGACCCCAGTCCGTTACGCAGATACGGGCATGTCCCATAATAGAGAATTGGGTTGTTTCCGGAGAAACCCCATTTGTCGAGGCCGGCACCACTGGCATGGAATATCGTCCCAATGGAGGTTGCGCGTGGATATTCTTGCAGCAGGCGAGTGCCTGATGTTACTAGAACGCATGATGCAAGCGTAATCGCAAGACGCACAGCCTCGGTAACTAGCGGTAAGACATGTTCCTCACCGTCTTCGTAAGTTGTTGACGCCTCTATGCGTGAAAATTTTGTAACTTTTGCTTTCAAGTTTACGCCATAAGGCGGGTCCGTCACCACCGCATCCACCTTCCCAAGCAGCGGCATGACCTCAAGGCAATCACCCAATATCAGGCGGCAATCTCCGATTTTAACGTCGCGCTTGATCACGCCAGCCTCCTGAAAATCGCGCGCAGAATCCACGCGCGGGTGAAGCTGAGGCCGAAGAACATGGCGGTTATGCCCATGCTCGACGCAGCGCTGTAGCCCAAGACAAGCCATGTCGCGAGCCAGGAGACGACTAGGCCAATGGCGGCGTTCGCTAATGCCTCCACAGCGTCCATTAGCGCGGCCCCTCAAGTATCTCGTGGATTGTCAAATAGCGGGAGGCTGCTTTGCGGTTGCGGTTGTGCAGGCGCTCGGCTCGACGTGATAGCAAAGTGCGCGCGCCACCTTGCTTCTGCGGCGTCTCTGTGGTCGCTACAGGCCCATATGCGGCGGGGGTCGGTGCGCTGTGAACGAAGGCCGGGTTGCTGGAAGCCGAACGGTGCGAGAGGCGATCCGCAATGAAAGCAAGCCACTTCATGCTCTCCACTCCACTATTTGCGCCGCCTGCAAAGCAGCCATGAGGATTGAGATTGGGACAGCGATGTTCTCGGTCGTGTAGCCGGGGTTTTTGGAGTAAATCACCGAGAAGCCGTCACGCTTATCTTGCGCCGCCTCAATCCAATCGCGGCCATGCTTTAGCCAAGCGGCGCGCAGGCTGAGAAATGGCAACAGGTAGCAACGACGGTCAGGAATAAAGGCGTAGGCGATATAATCGCAGGCCAAATCCTTCTGCGCCCAACCTGGAGTCTTTCGATTGTTGTCAGACCAACGCTCAAGGAGGATGTCGGCGTAACTTTCGCTGCGCACCTTCTCATCTATGGTAACGACGCGCCCTGATTTCAGCGTGACAACTCTGTCAATCCCGCCACGCTGCGCCCACCCATCCTGCCGCACGGAAACCATGCTGGCGAAGTTGGGGAATGCTGCTTCGTATATCTCGCGCCACCACGGCGCAGACTCTTGCTCGTGTGATTTGGCGAGGCTATCCTGAAAGGTGTGAATTGTCATTCAACCGCCCCGCTTTGGTTGCCCCACACCGCCCACCCGTTCCGTGGGGTACGGCAGAACAGTTCGATTTTCGGAAGTTGCGGGTAAAAGCCTTCAATCATTTCATAGAAGAAATGCGGCTTTGCAGAGTGAGTGGTGCGGGCCTCTCGGTAAACACTGCTCGCTTGCGTTCCAGCTTCAGGCGGCGGTATTTTTCCGCGCTTGCAGATCAGAAGTAATTCGTGCTGATTGCGGGCGTGGTAGCCCATGCCAATCTTTTCTTTGTCCCACACCATGTTTGTGCGGTATTCAAAGCCCCAAGCCTTGATAACGTCGAAACATTCTTCCAACTTCGGCGCTGTCGCCCACAGGTAAAGAATTGCGTCGTCTGTCGCCAAGTCCCCCACGGGCAAGGCGCAAATTTCCTCAAGCGTCATTGTGGGATAGTGGTTTTCGATTGCGCGTGAGGTTGCGCCAATCGGCGGGTTTTCATAGCGCCAAGGCGGGTCCGCATAGATAACCGGATAGCGGGCTTCTGTTGAAAGATCGGCATTGCCCTTGCTAATTTCGGCAATCTTTTCCAAGCGCACTTCACGCGCGGCAGAAGCTTTCTTTGTGCGAATAGCCTTGGCTGCGGCGAGGATTTCCTTTTCCCCACGCGCGACAATTTGCGCCTGTTCCTCTTTTGGAACGTCAGCAATTTCAGCAGCGGCAGAAACGGACACCCTGCCCTCATCAACGGCGGCGACAAGTTCCGGCGCGCCCTTCTCGACAACCTTGCGGGCTGTCTTTACACTCCGCTCTGACACGTTGAGCATATCGGCGGCCTGCGAAATGGTGACGGGCGCTGAATCTGGCTTATTGCCCAACAGGTCGGGCAAATTTGCCCCACCTCCGCTGTGCTGATTGTCGCCAACGCGCATGTTCGCCAGCTTTGCCGCAACGCTTGCTCTCTGGCTTTCCGTCAGGTGGCGTCGGTGCAAGTTGTGCGAAATGACGAAGCCGAGAGGATCAACCCCTGTGAAGTCAATGCGAGGGTATTCAATGCCCAAGTCACGGGCGCACATGTAGCGGTTGCGCCCGTCAAGGATAGCGTCATCGAGGAATACCACAGGCTCGCGAACGCCATTGACGCGAATGTCCTCGCGCAGTCCGTCAAGAGCCTCGCCTTGCAGCATGGGAAACAGGTTGGCAAATTCGTGGAAACGAACCGGAAAAACCGGCGTCTGCTCAAAGCGCATGTTCAATTGATGTCCCCATAAGCGGCTGAGATAAAATCGTCGGGATAGATGCAGCGAAGGCGGGCGATGACGGCCAGACGCTCGGCGCGGTCACTTGCACTTTCGTTAGCAACGAAAAGCCGAGTTCCCCGATTTACCGAATCGTGCTTTGATGCGCCGCGAACAGGCAAGTCATCAGTCGGGCACCCATA
>ERZ724509.210-NODE-210-length-28316-cov-7.593114_pt1 | contig 28316 bp, 42 predicted proteins | sample MGYA00376042_ERZ724509 | MGnify/ENA primary metagenome ERZ724509 (study PRJEB28724, sample SAMN07190887) | wastewater metagenome | isolation source: effluent of sewage treatment plant in Hong Hong | place: USA: Christiansburg, Virginia | collected 2016-03-01 ...
AGCATTACGAACGGTTACGAAATCAATTTTCAATTTCGTGGAGCTTCGAAATGGATAGCTTGAATAGCGTTTTAGTTGAGTGCATCAAGGCTTGCGGAGGGTCTAAACAGATAGGCCCACTGCTTTGGCCTGAGAAGTCGCCAGAGTCGGCACAGAGGTTGATTCTCGACTGCTTAAACGAGGATCACCCATCGCACTTGACGCCCGAGCAAGCGATGTTCGTTCTGAAGATCGCCCGCAACAAAGGTGTTCACGTCGGCTTTGAGTTCTTTGCCGCACACCTTGGCTACGCAAAGCTAATTCCAGTAGAGCCACGCGACGAAGTTGCAGACTTGCAGCGGCGATTCATTGAGGAGCAACGCTCAATGGCTGCCATGGTCGAGAAGATGAATCAGGCCAGCGAGCGCATGGAGGATCGATTAAAGCTGACGGGGGTCGCATGACTCCACAAGCAGAACTATTCGACGTTCCAGCGCCGAAAAGCGTTGAGGTTGACGCGCTCGGCTTCTTGATCAAAGGATATGGAGATATCTACAGGATATTTGATGGAGGTCGCGTCTTCAATATGAAAAAAAATAGGTTCATAAGTTTGCAGAAAACAAAACTAGGGTACGTGCACGTTAGTTTCTGGCATAACAAAAAGGCCCACGGCAGATTTGTTCATCGGCTTCTTATGCAAGCTGTAACAGGAATTGATGGCGGAGACTTGGAAGTTAATCATATAGACGGGAATCCTAGTAACAACTTCCTGTCAAATCTTGAGTGGGTTACATGTTCTGAGAATAAAGTTCATTCATGCCATGTTCTTAATCACAGGCCTGTTATTTGTAGATTTGGATCTGAAAATTTTCATGCTAGGCCAGTTGAATCCTTTGGCGGCGATGGAGTAGTAGTTCAAAAGTTTGATTGCGCCGAATCAGCAAGACAACATGGATTCCAGCCACCATCTATAGCGCACGCAATAAAAGGCGTTTACCAGAAAAAGCATAAGGGTCTCTTTTGGCGGTATAGCGAAAACAGTGATCAGTTGGGCAATGGGTCGTTGTCGCCCGGTTGGGTGGGGGTTTGATATGGCGGGCGATTGGCTCAAATTTGAATGCAGTCTGCCAGAGAAGCCCGAGACATTGGCTATCACAGCCGCCATGGGTTGGGATGACCCTGATTTGACAGTCGGGAAACTAATGCGCCTGTTCAGGTGGTTTGATCAGCATACGTTAGAAGGTAACGCTCAAAACGTTACCGCCGCGTTACTGGATCGAATCATTGGCGTTACCGGATTTGTGGATGCAGTTGCCAAAACTGGCTGGATCGTCATAACCGACGAAGGCATTTCACTTCATAACTTCGAAAAACACAACGGAGCAACGGCAAAAAGCCGTGGTTTGACTGCAAAACGTGTCGCTAATTGCAAAAGTAACGCAAAAGGTAACGCTGCAACCGTTACCGAAGCGTTACCTAGAGAAGAGAAGAGAAGAGAAGAGAAGAAAGAAATACCTTCCGTTACTAACGTAACGGGCGGCAAGCCGCCGCTAACGCCTGACGAAATCATTTTCGGGTACGGACTGCCAATCCTGACAAACGCCGGAACGCCGGAAAAACAGGCCCGGTCGTTCCTCGGTGGCCTGCGCAAAGCCCATGGAGACGATTCCCTGGTCAACACCCTACGGGAGTGCATCCGAGTCAAGCCGCTGCAGCCGCTTGAATGGCTGGCCAAAGCTATGCCGCCAGATTCGACTGGGGCCACATCCAAGCGGGAAACGTTCGCAGAGCGAGACGCCAGAAACGCCAGAAAACGATGGGAGGAAATGACGGGGCAACAGCACCCAGACAGCCTTCCGAAAAACATTGTCAACGTGATTGATTCGCAAATCTTGGAGCTTACCCATGATCAAAGCCATTGACCGACTGTTCCACCGACTGAGCGCAACCTATGGTGCCGATTGGGACAGGTCGCTCGGACAAACGCCAATCAACGATGCGAAAACGGTGTGGGCACATGAGCTTTCCCCGTTCAAAAACTCGCTGAATCGCCTCGCTTGGGCTCTTGAAAACTTGCCCGAACGCTGCCCGAATGTGATCGTGTTCAAGAAGCTCTGTCAGTCTGCGCCAGCGCCAGACGCACCCGCATTGCCAGAGCCAAAGGCTGACCCGAAGCGAGTGGCCGAAGAGCTGGCAAAACTCGCGCCACTTCGCCAGCGGACCGATGAGCACAAGCGGATTGATCACAAGGAATGGGCCAAGACGCTGCAACGTCGATTGGCTGATGGTGAAAAGCTGAACATGAACCAAGTGCGCTGCATGAACATTGCGCTTGGGGTGTCGGCATGACCCGCTTCTACGCAGCAAAAAGCCTCCTGAAGCTTGGCCCGCTGACATTCGCAGAGCTGATCAACATCACAGGCTGGAGCGCGAAAGCGGTCGAAAAGACGATTTACGCCATGGTCGATGAAGGGGAGTTGATCCGCTTCAAGCAGCTTGGGACGCGCCGGAATCTCTACGCGGTTGAAAAGCCGTCCGTGGGATTCTCTGCAACCGATGAAACACAGTTCTCGGTTTGTGCAAAGACGATGACAAGTTGCTTTCATCTTTGGCGAGGTATCTAAGGAAATGTCATGGCTGATAAGCAGAGCACTGATGCAGGACTTCGAGAGCTCGCGCTCTTCGCTGGGGCTGGTGGAGGAATACTCGGAGGAAAGTTGCTTGGATGGAGAACAGTCTGTGCTGTCGAATGGGAGCCATACGCTGCTGGCGTACTGTGCGCCAGACAAAACGACGGAGTTCTCCCGCCTTTCCCGATTTGGGATGATATGTTAAAATCACACATCATCACATCACGGGAAAATGGTAAATGGACAAGAAATATCAATACGGAACTGAGCGCAACTGCATCATTTGCGGGAAGGTGTTTGCGCCACGGGACAAAGAGTCGACGCAGCAATGCTGCTCCAACGCTTGTCGTGGATTACTGCAAACACGCAAGGCAAAAAAAGCATGCGCAGTGTGCGGGGTTGAGTTTTTGCCATCAAGGCCGGGGTATGAAACGTGTTCGCGGAAATGCGGGACAGCGCTGCGGCTGTCTAGGCGGACGTTTGACCCCATGGTTGAAGTCAGGCGGCAGCTTGCTGTGTTCTGTTGCGGGGTTATCGCTCGGTGCCTCAGAAACAAATCCGACAGGACGGCTGCGCTTCTTGGCTATTCCGTCGAAGACCTTCGGGCGCATCTCGAGTCCCATTTCGAGCCAGGAATGTCATGGGAAAACTACGGAAAAGGGGCTGACTCATGGAGCATAGATCACTCTCGCCCGATTTCATCGTTTCCAATGACGACCACGTTGGCGGAAATAAATGCACTAGAGAATCTACGCCCGATGTGGCACCGCAAGAATTGCGCAAAGAAGAACAAATGGGAGGGCCTGTAAATTGCAACGACTCAGAACTCTCCATCTATTTGCAGGCGCTGGCGGAGGGCTACTTGCCGACGTTCTACTCGGACACCAGCCAGTCTGCGCAGTCGAAATCGATGAGTATTGCCAGCAAGTCCTTTCAGCGCGGCAAGAAGACGGTTGTTTTCCATGGTTTCCCATCTTTGAAGATGTCCAGGCATTCGACGGCAATCCATGGCGCGGAATTGTTGACATCGTGGCTGGCGGGTTTCCATGCCAAGACATTGCAATCGGAGGAAAAGGTGCGGGCCTCGATGGAGAAAGGTCGGGAATGTGGTCGCACATGGCTCGGATCATTGGCGAGGTACGACCGCGCTACGCATTCATTGAAAACAGCCCAGCGCTCGTTTCTAGAGGACTCGACAGGGTTCTCGCAGACCTTGCCAGCCTCGGGTTTGATGCTGGATGGGGAGTGTTTTCAGGTAAGCAGGCCGGAGCGCCGATTGAAAGAAAACGGATTTTCATTGCCTGCTCCAACAAAGAGTATGGGGAAGCGGGGGTGGGGGATTTCAAACGTCAAGCCCAGGTACTCGCCAACAGTAGAGAGGAATGCCCGTCTTTTTGGGTACAAGCCACACCCGTCAGTTTTGGAGTGGAGCATGGGATGGATTCCTACGTGGACCAGGTTAGTGCCATTGGGAACGGACAAATTCCAATCGTGGCTGCAACAGCATGGAAAATGCTTGGAGGTGTGTGAATGATCAAGTTCACAGTGCCAGGAAACCCTACGACAAAGGGCAGGCCAAAGATTGGCCGCGTTGCCGGTCATGCCCGCATGTTCCAGCCGGAAAAGACAGTGCGCTATGAGTCCACGGTTGCGCTTTTTGCACGTCAGGCTATGGGTGATCGAAATCTATTCGACGGGCCGGTATCGCTCGATCTGCTGCTGCACATGCCTATTCCTGCGTCATGGTCAGCCAAGAAGCGCATGGCCGCGCTCAACGGAGAGATATTCCCCGAGACGAAACCTGATTGCAGCAATGTGCTCAAAGCCGTAGAGGACGCAATGAACGGCATCGTCTATCTGGACGACAAGCAGATCACTGATCTTTGCGTCATCAAGCGATACGGTCCCATGCCGGGTGTTGATGTGATTGTGAGCGAGATATGACTCACGCAGCCACGGCGCGACAGGGCCATAAATACAAGTATGGCGAACGCGAAGTCATCGCAATGCAAAGCGGCGTTGTTGTCGAAGTCAGGCCGATTGACTTTGATCAGGCTTACCCGCTTGGGTGGCCAATCACGGTTAAGGCAAGTTGTCTAACGCCGTTACCCATGAAGTATTTTGGCGGGAGTGTGCCGAAATGAAGAAAACATTCATCTTGGGTCACGCAGAGGCCCGCAAGAATGCCGCGCAAGCTGTCCAAGATGCTTCAGACGGAGATGTCGTGACAGTGGGCGGGCCAACACGCAACTTAGAACAGAACGCGGCGCAGTGGCCGATTCTGCAGGCCTTCGCTGATCAACTGCAGTGGCCCATCAATGGGCGCATGGAGTGGATGACAGCGGACGAATGGAAGGATGTGCTCACCGCAGCCTTTCGCCGGGAAACTGTCCGCGTGGCTATGGGGCTGGATGGCGGCATGGTGATGCTAGGCGCACGCACAAGCAAGTTCAGCAAGAAAGAGTTCAGTGATTGGCTGGAATTCTTGCACGCAACCGCAGCGATGCGCGACGTTGATCTTCATTATCGGGAGGCAGCATGAGAAAACGCGAATCCGACTACATGGGCAAAGTGGCTGAATTGCCCTGCGCCATCTGCGGCGATATGCCCGTTCACGTTCATCACTTGCGCGACGGCGTAGGCATGGCACAGCGCTCGAGCAATTACCTGACTGTGCCGCTATGCCCGGAATGCCATCAAGGGCCATATGGAGTGCATGGTGACAAGTCGCGACTACGGGCGCGAAAGATGACAGAAATGGATTTATTGGCATCAACCATTGAAAGGCTTCACACATGAAAAACGAATCCGTGGCCGCGCTGCTGGAGTCGGGAGAAATTCAAAGGACAGAGGACGTTGTTTTCATGCTCGACACGATTGCAGCCATGTTTAACCGTGGCCTTGAGTCTGACACGGGAAACTTCATTGGTCTGGCGATTGAGTTGATGAACACCTGGCGGGAGTCGCTTGATGCGTCTAGCACAGCGCTGGCAGACGAAGCCATCGCAAATATTGTGTTTGGGAGCAAGGAATGACTCTCGAAACATGGGCTTACCGTGACCCCGAAAAAGTGCTGATGAGAAAGCAGGCCATTGAAGCGGCAAAGCTGAAACAGTGCGGCGATTGCGAGCATCACAAAGAGCTGAAGCTGTTCTACGAGGTTGTGCATAGCTGCGCAAAACATATGACGTACGGCCATCAATGCACCTATTACCAGCCAAAAGGAAGCCTATGACTGATCTAGACACCATCCTTGCAGATTGGCACAAGTGGGCAAGTGCAGGCAATCACGAATCAAGCGTGAAGCCGCAGCCCATGTGGAAACAATCGACAACACCAAGGGGGTGGGATACGACAGCAGAGATAATTGATACGGTGCTTGAGAATGATTTGATGGAGGTTGTGGATTTTGAGGTCAGCGAGCTATGTGATGTGTATCGAACAGCGTTGCAGCTCTATGCGCGAAATCTGGTCACTGGCTGGTCTGTGTGGCGTAGTCCGAGATTGCCAAAAGACAAGAAAGAGCGCGAAGTGATCCTCATCGCGGCAAAGAATTCGATCACGATCAGGCTCAGAAATGCGGGGGTGATGTGAAAGCGTTGACAAGTGAAAAAAATGTGTTAGTATTTGCGGGTCTTACTACGTCTTCAAAGCAACTCTAACCAGTGGCTTTTTTCATTTCATCCAGCGCAATGCTGGTTTTTTTCGTCTACCCATAAGGGCGACACATCATGAAACTCACAGCAAAACAAGAAGCGTTCGCTCAAGCTATTGCTGATGGGATGAATCAATCCGATGCTTACCGCGCTGCATACGAAGCAAGCAATACAAAGCCTGAAGTCGTTAGCGTTAAGGCAAGTCAATTGATGGCAAACGGTAAGGTGATGGTAAGAGTCGCATCGCTTCAGACAGCACTCGCTGAAAAGCAGCTATGGACGCGCCAATACAGCGTTGAAGGGCTTGCAGAAATCGCAAGAGGCTTAGAGTCCAAGGCAGTAGAGAAAATCGCTGCAATCAAAGAATTGAACCTGATGCACGGGTTCAATGCACCGACAAAAGTTGACATTAACGGCTCGCTTATTCATCGGATTGAGCGGGTCGTCATCGACACATGCAAGGCGTAAGAAGGATTGAGACGCCGAGGGCATTTGCTCCGCTGTTAAATCCAGCCCGTTACAAAGGCGCCCACGGAGGGCGAGGATCAGGCAAGTCGCATTTCTTTGGTGAAATGCTGATCGAGCGCAGCATTATTGAAAAGACTGATGCGGTATGCGTGCGAGAGATTCAGCGAAGCCTGGATCAGTCAGTCAAGAAGCTGCTTGAAGGCAAGATCGAAGCATTGAACGCTGGGGCTTACTTTGAAGTGCAAGACGCAAAGATCAAAAGCACGCACGGCGGCTTGATCATCTTTCAGGGTATGCAGAATCACACAGCAGATAGCGTTAAATCGCTTGAAGGCTTCGATATTGCGTGGGTGGAGGAGGCGCAGAGCTTTAGCCAGTACAGCCTTGATTTGCTTCGCCCAACGATTCGCAAGCCTGATTCAGAGCTTTGGTTTAGCTGGAACCCAAGCAAGAGCACAGACCCGATTGATTTGCTGTTGCGCGGAGAAACGCCACCTCCTGACAGCATTGTTGTTCAAGCCAATTACACGGATAACCCATGGTTTCCTGATGTGCTGCGCGAAGAAATGGAATACGACCGGGGTCGTGATCCTGAGAAGTACGCGCATGTGTGGCTCGGTGAGTACCTGAGAAACAGTGAAGCCAGGGTATTCAGAAACTGGAAGATTGAAGAGTTCGAGAGGCCAAAAGGGACAGTTCATCGGCTTGGTGCTGATTGGGGCTTCTCGATTGATCCAAGCGTATTGGTGCGCTGTGATATTGACGGTCATCGCTTGTATGTCGATTACGAGGCCTATCGGGTCGGCTGTGAAATCAACAACATGCCGGAACTGTTTTTGTCGGTTCCAGATGCTGAAATGTGGCCGATAACGGCAGATTCAGCCAGGCCAGAGACGATCAGCTACATGCAAAAGCATGGCTTTCCAAAGATGACAGCCGCCGTGAAGGGTGCTAAGTCGCTTGAGGAAGGCGTCGAATTCTTGCGCAGCTTTGAAATCATCGTGCATCCAAGGTGCACCCACACGATTGATGAGCTGACGATGTACAGCTACAAGCGCGACCCGCTAACTGGCTTGGTGCTTCCAATTCTGGAAGACAAAAACAATCACGTCATTGACTCGCTGCGCTATGCCTGCGAGGGCGCAAGACGAACATTACGAGGTAAAGAATGGAGCAAGCCCTTGAAGGTGGCGACGCGCTACATCGTGTGAAGCGTGGCAGGCCCGCGAAAGCGATTGAAGCGCCTGTTGCTGCGCCTGTTGTAGACGATGCGGCTCAAGCCTATGCGCTGCGCGTGTGGGATGGGCAATCGCCTGATGTGCCATTGCAAGAAAGAATTGTTCGCGTGTTGAACGCACTGAAGGGTCAAAGCCTGTCCATCAACATCACATTGCCACATCCTGACGCTGAACGGCACTTGGCAAAACTCCTATGAAAATGACCGACGAAGACTTGCTGGCGATCATCGATACGCACCGGGCCGATAGCCTGGGCGCTAAGGATGGCGAATTGAGCAACGAGCGGGCTATCGCGTTTGATCGTTATCACGGCAGGCCATACGGCAACGAGATGGAAGGCCGCTCGGCTATCGTCAGCAGGGACTTGTCTGAGGCCATCGATTGGGCCATGCCCGCGATCATGCGGGTGTTTACACAGTCAGGTACGGTGGCAGAGTTCTGCCCTGTTAGCCAGGAAGACGAGGCGCAGGCAGAGATTGAAACTGATTACGTCAATCAGGTCATCATGAAGGATAACGAGGGCTGGATTGTCCTGCACGACGCCATCAAAGACACATTGCTGCTGAAAAACGGCTATGTGAAACACTGGTGGGAAACCACTGAAAAGATTGAAGATCTGAAGTATCAAGGGCTTGTGCTGCAAGAAGTACAGATGCTGCTTCAGCAGCTAGAGCAGGACGGCGCAGAAGTCAAGATCACGGGGCAAGAGCAGCGCGAGGTGATGACGCCAGGCGGGCCTGTGCCTGTGTTTGACATTAATCTGCGCATCGTTCGCAAGACCGGTAAGGTTTGCATTGAAGCGGTGCCTTGTGAGGAAATCCGCGTATCGCGAAAGTGTCGCGGAAGTCTGCAAAACAGCCCATTTGTCGAGCATGTGACGCGCAAGACGCGTTCAGACCTGATCGAGATGGGAATGGCCCGCGAATTCGTTGATCTGCTTCCTGCTTACACAGAGACGACACGCAGCAGCGCACAGTCCTACAGCCGTGACAGCGTGAGCGATGAAACCGGAACGCGTCAGGGCAACAGCTTCAACGACAGAAGCATGGACGAGATTGAGTATTGCGAGTCATACATACGCATTGATTGGGATGGTGATGGCGTTGCGGAGTTGCGCAAAGTCGTGTCGGTTGGCAATCAGATTCCAGCGGGCGATGAGTGGAACGAGCCAATTCCAGAAGTGGCGATCACCGGCTTTGTGGCGAAACGTGTGCCCCATCGTCACATTGGCGAGTCAATCTATGATGACTTGGGCGACTTGCAAGAGATAAAGACGGTGTTGCAGCGGCAATTGCTGGATAACATTTATCTTGTCAACAATTCGCAGACAGCCATCAATGAGCGCTGCAACGTCAACGACTTTATGACCAGCTTGCCGGGTGGGCTGAAGCGTATCGAGGGCATGGAGCCTGTAGGTGATGCGTTTCACTCGATCACAACGCCGTCAATTGTTTCTGAGCTGCTGCCTGTGATTGGCTACGTTGACGATATCAAGGAATCACGCACCGGGATTACCAAGGCATCCAGTGGGCTTGATCCTGACACACTGGCCAACGTGACCAAGGGCGCATTCATGGAGAACGTGAACCGCGCCTCGCAAAAGATTGAGATGATCACGCGCATGATTGCGGAAACTGGCGTGAAAGAAATGGTTCTGCGCGTGCATAGCTTGCTGACGCGCTACCAAGACAAGCAGCGCATCATTCGCATGAAGGGCAAGTATGTTCCTGTGAATCCACAAGGGTGGCAAGAGCGCACCGATGTGACGGTCAAGGTCGGCCTGGGCACTGGCAACGAGGAAGATAAGCAGCGCAAGTTATTGCTTGTTTCTCAATTGCAGCGAGACATGCTGGCACCGTTGGGGCTGGTGGACGCAAAGCAGGCGTTTGCCTTGTTCTCCGACATTAGCAAAGCGCTTGGATTTGACGCGCCGGACAAGTTCGCATTGTCGCCTGACAGCCAGGAATACCAGCAAAAGATGAACAAGCCACAGCCGCCGCCTTTGCCGGTTCAGATAGAGCAAATGAAAATACAGGCTGACGGGCAAAAGCATCAAGCGGTGCAGCAGTCTGAAATACAGAAGTTTCAAGCTGAAACGCAAATGTCACGCGAGATTGAGCAGATCAAGGCTGACGCGAAGCTGCAAGAAATTCGGGCCAATCTTGAGTTGCAGGCCAGCAATGACCAGCGAGACAGCGAGCGTGAACAGTTCAAGGCTCAAGCAACAATCATGGCCGAATCTCAGCGCCTTGAGTTAGAGAAGTGGAAGGCAGAGCTGGCCGCGCAGATGCAGATTTACATCGAGCAATTGAAGCTCTGGTCAACGCAAACGCCACGGCAAGAAACGCCAGACTTGAACAACGCGCTTGCGGCGTCAATCGATGGCTTCAAGGCCGCACTGGAAACCATGGCGCGTCCAAAAACAATCATTCGCGGGCCAGATGGCCGCGCTCAAGGCATTCAGTAAAGGAACACCACCATGTCAACAACCGCCGCCATCTGCAACAGCTTCAAACAAGAGCTGCTTGCAATGACCCCACACACAGCCGCCGACACCTACAAGATTGCCTTGTATACCAATGCAGCCGCTACCCTGAGCAAAAGCACAACCGCGTACACCGCCACGGGCGAGATTACAGGCACCGGCTACACCGCAGGCGGCATGAATCTGACAGGCTTCAGCGTCACGCTTGACACGGACACAGCCGTTCTTGGCTGGACGACTGACCCGGCCTGGACATCTGCCACGATCACCGCTGACACTGCGTTGATCTACAACTCAAGCCGGTCAAACAAGGCTGTTGCGGTACTCAAGTTCACGAGCGCAACGTCCACAGCGGCCACGTTCACGGTTCAACTTCCTGCGGCCACGGCGGCTGCTGGTACGGTTCGCTTCGCCTAAGGGGTTGGCATGACCCTGCTCGATGAAATCCAATCCAAGTGCAGCGCGGAGCTGATTGCTTCGCATGACTACGGCGCAATTGCGGACGCAGTGAATGTTGGCCGCACCAAAGTCACGCAGCGGCTCGGGGGCATCGGCCTCGTGCTTGAAACGCTTGGTCCTGACGGTGGTGCAACTCTGCTGGACGCGCTGCAAGGGAAGACCGCTACCGTGCCATCGCTCAAGTGGGCTTGGTATCTGATTGAACGCGGCGAGCTTGATTTTGGCAGTGCCGCAACTCGGGGGATGATCAATGCCTTGATCACAGAACCTGCAAAGTCGCTGCTGCTGGCTGTGGCTGAAGTGGCTGATCCAGTGAGCGCGGCACAAATTGAAGTCGCCATGAAGGACGAAACCGGAGCCTACAAATGACTGACACCACACTGAGTAAAACAGTCGTTACGCTGATTGCAGCCAGTACCAGCAACGCCGCCACTGCCACGACACGCGGAACAGCAGATTTGCGCACCGCGCTCGGCGGTCTGCTGACGATCAAACTCAACAACGCCGGAACCCTTGGCGCACAAGCAGAAGCCCGAATCCTGATTGCGCATAACACAGGCGCAACGCCGACAGCGGCCAGCGCAGGCGCAGATTGGAAAACTGTCTATGTGGTCGGCAATGGCACAGTTTCAGGCACCACTGGCGAATGGAACTATGACGTTCCGCAGGGCACGATGCACATTGAAGTTGAGGTGACTGGCAACACGACCAACGCCGTGACATGTGAAGCCTTCCTGAGTCGTATCGACAAAGCCGTGAGCGTGTAAATGCTGCCGTTTAAGTCACGGAGAACCAGTCAGCCGCAGGGGGTTGGTGCAACTGTCGATAAGTCAAGTGCGCTCGGCAGCCTGGATTGGCGGCTTCTTTTTTCTGGCGGAGGCTCAGTATCCGGTAGTGCCAACCCCACTTGGCCAACCCCAATTGGCGCTGGCTCAGTTATCGGTGTTGGGCAGGCTGGGCGCAGCATCGGTATAAACCGTGAAAAATCGGGGGATTACTGGAGTTGGGGCAACAACCCGCAACTAAAGCTGGACTCAATGTGTGGATTTTGCGTGTTCGAGAGAGGGGCGTCAGCTACTGTTGTCTCATCTCTTTTTGACACAGGAATCACGTCCGACAACAACCTCGGTCTTGGGATCAACATTAACGCTGATGGCGGGTTACACCTAAATCACCAAGATCACGCAAACCTAGTTATTACAACTTCAGCGCCGTTTAAACCCGGAATAAATGTAGTCGCTTGGCGATGGGATAACGTGGCTGGAACTGGCGCGATCATCTATAACGGTCAGAAGTTCACCGGGGCAACTTCTCCAAAAACATTCACGCATGGCATTGCCAGTTCATGCGGATATTACTCATCTCCAAGTGGTTATGCAAACACGGCCTGCGGCATATACATGCTTGGTATATCGAGCAACGGCGACATTGCTGATAGCACGCTGTCAAGACTACACAACGAGTATTTAAGTCTATTCAAGCCCCAATCCCGCAGCCTGTGGATTCCGGGGACGGTGAGTGGCGGTGGGGCGGCAACAGTCATCCCTATCGGCCAGCAAGCAACCGGCTCAGTCGGAACGCTCGTAGCCACTGGCGCAGCGAAAGGGTTCCCCGCAGGCGTGAGCGCATCCAGCGCGGTAGGCACACCGGCTGCAGTAGGCGGCGCATCGATCCCGGCCACGGTACTGCCTGCGGGCGTCTCGGCCACCGTTTCAGTCGGCACGGCCACTGCGACCGGCCAGGCAAAGGCGTACCCGTCTGGCGTGAGCGCCACGGTAAGCTTCGGCTCACCGGTAGCTTTGGCGGGCGGTGCTGCAGTCGCCACACCCGCAGGCGTGCAAGCTGTTGGCGCGGTCGGAAACCTGATCGCTACCGGCGCGGCGTGGGTTGTTCCTGGCGGCGTATCGGCTTCTGGTGCAGTGGGTACGCCTGTTGCTACGGTTCCCGGCGCTGCTGTTTATCCAACCGAAGCACAGGTTCAATTTGGCGTTGTTTATGGCCCGACTGGAATTGAGTTTACAGGCACGCTCACAGGCGGCTCAGGCCCATCTGCTGCGGACATTGCGGCTGCTGTCATAGCTGCTGCGCAAGTCACTCCGATATGGGCTGATGCAAGATGGATAAAGGGGCAAGCCATTAACGGTTCAGGAACTGAAGTTGATCCATGGGGGCCGTAAATGGCAGGCGCATGGGGCACAAGCTGGGGGAAGGCTTGGGGGGTTAGTTGGGGCGGCTTAAAAGTCGGGAAACGGTTCAAGCATCGCGCCAAGGGGTATCTAAAGCGTGGGCATAAAGTTCTGGTGTTCCCAAGCCAGAAAGAGGCTGATGAGTTTGAAGCGGCAGAGGTTGAGGCGCAACAGGCCATCACAAAAGCCCAACGAAAGAGGCTTTGGGCAGAGATTAAGCCTGTTGAAACGATCAACATTGATCGGGTTGCACGGCAGGCTAATGAGTGGAAATTGCCCTATGACATACCAAAATTAGCGACAGCATTTGATTTTGAAACACTCTTACTCATCAAGCATCAGATTGAACAAATGCTCGATGAAGAAGACATTGAACTATTACTCATAGCATGACACCAGAAGACCGGATATTTCGCTCCACTGACGCACGGCAATTGCTTGAAAACCCGCTTTTCGTCAAGGCATTTGCAGCGGTTGAGGGGCATTTGAATAGTGCTGCTTTGTCCTGCGATCCAGACAGCAAAGACAAGGCGCAAAGAATCATCATCAGCCAACAGCTTTTAGCGGCGGTGAAGCGTGAAGTCGTGCGTGTTGTGCAGGATGGAGAAGTCGCGCAAGTGCAGCTATCCGAACTTGAACAAAAGCGCAAATTTGCGCTGTTTAGACGCTGATCGTTAGTCCATCGATCATCCGAGCCGCCCTAATCAGGCGGCTTTTTTTATGGGCGAAACATTGGAAATATTAATGGAAATCGAGCAACCTACCGCCCCCGAAGGCGATGCAAGCCCGCTGTCAAGACTTGAGGCGATGTTGTCTTCCGACGACGCTTCACAAGAGTCTTCCACGCCTGCAGAGGCAAAACAGGCAGACGCTCCCGCAACAGAGCCGGACGAAGCTGACGAACCAAAAGAGGAAGAAGAAACGCCAGAGTACCAACTTGCCGACGTAGCAGCAATGCTAGGCGCTGACGCATCCATGCTTGACGTGGATGAAGACGGCGCAATCATGGTGAAAACCAAGATCGACGGCGTAGACGGGAAGGCGAAATTCTCTGACCTTTTGAAGTCCTACCAGCTCCAAGGACACGTTGACAAACAGGTGCGAGAGGCCGCTGAAGTACGCAAGCAGGCGCAGGAATACGCGCAGCAAGCACAACAGCAAATTCAAGTGCAACAGGCTGTCATTGGGCAAATTGCTGAAGCCAAAGCAATCGAGGCCCAAATAGCGCAATACCAGGGCATCAGCTGGAACGCGCTAGAAGACAGCGATCCTGTGCAAGCGATGAAGCTGCAACGACAGTTTGGTGAGTTGAAACAGACTTACCAGAACAAGGTTGCAGAAATCAATCAGGCGCAGCAAGCCATTCAGACGCAGCAGAGCAATCAATCTGCGGCCTCGCTCCAAGCCGAGCGACAAGCCCTTTTGAAAGCCGTACCTGAGTGGGAAAGCGAAGCCATCGCAACAAAAGAAAAGCAGCAAATTGCCGCTGATCTGAAAGCACGAGGGTACACAGACCGGGATATTCAAGGATTGAGCGACCACAAAGCCGTTCTTCTTGCCCGCGACGCGATGTTGTACAGAGCGCAAAAGGTAGCAGGCTCAGTGCTTGAAAAGCAAGTGAGAGCAGCTCCAAAAATCATCAAGCCGGGTAGCACTGGAAAACCAAACACCAACGCTATCCAAAAAATCCACGCCGAAGTACGCCGAACAGGTTCCCGTCAATCCGTACAGGATTACCTGCTTGCGTCAGGCAAAGTTTAAGAAAGAAATATCATGGCATTACCAGCAGATACCCTAACCACCTTCTCGGCCATTGGCAATCGTGAAGACCTCTCCGATATCGTCTATGACGTGTCACCCGCTGAAACCCCGTTTTTGAGCGCAATCCCAAAGACCAAAGCTACCGGCGCAAAGCACGAGTGGCAGACTCATGCGCTCACCGCTCCATCAGGCTCCAATGCGGTGCTTGAAGGCGATGACGCAACGACTGACGCCGCGACCGTGAACGCCCGCGTGTACAACTACCGCCAAATCTCTGACAAGGTGGCCCGCGTCACCGGCACGCAAGAAGCGGTGGACAACGCAGGCAAGAAGGCGAAGATGGCCGCGCAAATGGAATCCCGCATGAAGGAGCTGAAGACGGACGTTGAAACCACTCTGTTGCAAAACATTGCATCGGTGGCTGGCAACACGACCACAGCGCCGAAATGCGCTGGACTGCACGCCTGGGTAAAGACCAACACTGACAAGGCCTCGGACGCTACCGCCTCCGCTGGCAATGGCACGGATACTCACACCGCAGGTACAGCACGGGCGTTGCAAGAGGCGCAAGTAGAGGCATGTTTGGCCCTTGCCTGGACGAATGGCGGCAATCCCACATTGGGCATTCTGAACGCTTTCCAGAAACGTAAGTTTGCCTCGTTCAGCGGGTCCAGCACCAAGACCAGCGACGGCGACAAGAAGAAGGTCGTCAACTCGGTAGATATCTACATCGACCCGTTGGGCAATGAAGTACGCCTTGTTCCCTGCCGCCAAGCGCCGACAAATGCGATCTTCTTTGTTGACACTGAAATGGTCAAATTTGCCCCGCTGCGCGACTTCCGTTCGCATGACTTGGCAAAGACTGGCGACAGCGAGCGCAAGCAAATCATCGTTGAATACACCTTGGAAGTGTGCAACGAGAAAGCCCACGCCGCCGTGTACGACTTGGCAACTGCCTAAACCCAACGGCCCCTCGGGGCCTACTTTTTAGGAGCAACAAATGCCAAGTTTCAAAACATTACAGCCAAATACGGGCTCTATCCACGTTATCGACGGCGATCCGCTGGACAAAGCAGGCGCAGCAAATCAGCCGGCAGTGGGCGCTATCGTCACAAAACAGGTGCAATTCGGCCCGTTTTGCCAGACCACGCTAACTCTGAACAACGTTGGTCAAACTGTTGTCAACGGCACAGAATATCAAGGCACAAAGATTTACACCTTCCCCGAAGGTCGGATCGCTGTCCTGGGTGTTACGGCGACCTTGCAGCAAAAAACGACAAGCGCACTCGCATCGACCTTGAACGCAGGCGCTACGGGGGCTATTGCTCTCGGTAGTGCCGCTGCGTCGAACGTGTCGCTTACATCGACGATGGTCAGCTTCTTGCCATCCACGGCATTCACGTCTTCTGCGACTATCAATGTTGCGGGCACGGCGGTGAAGGCTGCATTGGCTGCAACGGCTCAGTTTGACGGAACAACGACGCCTGTCCCTGTGTTCTTGAACACCGCCTTTGCTACCACGACAGACGTTGACGGCGATGCAACGCAGACGATCAGCGGCACGATTGTGATAACCTGGGCGCACCTGGGCGATTTCTAAGCTGTTTTCGCGCTAACCAATGGGGGCTTCGGCTCCCTTTTTTTGGGACAAATTATGGGAAAAAAATCTGAAGTGATTTTCGAGAGTGCAGCACGCACAGCGACATCAGCAGCAACGATGTTGACGGAATCAAGCGAAGGGCTGTTTTTTATCGACGTGACGGCGGTTGCAGCCACGCCATCGGTGGTGTTCACTATCTCGGGGGTAAGCCCGTCAGGGGCTGCCTATACCATTCTTACGTCGGCGGCCATCACCTCCACCGGGCTTACTGTGCTACGTGTTTCTCCGCAGCTCACTGCGGCTGCAAACACTATCGCCAAGGACATTCTGCCCCAAGCGTTGAAAGTGACGGCCACACACAGCACGGCGGACTCGATCACGTTCTCGGTGTATTTCATCGGCATGGATGCCTAAATGCTTGATCTGATAGACACCCGGCATTACGACGAGGCCAGCGACTCGCTGATTGTTCGCACAAGCTACGACAACCGGCAAGTTATTGCAAACAACCTTGCAGAGCGCAACGCAACGCCTGAAACGGGGCGGTACAAGGGCAATTTGGTCAAGGTGGCGACGGTTCATCTCGGAGATATTCAGCGCCTGAAAAACATTGGGTTCAACATCCTCAGCCCTGATCCAGACGAGGTAAAGCGGGCGTTGCTGTACATCCAGGCCGAAGAAAAAGACCTGATGACGGTTCCCGGTACGCCTATCGGGAAAAAGAAGCAGGCATGGACTTAATATGATTGATTCATACGCAACGCTTCAGTCTTCGATTGCCAGTTTCCTGCACCGCAGCGACCTGACAAGCATCATTCCTGAATTTATCGCGGACGCCGAAACCCGCATCTACAACGAATTGCGCATCAGGGCTATGGAAGCTGCCTACACGGGCTCTACATCGTCTGCAGCGCTTCCTAGTGTCTTCCTTGAGTGGATATTTCTGACGGCAACAGGATCACACGAGCAAAAGCTGACGCGCAAAGATGCGGAGTGGATTTACACGCATTATCCAGAGCGAACCGGGCAAGGAATGCCAAAGTATTTCGCACGCGAAGGCAATTCGCTGATTTTCGGGCCATCCCCGGATTCAGACTACACCATCACCGGGCGCTATTACAAAAAGCTCACGCCTTTGAGCGATTCCAATACAACGAATTGGCTGATTTCAGACGCTCCAGCGTTGATCCGCTACGCCGCACTGTGCGAGGCGGCTCCATATCTGGCAGACGATTCGCGGATTGCCATTTGGGAGGCGAAGGTAAATCTTGAAATACAGCGCATCAAGCAGACAGAACGACGCGAAAGCCGCAGCGGATCACTCCTTAGCGCAACAGCAGGATAACCAAGGAAAACCATGACCGTCGAAAGCGCAACCTACACAAGCGGCCTGAACGCCAGCAACCCCGCAAGCGGCGATCCGTTCATTGAGGGCGATGACCACATTCGATTGCTCAAAAGCACGATCAAGGCCACGTTTCCCAACGTAACGGGCGCGGTGACAGCAACGCACACGGAAATAAACGCTGCGGCGGCGGGCAGCTTCACAACGCTGAGCGCGAGTGGTAACCTGAACCTCACCGGTACAGGTAATCGCATAACAGGTGATTTTAGCAACGCAACGGTTGCTAATCGGGTGATGTTCCAGGCGAGTACGGTGAATGGTGAAACTAGCGTTCATGCCCTGCCAAATGGGACGTCACAGCAAGCTGGATTTAAGGCTGAATCAACCCCTGATGCTGTCAATTGCTCAACAGCCGCTGTTGATGTAGTCGGGGGGTCTTATGTCTCGTTTTCCTCGTTTGCTAGAGGAACTGGAACCAATCTTCCGATGGCCTTCTTCACTGGTGGCAGTGCGAGGATGTGGATTGATACTAGTGGAAATGTGGGAATTGGTACTACTAACCCCGCTGGAAAATTTAATGTAGCGGCAGGACGAAGTTTTTTTAGTGCCAATAGTGAAGAGTATTCAATAGGCGTGAGTTTCACACAAGCTCGTGCTAATAATGGTCAAGCCTATTATATAGGCGCAACAGATTCTGCTACACCAACTCTTAGATTTAGTAATGCCTCAGGAGCAGTCAAATTACAAATCTCCGATAGAGGAGATGTGTTAGCGATGGGCGCAGGTGGAGCACTTGGCTACGGCGCAGGCGCAGGCGGCACGGTTACTCAAGCTACCAGCCGCAATACTACTGTAGCTGCTATAAATAAACCAACTGGCGCTATTACTTTGGTTAGTGCAGCAGGTAGCGTTACACCGTTTACGTTTACCGTACCAAATTCACTGGTTGTCGTTGATGACGTTATTACGCTCAGTGTTAGATCAGGTGCGAATAGGTACATTGTATTTGTATCAAGCATCGCTGCTGGATCATTCGATATAACAGGATACGCATTATCTGGTACAGCAACAGAGGCTCCGATTATTAATTTTGCCGTTATCAAAGGAGCTTCAGCATGATCACCCTTAAATCAGTTACCCATGACGAAAAATGGAATTCAATCGAGGCGACTTGGGTTGACGGCGATGTGCAAGTTGAATGCCACAGCTATGCCGATGTACAAATGCAGATGTTCCGCGATGATGCTGCGGCACTTGGCACCAGCCTTGCTGAGTACGAATCGCTGATCGCAACGGTGGAGGCGGCTATCGTGCCGTATGTCCCGCCTGTAGTGGATGAAGCCAAGCGACAGGCCTTGCTCTGGCAAGCAGCACACGATGTTGAATTCAACGCCATTTCAGGTTCTGCTATCGGCTTGATCACGCTCGGAATAGTCAGCGCAAAACCCAAGTGCATGGCGGTTCTGGCGTGGATACAGACGCTGTGGACGGAGTACTACGCCCGCAAACACTCAGGGTCTACTAACTACGACTTCAGTGCCTACGATAACTGCCCGCATACGGTTCCTGAGTTGATGCAGGAGCTTGGTCTGTGATCAAAGAGATTTCTAATTGCGGCATCGGTATAAATGCCGATTTGACGCCTGAAGAATTGGGCGATGGCGTCTGGTCATCGGCCAGCAATGTGCGATTCTCTCAGGGCTACGCGCAAGTGTTTGGCGGGATGCAACAGGTATTTGCCGCGCCTAGCGTTACGCCTTACTTTCTCGCTCACTACCCCACATCAACCAGCCAGTTCTGGATTCACGCCGGATTGAATGCTGTTTATGCGGATGACGGAACAACGCGCGCGGATATCACTGGCACGGCTCCGACTGGCGTTGTTTCTGACCGCTGGACGGGCGGCGTCTTGAATGGCGTACTTGCCCTCAATAACGGGGTTGACTTGCCCATGTATTGGGGCGGTGATGTTGCGCTGAATCTGGCCACTTTGCCGGGTTGGAATGCCGCATGGAAATGTGCCAGTCTGCGCCCGTTCAAGAACTTTCTGATCGCGCTCAACATCACCAAATCGACGACCAAATATCCGCATATGGTGAAGTGGTCAGATGTTGCTGTGCCTGGGGCCATTCCCGCAAGTTGGGATGAGACTAATCCTGCTTTGGATGCTGGCGAAAACGACATTGCAGGCAATGGCGTGATCGTTGATGGCTTGGCGATGGGTGATGTTTTCATCGTCTACAAACAAGGCTCCATGTGGGCCATGAGCTACGTTGGAGCGCCCTATATTTTCCGCTTCCAGCGATTGCCGGGTGATGTTGGAATGCTTGCGCGGGGCTGTGCAGTGGATACGCCAATCGGTCATGTTGTCTTGACAAATGGCGACGTTGTGACGCACAATGGTAGCGGGGCAGTGTCGATTGCAAATGCGGTAATTCGTCGCTACATCTTCGACAATCTCTCCGCCTCCAGCTTCACAAGCTCATTCGTTACCAGCAATCCGCAAAACAATGAGGTTTGGGTGTGTTTCCCTTACGGGGCATCCACAACCTGCAACCGGGCGGCGGCCTGGAACTGGATCGACAAAACATGGTCAATCCGCACCCTTGATAACGTCACCTATGGGGCAACAGGCCAATACAACGCCGGGGCCGTTTCCAGCACTTGGGCGGCGACAACCGGGCTAACCTGGGAAACCATCGGCGGCAAGTGGGGCGATAGCCGGGATTCACTAGCAGACTCTCGTTTGCTGATGTGCCATTCAACGCCGCGAATCAGTTTTGCAGAGGCTGGAAATAACGACTTTGGCAGCACAATTCCAGTGTCAATTGAGCGCACAGGGATGCACTTTGGCGACCCGTACAGCGTCAAGACAATCCGGGCAATTTACCCAAAGATCGACAGCATCGGCGCGACGACTGTCAATGTCGAAATCGGCTCCAGCATGGCCCCGGACGTGCCGCCGACATGGGCTGCAGCGGTGCCGTTCACAGTCGGGACAGATCACAAAGTCGATTCGTTTGCGACGGGCCGCTATCTCTCTGTTCGGTTCAGCAGCAGCGTCTATCCAAGCTGGCGAATGCGCTCCTTTGGTATTGATTACGTCAACGCAGGATCGTACTGATGGCACGTTACACGCCTGGACTGATCGCTGATCCAAAGCTCTTTGAAGAGTTTTCAAAGATCGCGCAAGCCATGGAAACGGCTGATCCATTTCTGTTTCTCGACACGCTGTATGCGGCTCCAAAAAAGTACCGCGAAGGCATGATCTGCAAGGCTGATGGCACGACTTGGAACCCAGGCAGTGGGGCGGGCGTTTATTGTTTTAGGGCAGGTTCATGGCGTTTTTTAGGATAAATCATGGTTAATACATCTGGCTGGAATCAAGACACAATTGATCGTCAAAGGCGCATTGCCGAAGAGTTGGCAAAAGGCGGCGGGGCGGCTATGCCTGACACGCTATCCGGTAGCGATTACTCTGATCCATACGCCGGGACAATCGGCGGTGGTCAAGCGAGCAACAATTTCACTAATTACCTGGGCCTGAATAACCAGGTTGCACCAAGAAACCCGAATGATCCAAACTCACTCGGGCCTGTTGCAAAAGGGCAGACAGCACCAGCGCCCACACTATTTCCTAGCGCAAATCTTGGGCTTGGATCGGCTCCCATGCAGCAAACAGCAGCGCAATCCCCCATGAGTGCGGCTCCGACGGGTGCTCCGCAGCAGACTCAAAACCCGTATGCCCAACAGCCTCAAAACCCGTATCTCGGCTATCAGGCACAAGCAATAACGAACCAGGTCAATGACAACTGGGCACGCAACTTGCAGCCAAGCATCCGAAGCGGCGCAATGGCGGCGGGCGGGTATGGCGGCTCGCGTCAAGGCGTGGTTGAGTCGAATGGGATCAAAGACCTGAATCAAGGCTTGGGCAACAGCTTGTCGAATCTCTACGGCAATGCCTGGCAGCAGCAGCAATCAAACAACCTGCAACAGCAGAGCCTGAATAACAACTATGACTTGGGTCTGCGATCCAACGACCTGGGTTATGCCAACCTGGATGCAGGCATCTACAACAGCAACTTTTCAAATCAGCTTGCAGCGGCAAACTTTGGCCTGGGCGTGAATAACACCCTGAACCAACAAACGCAGAACGGCATCAACGCCGGAACGCAGATTCAGAATACGCCGCTTGACTACCAGAAGTATTTCACCAACTCGGCGAATGGTGTTGGAAGTGGCTACAGCACAGGCACCAGCTCGCAGACAAACCCTGGCAACCCGTATATGTCGGCCATTGGTGGCGCGATGATGGGCAATCAACTTCAGTACCCAACGGCGAAATAAGGATCAATCATGGCTGGATTTACAGACTTTTTGACGGGCAATGCCGGTTCAATCATTGGCGGGCTATTGGGCGCGGCGGGGGGTGGTAGCTCAACGACGCAGGCAACACAATCGCGTGATCCATGGGGGCCAGCGCAGCCGTACATCCTGGGCAACCTGCAGAAAGAAGCATCGCTTCAGGACTACTACGCCAAGACGCCATTCAATGCGCAGCAGCAACAAGGCTACTCAAACCTGTTTGGCGACAACCAGAACTTTCGGGACAACATCGCTCCTGGCTTGATGAACTTCGCCAACCAAGGCATGACGCAGGGCTACCAGCGGGCCACAGGCGGACCAGTGGGAAGCGGCGGCGGCTACGGTGGTGCAAGGGTTCCGGGTGGCATGACGCAGGGCGGCGCAGGCCCGTTTAGCGTCAACCGCGGGGCTGTGTCTGGACAAAACTCTTTGCTCGATCTGAACGGCGCACAGAACCCGTACAGCAACGGCGCAATCATCCCGCCAAAAACTGCAGCGGCAAATCCTGCGGCTGGCGGCGCATCGGGCGGCTTGCTTGGCGGAAACTACGGGCATGATGGCAGCACCAATACAAATGCTTCTGGCGGAATTGGAATAGGAAACTACACCGACGCAATCAATCAAACTGCCATGGACGCGGCCCAAAAGTACGGGATGATGAACCCAATGGCGGGCCTTGTTGCGGGGCTGATAAGCAAAGGAATGTCTGAGAGCCAAGCCCTTGCAGCGGTTAACAGCATGGCTGATCCGATTGCGGCACTCAACGCGCTACAAGGATGGACGACCGTTGATCCAAGCTATGGGCTCTACGGCGGCGGCAACTCAGGCGGCGATTACGGCGGCTCAAACGTTGGGCGTGATGGCTCTGAGGGCGGCTATGGCGGCGACTCAAGCCACGGTACGGCGGGGTGGTAAATCATGGGCTTGCTGGCAGACATTTACAGCACCATCGACACAGGCAAGCGCAGACTAAAGGGCTTGCTTGACGATCCAGCCGGAACGATTGACGCGGGCGCTCGGCGCTTTCGTGAAGACAATCAGGCCAACATCGGGAACATGCTTACCGGGTTTGGCTTGCTAGGCAATAACTCGGTTTTGATGGGCGATACTCAAAGGAGTGCAGCGCAGCAATCGGTTGCTGATGTTGGCGCAAATATGGGGATTGCTGGAATGTTAAGTGCTGATTTGAAAAACGAGCTTGCAAACAAATATCGTGAATTGATTAAAAGTGATCCTTACGGGAAGTATGGGGTAAGAGTATTTGGCCCAGATCAGAAGTCGGATGTTGGTACGAAATTAGCAAGGTCTAGCAATTGGGTTGACGGGGTTCCAAAGACAACAAAATTACCCGGTACGGCAGTCTTTGAGCTTAGGCCAAACTCAGCAGACAAAGCCATTGATCGGGCATTAAATTACAACATTGGCGTTAAAGGCGCAAAAGTAGGATTGGTAAGGGGTGACGAACTTGCTCCACACAGAATGCCAGAGTCATATTCAGCCTTGATAAAAAGTCCAGTTGTCCAGCATATTTATGACTGGCCTAGTGACTTGTGACCATTCAATCAAATAAGGACAAATCATGGGTCTCCTCGATTCCGGCGTATTCGACAGCGATCAGTTTCGCCTCGGCATGGGCCTGCTTGCAGCGGGCGGCGCACGCTCTGACGGTGCAAACACCGGGCAGCGGCTGCAAGAGGCGCTATCAGGGCTGGATTCGTACAAGGCGAACAAGCTCAAGCAGAAAATGGTTGAAATGCAGATGGCAGAGCAACAGTCGCAGATTGAGCAGGCGCGAGGCTTGCGCGAGGCTGCATCTAGCTCGTTCAGATCGCCAGACATGGCTAATGCCATGAGCATGGGGCCAGCAATGGGCGGCGGCTCTGTGCCACAGGTTCAGCCGGGATTTGATTCGCAGGGCTACATCAACAAGCTCTATGGCATGGGGATGCCTGACAAGGCACTGGCACATCAGGCGGCTATTCAGAAGGATGACGCGCCTATCAAGCTTGGTCCTGGTGATCAGCTTTACAGCGGAAAGGCATCAGGCTACAAGCAGTTGTTGTCTATCCCTGAAAAGGTTACAACGCCATCGGCGGTGCAAGAGTACCAGTTCGCAAAAACCCAAGGCTACGATGGCTCGTTCATGGATTTCCAGCTTTCCCAAAAGAAGGCAGGCGCTACCAACATCAGCACTCGGATTGAAAACAAGATGGGCGATAGCTTGGCTACACAAGTCGGGCCAATGGCGAAAGATTCGCGCATCCAAGCGCAGGGCGCAGTCAAGATGTTTGATGCTGCTGATCGTATCGAAAAAGCCATATCAAGCGGAATGGTGAGCGCCGGGCCACTGTCTACGCAAATCCAGACTGTTAAGCAATTGGTGCAAAAGATCGGCGGCGGCAATGATGACGGCATCAGGCAAACCAGACAAGTCATCAAGTCTCTGGCGCAAATGTCTGTTGAGGCTCGTAAACAGTTGCAAGGCCAGGGGCAGGTTACAGAGTCCGAAGCGGCGGCAGTTGCCAAAGCTGATTCTGGTGATATCAACGACTTGACTGTTGGCGAACTGAAAGACTTGGTGACGCTGACAAAACGCGCATCACACTACACGGCAAAGTCTCATAACGAGCTGCTTACAGAAATGGACTCTGGCGCAGCAACAAAAGGTGCGTCTAAGTTCTATGGCGTTCAGGGGCTTGATACGCTGATGAAATACACGCCTACGCTTCCAAAGATCGGCGGGGGCGACATTCACAGCCAAGCTGATGCAATTCTGAAGGGCAAATAATGGCAACTGCTGACGAATACGCACAATGGATTGTCAGCAATGCTGATAAAAAAGGCACGCCAGAGTTTGATATCGTGGCACAGGCTTATGCCGACTCACGCAAACAGCCTGCAACAGTTCAGGCTGGATCGGCGCTCAACGACATAGGAAGGCAAGTCGGATTGACGGCACGCTACGGCCTTGAGGGGCTTGCCAATACCGCACAAATCGGCACAGAGCCAATCCGCTACCTGACTGATAGGCTGACTGGCAGTGTCGGCAAGACGAAGCCATTGGGCGCATTGGCATCTGATTTTGCCGACTCTATCGGCCTGCCATCCCCTCGGGGCGCAAATGAGCGTGTGATTGGTGATGCCTCGCGCCTTCTGGCTGGAACTGCTGGAACGCTCGGCACTGGTGCGCTTGCGTCAAAAGCAACCGGACTGCTTGGGAAGGCGGGAGAGGTGCTATCTCAGGCTCCAGCGTCACAGCTTGCGTCGGCTGTTGGCTCGGGGCTTGCTGGCGGCGCATCACGCGAGGCAGGCGGCAACACAGGTCAGCAAGTTCTGTCATCTGTGCTCGGCGGTCTTGGCGGTGCTGGTGCAGCTTCTCTTGGTGGCTACACTGCAACCAAAGCGACTGCGCTGAAAAACGCAATGATGACGCCTTTGCAAATGGATGGAAAGATCAGCGGAATTTTGCAGCGCACAGGCGTCGATTACTCGCAAGTTCCGGAGCGCATTCGGCAATCTATGCGGTCTGAATTGGCAGACGCATTGCGTGCGAATCAAGAGCTAAACCCGGAAGCGGTGTCGCGTCTACTGGCATTCCAGCAGGCAGGCGCTACCCCGACACGCGGCATGGTGTCTCAAAACCCGGTGCAAATCACACGGGAGCAAAACTTAGCAAAGATTGGCGCAAACACGAACGATTCAGGCTTGCAAGGGCTGGCTTTGCTGCAAAACAGGAACAACAACCAGCTAATCGGAAACCTGAATGCACTTGGCGCAAACCAAGGAAATATCCACGGTGCCGGTGAGCGCGTTGCCTCGTCTGTTTTAGGCACGCAGGCAGGGCTTCGCAGTGCTGAACAATCTGCATGGGATGCTGCGAAGGCAACGCCAGGATACAGACAGCCTATTTCTGCGCAGGCCATCAGCGACATTAACGGCGCATTGGGTGACGAGGCATTGATGCCTTTCATGAATCCAACCATCAGCCGCTACATGGAGGCATTCCAGAAAGGCCAGCCATTCACGCCGCAGGCTTACAAAAATCTGCAATCCATGCTCTCTAGCGAGATGGCAAAGGGCGGAAACGAGGCTAGAGCGGCGGGAGTGGCTGCACGTATCTTGCGCGACTCTGATTTGCAGCCATCTGGTTTTGTCAACAATGGCGCACCAGTTACACAGGGCATGGCGGCGGGAATGCGTGGCGCTGACAACGCCGCGACTGAATCCATTGATGCAGTAAACCAAGCGCGCAGAGCAACACGAGCCGCATATGCCTACGAGGATTCGTCGCCATTGGTGCGCAGTGTTTTGTCTGAAGGCGCAACCAGTGACCCGCAACGCATTGCGCAGCGGTTTATTGTTGGCGGCACGGCTAGAGAGGCCGCAGACTTGGTGCAGCAGGTCGGGCCGGAAGGCTTGCCAGCAATCAAAAATGCTGTGTTGAGCCACCTAAAAGACAAGGCGGTTAACGGGGTGGCAGACGAGACAGCAAAATTCAGCCAATCGGCTTTCAACAAGGCTCTGCGTGATGTTGGGGAAAGGAAGTTAGCACTGCTGTTTACGCCGGAAGAATTGCGTGCTTTGCAAAACAATGGCCGGGTGGCTGCGCTAATTCAGTCGCAGCCTGTTGGCTCTGCTGTGAATAACTCAAATTCAGGCGCTCTGCTGCTTGGCAAAGGAATGGACTTTTTGAAGCAAGTCCCGTTCGCTGGCCCGATGATATCCCCATCTCTGGAGAATATGGCTATCAACTTCAGACAAAGACAGGCGCAAAACATATTGCCGGGATTGCTGGCAACGCAGGAAAAGCCATCGTTTGCAAACTCGTTTATTGCGCCAGGTGTTGCAGTAGGCGGGCTACTTTCCGCGCCAATGTCGAATTAGGGCAAGGATAGCTATTGCTATCAGCCAGCCGATAAGAATCGGATTGTTGTTAACCATTCACTCTCCAAAAGCTGCATTTTGCGGCTTTTTTTACGCCTATGCAAATCAAGAAGCGAATACTGACTATTTTGGTAGCCCTCGATATCTTTGTCTTTGCCCTGCTCACATTGGGCGGCTCAAAGCGAAACGAGACGATTTCTGCGGCTGCATGGAGCCTTGAGCTGGATGGAAAGTGGCAAGGCAAGATATTTCGCCCGCTGATCGACTGGATCATGTCCCCGATTGAGCCGCGCCACTGCTTAACGGCATGGCTGATTGAAAACAAGCCAGACATTTGGAATGGAGCACGCCAGTGACTGAACCGACTCACATCGCCCTATCTCACGACGAGTTGACGCACACGTTGCGCGAAGCCATGGCGGGCGCTATTCGTGACACCCTGGCCGATAAGGAACTGGTTGGCGAGTTCTGGAAAAAGGGCTTTGATGAACTGAGCGGGCACACTGCCAACGGCGCGAGTCAGTGGCTTGGGCGAAGAATCCTTACCTGGCTGATCGCGGCGATGACAACGGCAGGATTGATCTGGCTTGTTAAATCTGGGGCTATCAAATGAAGAACAGCGTTTTCGAGATGCGGTGGACGATTCTGACGGCTGTGGTTGTTGGCTACATGCTGTCACCTTTCCCGCAGCTTGGTGCCAGCACATTTTTCAAAATGTATGACGCGCTCTGGCCCGTGGTCACAGCGCACGGAGAGCTAGTGTCGCGTGACAAGGATTCGGCTTACCTGCACGTCACCGGCACCAAGCATCGTGATTGCCAGTACCTGCAGATAGATAGCTACTACACCACGCCAGCCGGGATGCTGCGGGACGCCAACGAAAGCCGAACCGACCTATTACCCATAGATGGTGCAAGCAAGCCCGTAGGCCCGTTTGACATTGGTGTATGGCGCATTTTTCCAGTATCTGGTGCGAGCAGCGTGCAACTGTACGTAGAGCACTCGTGCGCTGGACGGCTGGTCGTCACCAAGATCGCAGAGGTTGCTTTGTGAAAAGCAACTGTCTTTGGCGCGGCCTTGACAAGTGGGTTGAAGATGGCGGATCGCTCGTGCTTGTCCGAAGCACGCATTGGTGCATCCCGCACGTTCAGCACACCAGCCTGGACGGTGTTTTGACTCAATTCGTGCCGCCTCAGAAGCTGCGCTACCCATGGATGAGCTTGTCAGGATTTGAAGGCGTTGTCGAGATTGGCGACAAGG
>ERZ724509.211-NODE-211-length-28265-cov-10.331266_pt1 | contig 28265 bp, 23 predicted proteins | sample MGYA00376042_ERZ724509 | MGnify/ENA primary metagenome ERZ724509 (study PRJEB28724, sample SAMN07190887) | wastewater metagenome | isolation source: effluent of sewage treatment plant in Hong Hong | place: USA: Christiansburg, Virginia | collected 2016-03-01 ...
ACCAGTTCATCAACACGGCCCTGGGCGGATTCCCGGACGAGACCATCAGCAGCCGAGCGGCCAAGTCCCGCAAGCGGGGCAAGCGGTGGGCGTGCATCCTGTGCAGGATTCTGGACAGGATCGACCCGGACCACTGCAACAAGACGGTGGAGCCGGACGAGGGCAAGCCAGTCTGACCTGGGCACGGTGGCCGTGAACGAATAGACAGCGAAGGGCCTTAACGTCCCTCGCATGGATCTGCACCTGCTTCGCCTCGGACTGTCGCACTTCATCGGGCAACCACTCACGCCCGAGGTCGCCAGTCGGATCGAGTTCATTGCCACCGGCAGGGAAGACTTCGCCCACGACCCCAAGCGGTTTGCCCCCAGCGTGGCGGGCGACTACGTGGTCGCGGTCGAGCGACTGGCAGACGTCCTGCCCGAGATGCACGAGCTGCATAGCCTGCACTGGCTGGAGACGGAAAAGCACCGGCACGGCTTTGCGCTGGACCCGGATTACGCGGCGATGCTGGCCGACGAGCGGGCCGGTCGACTGATCCAGTTCACCGTGCGCGAGCTGCATGAAATGCGCCTGGTGGGAAATCTCAGGATGTACCTGGCCGTGTCTCGCCACACAAAAACCGTGCTGGCCCAAGAGGACACGCTGTTCATTGAGCCAGCGCACCGCGGTGGTTGGGTGGTCATGCGGCTGATGCGGTACGCCGAGCGCGTGCTGGTCGGCCAACTTGGTGTGCGCGAGATCCGCGCCGACTCCAAGGTCATCAACAACGCTGATGTGCTGATGCGCCGCCTGGGCTATCGGCATGTCTCCAATGTGTTCGTCAAGGTCTTTCCACCGAAGGATTCCCCATGCACGTGAAGCATGCCAACGAGACGATGCCGCCCATTGACCTGATTCGTGGGCGTATTAGCTATGACCCGATCACTGGGGCGCTTCACTGGAAGCATTGCGGCCCTGATGGGTTCAAGGATCACAGGGGTTGGCGCATCTGGCTCGGAAAGTTTGCCGGGCATGAGATCAAGAAGCGCTGCAGGGGCTACGTGGTAATTGCCTTCAGCGTCGATGGAGTGACTCGCTACATGCAGGGCCATAGGGTTGTGTGGGCGCTCATGACCGGCGAATGGCCCACCCATGAGATTGACCATGTTAACGGTATCCGTTTGGACAACCGGTGGGGAAACCTTCGGGCGGCAACGCACGCTGAAAACCAGCGCAACAAGAGCACCTCATGCCGAAACAAGTCGGGCGTGAAGGGAGTTCACAGGCACACACAAAACGGCACCTGGGTAGCTCAGATCAAGGTGCAGGGCCAACGGACCAAGTACCTGGGCAGCTTTCAAACCATTGAGCTTGCTGCGGAGGCCTATCGAAAGGCATGCGTCGAGCTCCACAAAGACTTTGCGAGGGTTTAATGAAATCCATCCTACTTATCCTGCTCGACCCCCTGTATGTCGCCATGCACAACTACATGGTCCGTATGGGGCTAATTCTTCAGTGCTCCGACGCGCCCAACATGGACGGCGTCAACCGCGCCGCAGAGGCAAATGCCGAGGTCGGAAAACTCCAGCTGGAGTTTGCGAAAGAGGAGGCCGCTCTCAACCGAGCGCGCCAAGATGAGTACGACCCGATCTACAAGAAGATCCTGCAATCCAGCCTGCAGCAGCAGGATCTGAGCGCAGCCCAAAGCGCATCGCAGTGGCAGTCGTACAAGGACACGTGGCAGCCTGTCGAGGCCAAGCTGGCCAAGACCGCCATGGAGTTCGACACGCCGCAGCGCCGTGAGTCCGAAGCGGCCGCAGCAGCGGCAGACGTGGGCATCCAGTACGACCAGCAGGGTCGCGCCCTCGATCGGGATCTGGCGCGCAGCAACACCTCGTTGAGTTCCGGCAAGGCCCTGGCCATGCGGTCGGGCATGGCGCTGGCCCAGGCAAAGGACACCGCGGCAGCCCAGAACACGGCCCGCCGTCAGGTGGAGCAGGCCGGGACCGCCCTGGTGGACAACGCCGCGCGCTTCGGTCGCAACATGACATCGACCGGCATCGAGACTGCGCGCCTGTCGCTGGGGGCCGGGCAGTCCGGCAGCGCCACGATGGCTGGACAACAGAGCACGGCAAACCAGGGCCTGGCTGGTGTGCAGAGCTGGTACCAGGGGGCGGTGGGCGCCAACAGTTCAGCCGGGAATTTGCTGCTGGGCGCAGCCAATGTGGAGCAGCAGGCAAACGCAGCGAACCAGAGCATGATCGGCGGCCTTGTTGGCGCAGGCCTTGGTGCGTATGCGCTGAAGTCCACCGAGAAATCCAAGAACGTGGAGGGCGATGTCGACCCGGATGCCGCGCTGTCATCTGTCGTGGATACGCCCGTCAAGGCGTGGCGCTACAAGGATGGCGAGGGAGATGGCCGCTTGCGCTTGGGCCCCATGGCTGAGGCCGTGGCCGCCAGCACCGGTGTGGGCGATGGCAAAACGCTGGACATCGCCACCGAGCTGGGGGTACTGCGCGCATCCGTGCAGGCGCTGGCCAAGCGCCAGTTGGCTGATGGCAAGCAGGAGTCGCGCGGCAAGCGCTCGCGCCTCACCCTGGCAGACATGGAGGCATGACATGAGCAGTTTCATGAGCGGGATGAACGAAGGCCTGCAGGTTGTCGGGAACTTTCAGCGCCTTGTCGATGGCAAGAAGCAGCGTGACAAGGCGAACCAGCTGGAGAAGCTGAACGACGGCGCCAACGCGGCCGCGCGAGACGCTTACCAGGGCTACGTCAAGCAGTTTGAGCAGCAGCCCGATGGGGCTACCGCTGGCGGTGGGATGTCGCTCGGCGGTGCTCCAGCAGCAGCACCGGCCACCACGGCGACCAACCAGGCACCACAAAGCCAAGGCCTGGGCCAGAGCCAGAGCGGCATGGCGGGCATGGGCCTGGCCCCTGCCACCCAGCCGGGGCAGCAGGCCCAGCAGCCGCAGGCAAAGACGTCCCGCGCGTTCGACGAGCGCAACGGCATCCTGGCGGGCATGTCAGCGCGCCGCAAGTTCCTGATGACCAACGGCGCCGGGCCCGATGTGTGGGGCGGCGAGTTCGCCAAGGAAACGGCGCTGCGCGAGCAGCTGCGCGCCGAGCCGATCAAGCAGGCCTATGAGCACTATTCGGCGACTGGCGACTTCGGCGCCTACGCCAGAAAGGTCTACCCGCTGATTGATGACGGTGTGTCGATCAAGTCCGCCGAGCAAAAGATGGGCGTCGATGGCAAGCCCGCCGGCTGGATGCTCACGGTGGCTGGTGAGGACGGCAAGGAACGGTCGGTGCTGGTCAACGAGGCCACACAGCAGCGCATGCTGATGATGTCAGCCTCCCCCGAGGAGCGCGTCAAGTACGAGCTGCAAACTGCCCTGGCCAAGACAAAAGCCGATGAGGGAATCCGCCAGAAGCAGGGCGAGCAGGAGGCGGTACAGGGAACGGAGCGCCTGAAGTCGAAGCTGCAGCTGGGTGAGATTGATGCCCGCGGCAAACAGGAGCGAAAGACCAAGGGCATGGTGACCGGCGACAAGGCGGTCGAGATCAAAAAGCCCGTGCCTTTGAGCGAGGGCCAGATCCTGGTGGGCCCAGGCAAGGACGGCAAGTACGAGACAAAGGCCGAGGGGCGACAGCGCACCCTTGGCAGCACAGCCCAGCCGAGCGCGGGCAATCGTGTGCTGGATATGCGTCGCAAGTATTCGGCCCAGATTCGGAGCAATCCAGACCTGGCTGAACAGCTGCGAGAAAACTTCCGTGAAGTGACCGGCGAGGAATATTGATGTCCGATCAGACATACCCCGAAGACCCCGCAGCAGATCTGGTTCAACAACTCAGAGGCAACAGCAAACCATCCCGCAGTTCTGAGCCCGCTCAGGATGATCCTGCCGCGGAGCTGGTTCTCTCGCTGCGCTCCAAGCAGCAGAAGCAACCTGCCGAGGCGCCCAAGGAGCGCAAGCCCATGACCCTGGGTGACCGAGCTGCTGGCCAGGATTGGGCCTGGGGCAAGGTCAAGCAGGGCGCCCGAGCATTGGGCGAGGCCGTCGGCATCACGTCGACGCCAGAAAGCCAGCCGCCCGCAGCCCGCAGCATCGTGAAGCCGGCCGCCACCGCAGGCGCGCAACCACAGCGCCAGCCAGCACCGTACCGCGACCGCCGCGAGGCCCTGGACGATGCGGTCAACCTGGTGGAGGAGGGCGCCGACATTGGACAGGTGTCGCAAAGCATGGCGCGTCTTGGCATCCAGCGAGCTGAAATCGAGCAGCATGGCCAGCAACGCGGCAGTGCGATCTTCCAGCAGCAGCGCCTGACGCCCGCAGAGGTGGATGCAGCGCAGCGCGCGCGAGGCGCTCAGCCCGCTGGCAGCATCCAGGCATCACCTGCCCCGCGCGATCGAACGCTGGGCGAGGCTGTCACCGACACGGGTCTGCAACTCAAGAGCGGTACCTACAACATCGCCGGCGCCGTGCCTCAGTTGGTGGCCCCCGAAGGCGAGACCGCGCAGTTCTTCCAGGATCGCGCCCGTCAGACCGATCGCGCACAGTCCGGGCCCATGCGTGACCGCATGGCAATCGCCGATGTCGCGATCAGCGAGGCGGGGCAGGATGGGATAACCGCCCAGATGGCCGAGGCTGCGAGCCAGTATTTCAACGATCCGGCGCTGGCTGCACGGTTTGTCATCACCAACTTGCCCAGCATGGTGCCGGGCCTGGCTGCGACGAAGCTCGCCCAGGTGGCCACCCTGGCGCGCGGCATGACCGCAGCCAAGGCGGCACGCAACGCAACTCTGGCCGCTGGCGCCGTCAATGCCACGCTGAATGCAGGCGGCGCCCGGGGCGAGGCCTTCGACGACATCAAGCGCACCCTGATGGCCCAGGGCATGAGCGAGCAGGAAGCCACGGACACCGCATTGCGAGACTCTCGCGTGGTGGCTGCCATTGGCGGCATTGCTGGGGCCCTCAGTGGCGCGTCTGGCTTGGAGGGCGCCGTGGCCAAGTCCGGCACTGCCGCAGCACGTGGCGGCCTGGTCCAGGGCTTGAAGTCCGCAGGTACCGAACTGCTGGGCGAGCAGGTCGAGGAGGTGGCCCCCAAGCTGGCCACGAATGCGATGGCTGGACAGTACGACGGCCGGGACGTCACGCAGGACGTGGGGCGCACCATCGTGGAGACCGCCATCGGATCGGCGCCAGGCGCGGCCGTGGCTGGTGTGAGCGAGTCCGCGGGCGATCCAAACCGCGAGATTGCCGGGGAGATCAACCGCAGCGTGCCCGATGTCATGCCGCAGGCCCCGATGCAGCGCGACCCGATGCAGGCCTGGGAGATTGCCAGATCCAAGGGGTTCCTTGTCGACGCGCCGCTGCCAACGGACAAGCCCAGCGTGCGCCGCAGCAAGGCGGTCGAGATGTTCAAGGAGCTGGGTGCCATGTTCGGCATCGCTCAGCCGCTCCAGGACCTGGCCATCAAGCACTCAGAAGGCAAGCCCGGCGACAAGCTGCCGGCGTTCTTTGCCAAGTACGCCCAGGCGCTGCAGAACCGTGGCCTGGTTGGCCAGTCGCTGGACCCGGACGTTTTGGAGGCCATGCAGGTTGCCCCGGTGACGCAGGCCCAGCCCACCACGGTGGAACAGCCGGCGGAACAAGATGCGCCCCAAGCGTTCCAGAACCAGCCTGCGCCGGGACAAATGGCCGCAAATCTGGAACAGACGCAGCCGACCGACGCTATCGCCCCTGTTCCACAGGGCAGCCTGGCCGATCAGGTGGCTGCAGTCACTGGCCTGGCTGAGGATGTCTCGCCAGCGCCAAGCGCGGGCATCAGCACGGCCGTGGATGCTGCAGCACACCAAGCCGCCACCAGCCCCACCAACGACCTGCCAGAACCGACGCAGGCCATGAAGGAGGCGGGCAACTACAAGGTGGGCCGCACCCGCATCGCTGGACTGGACATCCGCATCGAGAACCCGCAGGGCTCCAAGCGCCGCGGCACAGCGCCGGACGGCACGCCCTGGGAAACCGAGATGCGCGCCCACTATGGCTACGTGGCCGGCACAGAAGCAAACGACGGCGACAAGCTCGATGTGTTCATCAAGGCCGGCACGGATGAGGACTGGCGTGGTCCTGTGTTCGTCATCGACCAGGTGGACCCCAAGACCGGCGGACTCGATGAGCACAAGGTGGTGATGGGCGCAGCCGATGAGGCCGAAGCGGAGGCCCTGTACCGATCGAACTACGACGCCGACTGGCAGGGTTTTGGCGCCATCACGCGCCTGCCGCTGCCCGTCTTCAAGGCCTGGGCCAAGAGTGGCCGCCTCAATGAACCGCTGGGCGACATTGCCAGCAGGCCCCAACTTGCACCAGATCGCAAACCGGCCGACGTGTCGCCGACGGCCAGCATGGAGCAGCAGCGCAATGAGCCGAAGCCACCGCAAGCACAGCCCACGCCCACCGCGCCAGAAGCCGCTCAAGCGCCAGTTGATCCGGGAGGCCCTGGCCAGGCAGGCGCTGGAGAAAAGAGGGGTGGAGTTTCCGGAGCCGGATCCGCCATTCCTCAAGCCGGAGGGGTAGGCGCGAAGCCAAAGGCCCGCAAGCACCCGCCTGCCGTGCGCGGGTCCGGCGCCCTGGCCGATGTCAGTCGCGCCCTGGGCGGCATCTCGCCTGACCTGTTGGCCGATCTGTCCGAGAAGGTGGTGCGCAACCGCGCCAGCAAGTCGGGCAAGAAGACGCAGTACACCGCCTGGGATAACCCAGCGATCCCCGGCGTGGGCCCGCTGTTCCGCAAGGGCGGCACGGCCGACCTGTCAGAGGTCGCTCGCGTGCTGGAGGAATCCGGCTACCTGGAGGCCGGCGCCGTCGAGAATGATCCTGTCGGTGCAGCCCAGCGTGCCCAGGAGATCATCAAGGCCGAGCTGCGCCAGGGTGGCAGCACGCTGCAGGTGGGCGATGCCGACGCCATCGAGAGCGAGATGCGTTCGCGCCAAGAGGCCGCGATGGACGAAATGGGCGACCCGTGGGATGATTTCACCTTCACGCCGGATGATCTGGAAGAATCCGGGTACGCCTGGCTGGATCAGGACTTGCAGCTTGAGGTTGAGCGCCTGATTGCCGAGGCTGATCAAGTTGGCCTCGACACCGAGATCATCCGAGAAGACATTGCCAAACAAGTGGGGGCGGAAGCAAGCCAAGATGACTACAACACCATCGTCAAAGAAGCCATCCAAGGGCTTCTCGCCAGAGCTCGCCAAGAGGCTGAGCAAACTCAGCCCAGCCGACCGCAACAAGGTGGTCGAGACGGCATCGAAGCTGCTGGCGATCAGAGCGCAGAGGGAAGCCGAAGCCAAGGACGGCAAGGTGGATCTGACCAAGAAGGCCTGAGCCTCACGGCGCCCACCCGCGCCGACATCGAGGCCCAGCAAGACCGCGCCGAGCAGGCCGGCGCCCTGGACGAGAAAGCCCAAGCCAAGCGCGAGAGCGAGGTGGGCGACAGCACTTTCATGACCGGGTTCACTGGTGATGGGCGCCAGGACAACACGGCGGATCTGTTTTCGCCGCAGGCTGACCCTGGGGCTGCCCGGGGTGACGAGGTTGGGGGCTCCCGGCCGAAGCCTTCGGCCAACACCATCTTCACCGAAGACGCAGCCGCAGCAGCTCGCGCCCGCCTGAAGGCCAAGCTGGGCCGCACCCAGTCGGGCATTGATCCCGAAATGCTGATGGACGGCTTGACCCTGGCCGGTTATCACATCGAAAAGGGTGCCCGCACCTTTGCAGCGTTTGCCCGCGCCATGGTCGACGACCTGGGTGAGGGCGCCAAGCCTTACCTGAAGTCCTGGTACATGGGCGTGAAGTACGACCCACGCGCCGCGACCTTCGATGGCATGAGTTCGGCGGCCGATGTCGAGTCGACAAGCCTGGACGACATCGCCGACAATGCTGCCAAAAAGGACAAAGACCATGTACCAAGTGCCCGCCCAGATCTGGAACCTGATCGCCAAGACCCAGCCGGTTCAGAGCGCGCACTGGCGCAGCCTGATGGAAATGAGCCAGGACAAGCTGACACAGGAGCTGGCAAAGCTGGAGGCCGATCTGGAGCGCAAAGGAGCGGACGCGCAGGTGATTCGGGGGTACGTGCTGGTGGCGCCACTGCTTCGGGAGAACGTGGCGATCAGCCGGTTCGTGGAGACGCAAGCAAGTCCGGATCTTCGCTCGTGCCTGCCGGAGTTGACATCGATCAACGAGGCGGTGGGTTTGGCGACCGAGGAATTCCGGTTGAAACCGTCTCAGCAGACGCGACTCGCGGAGCTTCTCAAGACGGACTGGCACAAGGCCTGAGCAACAAGGCCCAGCGGACGGCACCCACCGCCGTCAAGCTGGCCGACCTCGACAACATCCGCGAAACCCTGCCCCTGCTGCTGCCTGGCCAGCAGGAGGATGTGCAAAAGGCCGAAACCCGCTTTGCCAAGCCAGACGGCTACGGCATGCTGTTCACCAACGGCACCGGTACCGGCAAGACCTTCACGGGTCTGGGCGTGGTCAAGCGCTTTGCGATGCAGGGCAAGACCAGCACCATCATGGTGGTGCCCAGCGACAAGATCATGGAAGACTGGATCAGCTCGGGCAAGCGCCTGGGGCTGGACATCACCCCCCTGGCCAACACCAAGGACGCAGGCAAGGGCATCGTCATCACGACCTACGCCAACTTTGGCGACAACCGTGTGCTGGGTGATCGTGAGTGGGATCTGGTGGTGCACGATGAGGCTCACTACCTCATGCAGGCCGAAGACGGCAAACCAACCGCCGCCCTGGCTACCTTGCGGGCCATCACCAAGCACCCCGATGGGGCTTACACGCTGCACAGCATGCGCAATCGCGTTGATGTTGACCGACTCAAGGCCATCAACGAAGAACTCAAGATGGTCAGCGCCATCGCTGGCAATGATGGATCCATGGATGCCGACCACCAGGCAGCCCGCAAGCGCCAGGAAGTGCTCGAGCGTGAGCGCGACAAGCTGAACACCAAGGTCAACGCCGCCCAAGACGCCATCAAACAGGAGGTCGCTGACGCCCAGGGCGCCAGCCGTCCCCGCGCCGTGTTCCTGAGCGCCACACCATTCGCCTACGTGCCCACGGTCGACTGGGCCAATGGCTACCTGATGGAATACGACGAAGGGCGAGGCGACGAGTCAAACACCTTCCGTGGCTACAACGAGGGCAGCAATCGCGAACAGTTCTTCATGCAGCACTTCGGCATGCGGATGCGCTACAACAAGCTGACCAAGCCAGACGCCAAGGTCAACACCAGCCTGATGGAACGCCAGTTCAACACCTGGCTGCGCACCTCTGGCGCGCTGTCTGGCCGGATGCTGGACGTGCATGCCGACTATGACCGCCGGTTTGTCCTGGTGGAGTCGGCGATCGGCCTGCGCATCGATGAGGCCCTGAATTGGGTGTACGACCAGGCCCGTGGCGACAAGGAGGCAGGCCGCGAACCTCACCGCGGCTTTGACACCCTGGGCGACGTTCTGCGCAAGAAGTTCGATTACCTCTCGCGCCGCTACCTACTGGAGGCCATCAAGGCTCAGGAGTCGATTGCACACGTCAAGGCCCACATGGCCATGGGCCGCAAGGTGGTGGTGTTCCACGACTACAAGAAGGGTGGCGGCTTCAACCCCTTCGACATCCAGACCATGTCCGAGGGTGGCGACGAGACTGTGAGCCCTGAGCGTGTGGCCCTGGCCAACGAGGCGATCGGCATGTTCCGCCGTGAGTTTTCCGACCTGGTGCGCTACCCGTTCGCGGCCATGCCGTCGCCCATCGAAGCCTATCAAAAGGCATTCCCCGACGTGCTCTTGTTCAACGGCGACGTCAAGCCAGCAGACCGCCGCGCCAACGTGGCCAAGTTCCAGGACGACGCCGCCGGACCGGCAGTGATCCTGGTGCAGTCTGCCGCCGGCAAAGAAGGCATCAGCCTGCACGACACCACCGGCAAGCACCAGCGCGCCCTGCTGAACCTGGGGCAGCCTACGCAGCCCACCACGGCGATCCAGCAAGAAGGCCGGATCTACCGCACCGGCCAGAAGTCGGATGCCATCTTCCGCTACTTCAACACCGGCACCAACTGGGAGAAGTGGGCCTTTGCCACCACCATCTCCACGCGATCGAGCACCGCCGAGAACCTGGGCATGGGTGAGCTGGCTCGCGCCCTGAAAGATGCCTTCATCGCCGCTTTCGAGGAATCGGACAGCTACCCAGCCGGCCACGAAGGCGAAGGCAAGGGCGGCAAGGAGCGCGACAAGGCGGCCAACGAAGCCCTGACCGAGTTCGATCGTGCTGTGTCGTTCTATTACGGCACCCAGAAGAAGAACAGCAAGACCAAGGCCCAGGAGGGTGCTGACTACTTTGCCACCCCTGAGCCCCTGGGCCTGAAGATGGTCGAGTGGTTGGATGCGCACGCGGGCGATCACCTGCTGGAGCCCAGTGGTGGCCATGGCGCGATTGCCCGATGGATGCCCGAGAACACCGAGCGCACCGTCATTGAGCCATCAAGCGCCCTGCGCCCGCGCCTGGCCATGGTCTTCGACGGCAAGATCATCGGCAGCGACTTCGAGGACATGCACGTCAGCAACAAGTTTGACGGCATCGTCATGAACCCACCGTTTGGCGTGGGCGGCAAGCTGGCGATCGAGCACCTGGCCAAGGCCGCCACCCACCTGCGCGACGGTGGCCGCATCGTGGCACTGATCCCCACCGGCCCAGCCGCAGACAAGCGGTTTGACAAGTGGTTCTATGAGGAAGAGCAGCGCCCCCTCAAGCCATTGCTGGATCACCCCAAGCTGGGGCCAGTTTTCGCTGGCGACACCGTGAAGACCCGCGTGTCCTTTGTCCCGAGCGGCGTCATCGCGCGCCGGGACAAAGACGGCTCGTTCTGGATCAAGACCGGCCGAGGCTCCGAGACAATGGTGAGCCCCGATGCCTGGACGGCTGTGGAATCGACCGGCAAGCGCACGCAGACCTACCGCCCCGCCGAAGGCCTGCACCTGGCGGCAGACATCAAGCTACCCCAAGTCACCTTTGAGCGCGCTGGTACCAGCGTGGCCACCCGCATCGTGGTGATTGAAAAGGCCATCGAGGGCCACCAGGCGCCACAGCAGCGCAACCGCGACTGGACGGACATCGCCGACATCAACGACTTTTTCACCCGCATCCGCGACGCCGACCTGCCCAAGCGCGCCAAGCCGGTACCGGCTGAAGGCGAGGCCTCGGCCGATCCTGGCGCCGACGTGGTCAAGGCCGTGAAGCAGGATGACCGCAAGGCCGCCAAGACGCAAAAGGCTGAGCAGGCCCAGCAAGGCACCGCGCTGGCCGAGGGCCAAGGCTGGCCGATCATCGAACACACCACCGGCAAGGGCAAGGTGCTGAAGGGCGTGGTTCGCAAGGATCTGAGCCAGGCCCAGGCCAAGGAGTTCGACGCCTACACCTTCAAGAAGGACGGCGGGTGGTTCATCCGGGCCGAGCACGTACCCAAGATGGTTGAAGGGGGCGGGCCTGTTGCCAATGAGCCCAGCGCGAGCTACAGTGCCCGCGAGCAAACTGCGCTTTTTGACACTACCACCCCAAAGGGAAGGCTTGGCTATGAAACCGACCTGTTCGGAAACCCTCTGCCAGCAAACACAGGAAGGCTTGCGCCAACCAGATCCGCTGGCGCCTCAGTACGTGGGAACGCACAGTCCGCCGCCGGAGTACAAGATACCGAAGCCCCAGCTGGTCGGTACCGTGTCCGGACAATCGTCGGAACAGAAGCCAGCCGAAAACTTGGCGTCGGAGTAATCAAGACGCCGCAGCAAGCGGCGCAGGCCACGGCCTACCTGTACCGATCTGCGGTTGAGCGCTTTGACGCCATCGTGACAGATGCCGACGGAAAGCCTCTCGGCGTAGTGGGTGGGTTCAAGGGCGCCATCACGCAGACATCGGTCTATCCATCCACGATATTGGCTGAGGCTGTGCGCATTCCAGGCGCTGCCAACATCTGGTTCTCGCACAACCACCCATCCGGGAAAGAGGAGCTGTCTCGCGCCGACGAGGCGCTCAACAAGGTGTTGGCAACGTCCTTCGAAGGGTCTGGCATCAAGCCCATGGGCACCCTGGCCGTGGCTGGCGATCGGTATGGCTTCGCATCAGCCGATGCATCCGACTTCCATACGGGCAGCATTCCGACGCCAGTCGGTTCGATCACTGTGCCGGTGATTGAGCGAGAGATGGTGAGCGACGCGCGGGCGGACGGGTTCCCTGTGCTTGACGCCCCCTACAAGGCCAAGGAGGCGGCCAAGGCTTTCTACGACGAGGCGGGTGAGCCGGGCTTGATGATGCTCGATGCGCAACTTCGGGTGGCCGCATGGGTTCCGATCACCTCCAACATGATGGGTCAACTCAAGAGCACCGGGGGCCTAGCCGCGCTCTACCGCGCCATCAGCGAGAGCAATGCGAACTCGGTGATCATCGCGCACGGAGGCGAGCTGTCTGCGCGACGCGGCGACGGGTCGGCCTGGACCATCGCTCAGAACATCGGCGCAGCGGCTGGCGGCATGGATGTGCGCGTGCTGGACATCATCGACACCAAAGCAGGCAGATCCGCCACAGAGGTTGGCGAAAATCTGCGCGCGGGGAGTGTCTTCTCGGTTGAATCAGGATCCGCCGGTGTCCCCGGCATCCTTGGCATTGGTGCTAAACCATCCGCCGTCCTTGGTGTAGATCGCCCCACCATCAGCCGTGTGGATCTCGACGAACTCATCGTCGGGAAGGTGGAAAACTGGCGGGGTATTGGGCTTGACCGAATCATTGCCGTCGACAGCTGGGTCCAGCTTCCCGAACAAATTCTGGCGGATGCGCGCAAGAAGGGATTTCATCCGGGCCTCATCGAAGGTGTGGTCAATCAGGGCCGAGTGTATCTGGTGCGGTCCGCATTGCGGAATAGGGATCATGCTGAGCGTGTGCTGTTTCACGAGGGCTACGGCCACATTGGCGTGCGCATCGCGCTGGAGGGGCGCCCGACCGAAGCGCTCAACGACCTGTGGAGCAAGTTGAACGGCCTGGCCGGGGTAGCCAAGCTGGCCAAGAAGCGCCAGGTGGGCGACGGCGTGACCGCGTGGGACCGCCTGCAGCCCTACGTGCGCGGCACCCAGGAGGATGTCACCGCCCGGCGGGCCCAGATCATGGACGAGCTGATCGCTTTCCTGGCCCAGGCCAACGACACCAGCGCGCTGACCCAGTTCAAAACCTACCTGGCTGACCTGAAGGGCGCCATGGTGGCCCTGGCCCGTCGCCTGGGCCTGGATGGTTTGGCCGACAATCTGGACCGCGCAGGCGCTGAAATGGATGTGCTGCAGTTGGTGCGCGACGCCCGCAAGGCTGTGCACACCGGCGCCAGTCGTGGTGGCAGCCTGGTGGTGTATGGCACCGATCCGGCGCCCGTCTTCAGTGAGGGGGAACGCCAGCGTGATGAGGCTGACCCAAAGTACAGCCTGTCACCGGATGACCCGGACCCGCTCAAGCGCGCCATGGCCAAGGCCGGGCTGCGCAAGACATCAGGCATTGTCGGCCGCGCGCGTGATCTGATCGCGAGTGCTGCAGCCAACGCGGTGGCCATGGTGCAAAGCCGAAACGCAATCGGTGACCTGGCCCGCCAGAACGTGCTGGACCAATTCACCGGCATTGATGTTGCTGTCCGCCGAGAAATTGGCAACCTGCCAGCCGAGCAAGACCCATACATTGCCGCCAGGCTGGCAAACGGCGGCACCTCGTCGGTGATGCGCGGCCTCCTCATGCACGGCAAGGCCAAGTGGACGGCGAGCGGCCAGCACCTTGAGAAGGTGGAGGGTTCCAAGGGTCTGCTTGAGATCCTGCAGCCGCTGGGCGACGACCTCAATGACTGGTTTGCCTGGATGATCGGCAACCGTGCAGCGCGCCTGGCCAAGGAGGGCCGCGAGAACCTGTTCACCGCCGAGGAGATTGCTGCCATGCAGCGCCTGGACGACGGCAGAAAAGAGCTGTTCACCAAGGCGGCCATGCAGTATGCCGACTTCAAGAAGTCAGTTCTCGATGTGGCTCAGGGCGCAGGCCTGCTGGATGCTGATGCGCGCAAGGCCTGGGATCACGCCGACTACATCCCGTTTTACCGCCAGATCGATGAACGCGCAGCATTCAGCCCGACGGGCCGCGGCGGACTCGCTGGTCAAAGCTCCGGTGTGCGCACACTCAAGGGCGGCACTGCGGCATTGAACGACCCGATGGAAAACCTGCTGATGAACTTCAGCCGTCTGATCGACGCCAGCTTGAAGAACAATGCACTGGTCAAGACCATCGACACCCTGGGTGGCAAGTCGGACATCATCACCAAGATTGGCTACGAGATGTCTGGCGAGCTGGTACCGAAGGATCAGATCCGAAAGATGCTCATTGCCGAGGGCGCGTCCGAGCATGCGATGTCGGTGCTGCCGGAAGCTGCCTTTGATGGCATGGCCAAGATGTGGGCCATCCAGCCGCCCAGCGACCCGGACGCCATCCGGGTGATGCGAAACGGCAAGCCGGAGTATTACCGGGTCAACGACCCACTGCTGTTGAAGGCTGTGACGTCTTTTGTGCCGATTGACTTCCCGGGCCTGGGGGTGGCCCGCTGGTTCAAGCGCACGCTCACCCATGCCGTGACATCCACGCCGGAGTTCATGCTGCGCAACTACATCCGTGACTCTGTGTCGTCGGCCATGATTTCCCGCGACAGCTTCAAAATGTCCGATTCGATCAAGGGCATCGTCGAGTCGTATGCGGGCACGGGGGCCAGTGAAGCGATGATGTTTGCCGGCGCCAGCTTCCAGTCCGGCAACGTCAATGCGGCAGACCCAACGGCCACGGCGGTGGCGATGCGTCGCGCGCTGCGCAAGCGCGGCCTTGATGCCTCGTCCGTCAATTCGCTCATGGGCTCCATCATCGACACCGGACTGTCCGGCTGGGAGAAATACCGCGAGGCGGGTGAGGCGATCGAGAACGCCAACCGTGAGGCCATCTACAAGGCCGCGATCAACGATGGTCGCACCGAGACATCCGCCGCCTTCGAGGCAAAAGACCTGATGGACTTCAACCTGCGCGGATCTCATCCGATTTACCAGGTGCTGGCCGATGTTCTGCCATTTTTCAACGCTCGAGTGCAGGGCCTATACCGCCTGGGCCGCGCCGATCCCAAGAGAGTGGTCCAGTACGGGGCCGTCATGATGGTGGCCACACTGGCCCTGGCCCTGGCCAATTCTGGCGAGGACTGGTACGAGGAGCTGCCTGACTGGGACAAGGACACCTTCTGGCACGTTCGGGTGGGCGGCCAGCACTTCCGCATCCCCAAACCGTTTGAGCTGGGGGTGATCTTTGCCACGGTTCCAGAGCGGATCATGCGCTTTTTGCAGGGCCAGGACGCAGGCAAGAAGACGGCCGAGCGCCTGTGGGCCAATGTGCGCGACCAGCTGGCGTTTGATCTGATCCCTCAGGTGTTCCGCCCGGCGCTGGACGTCTACAGCAACCACAACGCCTTCCGGGATTCACCCATCGAGTCAGAGGGCGATGAGGGCAAGTTGCCCCACCTACGCTACAGCGCCCGCACATCTGACACGCTCAAGACGCTGGCCTCAGCAGCGCCCGGGCTGACCGATGCCACTGGCGCCAGCCCGAAACGGATCGAACACCTGATCGGCGGCTACTTTGGTACCGTCGGCATGTACGCCCTGGGCCTGTCCGACATGGCGGTTCGTGCGCTGGACCAGGATGGGGCGCCCCGCCCAGAGATGCGCATGGACGACTACCCGGTCATCAAGGCTTTCTACCGTGAAGACCCGGCCCGCTCCACCGTCTTCGAGTCCGATTACTGGAAGGTCCGCAAGGAAATCGAGGCGGTTCACCGCTCAATCAACCAGCTCAAGAAGGACGGCCTCAAGGATGAGGCCAAGGAGCTGGCCGAGGATCACAAGGAGCTGGTGGCGGCTCGCGGCGCCATCCAGCGCACCAGCAAGGAGCTGGCGCGCATGAGCAAGGAGCAGGGCGCGATCTACAAGAGCATGGTGCTGACGCCAGAGGAAAAGCGCCGACGCCTGGACAATCTCCAAGCCAAGCGCAACGCCCTCACCAGGCGCACGATGCGGGAGCCTGTGGTCAGCGAAGCAGCCTACTGACCCAGCGCCAGGCGGCCTCCACGAAGGGGGCCGCCGCCCCGATCCCGCCCAGGATCATGAGAGCACCCATGAATCGCTGCTCGTCGGCAACATTCATTGTGCTGAGCACCCACAAGCCGGCCGCCCCGACCACAAGGCCCAGGCTGACCGAAACTTGTCCAGCCAGGGCGATGCCCACAAAGAACAGCAGTATTCCGACGATGATCTTCATGGTGCTCCAGGGAAAATTTCAGGGAAAAATGAGGGGATTCAGGGGGCCTTGTGGGGACCATCGCCACTGTGCGGCGAGCTTCCCAGGAGGGCCTATAATTGGTTCGAATCCAATTGCGCCTACCAAATTCGGTAGACTGATTAAGCCGGTAAGTTCTTGATTCTCAAGGCCTTACTGGCTTTTTTCATTTCAGGCCCTGGGTGCCCAGGGAGTTCGCAGGGATTTCCCGGTCCGGCTTGTGCCCCTGGGCAGCGGCCATGGCCAGGCGTTCGGCACCACCATCGTTGGCCGGAGTCCACCTGGTGTAGACCTCCAGCAGCATCTTGAGGCTGTGGCCGGCCTGGGCAGCGATGTAGGCCGGTTTCACGTTGCCCATCAGCCCCACGGTGCAGTAGGTGTGCCGGGTGCAGTAGGCGCGGCGCTCGCGGATGCCCAGGGCGCGCAGGGTCGGTTTCCAGTAGTGATCGCGCTGGCTTCGCTCGTCGTGCCACGGCCGCAGGGTGTTGGGGTTCTCGAAGATGTCCGCAACATCGCCGGTTTCCTCGTCGCGCTTCATGAACGTGTAGGGCTTCATGACCGACAGGGCGGCCATGGCCTGCGGGACCAGGTCGACCAGGCGCTCGGTGTAGGTCTTGGTGTCGTCCCATTCTGAGCCCATGAATGTGCGCACGCGCTGCACCATGACCTGGCACCGGTTGAAATCGACATCTGACCACCGCAGGGCGATGGCCTCCTCTGGGCGCATGCCCGTGTAGAACATCCAGGTGAAGTAGGCCCACACCCGCGGGTCGCGGTGCTTGCGCAGGTGCTCCAGCACTCGATCGCGCTCATCGATCGTCAGGGGGTCGGGCGGGCGCTTGGTGGCGCGCATGTTCTTGATCGCGTCGGCGGGTGAGCGCTTGTCGTCGAAATGCAGCTCAAGCATGCCACGCAGCGCGATCAGGTAGTTGTTGTGCGTCTTGGCGCTGGGCCAGACGTAGGCGCCGATCTTTGACTTGAGCACCTGGGTGGTGATGCGCTCGACCAGGGTGTCGGCCCCCAGCAGCTCGCACCAGAAGTTGACCGCGCTGGTGTATTGGGCCAGGGTGGATGGTTTGAGCTGGCCCTTGGACTTCAGCCAGCTGGCGCCCAGCTCGCGCAGCGTGGGCATTTTGTCGGGGCTCCTGAGCTCGATCGCGGCCTTCGAGTCCGGGAAATAGTCGGAATACTCGAAAACGCCGTGGCGGATCTTGCCCTTGATCTCAGCGATGAGCCGGTGCGCATGCTTGATGTTGGCTGGCGTTGGCGGCAATGGCTTGCCGTTGTGCTTGAGCGTTTCCTTGCGTGCCTTGCCTGCGTATGTGAAGTGCATGCGAATCGAGGACTCCCTCAGTTCGATGCCACCAGCTCCTGTTCTACCCACTGCTCGTACCCCTTCAGGTCAATGTAAATTTCGCGGCCCTTGCGCTTGTACTGGATGCCCTCCAGCCAGACGCCGTCCTCGATTTTCTTTTCGATGGCCTTGACGGACAGGCCTGTCACCGTGGACGCCAGCGGTATGCGCACATAGCGCGCTGGCGCAATCGACGTGATTGTCATGTTTGTGCCTCAATGGTGGTTCTCAACGCATCGACGTGCCTCGCTTTCTGTCCGGACAGGTGCCCGGACGGTTGTGTGGTCAGCGGAAAAATGAAGGGCCGCCAAATCGACCGCCAAATTGACTGCCATTCATGAGCTCATCCATGATGGCGTCGTGCCTGCTTTTTGGTGGCTGGGCCGGTGCCACGTCGGGCTTGGTGTCATCGTGGTCATTGAGGATCTCCAGGGCGCGCGTGGAGATTTCCAGCAGGTGCCCCGATTCCTCGACTTCGGACTCGGCCTGCTTGATCTTCTTTTCCAGCACCGCATTGAACAGGCTGACGCGGCCGGCACTCTTGCGCACCACCCGGTTGAGCTGTTTGCTCAGGCGGGCAATGGTCCGTTCGTTCGCCTTGATCCGCCCCTTGATCTGCTCAATGGACCTGGAGATGTGCTTGTCCAGCAGCTTGACCAGGTCGCCTTTTGCCTCGTCGGCCAGCATTTGCTGGATCAGCTCCGACAGGGCCTGCTCTGCGATGTCATCCAGCGTCGGCCCCTGGGCTGGGTCGCGGCCGGTCTGGTCGTAGCCCAGGCGACGCTGGGGGTCGCTCAGCACCGCATAGGCTTCATTGACCTTGGCCATGGCCTCGGTGCTGCCACCTGGGCGGTCAGGGTGGTGCTGGCTGGACTTCTTGCGGAAGGCGCGCTTGATGTCGTCTTGATTGGCGTCGCTGGGGACGCCCAGGGTGTCGTAGTGGCTTGTCATGTGATCTTGTCCCAGATGTTGCTCAGGGTGTCGGCTTGCTTCGTGGTGAGTGAGCGGCCAGCATCGAGCTGGCGACGGATGGAGTCGATGAACTGGCGCTCCCAGTCGCTCAAGCGCTGCTCTCGGTTCTCGCAGTCCTCGACCAGGGTGCTCCATTCATCCATGGATGTGCTCATTGGTCAGACCCTCCGCACATTCATGTCGATCCGCACGTCTTTGGCAAGGAACACCGCGGCGCGGGTTCGGCCGTCGACCTCCACGTGCTTGCGCTTGATGAGGCCCACACGCTCCATGCGTGAGGCGTAGGACGTGACGGACGGGACATCGAACTTGATGTGTTCCGCGATGTCGCTGTAGAACGATCCTGGGAAGCTGCGGGCAAACTGCAGCATGCGCAGTTGGGACTCTGAGACGATGACGGGGGTGTCGCCGGGAGCCATGACGACGGATAGGCGGCGCTTCATGAGGCATCCTTTGAGATGTGTGTTGAACGCAGCCCGATGCGCTTGATCGCCCCAAGCACTGATGCTCTTCGGCGGTGCATGGTTTTGCGGTGGCTCCAGACCTTCATTGCCAGAAGGCACGGGCGGCAGAACTCAAGGTCTTGCTCCAGCAGGGCAGACCAGCCGTGTTGTGAGTTGGGGCGCTTTGCCTCACCTTTGGCAGCTTCGCTTTTCCACTCGCGGTATGACTCCATGCAGCCAGAAAACCCGGGTTCAGAGCCATCACCCCAGTAGCGCAAGTGCTCGCACTGGCCAAGCAGATGACGGCAGACAGCGCGGCATTGGGCCGACCTGACTTGCAGGCGGGCATAGCGGCCAGCGAGGGCCAAGGCCTTGTCAGCGTCAGTCATCACTCACCCCCTCCCGCCTGGGCGGCCGCAAGCTGCTTGCGCGCGACCTCAAGCAACTGTTCGTTTGCGTTCGTCAGTACATCCAGCAGGAGGCGCTTTTCCTCCAGGTAGACGGCGGCAAACTTTGGGTCGTGCTTGACGATGCTGCTGGTGTTGCTGATCAAGTCGGCCACCTTGATGTTCTGAACCCACCACGGCGCGGCGGCCAGTCGTTTGCGTGAGGCAGCCTTGCGCTCGGCGCGGTTTCCGATCTCCAGATCAGAAAGGGCCAGCACGCCGGCCTGCACGTCCGGGCCGAATCGGCGGGCCAGATCGGCGGGCACCACATCCTGGTCTTCGATGCAGTCGTGTAGCCAGGCTGTGGCGATCATCACTGCCTGCATCTGCATGCTGTTGATCGCCACTGTTGACACGATCCCAGCCACCTCGGCCAAGTGGTCGCTGTACGGGTTGCCTGTGTACTTGCGTACCTGGGTGGAATGCACATCACGGGCGAAGACCATTGCTTCAAATGCGATGCTCATGCCGCACCTCCCGCCTGGGCGGACATGGCGGCGTCGATGGCAGCTCGGAATTCGGCCCCATTGCTGGTGTCTGAGAGTTCGCCAACGCAATGCCGTAAGGCGTCGCCGGGAATCCTCCAAAGCAGCCAGTCCAGCCGCTCCGCATCCATCACCACCCCCGCATCAGCAGGCGCTTGAGGGGCGGCGGTGAGCAGGGCGGCGTACCCTGCGCGAGCTATTCGGTTCTCCGATTGCCCTGCCATCGAGTCCCGGTGATCCCATAGGGCGACCAGCATCTTCGGCGTCGGCTCCACCGGCACCAGCTTCCACCCCTCCGGCACGCTCGGCACAGCAGCGCGGGCAAGCCATTGGGCGTATTGCCGTGCGTAGGCGCGCATCTGGTCGGTGTCAAAGAGCTGGTCTGGTACGCATGACGCAGCGCGGTCGCATCCCTCTTGCCAGCCATATTCAGCAGCCTCGTAGCGGTCGCTAATGCCTCGATCCTCAACGCCACAACCAAGAGCGTGACTATGGAGCGAAGGCCACTCAATCGTGATCGGTTCAGGCAGCGCAGGCTCATCACTCATCGCCTCCGGCACCTCTGCCGCAGGGGTGGTGAGGGCGGCTTCGATCAGGTTGAGCCGCTCATGGAATTCATCCCCATCGTGGTGGACGCGTTCAGCGTTGCACGAATCGAGCACGCCCATCAGTTCGGCCTTTGCGGCCTCCAGCGCCTCGCGCATCAGTTTGTTTTCGGTGGTCATGCAAACAACTCCATGTTGTTGCCAGCCGTGGCGGCTTGGCGGTTCTTCGATGACGCGCGCAGCTCAAAAAGCCACACCTTCCGGTCTGCTTGGTCTGCTGCTTCGAGTCGCGCGCGCAGCGCGGGCATCACGAGGTGACGGAACGAGGTGTTCCACGTGAACACCCACCACCACGCCCCGTTGTGCGGCGCGTAGGCCGGATTGCACTTGGCTGCCAGCTTCCAGCGCTCGATCAACGTGGCGCGCTTTGCCAGAGCGTCAATGCCCTGGGGCGCCTGCAGATCCTGTCTCTGGCGCTGCTTGGCGCGGGCCTTGTCGGTGTCGACGTGATTCACGACTGAACCTCCCATCCCCACAGGACGGTGGCTGCACCGTCGCGGCTGTTGTGGAAATCGGCCAAGCGCTCCCAGCCGGCGCGCTCGAGAACGCGGTGCTGGCGGTGGTTGTCGCTGGCGGTGGTGCAGGTGGCGAAGTTGTAGCCCAGGTCGCGCAGTTGCTGCTTCTGAATCTCCTTGAGCAGCCTGGCCTTGCCTTGGCCGCGGTGGCTGTCGTGGATGAAGAAGCTGTGGCAGTGGGCCACCTGGGGCTGGTTGGGGATGGCGTCGATGCAGAAGACGCCGAAGGGGTAGGCGTGACGGCTCATGCTGCAGAACCTCCGGCGTTGACGGCCTCGACAACCTCATGGGCCAGCGATGCTTTGTTCACGAACATGTCAATCGTGCGGTGCTGCCCCGATGCGTTCTTGCAGGCTTGCGTTGCGTGGTGCACGGCGGCAAGGGCCACAACCATCGGGCTTGCAAAGCCACTGACGCCCAGGGAATTGGCGAAGAAGGCAAGCACACGGGCGGGGTCCACCGCCTCGGCATCCTTGTGCAGCGTCACGACACCGCCCAACATCAGCGAGGTCAGCACCTCCAGGTTGGCGCCCTTGGACTTCGACCAGCCTGGCAGCAGGTGGATGCGCTCGCAGCTCACCAGCCCAGCCAGGTCGTGGCGCAGGTAGTCGGCCCACTCAGCGCCCTCGACAATGCCGTGTTCGGCCGGGTTGATGACGGTCAGGCCCTCGGCGCGCAGGCGTGCAGCCTCGGCATTGAAGGCCGGAAAGTTCAGGTCCGGCAGGCCGGTCATTGGCCCCGCAACGTAGACGCGGCCGCGGCGCGAATCTGCCAGGCGCACGGGCTCGGATTCGGTCCAGTGTTTCATGCCACCACCCTCTCAGTGATGCCATCCTTGACAGCCCAGTACACCGCCATGAGGCCATCGACGTCGCCCATGGCGGTGTGTGCGCCCTCGAGCTTGCGGCCCGTGAAGAACTCGTAGGCATCCACCAGCTTGGAGTAGCGGCCCTTCTTCAGGATCGGATTGGCCATGCGCATTGCGCACTCGGCGGGGGCTTCCTTCCAGGTGTCGGCCAGCTCGTCGCCGAAGTGGCGCTTCAGGGCGATGCGCATGATGCGGGCATCGAATGGCTCGTTGTAGGCGATGCGCAAGCGCGGAGCCTCCGGGCGCCACAGTTCCAGCAGGATCTCGGTGACGGCTTCCTCGGGGACGCCCAGGTCGTAGGCCATCTCAGTGGTGATGCCGTGGATGTCGGAGACTTCCTTGGGGATCTCCCAGCCGTTGGGGCGCACGATGATGTCCACGGCCTGCAGCGTCGTGCGGGTGATCATGTCCACGAGTTTCACGCCCAGCTGCACGATGTGCGGCTGGCGGGGATCCCCGCTGGGCTCGCTGTAGAGCGGGAGTCCAGACGTCTCAAAATCGAAAAAAATGGCGGCATTCATGTCAGGTGGCTCCAGATAGATCCGTTTCGGATTTGCTTCACGGTGGTCCTGCTGACGCCGTAGCGCGCCACCAGGGTTTTGGTTGGTTCGGTGCTGTACTTGATCTCTTTCGCCTGAGCCTCGGTGAGCTTCGCGCACCCATTGGTGCAGCCGCGACTTGGTGCGGCCTTCCGCTGACCAGAGGCATAGAGCTTTTTAAGAGTTGCGGATGTCTGTCGCTTTGACTTGTCCGAATGCTTGGATCCGGTCTTGTGGTGTCTGTTGTGATCGGCAGCGGTGAGCAACTCAAGGTTGTCGGTGGTGTCTTGCTCCTTCTGCTCGTTTTCGTGATGTGCGTGATCTTTTGGCGTCAGCGCGCGGCCCAGCTTTGATGCCAAGACGGCTCGGCTGCGATGCACGTAGATGCCACCAAACACCTCACGAACACCAGGGAAGAACGGGTGGGGGCGCAAGCGGACGCGCCAGTACTTGCAAAGCTTGTTGGGTCGGTACTCACCGATGACTTCGATGCCGTGAGGCAGCACGTACAGCGGCGGCTTCGGTGGTCGTCCCATGGTGATCTTTCCAGTAGGTGTAAAGGTGGTCAGGCGGGGATCAGCTCAGCCTGCGCCGATGCGGGCGCAGCTTCAGCGGTGGCCTGGCAGGTGCCATTGCTCACCCAGAACGCCTCAATTCCCTCGGGCCACGGGCCGGTGGCCGATTTCAGCGTGGCACCCACCAGCACGGTGTCAACCTCGTTGTTGATGGCCAGGGTGCTCAGCCAGGCCAGGGCCTGAGCGCGGCCGTTGAGCTCCAGCACGTCGAAGCGGTCAAGCATCAGCAGGCGCAAGCCGGAAACCTGAGCGATTGCCTCACCCAGCATGGCGTCGGTGCGCCACTTTTCGGACTCGCTCAGCAGGGCGTAGCTGCGACCGCCGTAGGTGACGGCCATGTCGTTGTCGATCTGTGCACGCTGCCAACCGGTGTCATCTGCGGACTGGGCCAGGCGGGTGTTGACAGGGCCTAGGGCCTTGCCCACCAGCTCGCCGGGGATGCCGTTGGGCCCCAGGGCGTCAGCCACAGCGATCCATTGCATGATGTCTGCGTGCAGTTGGGTGGCCTTGGTGGTGTTGGCGTCCGCCGATTCAGCCAAGCGCTTGGCCTCGGCCAGTGCGTCGACCTTGGTGCGCAGTTCGGTGCGCTCGGCCGTCAATTGCTTGACCGTGGCATCGGCTGCCTGAACTTCCGATTCCTTGACTTCCGTGCCAGCACCAGCGTCCAGCGCTTCCAGCTGGGCCTTGGCGGCTTGCGCGTCGGCCAGGTCGCGTTTGTCGTTGCTGACAGAGTTGGTCAGCAGCTGCACGCTGGCGCGAATCGCGGGGGCGCGCTCGGCTGCTACATCACCCTCGGGTGGGACGATCTTGCCGTGCTCGGCCTCGTAGGCAAGAAGCGGGGCCTCCCAGCGCGCCAGAAACTCGTGGTCCTCGCCGACAAAAAACAGCGTGTCGTTCAGAGCGTGGGCCAGGTCGTGCACCAGGCCAACGCGCTTTTCACCCGGGCAGCGTGCCAGGTCGGCCTGGGCCTTGGCCAGTTCTGCCTCGTCGATTTCCAGCTTCTTTTGCAGGCGCGGGATCATCTCGGCCTTGGCTTGCAGCTGCTCGCGCTTTGCCACAGAGTCGCGGGCCTGCTGCTGGCGGGCGCGCAGGGCGCCAAGATCCTGGTTGGCCTGGGCGATGCGACGGTCCAGGTCTGCGGCGCTGGCGCTGGCCTTCTGCAGCTCAGTTGCATCAAACGTCACAGCCTGGGCCCGCCAGCTGCCTCCCTTGTCGCTGCCCCACTGCTCGCTGGTAACTTGCTTCCAGGCGCCTTTTGCCTGGGTGGCAGCTTCGCTGGCCACGGTGGCTGCCTCCTCGAAGCCAGCGCGCAACATGGGCAGCACGCGCTCGATCTTCTTGGGATCCAGTCCGCGAGCCAACATCAGGGGCTTGACGTCGGCGGCCGTGGACTTGACGCCCAGCAGGCCGAACAACAGGCTCTTGCGCTCGGCGGGCTTGAGCGCAGCCAGGCGCGACGGATCCAGCACGATGGGCAGGGCTGGGTGCTCGGCGAGTTGCTCGCCTTTGCCGGTGGGCAACATCAGCCAGCACTCGCGGCCGTCGACCGTGGCCTGGGCCTGGCCAGCGGTGGCGCCGTCATGGATCAGGCGGTTGTAGTCCTTCTTGTAGTTCACGCCGCGGGCAGGCTCACCGATCAGGGCGAGGCGCACCGCGTCCATGATGGAGGTTTTGCCCTGGCCATTGCCACCGACAAAGATGGACACAGGGGCGGAAAGTCCGACGCTGACGCTCTTGGCGCCAATGACGTTGGTGGCGGTGATCTGGCTGATTTTCATGGTGTTGGTCCTATCAGGCTTCGGCGGTCAGCACGGTGCGACTGCCATCGTTGGACATGCGGGAGACGACGCCGGCGGACTCCATGGCTTCCAGGAGGCGGGCGGCGCGGTTGTAGCCAATGCGCAGGTGGCGCTGGACGAGGGAAATGGACGCCTTTTGCTGGGCCACAACCAGCTCCATGGCCTGTTGGTAGAGCGGGTCTTCGCCATCGACACCGGCCAGCAGATCCGAGTCGCTGGGGCCGCCGTTGAACTCAACGACGACGTTGCTCTTGGGCGGCATGCGGCTCACGCTGCGCGCCCAGACGCCATCGTCCACGCCGCTGAAATCCAGCTCCTCATTGGCGGGCTCCAGGGTGATGTCGATGTCATCGGTCAGGTACTCGGCCAGCGTGGCCACCTCGGTACCGGACGGCTCGAACGACACAGAAAACATCAGCTCGACATGGCCACCGTCCAGAATGGCCATCTTGAATTTCTTGACCTTGACGCCGTGGTGCGCGCTGCCGCAGCACTCCAGGCGGTAGCCCTCGTGCTCTGTGCCGAACTCCAGCGGGCCCAGTTGCAGATTGCGCTTGGCCTTGGTGCCTGGCAGCCAAAGCGCATAGGGCAGTTGGTCATCGAAGAAGTGGAAAACGGTGTCGTCGGTCAGCGCGCTGAGCTTGAGGTCGACGCACAGCTTTTGGTTTTCATCCTCGCCTTCCTTGCGGGTGTTCAGGTGCTTGATCGACACCGTGCCTTTGAAGCGGAATTTGTTCACTTGGGATCTCCTGTATGGCGCGCCGGGAAGGACTCGAACCCTCAACCGCCAATCTAGAAAAAAGGTGCTCTATCCAGTTGAGCTACCGACGCCAGGCTGACCCACCCGGGCCAGCGTCGAATGGGTTACTCGGGTGCGGTGCCAGGCGCAGCGGCGCGGCGGCGGCTGGTGCCCTGCAGGGGCGCGGCGGCCTGCTGCTGAGGCGCTGCCTGCTGCTGAGGCGGATCCTTCAGCTCATTGCGGCGCGTGCGATAGACGTCCAGCAGCGTCTGGGCCTGGTCTTCGCTCACCACCTGGTCGCGCTCCAGGCCGCTGACTTCATCGGCCAGCAGGTCGAGGGTGTCGAGGTCGGTGCAGGCGCCAATGCGGTTGGCGAAGGCGTCCATGTCGAAGGCGGGCGTGGCTTGCCGTTGCTGCTGAGCGGCCGCCTGGGCCCTGGGCGCAGGTTTGCGCTGCGCATTGGCGGGCTCGTTCGGCTCGAAGTTCTCGGCCTCGCGGTCGCCGTAGTCGGCCCGGACTTGTTCGGCCTTCCGCCGTTGCTGCTCAATCGTCGGGCTTGGGTCGTGGGTGATCTCGCCGGTCGATTCGTCCACCTGGTACGGTGCTTCGGCATCCTCTGGAACCACCAGAAACTCGCCATCAATGGTGTCCAGGCGCTGGTCCTTGCCTGCGTCAGCTTGGTTGTCCAGGGCCACAGCAGTCTGAAACTCGATGGACAGGGGCAGGTAGTTCGCCAGCCGGCGAATAACGGTCTTGCGCGCCATCTGGACGAAGTGATCCTTCCAGGGGCCGTACTTGCCCTTGCTCTGCGTGTCGCTCATGATCCGCTGCACCTCGTGCAGGCTCATGAACTCCATGCAGTGACCGCCATCCTTGAGCTTGGCGATCGCGTAGAAGCCGATCATCGCGCCGCGCTCACCCAGTGCGGGCTTGTGGTTGAGCTTCTCATCCAGGCCGTAGACCAGCTCGAAGTGATCGTGTTCGCACACCTCGTGCGCGGCGATGCTGATGATCTGGCCGGAGCGTCGGGCCAGGTCAATCAGGCCTTTGTAGCCGATGATGACCTGCACGCTGTTGACCCAGCGCTCATTGCCATGGGCATCCTTGCGCTTGGTGTTGAATGGGACCAGGTAGGCGTGGCCCAGCACGGTGTTGGGCTCCAAGCCCATCTGTGCGCACTGACCGATGGCGCCCACCAGCGACGGCACATCGCACTTGGCAAGGGCCGGGGTGGTAGTGGCCGCGATCTGGGCGACCTTCAGCAGGCGTTCGATGCTCAGCGTCTTGGGCAGCATCTTGGCCAGCTCGCCCTTTTTCTGGTTGAGAAGGTAGGAAATCTGTTCCTTGGGCTTCATCTCAGCCAAAGGGCGGGCGGCGGGTTGCTGCTGGCGCAGCTCGGCGATGTTGGCAGTTGCCATGGTGTTTCTCCTGTGCGGTTGGGTGGTGGTCAGGCCTTGAATCGGCAGACCGGGTGACGGGGGCAATATTTCTGGCTACAGAGAAAGCTCTTGCTGTTGCCGTAGAAGTTGCCGCTATGGATCAGGCGCGAGGCAGCCTCCAGGAGGCCGGGCTCCGAGTCGGTTCCGACAAGCGCAGCGCGTGCGTTCTCGACCTCGCCGGTGCCGACACGCTGTGATGCGGCGGTCTTGCCGGTGTTCATGCCAACGATCTGGGCGGGCGCATCAATGCGCATGCCCATCGCGTGCTCGGCGAGCAGCTCGTACACACCAAGCTGCAGGGTGTGGCCTTGCGTCACGGCGTGGCCATCGGTGCCGACAGCACGGCCGCCGGTCTTCAGGTCGCTGATGCCTACGCGGCCGTCAACCAGCTTGCGGACGCGGTCGGTGGTTCCGGTCAGCGCAATGCCCAGAGCAGGCAGCTCCAGTCGCTCACAGGTCAGCTCGACACCGACATAGTTCTGGGTTGGGGCGATGTCGGCGCAGTATTTGGTGTGGAGCGCGAGGGCGATCTTTTCCGCATCACGTGGCGCAGTGTCTTCCCAGTCCACGTCCTCTTCAGGGTTGTGGATCGCGTCCACCACGGCGCCGGCAGCGTCATCAGCTGACACCGGCACAGCGCCAGGCAGGCGAGATTCATCAAACACTGCGGTGCCGGCATGCACGGCGGTCCCCAGCTGGGCTGCTGCGCTGCGCGCCGATCGCATGCCGAGGAGGTGCTTTGCCTCCCAGCGTGCTGGGCAGTCGAACAACTCGGCCAGGCTGCTGGCGCGGATGGGGATGATGCCCCGCGAAAGAAGCGATTGCTCAATAGGTGCGTTCATGATGGATCCAGTCAGGTGGTGGTTGATGTCGCGGCGCGAGCAGTCACGCAGCCAGCGCAGCGCCAGAACCCGGTGCGGCGGTCTTTGCCGCCACCTGCCAGCTGGCGCCACTTGTTGCAGGTCATGCAGTGGCGCGCACCGGCCCCGGTGAATGGGGTGTCGGTGGCATTGCTGCCGTTGTGATTGGTGGGGCGGCGCAGGTTGCTCATGCTTGTGGCCC
>ERZ724509.213-NODE-213-length-28211-cov-8.910143_pt1 | contig 28211 bp, 32 predicted proteins | sample MGYA00376042_ERZ724509 | MGnify/ENA primary metagenome ERZ724509 (study PRJEB28724, sample SAMN07190887) | wastewater metagenome | isolation source: effluent of sewage treatment plant in Hong Hong | place: USA: Christiansburg, Virginia | collected 2016-03-01 ...
CAGCATAAAAACAGCCTCCATCCCACGTCGAATAAAGCCGGAGCGCTCATCTAAAGATAGCATGAAAGGACGCAGAGATGATTCTGACACCTGAAGAAAAAACAGTCCTCAGCGAGTCCAGTGAGGACACACTGACTGTGATCCACAACACCGAACTGGCGGTGATTGCGAAGATGCACGCGGGTTGCGCCTACTGTACGCCCCCACTGTATGCGGGCATTACGTGTCCGTGCTGTGGAAGGCATTCGGAGAAATCACATGACAACTAAAACAACTGGTGCTGAGTGGTCTGCTTTCTACGCTGACAAAAGCGCCTGGCCCGAGGATGCGTGGCATGAAGAGGAGACAGTGACTGTAGATGGCGCTGAGGTCGATAACCTAGAGTTTGACCCGGCGAATCTGCCGCCAAACGCAAGGGTCACAGTCTCGGGTGGCGTAGTATTTTTGAATGAGGAATCGACCAACGGCCCGACGCTAGAGGCGTATTTCAAAAGCTGGCGCAAGAAACAAAACACAGTCTTTATGACGGTGGAAGTGCGCAGGGCCGATGCCGAAAAAGTGCAAGCGGCTATTACCACTGCTGGTGGAAAGTGGGTGGCATGACCTGTGATCTGGCAGGTACTCGAATTTTTCGAGCAACTGAATCTGATTGCCCGGTTATCGGGCTGGAACAGAAATAGGAGATAAATGATGACAACAGTAAATTTCGTCAGTGAAATGAGTAGCGGCATGAGCATCCGCGTGGGCATGGAAGTCGAGAATGACCACGTGCGGTTTTTCGTCGGCGCGATCAACGACAGTCACAACCTTTGCAGCATTGACAAGACAAAAACGTGGACGGTGAAGACCACGACTGACCCAATGCGCAAGTGCATGGAGCAGGGAAACTACGCAGTCAATGCTGCGTTGCTGCGAGTTGTGCCAGATAACGCTATCGTCACCGGCGCGGAGCCGGTAGGCGGAGCGTCCGGTGGACGTAAGGGTTAGCCCGCAGACACAAGGAGAAGACATGAACGTGAAAGACATGAGCACCGAGGACATTGAACGCCGCCTCGGTGACGTTACCGCAGAGATAGCGAAAATCAAAGCACAGATCGGAGAGGCGAAAGGTATTGCTGCTGAGACGGGCGAATACTCTGAAACAGAATGGTTCCACAGGGCAAACCTTGCGCTCCGGTTCAAGGGGCGCGAACACCAGGCGTTGGATGCTCTATGCCTACCATGCAGCCGGTGGAACAAGCAACAGACCTTGATCGTCAATGCAGCTATCGGGTCACTGCGAAATGCGCTTGATGCAAGGGAGACTAAATGACACCACGACAACGAGAAATCTTAGAAGCAATGCGCTACGGCCCGACGACTGCGATGGAGGTTGCCCTCGCTACCGGCAGAGAGCACCGGACAGTTGGCAACCTCTTTACGCAGGTCCACAGGGCTGGATGGACTGAACGCTGCGAGCGCAAGAACGGCAACCTGTACGAGTACGTCTACGAGTTGTCAGATGCTGGGCGCAAAGAAATCGGGCCGGGTCCAGATGGGAACAATCCGTTCCTGTGGCGAACGTACAAGCAACCTGTGGCTATGGGGGCGTGGTGAATCGCCCCACCCGTCGCGCAAGGTCTGACATTTTCGGGTTGAAGTAGACGAGGGCACGTTTTGTGTTTGACCACCCGAACACTTTGCACAGCTCCAGCGGCGGTCTACGGGCGTTTGGCTTGCGCCATTCTACGGCCAGAGCCGTGGCGCTGGAATCGAATCCGTACGTTACTCCGGCCAACCCTCAATCAACGCCCTGATGTCTGAGACGTGCCGGTCACACGTTTCGCCCAAGCCTCGGTATCGCTCTGCACTTTGCTGGAGTACGTCACCAAGGGCAGAGGCTCGCTCAGTGCAGGCCGCGTGGGAAGTGGCTGCGTCTCGCAGGGCCTGGGCGGCTGCGTCGTGCAAGCTGACAACAGCAGAGCGAGCGCTATCAGCGTCACGGCGCAAAGCAGCAGACCGAACCGTCGCAGTGTTCGTCGCCGTGATGACCGCCTCAGTGCGCCGAATAGCCGCCGTTGCCGCAGATCGCTCATTCGCCAATTGCTGTTCTGCATGTTCTGCCTCCTTCGCGCCGTAGCGCCAGTCTTGCACTTTCCAAGCCCCGGTAGCCGCCACAACAGCGGCAAGCAGGGCAACGGCTGCGTGGGCGTAAATCATTTCTCGCTCACGGACGTGGTTGTAATTTCTCTGAGGGCTACCATTAATACCGGCCAGAGCATCAGGGCCATGTCACGCGCAGATTCGGGGATGTAGGCCCCAAAGAAACCGCTGTTGCGCTCCAGCACCATGAGCAAGGCACCAATGATCGCGGCCCAATAGGTCTTGGATTTCAGTCGTTTGACGATAGCTTTCATTTTTGCACCCCGGTAATCGTTATCTGAATGTCCTCGCGGCGTGACCACGCCTGCAAGATGCGCTCATACAGCAAGTTGAAAGCAATACGTGAGCCACCAATGGACCCGTGGCCCTTACTCACACCAACCAGGATGCAGCCGTGCGTGTCATCTGCCTTGTTGCCGGGGTGAATCCGAATGCCCTCAAAATTAGGCACGTTCAGCAGCAGCGGCAGGTCGCGTTTGAAGCGTGGGCTGTAGCTCACGATCACCTTGTAAGTGCCCTCGGGGATGGCAGTCTCGCCGTAGACCTTCTCGGGGCGAACCTGGTCTTCCAATGTGTAGCATTCATACGCATTGTTTATGCGCATGGTGCCAATCGTGTAGCCCTCGGTGCCCAGCTCACGGATGATGTCAATCTGCATCTTCGCCCTCCTCTTGCCCCCACAACACCCCAGCAATGATTGCCCCCGCAGCAGCGACGCCAGCCACAGCAAAGCCAATCAGGATCAGTGCCTCATTCACCGAATCTGCCCCTTGATCGTCACCCACAAACCGATGCAAGCAGCCGCAATACCGGTTCCCCACTTGATGGCAGAGCCGATAGCACCAGCGACTCGAAAGAAGCCTTTGGCGGCGCTGATAATGTCGAGAATGTCCGCAGTGGCTTGCGTGTTCTCTTCCAGCGTCTTTTCAAACTTGGTCCGGTGAGCCAGCGCCGCATCGTTGTTGGCTTTGATGCAAGCATTCACCGCAGTCACCGATTCCTCAATGCGTGACATGCGCTTTGCCCCATCGTCGAGCCGGGTATTGACCGCGCTCATGGCTTCTTGTACTGTGATCATGTTTTCGCAGTCACTTGGGGTATGCCAGTCGGATCGTCGCTCGGGGCCGTGGTAAAACTTTACAGGGCGTTCTGTCATCGCATGTCCTCGGGTAGGTTAAATTTCGCAGCCTCGTAGGCTTTTTTGCAGTGCTCGGTTTGGCCTAGCCAACTAAATAACCAGTCGATTACTGGGCGAGCGCGGCCTTTTCGTCCAGCTCCATGGCACGGGCCAGGCGCTTGCTCACGTCGTCGGTCATGGCTGATCCTCCAGAGGAAGCCTCGCCCGCCCCAAGCGGGACAACGCCGCCCACAGGGCCATAGGGTCAAAGCGCCAGGGCTCGGGGAACCCCAGCATGGCGGCCACGGCCTCGCTGCAGAACCATTTGCGCTGCTCGCCGGTCTGACGCCGCCACACAAAACCCAGCAGGCCCAGCAGGTCGTAACGGTCGGCCTGGTGCGCCTGCAGCCAAGCGCGCGGGTCGGCATCCGTGGTCACTGTCGCGATGTCCCAGTGGTCGGGGTCAAGCACCATCCGCTTGAGCCGAACCCCGCCATCCATGTAGCTGCTGCTGGCACAGACGGACGAGATGCCATTGCTGGACAAGATCAACTCGCAATGGCTGTACGGGCCGCGCAGCCACCATGCCACCGCCCGGTTGAAGAACCGGGAGCGGCCCTTGTAGAAAGCAATTTGGAGGGTGCGCGATTCGGCGTATTTCATGCAACCCCCAACGCAGCCCGGATGGTCGCAACAAATCCAGCCCAGGCCGCAGCCACTGGCCCCAGATCCGTCGCCGTGCGCGCCTGCTCCTTGCGGGCCAGGCGCTGAGCCCGAATAGCAGACTGCGCGGCACGCCAGCCCGCAGCGGTGGCCAGGATGTCGTCTGCAGCCCACTGCGCGGTCTGCGCCTTCGCGCTGGCCCAGCTCTGCACGCTGCTGGGCACTTCACCGGTGTAGCCTGCTGACTTGTAGGCGGTCGCATCGGACTCAGCCAGCAGGTACTCGGTGCCCCGGTAGCCCTGCACTGCCAGATAGATGGCATCTGTGTCGGCGTCGATCTGCTTGAGCAGGGCAGCACGCTCAGAATCCGTGACCACATGGGGCGGAGGAACCCAGTCCCCAATCGTCGCTCCCGGCACACTGGAGAACATCACATGCAGCGTCTCGTCGCCATTGACGCACAAATACCGGTCCGCACCGGTGTCAATGCGCTCAAACGCACCGCCCACCTGCACCCCTGAAACAAATAGTGCCAACATAGTCATAGCCCCCTAAAAACTGTTGCGTAGCCCACGGCCGCAGTCACCTGCACTGAATACGCCCTGCTGTTGAGCGAGAACTGCAGCAGTGGCGGCACATTGCTGGCCTTGAGCTGGTCAACCGTCGGGTAGGCCGTACCCTTGATCGCGCCATTTACATCCACGGCCAGCGTGATGGCACTGGTGTGCAGGTAGGCACCAAACTTACCGGGCACTACTGCGCCGGAGGCAGAAAGCGTCACATTCAGGGTGGCCGTCACATCCGACTGTGCAGTCAGACCCGCGCTGGAGCCAACAGCGCGGCCAATGGTTAGCGTGGTGCCCGTGTTGCGGAAGTTCAAAAGCGTGTTGTTGTCCGTCAGGCACCGGCCCAGGCCGCCCGTAGTCACAATGGATGCGGTCGTGAGCGTGGTCTTGGTAGTGGTGCCCGCAGCGAAGTCCACATTCAGGATGTCGATCACGTCCGTTCGACTCTGGCAAGCGTAGTAAGTACCACCCAGCCTCCAAAACGGTAGAGCACCAGTGCTTGTAAGGGAGCCGCCATAGTGGTTGGCGCTATAGGCATCAGGGTGCGTGGGGGAAACCTGCATCAGGTATGAGCCCATCGCGCCCTCGGTCGTGTCCGACCGGATGATCTGCTCTGCACTGGCCGTTACGGTGGTGCCCGATATGGTCAGCACCCGCGTGTAAATGTTGGTGCCATCGCCGATCAACTGCAGCACCTTGGTGGGGCTGTAGCCGAGTATCGGTTGCGGCGAGATCGCCGCTGAGACCCCACGGGCAATCGACGCACCGAAGCTCGGAACGCCCGCACTAACAGACACCACTTGTGTGTAGTTGGTATATGGTGCGCCGTTGCCCTTGGTGCAGGTGAGCAGCGCCGTTGTGGCGGTGAGCGGTACCCAGTCATAGAACGCGCTCCAGACTTCAGAGACCGCTGTCAAACTCGCCGAAATTTTGCTGCAGGTCGTTCCTGAAATCGTAATCGCTGCCACATCGGGTGCACCGCTCCACCCACCGGCCGACAGGAACAAGGTGGCCGACAGCTTGATGATGTTAGCCTGGCCACCAGATGCCGCAGGCGTCATGAGTCCGTAGCTGGAGAAGACGCTTAGCAAATTGCCCGTGGTGCAGTTGGTGCCAGTCACACTGACGACGGTGCATTTCAGGTTGTTGTAAACCAGCAGCGCAGTGGTCGCGGTCAACGGAAAGAGCGCCATGCTCATGCCGGTACCGGTCACAGCTTCCACTTGCAAGGGGGTACCCATCGCGCCAGTTGTCATGTCAATGGCAATGACTGTGGGGTAACCGCTGGAATTCAGGTAGGACGCCAGACCAAGGTTGGCCGACAGTTCGCAGGTGCGGTATGTGGCCAGGCGGTTGTCCAAACTGGCGGCACCAGAGCCAGACGTTGACAGAGTGTCAATGACCGCCATCGCTTTACCGCCACCCGCAATCCATGCGCCGCCAGCGCTTGAGTTGTCGGCAAGGTCGTAGGTCACTTCGTCTCCGCCCGCAGCCAGGTAGCCCAGCACTGCACCGGAACCATTGACGACACCTATGCTGTTGGCAGCCCCGGTGTTGGTGATGCGCTGCACGTTGATGCCTGCGCTCAGAGATGTCGCGTTTGGCAGCACGACATCCAAACCTGGCGCGCTGGCAGCCAGCCGCTGCAATTTGGCAGCAGTGCTGGACAGCACCAGGCTGGTACCAATGGTGGCCACATTGGCCCCACCGTTGGTGAATAGCTCCACCCGCGCCCAGTTCACTGGGTCACTTTTAGGGTCGGTAGTCCCTCCGCCTACTGTTTTGCGACGGTACGACTGAAAATCCAACAGACTGATACGCGCATCCCCCACGCCTGGGTGGGTGCCACTCACGCCAAATTCTTCGCCGCTGACCCAGTTAGTAGCATTGGCAGCAGCGTAGGCTGAATTGGCTGCTGAAACGGCTTCTGCCGCCTTGGTCGTTGCCGTGACTGCATCGGCATCAGCCTCCACCGCGTTGTTGTAAACGTTGGTTGCCAACGCTTGCATTTCGCCGGGAAACACGGTATCCATGTGCGTGGCCCATGCGTAGGCTTTAGCGTTGTAAGTGGCCCGGTCTGACAGCGCTGGGAAGTCCGGCACTGCGCTGGGCGCGGTTGGTGTGGTTGGCATTTACAAAAACCCTTTCACGGAAAAGTCAAAACTAGAGGTCACGGCGGTGTCGGCCTTGACGGTGGCGCTGATCAGGCCAAACACGTTGAGGTAGTCGTATCCGGGTGCCTGGGTGCAGACGATGGACACGGGAACGTCAAGCACCTGCTGCACCAGCGAGTTGGCATACTCAGCGCTAGCCGCTGGCATGGCGACGGTGCCGCGCATGTCGGTGGACTTGCCACGGCGACGGATGTTGCTGGTTCCGTCCTCGTTGAATTTGATGTAGCTGTAGGTTTTGGGTTCAGCACTGGCCCCGTACTGCACGCCGCCCCAATCGGCCTCGCCAATGACGGTGCGCCAATCGCCCACAATGATCATGCCCACGCTCACGGTGCCTGTGCCGGTGATCGTGATGGTGACTTCTGCCGTGGGGCTAATGGGAATGTCATACACCGCCACCTTTTGGCGCTGGCGTGGTGCGCCAAACAGCAGCTCATACAGACCCAGAGCTTGGTCGTAGAGGTCTGACGTGTAGCTCAGTAGCGTGGAGCCACCAGAAGCATTTTTGACGGTGATTGCGATGGCATCGCCCACCGGGTTGTAGATGCTGATGCCTGTAAAAAACCCCGGCTCCAGCACGTAGGTCAATGTCGATGTGGCAACGGCGGGCGTGTCGGTGTAGTAGTCGAACGGTGCCCAGCGGTTGCTGGGCTTGCGTTCGTTTTCCAACCAATACGCACTGTCCACATCCGGCGTGGCGGTGCGGCCTGAGTGAGCCAGGACGCATTCAAACGTCTTGTGGTCGTAGATTTTTTCTTGACCCAGCGTGTAGGTGCCCGCCGACACCCACGCAGACTCGCCAATGCCGGTGTCGGGCTCTGCGATGGTGGTGCCAGCTTTTATCATGCTGGCCGTGATCGTGGTGGGGAAAAGGATTTTCATGCTGGCATAACCTCCACAGGCTGGGGCCGATCCGGGCTGCCGTGTACAGCGGTTGCAATGCGCTCGTTGCTGCGGTTGCCTTCATTGACGATTGATTGCAGGCGCTGCACTTCCTTGGTCAGACCTTCCACCAGCGATTCCAAGCGGGCGTTTCCGCTACTGCCACCCGCTGCGGGGTTGAATGCCCGTGGTGTGATTCTTTCGCCCTCGTGTATCAGGGCAAGCCCGGTCTTGGGCACGTAATCGGTGCCAACGTCAAACGACGCCAGCCCATGGGCCAGCGCCCAGGCGTTGGCCTGACCAGCAGACATGCCCAAAATTTCCTCAAGCTGGGTCGAGCTGACGCCGCGCTCAATGGCCATGTTGTAGACCTTGTAGCCCGCATCCTCGCCATACACGTTCTGCATGTGCGTGGACCAGTACCGCCAGAAGTCATTGGACAGGCCACCGGTGGATTCCCCGATGTACTCCAGCGCACCGGTGCTGGTGCCGTTGGCTTGGTAGTCGCCGGGGTTGATCGTGACCGCGCCGCCAGAGCCTCCAACGCCAGCCGATTCGGCCACGCCCAGGGCAACCGCCAGCGCGGCCAGTGCGGCCTCCACGGTCTTGACGCTGGTGTCAATGCCGCGCAGCACGTTGATAGATTCCTGTGCGGCCGCAAGTTGATCGTCCAGCGCCTTGAGTTGGGCTTCGGCCAGCTTCACGGCTTCCTTTGCTGCACTCAGTTGCGGGCTGGCTACTGCCTTCAAGCCTTCCAGCTTTCCGGCCAGTATCAGGTTTTGCTTCTCATACTCGAACTGGCTAAGGCCCTCGCGGTCAATTCCACCAGTGGCCTTGCTGATTGCGTCTTTCAGGTCGTCCGGGTCGGGCAGGTAGCCGGTGGCCTTGGCCGTTGCCAGAGCGTTGTCGATAAACGCATTGGCCTCGCGTGCGGCCTGGGCTTTGGTGCTGCCGACGTTGCCGCGCAGTGTGTCGATTGCGCCGGTCACGCTGTCCACGATGGTCTTGATGATGTTGACCCGTTCCTGCGCGGCTTGGCGTGAGGCTTCGATGCTCTTTTTCTCAGCATCAATGGCACGCTGCACTGCGGCAAAGGCGTTGTCCACCGCCGTGTTGGCTTCGGCAATGGCGGCTTGCTCTGCCTTGATGGCGGTGATCCGGTCAAACAGTTCGCGGTTGCTCTCTGCGATGGTTTCGCGCTCCAGCTCGCGTAGCTGCGTTTCGGTCATCGTGAGCTGGTTGTACTGCTCTTGCAGACTCTTGCGTTCCTCTGCGGCTGCGGCTGCGGCCTTGGCGGCTTGCACCTGATCCCACAGCGCACGGTTGCTTTCGTCGATGGCGTTGCGCTGCTTCTCCAGTAACTGCGTGTTCGTCATGGTCAGCTCGTCGAGCTGATCCTGCAAACTCTTGCGCTCGTCAATAATGGCGTTGGCCGCTTCCTGCGTGGGGCCGGACCAGCCGGATTGACTTGCGCTGCTGGAGCCGACGCCGCTACCAAAGGACGATTCGGTTGGCACCGTGACTGCTGACGCCGCGCTGGCACTGGCTGTTGCGATGCCTGCAAACGCACCGGCCACGGCCATGAGCGCAGCAACTGCTTTCTGCCCAGCTTCATCGAGGTTGCCACTGTCCGTTGTGAAGCTCTCAACAAGCGCCCGGAACTGCTCTTTGGTGCCGTTCAGCACTTGCTCTAGCGTGACCTCGACGCCAGCATTGGCAAGCTGTGTTTGGATGTTCTTGGCGGTGTTGAGGCGCTTTTCTTCCGCGCTGTAGTAGCTCTCGTAGTAGCTGGCGGTTGCGGATTGGAAGGCTTCCAGACCACCCATCGCCTGCACCAGTCCGTCAGCAGCTTTGATGCCTGCCGCGTCAACTGACAACAGCTTTCCGCCCAGCATTCCGAGGGTGCCGTTAACGGTGGTGATTTCGGTGGCAAGGCGTTTTAGGGTGTCGCCAGATGCCTCGCCTTTTTGCTTGAATGCGTCGAGTGTTGGGCCAAAGTTGGCCGACGCCATGGCATTGCCAAACCCGGCAATGGCTTCGTTGATCGCTTTCGTGGCTTGATCGGCATTTAGGCCGGTGAGCGACACCTCGATTTGCTGTTTGAAGCTGTCCAGGTCGGCAACGGGCAGGCCAAGTGCGGTGCCGTAGGCACGTGCGCTTTCGGTCACGAGCTTGACTTGCGCGTCCATGTAGGCGGTCAGCTCTGCGCTGGCTGCGCTCCATTCGCTGTTTTGCGTGGTGCCACCGCCGAACAGGCCACCGGTTTGGGTGTAGTCGTTGCGGTTGGCTACCACGGTGGAGCCGCCGCCCAGGTTGGCAACCAATGCGTTGCCGGTGGCCTCCACTTTGTAGTCCATGGCGGATTTGAGGGCGGCCAAACCCAGCACAACAGGTCCGAGTGCGCCGGAAATCATCCCCGCGCCTTGAGCAAAAGAGCCTTCCAGAGCAAGCTCAATCCCGCTCGATACTGCGTTGGAAATGCTGACACCAGCACCGCCCCAGACAGCACTGGCGGCACTTGCCGCACCAGAGCCGAAAGCGCCAAACGCACTACCGGCTGACCCTAGCAGACTTGATACATTTCCCGCACCGCTGGCCGCTTGCACAGCACCCGCCGCCCCACCACCACCGGCAATGCTGGTGTAAAGCTGGAGCGCAATGGGCTTGATGGTGGCCTCGTAGATCGCAGACAACAGCGCCTTCTTGAGCGTGTCGCCAATCTTTTGCGCGGCGTTGCTGCCGTCTGTGGCCCATGTCGTGAACACGTCACGCGCAAGGCGGTCGGTTTCTTCCCAGCCGCGTTTCCATTCGGCCGTGGTTGCCTTTGCGGCTGTGGCTGCGGCCTCCAGGGTTTCGCCTTCGGTGTAGCCTTTTGCCAATTGTTTGCGGAGTTTGATTTGTTCGCGCAGTGACTTGACTTCGATCTCGTAAATCTCTTTTGCCTGTCCCGACAACAGGGACTGCGAGTCGCCATAGTCCAGCAGAGCCTCATTCTTTTCGAGCAATGCCGTGATAGCTAATGCCTGCGCTTCAAGCTCTTTGGTTGCAGCCTCTTCAGACACACGGCGCACGGCTTCGATTTGCTCGGCGGTCTTGCCGATTTCGGCATTGTGCTGGGCTTGCTTTTGGACACGGGCCTCCAGGGATGCGACTTCTTTGGCACCGTCGCCACCGAGCTTTTTCAGGTAGTCTTCATGGGCTTTGGTCGCTTCCTGTTCTGCTTTTGCCAGGGCTTTGGTAGCGGCTTCTGATTGCTCGCTAGCGATTTTTCTTTCATACAGCGCGGCTACGGTTGCCCGTTGATCGTTGGTAAATTTGCCCCAAGAATCGCCGCCCACCAAAGCAATGAATTCCGTTTGTGCTTTGTTGTAGCCGTTCTGCGCGGCTTCGGCTTCTGCTGCTGCTTTTGGGAGTTCGCTGCCGAGCTTTTTGATGAGCTTGTCGTATTCAGACTCCACCGCTTTGGCGGTTTTTGCAGGTGCCTTTTGTTTGTCGAAATTGGCAAGAACATCGTCATAGCGTTTCTGAGAGATCAATCCAGCTTCTAGCAGTCTTGTGTTATCCGCAATAAGCTGATTGCGCTCACGCAGCTTTCGAGTGCCTTCGTCCTTTGCATCAAGGTTCGCAAGGATTGTTTTCAGTTCAATTTCTTTGGTCTGATTTTTTACGCTTTCTTTTTGGGCGTCGTCAAGACGTTTGAAGTAAGCAAGGCGTGCATCTTCCTTGGTCGTGTCGTATCCTTGTGCCGCATAGGTATCGCGCCGCTTCTGCAATTCTTGGCGCTCTTCGTTGCCTGTTTTCGGCGTCAACAATACCGCTTGTGAAAGTCCGCGCACGGTGTCCCATACAGACACGCCTAAGTCTTTCCAATACCGGGTGCTTGTATCGAGTACGCCCTCTTGCGCCCGAAGCCCCGCTGTAACTCGTTCGTTTTCTTGGTTCAGCGCAGCTTGTGCGACTTTGACTGCGCCGATCTTGTCGCCTTGCTCAAGCAAAGCCTCAACCTGCCGATACGTCGCAAGAGTTAGGACATTGAGATTCGATAGTGGGTCTTTTCCAAGATCAGCAAATGCCTTGGCGGTTTCTTTTATGGATGCGCCGCCAACCCGTTCAAGTTCAATGGCTGTCTTTGTAAACTCACCCAAACTATCACCGGCTTTCACGCCAGCGGTAATGAATTCTGCAAGCGCTTCTGATGCCTTGCCAGCACCGATGCTGGTAGCCGTTATAGATTCGGCAACCTTGGTCAGTTCGCCAATGGTTGTGCCGCTTGCGCCATTGCTCAGGATTAGAGATTTGTTCAGCGCTTTTGCATCTTCTGATGCCTGATAGGCCGCATAGCCAATTGCCGCAACCGCTGCCGCCGTGGCTGTGAACGGGTTTATCAGGTCAAGGACGTAACCACCCAATGCGCGGGCTGCATTGCCTACGCCACCGAACATGTCCTTCAACTGTCCACCCTGTTGCAACAGCACAGTGAGTGGCGCCTGCCCGCCTTGGAGCGACACAATAATGTCGGTGAACTGCGCTGGCACGTTGCGCATGGACGCGCTCAAGCCTTTAACCGATGTTCCTGCCGCTTCGGCACGTTTAGCCATTTCGGCAAGGTGCGGGTTCGCGGCTTGGAATGCGGCCTTTGATGCCGATTCAATTTGCCTGTAATTGGCTAATTTCTGATCTGCGAATTGCTTATCAATGCCCAATTCACGGGCTTTTTCTGCCAGGTATTCCGTGCTTTTGCCGCGCCCAGTGTGCTTAAAATTCAGTTCTGAATTCATCACTTCTTGGGCGAATGCCGCCTGTGCTGCCGCAAGGTCTTTGAAGTCTTTTAGTGCTTTGGCCGACTGTGCCGCTTGCGCGTCTGCCGCAGCCTTTTGTGCTGCTTGAATCTGATTGTTCAGACCCAGTAATTTGAACTTTTGCTGCGCTTCAATTTCGGCTTGTTTCGCTGCTTGCGCTGCGGCGTTGTTGTTGTCTACCGTGGTTTTGACGCTGGCAATTTGCCGCTTGAGTTCGAGCGTGTGGGCAAGGCGCTGGTTTTCGGCTTCTACGGCTTGCGCTGCGCCTTGGGCTAACGTGCGCTCTTGCGCTGCTACGGCGGCAGTGAGTTTTTGAACTTCGCGTAACTTTTCAAGGTACGGGTTCATGATGGCAGCATCAATCCCCATGCCGCGCAAGCGCACTTCTTCGGCGTTAATGTCTTTGTATGCCTGCTTTAAGCTGGTGCTGGCCGTTGATCCAAACGTGGCGATTGCTTTTTCAATGTCGCCCGTTTGTTTGATGATCGACTTGCTGGCCTTCTCCAGTCCTTTTGCAACCGGCAATTCCTCTGTGCCGACCTTGCCCAATGCCGCATTTGTTTTGTCGGTAATGTCTTTTACCGCGTTGCCCAAATCGGTAATAGACCTTTTGACGGATGTTAGGCCCGTGGCTACCCCTGACCCGTCAACTTCAAATCGCAGTGTTGTTAGCAGGTCATCAGACATGGGTTCAATCTTTTTTGTTCATTGCAGAAAGGGCTTCGGACTCAATCAACCGAATGTCGTCAAACAGCCAGTCGTATTCCTGTTCGGATAGCTTCATGCGCTCCATGCGGGCAAAGTACACGTTGTAATCAAAGCCCATCGCACCACCCATGCCCCCAGTTCTGAGCTGGGTTTGCAGGGTGATAAACAGGCTGATTGCCCGCATGTTGTCGGGCCAGACTTCGTACTCTCCAGAGCCAAAGTCAGCGGGGGTGAAGCCGAATGCGGATAGCTCCGATTCGGTTTCTTGCGGTTCATAGAATCTACGAACCGCCTCCGTTAGTTTCCCAGTTTGCCCGCCGTGCAGGCAGAGCTGAACGCCTCAGTGATGGCGGCTGCGGCTGCGGGTGCCTGGTCGTGCAACTGGCGCAGGTTTTCAGCGGTGGGCTTTTCGGCAAAGTCCCAATCAGCGATGATTTTTGACAGGTGGGCAACCGTCTTTTCGCCGCCTTTGGCAAACAGCTTTTCAAAGTCTACTTTTTCTTCAGTCTTTGGCTTTTCTTCACCGGACTCACCAAACAGTTCATTCAAAAACGCTGCGAACTGTGAGCGTGTTTTGTACTTGAACGTGACAAGAATCTGATCTTCTTCACCGTCTGGAAGTGTGAACTTGACGTTGAAGGGTTTGAAGGTTGCGGGAGTTTTTCCCAGGACTAATTTAGCCATGATTTGCTTTCGTTGTTGTGGAGAAAAAGCGCCCGTATCTGGAGCGACCAGGGGCGTGAAAAAGCCAGCCGTGATTTCTCAGGGCTGGCTGTGGAGTGCTGCGTTTTAGGCGGCGTAGCGGGTTGGTTTCCCCAACAGAGAGAACGTGGCCTTCACCTGCATGACCTGGCCCTTACTCACGGTGGGCGTCTCGTTGAAAGACACGTAGCCGTTGTAGTAAATGGTGGAACCGTCAGGCATGGCGATCTTCAATGCACGGACAGCGCGGGCATCAGATGCGGTTTTGAGCGCGATGTAACCGGCCAACGATGGATCGTCTGCAATGTCAATCGTGATCGACTGTGCGGAGAAAATCGTCGGGATTTGCGTCTCGAAATTCTGTTCCAAAAAGCTGTAGGTAGCGAACTGTTGATCGCCGCCCGAAGTCGCAAAACCCATGATCTGGGTGATCTGGGTGAATGCGGTTACTTCGGTTGCAGTGCCAGTACCGGAGCCCGATGGGAACAGGGTTGTGGAACTGGTGTCGATGCCTTCAACCTCGAACGTGTTGACAGTTTGACCATCAACACGAACAACGCGGTTGTTCAGGTTCGACCAGCCCGAGGACATGACGATGATGTCACCATCAGCGTAGCCGTGGGCTGTGGAGGTTGCAACGCCGGGTGTAGCGTTGGTGAGTGCAGAGACGGTTTTAGCCGTGCCGTAGGTGGTGGCGAGGGAGACAATAGCTCCATCAGGAAGACGTGCGGCGATGATAGTTCTTTCTTCCGGGTATCCCGGATTGCGTTTTGCCCGCAAGGGGCGTAAAAAAACCCGCCAAACTTGCGTCGAGCGGGTTGCTGTGAAGCCCTTGCGGGCACGAATGGAAAAGCCGACTTGTTAGGTCGGCTTCTTCATTTGTTGGGTGTTATCTGGTTGACCATACTGAAAAGTCCTGCATGGCCCCGTAAATGGCCATATCAAAGTCGTAGGAGCCGCTTTGCGCACTGACAGGACGGGCCTGAAACAATGTGCTGGTAACGAGGGCGTTTTCTATTTGCAGCATCAAGGCGCTGCACTGGGCACGGCTGGTTCCCCACACGTTGAATTGAAAGCGCCCGTTTTGAATATCTGGAACCACGTTCTCTACATAGCTCACGGGTTCGCCGCCAATCTGCGTGTATGTGACGTAGGGCTTAGTCGTGTTCAGTGGTGCAAAGTCGGGGTATGCGCGGTTGCCGCATAGGCCCTTGATGGCGGTAAATATGTTTGCCTCAACAGTCATTTCAGCGACTCCAAAATAAGCTCTCTCATGCGGTCTTGCGCGGCCTTTACGGCTTCGGCTTTCTTCGCCTCGTAGCTGGAGCGCAGGAATGATTTGGGCGCATGAAACACTGGTCCGCCGTTGCGCGGCATCCAATAGGCATCTTTGACGGCTTGCGATGCGCCGCGTCCTGGCGGCTTCTTGCCCTTCATTTCAGGCCGTGCAACCGTGTACCACTCGCCGTTTTTGTCGGTGCGTACCATGTAGCGCTGCCACCTACCAAACTCCACCCAGAAACCTATGGTACTGTAGGGCAAACTGCCGCCACCGCCTGCCGTTTTGACATTCGTCTTTTCGCGTTGCTTGCGCCAGCTAATGTGATAGGTGGCCGACTCGCCCAATGCGCCTTTTGCGCTGTCCGCCACAAACTTCTGGTACACCGAAGCCTGCAAGCGCCGTGAGCCGCCGATGGTGAGTGCCCTTGTCCGCACTTCTTTGTAAAACACGTCTGACCCGGCAAACGCTGCGGGACGAATGGACGCCTTGATTTTTTCCTCCAGCCCGTCAATCTTGGCTAGCAGTGGGCCTAAATCAAAATCAGCTTTGAGCATTTTTAGTCGCGCAAACGAGGTCAATCACGCCCGCAGTTTTGTCGGGCAGCACGGCTTCAATGGAAAACTCAGTGGTGCCAAACATCACGCGCATTCCAGGGTTAATGCCGGTGCGGTAGCGAATGCGAATGGACGCTTTCACGTTGCTGGCGTCCATGCCCGAACGAATGGCGCTTAGGCCGCTGGTGTATTGCACGTTGGCCCATAGCAGGGCTACGTCTGTCCATGTGGTGAGTGGCTGGCCTATATCGTCTTGGCTTGTGCTTTGAACCTGCACTGTCACGCGGTCGCGCAAGGGGCCGGATTTCATCAATACTCCACCATCAAGTAAGGCGCAAGCAACCCGTCCACAAACGGCATGGTCTCAATCGTGGTGCGGGCGCTCGGTGCGGTTTCTTCGCGGGATTCAAACAGTGAGCCGATGCGCAGCAGCATCCAGCTTTTAATGGGCGCTGGCACTTCACCGATAAAGTTGCGGCCCGTGCCTGCGGTGGTGAAAGTGATCGCGGTGCCCGCTGCGTCGGTGAGCGTGTAAACCGAGCCTGTGACGCTTGCAATGAGGTAAGCGGTATCAGCCTCCAGCGGGGCCGGTAATGCGCCGCCTGAGTTGCTGAATGTGACGCGCTGGCCTACGGTGTAGGCATAGGGGCCATTCACAGTCAGGTTGCCGGTGGTTGTCTCTACCGACACGGGGCTTGCGTAGCCTGCCTCGTAGGTGACAAACACGGATGCGTCTTGCGGCATGGCAATGGGCCATACGGTGCCAAAAACAGGGGTAATCGTGGCAGGTACTGCGTAGTTGACGATGTAATCAGCCGGGTCTACCGTGCCCACCACGCCGTCCATGCCCAGATACTGCACCGATACCACGTTGACAACGGGCGCATGGGGCAGTCGGATAGAGCGGGTAAAGCAGTCTTGCGTGTGCGTGAACCGGGCGTGCAGTAGCTGGTGGTGTGTTTTGGCTTCTGCCGCTTGGGTTGCACTTGCGATCAGGGCTTTGATGTTGTCGTCGTCATCTACACCGTCAACGCGCAGGTGTGCCTTTGCTGCGTCAAGGTGCAGCGGCTGGCCCATTGGGCTTATCACGGTGGTAAATGGCATGGAGTGTTTTGGGTTGGGGCTACTTTTGTCAGCGTGTGGCGCTCACAGAAATAGCCCGGTGGTGATACCGGGCTAGCGTGCTTAGACGGTTTGGACTACCGTGTTCACGTTGGTAGTTGGCATGTAGCGGGGGTTGATGCCCAACAACTGCGCACCAAATATGGATGCAGCAGTGCCAACGGTTGCGGACAGGGCTACGTGGGTGAATGCGCCTTCGGTGTCGAGGTCTTCAACGCGCAGTTCGATAAACGCCTGCTTGTTGTCGCCACTGGCCTTTACGATTTGCGTGATCGCCTTGCCGGTAACGTCTTTTGCGCCCGTGCCGGATGCGTCGGTGGCTTGGCGCAGCTTGGCGTCCAGCGTGGCCGATGCACCCAGTACGCCAGTCTGGATGAATGCTGCGATTCGGTGGTAATCAGCAACGGGAACCCATGTGGTTACAACGGTAGAGGCTGCAACCGATACTGGATTGAGCACAGCCAGAACGGCAATTTGCTCGGTAAATTTTGCGTTTGTAGTCATGATGAACTTTCAAAAATGAGGGATGAAACAGGCGGTGGTTAGCCGCCCGTGGTGGTTTAGCGTGCGGCCAATTGAACGAATGGCGACAGCTTGGTCGTGCCCTTTGCGGGGGTGATAGCTGCGGACAGCTTGCTCTGGCCGTCCATGCGGAAGGTGGTACGGAAGGCGCTGGTGTCAGCGTCAAAGTACAGGTGCATGGATACGGCTGTTTGTGGGCCGCCTACCTTGGTGATGGTTTGGTAGTAGCTCAAGTCCACCAACATCACGTCGCCTTGCGAGCTGAACGTGTTGGCGTGCTGCGACACGATGACCGGGCGACCCAGCAATGTGCCGTATGGCGACCCCTTGATGCCAGCGGGCATGTACATGGGGATGGTGCCCAGCATCAATGTGAACAGTGCGGGGAGCACGTCGTTATTGATGATCCACACTGCATTCGGGAACGAACCCTCGGGCAGGCGGGCAATCATTCCGGCCAGGTTGGATGCGGTCAGGGTCATGGTGGCCTGACCGGAGTCTTTTGCCACGGTGACGACTGCGCCGCTATTCATTGCGCCCAAAGGCAGGCCGTTACCGGCACCGAACAGGATGGCTTCGTTGGTCTTCCACTGGATGCTGGAGCCGATTTTCTTGGGCAGGTAGGATGCCAAAGCGGAACCGTCAGCCAACATTTCCTCAGACACGGGAACCAGCGCCATGAGCTTTTTCAAGCGAAGCTGGGACATGCCAAACACGGGCTTGGTAGCCGTGCCAGCGGTGGCCTCGCCTTGCCAGTAGGCGCGAACGCCATTGGTGCCCCAGGGGGTGGTCTGGTCAGTGGGGAAGTCCATTCCGTTGCCGACAACATTCACTTCATCCGTCAGGGGGAGCAGCGAGTTTTCGGTAATGGACAGGTCAAAGATGCTGGCAGAGAACGCGGGGGGGATGATGAATCCACCGTCTGCGCCAACGCCTTCACCAGCGAACGAGCCGGGTGCGGCTGCGCCGATCAACAAACGCTTGTCCACAGCCATACCGCTGCGGTTGGCACTGGCTGCGCTGTGGACGGACTTCATGAAGTCGCCAACGTGGGCAAAGCCGACTTTGGGGTCATTCGCCACGTTCTCGGACACGGTGATGGTTTCACCAACGATTTCGATGCTGGAGCCAACGTCTTGCGCGGCCAATTCTTGGGCGCGTGCAATGCGTGCGTCCAGAGATTTAGCCTCGGCCATGTGGGCGTCAAACTGGGTGGTTTCTTCGGCGGTCAGGTCGCGGTCAGCGGCCCCGTCGTTGATAGCTTTTGCGGACTGGATTGCAGCGGCCTTTTTGGCTTGCAGGATGCGGATGTTTTTCATGGTGTACTTTCAAAAAGACGTAAAAAAAGCGCCGCATGGGCGCTTGCTTGGGGTTACACAAAATCAGCCGTTGGGCTGGTTCAACCCGGACTCAAAGGAGCCGTTTTGTTTGGGCCTGTGCAAGCCCTGGAAAATGGTCGTAAAAAAACCCGCTCAGTGGCGGGTTGCGTTGGTTGCGTTTGGCTTAGATGCTGGCGATTTCCAGCAACCGGGCGCGTGCGCCGTGCGGTCGTTTGTGATTCCCGGCAACAATGTTTTGAGCAATGAAGGCCTCGGCCTCTATGGCATGGGCATCTATTGCTGCCTGCGTGCGCCCGGTCTTGATGGCCTTGCGAGCCTTGCCAACAACATCATCAAAACTGCAAATGCCGTCAACCATACCTTCGCGCAGTGCGTCGTCAGCCAGTAGACAACGGCCTTGCCCAAATCCACCGCGCACGTTGGCAATGGGCACGTTGCGGCCTTTGGCGACGGCGCTGGTGAACATGCCATAGAAGCTGTCAATCTGCGTTTGAATGAATGCGCGGCCTTCTGGGGCCAATGGGCCGTTGGAATTGCCCTCTACCTTGTAAGTGCCTGCGCTGATAAATTCCTCTTTGATGCCTTTCATTGCCATAGCCTCGGACACGTCCACATGGGTGGTGTACACGCCAATGGAGCCGATGCTGGCCGATGGGGTGCTGTACAACTCGGTACATGCACTTGCGATCCAGTACCCGGCGCTGGCACACAAGCCTTCGACGTAGCCATACACCGGCTTGGTCTTGCGGGCTTCCATCACTTTGGCCGCAGTCTCGGGGGTCATCACGACATTGCCGCCCGGTGTGTCAAACGTGAGGATGATCGCGCCGATGCTGTTGTCTGCCACTGCTTCGCTTAGTGCCTGGTTGAACAGTTGCAGGCTGGTGGTGCCGCCGCCGCTCACTTCGTCTACCGCACTTGCCTTGGGGGCAATGATGCCGCTCAGGGACATAACTGCAACTCCGCCGCCCAGTGTTTGGCTGGTTTTGGCTTTGCGTGCGGCCTGCGCTGCGTGCACTTCGGCCATGACTTCGGGCGATGCGCTTGCGCCTGTTGACCAGCGGCGAAGCACTGCGGCCATGTTGGACAGGTGCAGTGGCTCCATAGCCCAGATGCCGGATTCGAGTGCTGCGATTAAGTGAAGTCCTCGCATGGTGTTTTCCTTCTTCAATGGCTCAAAAAGAGCACTTCGTTATCGCGCCGCTTTTTACTGCGTCGCCTGTCTTTGATCTGTAGCCGGTAGCGCGGGACGACAAATGCGTCTTGCGTGCTAAATGGGTGCCACCCGTCTTCTGTAGGCGGGTCTATCGGTACCGTGTCAAACGCGAATGCCGTAACGCTGAATGCCGTTACTGCAAACGCCGCCGAACTGAAGCCTTGCATTACGCACCGCGCCAGAGGTTCCCGCTGGAGCCGTCGCCGTTGACCGTTGCGCCGTTCATCTTGCGGGTGTCCGCATGGATAGGGGTTGCCTGTGCCGCGTCCAAGATGGCCGCTGCCACTTGCTCTGCGGTCGGCGGGCTGGTGCTCAAATTTCTGGTGGCGTACTCCCAAACCGCCTGCGCCAGTGCGTCCAAGTCCACGCCGCCACTGGAAGCGGTGTTGAGCTTCTGCCCCATGCTGCCCGCTGCGTTGTAGGTTGCAGCCACAGCATTCCAAACCTCACGCGCCAGATTCTCCGGGGACAGTTCAGTGAATGGTGTCCACTCCCCGGCCATGCTTAGGTTGCCCCGCAAGTCACCCGTGCCAGTCAAGCTGGCAACGCTGCCCGCGCCCTCAAACGGCACGATCATGGAGAGCGCCGCATTGCCGCCCACGGACACGGTAGCAGTGCCTTCCAGCCCAATGGTGAGGGATAGCACCACGCCATTGCCAGAAAGCGTTGCTACCGTTGCGCTGCCCTCCAGGCTGATAACCAGCGACAAGCCGCCCGATTCGCTCAGGGTGAGCATGGAGACGTTGGCCTCCATAGGCCCGCCGTTAAGCAGGTTGGCCGTGCCCGTGGTGTCGGCTACCGGGCGGCGTGCGGCCATGCTCCCGGCCTTGATGGCGGGGACTGTGCCGTGCACGTCATACCCATCCGGCGTGCTGGCGGTGCGGGCGTAGGCGCTGCTCACAAAGCGGTTCAGCCGGTCGCCGCACCCGCGTGCGTACACCTCAAGCCCCACGCTGGGGCCAAAGTGCCGCCCCGGCGATCTGGTGAGGTTGCGACCGTTGGGGTACAGAGCCATGCGCTTACCCGTGCACCACTTCAATGCTTCCGGCAAACGTGGTGCTTGCCGCTGTAGCCGCGCCAGCGCCATACAGCCACACCAGACACGCGCCGTCTTTCACTTGGGGCAGACTGGGGATTTGGTTTAGCAGGTCTTTTTCGGTCATCAAACCGGCCACGCTCAGGGTGATCTGTGCCAGCGGTCTGGCAAGGCACAAGGCGAACGTGCCGGTGTTGGCTGCGCTCATGGTCACAGTGTTGACGTTGCGCACGCCGGTATCTCCGCTTGCCAATGGAAGAAATGGCCCGTAGTTGTTGGCCGCTGTACCGCTGTGGCTGATATGCCCTGCAATGGCCGATGCGGTCATGGTCACGGTCACGGGCAGGGTGTTGCCGGTGTTGCCAGCCTGGTCGGTGTAGGACAGGGCAATGTTCTGCGCGGTTGCGCCCGCCACTGCGGTTTGCACTTGGTACAGGCGCAGCCCTTCGCCATTGGTGTAGCGCGGTGCAGGCGTGCCGATAAGGGTTTGCGCCGAGGTGGTGTTGTTGCTGATACCGGGCCAGTAGCCTTGCAAGTCCACCAGCATCAAAGTACCGGGCACGCCCGTGGCAGCGGTGCTCCAGGCGCTCATATTGAGCAGGTGCTTGATGTTGGTGCTGACGTTGCCGCCGTGCGGGATGCCAAAAATCTGCGTGCCGTTGCCGGTGGCCTCGTCGCACGCACGCCAGTTCAGCGCAGTCCCGGCCCATGCATTGGCAATGGGCAGGCCGCTTAAGGGGGACGTGTCGTACCAGCGGCCCAGCGTGTAGGCGCTAGCCCCGGTGATCTTGTTCCAATTGTACTGGGCGCTTTGTCCGGCGCTCAGTGCGGAAATGAGGTTGTCAACAGATTGAATCATGATTATTTCCAAGCAAAAACGAAGTTGCCGAACCAGCTCACGCTGCGCGATGTGCCGGAGCCGATGCGGTCAAAAAAGCCCAGCCATGCGCCGTCGTGAATGCGCGGGCAGTGAAAGCCGTTGCGGCTGGTGAACTCTTTTTCCACGGCTATCAGGCTGTCGCCCGTCAGGCAGGTGGCCAGCGGCTTGATGAGGTAGGCGCAGTGCAGCCCGCCCGGTGGGGTGGTGTACTGAATGGAGTCAATCGAGCGGATGCCCGTGGTGCCGTTGGCCAGCGACACGGTGAGCGGCCCCACGTCGGTAGCGGTGCCGGTGCGCACGCCGCTGCAAACGAGGTTCTGCCCGTTGTTGGGCACGCCCACGGTAATGCTCTGGCTCACGCCATTGCTGTCGGTGTAGGCAATGGTGGCCTCGCCGCCTTGCAACGCCGGGGCCACATGATTGACGATGACAAGCCCCACGCCTTCGCCGTCGGTGTAGCGCGGCAGCGTCAGGGTGTTGTCGGCTTCCTGCAAATCGGTGCTGTCGCCGTCGATCAGCGGGTAGTAGCCCAGCAGGTCAAAGATGACAATGCTGCCCGCGCCGTTGTAGGTGCCCTGGTTGCTCCAGAACGTGGCGCTGGTCAGGTGTCGGTGCTGGCCCGAATTGATGCCGGGGAAGTAAACCGCGTCGTTCTTTTGCGCCACGCACTGCGTGAACGCCATAGGGCTACCCACATGCGCGTCATAGGCAGGCTGGCCGCTGGCAAAGGTGGGGTCGGCCCATTGCAAGGCGTGCGCCGTGCCCGCATTCTTTTGGAAGCGTTGCAGGTGCCACGCGCCCGAATCGAACGCGGATTGCAGGTCAGACAGGCTCTGGATTGGCATCTTCAAACACCTCCACAACGCCTTCGGGATGGTCCGGGCAGTCAGGTTCCACGTCTTGGGGCACGAGTCCCAGCTCACGGCCACAGTGGGCGCAGCGGTATGTCTGCATGGTCTTAATCAATGGTGCCAACCAGAGCGCCTGGGTTGCACAAGGGCGTGATACCGGCGCTCACGGAGCGGGATGCAGACAAGGCACCGCTGTAGAGGATGTCACCGGCCCCGCTGGTGAGCAGGCCCACGCTGAAATGGGTAACGGTGGCGCTGCCTGCGGTGCACTCACCGAACTGCACCGTGGCGGTGTTGCTGACCTGATTGCCCGATACCGTCCAGCCGCCCGCGCTTCGGGCCACTGCCACACGGGCATAGCCGGTGTACGCGGCCTCGCTGGTGGTCTGGTTGCCCGCGTCGGTGGGGTCTGCGGTGTGCAGGGCGACATAAAACGAACCCGCCGCCGCACTGTTTTGCAAGCCAGCGGCATCGCCCACATTGGCCCAGTCGGTGTTGTTGAAGAGGATTAGCAGCAAATTGGTTTCGCTGGCGTTGGACATGGACATGGGGGTTACTCCTATTCGTATTTCGTAACGGTGCGCGTGATTTCGTCGTTTTCATCACGTTCAACCGTCTGAGTCGCTTTGCTTGCGAATGCGTTGTTCACCGTGACGGGCGCGGGTTGCACGTCATTGGTGACTTGCACGACTGGCGCGGCAACATTCACCACGGGCGCAGCCTGTTCAGGCACATTCACCTGATTGGTGACGTTCACAATGGGCGCTGGCTGTGGTGCGGGGGCTTCGGGTGCGGCCACGTTCACAATGGGCGTTACCGGGTCTGGCAACTTGAATTCGTTGGTGACGTTAATCACTTGCGGGGCCGGTTTTTCAGCGGCTTGGAGCTTTTCCATTGCCTGCGTCTTGCCGGTAAGCTGCGCAACTTGTTCAGTCAACACCGCAATGGCCGGGTCTGGTGCGGTTGCAATGACGTTGACCGGCGCACCCGTGGCAAGGGCCATGATGGTGCTACGCACTTGGGCATAGTCCACATTCCCAGCCGCTTGCACCAGCGCCAATTGCGCCATGCAGTAGCTTTGCGCTGTGGGCAGGTCAACGGCTAATGCACCGGCGACAAAATCAACGTGTTTCCAGTAGCTATCGGCCAGCGAGTCGTATTTGATGGCCTTTGCCACCATTTCGACCTCTTTGCGGGCTACGCGGTCAGCAACTGCACTTGCCAATGCCACCATGCGGGCGTCTGCCGGGTTTGGCTCGGTGGGCTTTGTCTCATCGGGTTCTTCGTCCTGCATGTTTTCGACATATGCAAGGGTTTCGAGTGCTTTTTGTTCTTCTTTTGCGTCGGATTCCGTGACCATGTTCAACATGCGCAGCGGTTCGTCCAGCCCTGGCAGTGGGTTGCGGTCTTCCATCAAACGTGCTTCGTTGCGGGTCAGGGTGCCGTTCATGATGCCGCTGTTGATGTAGACGCTACGAGCCGCAGAGTCACCCCGTAGCAGGCTGATGGTGGGAAAGTTGACGTTCAGGTCGTCGTCTTCAACGTCCAGAAACGTGTATTTAATGGCTTCTTCCCATCGCACTAGCCACGGGGTGAGGGAGTGGACAACAAAGTCAATCGACTGCTGCTCGATGTTGCTAAAAGTGGCTTTTTCCAGGTCACCGATCATGTGCGGTGGGATTCTGAACATGCTCGCAATTTCGCTTCGGCTCATGCGCTTGGTTTCAATGAACTGCGCGTCGGTGTTCTTTACCGTGAGTCCATCATGGAACTTCAAGCCGTACTCAAGAATGGCGACTTTGCCCTTGTTGCCGCCGCTTTGCTGCGCCTGCCATGCTTCGCGGAACTTGTCGCGGGTTTCTTTGTCTTTGAAGTTGGTCGGGTGTTCAATCCAGCCACCGGATGGCGATGCATCGTTTTCAAAGTAGCGCATTCCGTAGTCTTGCGCGGATATGCCAATGGATAGCATCTTGCGCGATAGCTCTATCGGGTTGTAGCCCATTACGCCGTTCGGGGACAAGCCTTTGACGTGGAAAATGTCGCCGCGCTGGTGGATCGTCTGCGTGCCGTTGAGGCTTTTTACCCGGTAGCGCCAGTTGTTGTCGCCCAGCATTTCAATGCTTACGAGGTCTGGGTGTATCGGGTGCAGGTCTGTGACTTCGCCGCGTGCATTGGCCTCGATCAAAGCGAACGCATTGCCGCGCAGAACCAAATGGCCCATCATGGTTTCGCGGAACTCCAACGGGTTCTGGTAGTCGTTCGGGCGTTTGGCGAACAAGCGGTATAGCCAGTGATCGCGAAGGTGCGTTTTTGCGCCGTCTGCACCAACACGATAAAGGTGAAACGGCAATGTCGATACGGTGTCAGTCAGGACGCGAACACAGGCATACACCGCACTGAGTTGCAGCGCAGCGTCAGCGGTTACGTGCTGGCCCCGGATGGGTACGGGATTGAAAAAGAAGTCGCCCCAAGCCGATCTATCTCCGCTGTCAGACTTGATTTTGCTCAGAAACATCAGCGCCGCGCTCCGATCAGTGTCAACCCAATCACGCACGCGCCAGCCACGATCAACGCAGCCGGGACGTAAACGAGCGCGACTCCACCGCAGATCAGCAGCAGGCCGATTAGCAGTGAGAGGTTGTAAATGAGGGGGGTCATACGGTAAAGAGTTCGTAGTCGTCGGGCATGGTTCCTGCCGCCTCAGCGGTAGGCATTACGCCGACTGCCATTGCCAAAGCGACCATGCCGTCTATGCGACGGGTTTGCCTGCGCTTGTCAAATTTCCTCGCGCCAGAGTCGCCAACAACGGTTGCATTTTTGGCGCACATTTCGAGAATGGGGTGGTTGCCGTGCCTGAGCTTTTTACCCAGCAGCTTTACTTCAAGTTCTCGCAGCGCTGGTGTCATTGATGCGGTTCCTTGCCCAAACGGGATAAACTTTTCCAACTCATCTTCTGTAAACCCAGCCTTTACAAGCCAGGGACGAAGGTGAACCATGTTGTAACGGTCGAATGCAAGTGCTTGTACATTGCAGCGGTCGAACAGTCCGCGAAGGTACTCAGCAACGAATTCATATTCGATTGCGCGGCCAGGCGTGGTGTTCAAATGCCCCTGCTTTGCCCACAAATCGTAGGGCACACGGTCTTTTCGGCTCTTTTCTTTCAAGCCTTCTTCTGGCAACCAGAATGCAGAGTGAACGCCGCCGTCTTCGTCCACAGCCTCCAACGAGGTCAGGTCGTTTACGCTGGAAAGATCAAGCCCCGCCCATACCTTTTTACCGTCAATATCGCCACATTCGCCGCCGTTTTCTTTCCACACGCTGCCAGCAACGAATGGCGATACGGCCTCGACCCGTTGGTTCAAAATTAGGTTGCGAAACTCCGGCTCATTGGCGGGCATTTCCATTGCCTGCTTGCATTGCTTTTCAATGTCGTCAATGCTACGAAATTTGCCCATCGCCGGGTTCGCAGCCGCCCATGCTTTTTTGTCGTCAAGCTGGCAGTTCTCTGGTGCAGCGTAGACATGGCACACGACACGCGGGTCTGGCGCATTCTTTTGGGCATCAATCCACGTACTCAGCAAATCCGAATCAGTTGGAGCCTGTGTGCTGATCGTTATCAGTAGCGGGTTTTCGTAAGCACCCTGCGCAGAGGTGATTGCGGAAACAAACTTGTCTGTCGGGCCTGCGATCTGCCCGGTTTCATCCAAGATTGCCAAAATAGGTGAAAGGCCGTGGGCCGTTTTTCCTTCTGCGCTCAAAGCCCGATACAGCACGTTCTTTGACAGGCCAACCAGCCGCTTCCCAGATGGCTGAATCCGCACCAGCTTGGACAGCTTGGGCGACATTTCAACCATCTTGCGGGCCAACTCGAATACCACAGCAGCCTGCTCTTTGGATTGGGCACCGGATACGATCTGCGAGTTCTGCACAGCTTCAGGTCCGCACAGATGGGCCAGCAACATGCCGCCAATTAGAGCCGTCTTGCCGTTTTTCCTGGCAATACTGAGAATCGCAGTATGCGTGCGGAGCGGGTTGTCGTAGATTTCAAGAAGGAACCTCCTTTGAAATGCCTCAAGCACGATTGGTTTTCCAATGTGCTGCCCTTCAGGTGCCAAACAGAACCCCTCCACGAAGGCTATGACCTTTTCACCTCTGGTCATCTTCTTCACTGGCTTCTGCTTGCGTGTCGCCATATAATCAACTTTATCGAAACTTAATGTGTTGTATATGCCTGCTGCGATTGACATAACCGGACAGCGCTTCGGAAACTTAGTGGCCGTGTCATTGGCCGAAAACACCACACCTAGACGTTGGCTTTTTGCTTGCGATTGCGGAACCTCAAAGGTTCTGAATCACGCAACAGTCCGATATGGGAAAACACAGTCATGCGGTTGCTTTAGGAAGAAAACAACCGCGAAAAATCGGTTCATCAACCGGGTCGGAGAACGGCATGGCCGGATACTTGTAGTCGAGTGCTTGCCTGATAAAAACAAACACCGGCATACACAGTGGAAATGCCTTTGTGACTGCGGAAATTACACCGTAACAACAACCCCTGGGAAAACAAAATCTTGCGGGTGTTTGCAGCGCGAATCAATACAAGCACTTGGCAAGTCCTTTAAGCAAGAGAACCCAGTTTCCAGAACACCTGAATACCGAAAGATCAATAGAGCCAAGCGCCGCGAAAGGCCAGAGCAAGCGATGGCTGAAAGAGTCTCCAGACTTCTTTGCTGGGCGCTTGCTTCTGTTGGCGCTATCAAGCGAAGCGCAACCTTCGACCTGCTGGGCTACACACCAGCACAGCTTGTGGCCCACATTGAAAGTCAGTTCTTACCAGACATGACTTGGGACAATCGGCGGGAGTGGCACATCGACCATGTTCGACCAATCAGCCTTGCAAAGTCAGAATCTGACGTTATCGCTTTGAATCAGCTAAACAATCTGCGGCCTCTATGGGCCAAGGACAACATGAGCAAAGGCAATCGCCTACGCTAACAAGCTATCCATTTCATCAACCAGTTCGTCTTTGACCTTGCGAGATTGACGCTCAACCTTTCGCGCTCCAGCTTGGCTTCGCGGGTCTTCACCTGGAACCTTGCCGCCCATGCGCAAAGTACGCATCAAAGCCATTTCTCGACGTGCAAACTGCTCTAAAACAGACACACGGGGGTTAACCACCATCGTGCCCTTGTCGTTTGCAATGACAGTGCCCTCATCATCAAGACACAACTGCTCTTTTTCTATATCATGCAAGCATCGCGCAAGCTGTGCGGCTACCACTAAATCAGTTTCAGTCCACTCATCCCTCGCGCGCGCGCGCACAACACCAACCCAAAACACATGATCGCCATCTCGCAGCCTCACATGCTCAGGAGGCGTCAAATCACCCTTTGCTGCGTTCAGCATGGCCTTTACAGCCGATGTAGCGGAGTCAGAACGGTTGCGTTTTGTGGTCATTTTCAGCGGCAAGTTGGGAATTAGCGGTAAATCGAAGGGGAACGTACGGTCTAGTCGCTTAAATGCCCTAGGGATATGCACCCCATACCCCCCGTGCGAATAATCACCACACGACGCGCCCGCCAGCATCAAATAGCTGCCCAGGGTTGCGCCCTTGATCGCGCATAGTGATCCGTTTGTGGCACTCAGAATGCACAC
>ERZ724509.214-NODE-214-length-28166-cov-6.062716_pt1 | contig 28166 bp, 49 predicted proteins | sample MGYA00376042_ERZ724509 | MGnify/ENA primary metagenome ERZ724509 (study PRJEB28724, sample SAMN07190887) | wastewater metagenome | isolation source: effluent of sewage treatment plant in Hong Hong | place: USA: Christiansburg, Virginia | collected 2016-03-01 ...
CATTCGCTCAATGCCGACGCGGTGATGAACGGGGCGGGGCAGGGGAGCCTGTCCTCGGTAGAGCGTCGGGGGGGGAAGGAGGGTAGAGCTCGGTGGGCGCCGTTCCAGCAGCCGGAGAACGAGGGTATGGTGACAGGGGATGAGCGCACCTGGACGCTCGAAATGTCGCGCACGGTCGGCCTCGAGTTTGAAATTCGGGAGATCCGGTAATGGCCGGCCATCTTCCGGTTGACCTGGCCGCGTCGTTCGACAGCGGCAAATGCCTGCCGATCCTCCTGTTGCGGATCGACCTTCCCGCGATCGCGCCGCTTCTCCTGCTCTATGGGTCGGGCCAGATCACTTTCAACGCCGGCGACGGCGCGTTGACCTATGTCGGCACTGACGATCGCTTCGGCACCTTGACCGCGCTCGATCCCCCCGAGGACTCGATGGGGGATACCGCGCCGATGATGGGCTTTGAGATCGCGACGCCAACCGACACGGCGGCGGCGCTGCTCGCCTCGCCCCTGTACCAATATTCGCGCGTGCGGCTTTGGGTCGCGGGCCTCAGTTCGTCCGAGCCTCCGGTGTTGCTCACCCCTTACAATCTGTTCGACGGCGTCCTGGACCGCCCGATCCTGAAACTGTCGGGCAAGACGCGATCGCTCGACTTTGAGTGCAAGACAGAATTCGAGTTGCTGTTTTCCGACACCGAAGGGCAGCGCCTGGCCGACGCGTCGCATCAAGCGATCTGGCCTGGAGAGCTTGGTTTCATTCACATCACCGGCATTGAGCGGACGATCCTTTGGGGGCCTGGCGAGCGCCCAGGCGGCGGGCCGGCCTATGGCAATGTCGGGACGGGCTTCGCCGGCGGCGGCGGGGTCAATCGCGGGCTTAACGACGTGAGGCTGGTATGACGTTCACGCTGCAAGAGCGGGCTGATGCCCTGCAGGCGACAAAGGATCATTTCGACGGTCATGCCTTCGCCTGGGGCAGGTGGGACTGCGCGCGGTTGCTTGCCGATTATTTCGAGCGGCTGGGCGCGCCCTGGCCGATAAAGAAGATCGGTCCTTACTCGTCTGCCAGTGGCGCGGTCAGGTTCCTGTCGCGGCTCGGGTTCGATAGCATGGGCGACGTTATGCAATCGCGCCTCTCTCCGATCACTCCGGCCTTTGCCTGGATCGGGGATATCATCGAGTTTGAAAGCGACAGCGTCCTGGGGTGCCTCGGGATCGCGATGGGCAACAATGCGGTCTATTGCTATGTGCCCGAATGCGAGGAGCCGAGGGCGGCCCGCATCATCGCTCCGAAGCGCGCCTGGCGTGTTTCGCGGGAGGCCTTGGAGGTTTGAATGGCGAAAGCGCTAAAGGGGGTTGTCGCGGTCATCGGTGCGGTCGCGGGCGTGCTTGCCGTGATCCCGTCGCCGATCCAGCCGATCGCGGCCGCCGTCGCCGCCGGCGCGGCGCTCGCCAGCGTGGCGCTGAACATCATGTTTCCGGCAAAGCCGAAGTCGTCGAGTATGGGCAGTCAGACGTCGTTCCGGCTCGATCCACAGGCGGGCATTCCATATCCAGTCGGGCGAACGCTTTTCGGTGGCCTGGGCGTCCATCGCGACACCTGGGGCACCGACAACGAATATCACGGCGTTGTCGTCGCCTGGGCAGGTGGCGGGCCGATCCAGGAGATCGAGCGGTTCGAGGTCGATAATGCGCCGGTGAATTTCGCCGGTGGCGCGGCCGTCGGTGCTTTCGCGGGCTTCATGTGGCTGTCGACCCAATTGGGCGCGCTCGGCGGTCCCGCGCTCGCTTCGCCTGTCGCTGGCTTTCCTGGCTGGGGTGCAAACCAAAAGATGAGCGGCTATGCGGCCGGCATCTGGGTCTGCAAGTATGACAAGAAGGGAAAGAAATTCGCGGCCGGCCTCGGCAAGATGGCGGCCGTGCTCAAGGCGGTTAAGGTCTATGACCCGCGCCTGGATAGCACCTATCCTGGCGGCTCCGGTCCGTGCCGCGCCGGCGTGGAGAGCACCTATGTGTTTTCCGAAAATCCCTGGCTGCACGGTCTGACCTGGGCGCTCGGCCGCTGGAATAACGGCCTCAAGGTGCTCGGCGTCGGCATGGCGGTCGCCTCGATCAATGTGGCGTCGTTCGTCGACGCGGCGAATGTCGCTGACGCGAACAACTGGAAAGTCGGCGGCGTCGTCTCGAGCGTCGATGACAAATGGGAAGTTCTTAAGATGTTTGCCCAGGCGGGTGGCGGCGAGCCGGTGCGCCTGGCTGGCAAGCTGTCGGCCTTCGTCAACGCCCCGCGCGTCTCGATCGCCACGATCGAAACCGCCGACCTGGTCGGCGACGCGACGATCGCAACCTCGCAGTTCATTCGCTCGCGCATCAACGGCGTGGTGCCGATCGTCCGCCTCGAGACGCACGGATGGGAGCAAGTTCCAGCGAAGCCAGTTCGCTGGGATCCGTATGTCGCCGAGGACGGCGGCCGCCGCACTGTCGAGACTGAGTTTGTCCTGGTTCAGCAGTTGACCCAGGCGGCGCAGCTTGCTGGCTATGAGATCGTCAACGCCCGCGAGTTCGGCCCGATAGACCTGCAGCTTCGTCTCCGCTGGATCGGGATCGAGCCTGGCGACCTGGTCACGCTCAACATTCCGGCGGCTGGCCTGGCGAACCAAAAGTGCCTGACGCTGGCGCGCTCGATCGACCCGACGACGGCCAACGTCGCGATCTCTTTCCGGACGGAAACCGACGCGAAGCATGATCTGGCGCTTGGCCGGACCACGACGGTTCCGGCATCGCCGTCCCTGACGCCCATCGATCTGTCCGTCGTGCCTGCGCCTGGCGCGCTCGCCTGGACGGTCCTGCCAGCGGTCATCACCGGCCCCGATGGGGGTTCCTTCCCGATCCTCCGCGTGCGCGGTGCGACGGACAATCCGAACGCCAGCCACGTCGTGTTCGAATATCGGCCGGTGGCGGTGCCCGTCGGCGCGATGCCTGGCGCGCCGGTTATCGGCCAGGTGGCGATCGACGCGACCGGCTCGCAGTTCGTGTGGGAGGCTCCTGGGGTCTGGGCGCGTGTTTGGATCATGCAGGCGACCCAGGACGCCGGCGTAACCGAGCAGGAATTTCCGGCGGTCACCCCCCTGACGAAATATGAGATCGCGGTGTCCTATGTCGCCCGCAACGTCCTGGGCGCGCGCCGCGTGCTGGGGCCGGTGACCACGGCGGAAAACATCGGCTCGGGTAAGCTGTGGATCCAGACCAACGCGCCGGCGCGCGAGGAAAGCACGGCCGGCGATATCTGGATTGATGACCGCGGAATGTATTGGGTGCGGCGCGAGGAGGTCTATCTTCAGATCGGCGGCGATAACATCATGGTCGGTGGGGATCTGCTCACCCTCGCCTGGACGCCGGCGGACAGTCAGCCGATCCTCGATCAGGTGGGCGATGCGCTCGAGGTCGCCCTGGCGGCCGCGAATGCCGCAGCGCAGTTGGCGCTCGACGCCCAGGTGACGGCCGACGGCAAGATCAATTCGTTCTACCAGGATGCTGCGCCGGTCGGCCAGGGCGAGGCCGAGGGCGATATCTGGTTCGACACCAACGACGGCAAAAAGCAGTATATCTACCAAGCGGGCGCGTGGGTGTCGGCGCAAGATACCGCGATCGGCGCGGCGCTCGACGCGGCGGCCGATGCCGACGCCAAGGCTGACAGCAAGGTTGTCACCTTCGTTTCGGAAAGCGCGCCGACGGCCGAGGGCGTGGGCGATCTGTGGTTCAAGGCCTCGCTGGGCGAGCTTCGCCGCTGGTCGGGTTCCGCCTGGGGCGATCCCCTGGTCGACCTGACGGCCGCGTCGCAGATCGTCGTCGTGCCTGCCGCTCAGTTCACCCTGTATCGGACCTATGCGGGTGCGGTGAAGGCGGCGCAGCTTCCCATCTCGCTGCGGCCGGCGGTCACGCGCGGCGGCGTCGATCGCCGCACCGACAATGCGATGACCTATTCGGTTGTCGGAACCGGCGGGCTGTCCGGCAAGGTGACGGTCGATAACACCAACGGCTCGGCGTCCAAGGGCGACGTGACGATCGACAACACCGTGACCGGCGCGGGGACGTTCCAGCTTTCGGTGTCCTATGCCGGCGTCGCGGTCGGCACCTATATCACCCAGGTGGTCACCGTCGACGATGACGCGCCGGTCAATAATGGCGGGGGCGGCGGCACCGATAGTTCGCTGCCGGCGCTAACCACCAACGGCTATGTCGTGATGACCGGCCTCGACGGCGGGGATCCGGTGATGGACGTCGTCCTGGCCGGCGGCCAAACGCTGAAGGTCAATGCGAATTTTTATTATCGCAACGGCGCGACCGCGCATCGGACCATGACGTGCAAGGCCGAATATTCGTCGGATGGGGTCACCTGGTTCGATATGAATTCGGGGGGCTATACCGACTATGCCGGCACCGACGCCTTCAAGCTGACCAGCCCTGTTGAGTTCGTCGACGGCGAAATGGTCGGCGAGTGGACCAAGACGGGCCTGGCGGCGGGGACGTGGCACGTCCGGCTGTCGGGCAAAATCACCAGCGGCGCTGGTACTCTTACGCCGGTGGCCGGCGGCGTGACTTCAAGCCGGTCTTAAGAGGAGGTTGAAATGAAGAAGGTTGTTGCTCTTGTGCTGCTCGCGCTCGCGGGCTGTGATAATGGTCCGCCGCCGCCGGATCCGTCCGGCACCACAATTGTCGAATGCGACGATCAGACGAACGTCGAGGACTGCCAGTAAGGGCGACTTGCCCAGGTTTCAGGAGTTGGATTGATGGCTGATAGAGACGTTTGGAACCTGGGCGGTCCCCTTGCAGCGCCGGCGGCGGCCGACCGTGTTCCGATGGCGAGCGGCGCGGGCGCCGGTGGCTATTCGCTTCGCGGATCTTTCATCTGGAAAGACGCGGCGGGGGTGTTCCGTGCCGACGGCGACGTCATCGTCGGCGGTGCGGCGGTTACGCCCCTTTTCGGTCGCACCGTGCAAGTCGGGGATGGTTCGATCAATGCGACAATGTCGCTCGTTGGTCCGGCGGCGGCCGGCTATATTGCCACATTCGGGGCCAATGTCTTTCTGCTCGCTCGGGCAGGGGCGAGCCTGCAGCTTGGCGCGAATGACGCGACCGCTGTAACGATCTCGACGGCGGGTAATGTCAGCATGTCCGGCAATCTGGCGCTCGGCATCGCCGCTGCCGCTGTTCGTCTGCACGCCAAATCGACCGGAGAGATTAATCGGCTTGAGTCGACGACGGCGCGCGGTTTTGGCAGTTGCTTCTCGGCATTCCACGATCCGACGGGGCAAAAGGCCTATTTTGCTTATGCGGGCGGTGATGACACGTTCTACCAGATGAACCGCATGAACGCTGGGATCATCTTCGGCACGAACGACATCAATCGATGGCAAATTGCTTCCAACGGCCATTTCTATCCTCAGACCGACAACGTCTATTCGTTCGGGGCGAGCGGCGCGCGTCCTTCCGTGCTTTGGTCGGCGACAGGCACGATCAGCACGTCAGATGAGCGCGAGAAGAAATGGCGCGGCGCGCTGTCCGAGGCCGAGCTTCGCGCGGGCCGCCGGATCCTGGATGAATTGGGCTTCTACCAGTGGAAGGACGCGCTCGCGGCGAAGGGCGCGGAGGCCCGTTTCCATTTCGGCGCTCGCGCGCAGCGGGTCTGGGCGATCATGGCCGAGGAGGGCCTGGTCGATCCGATCAACAAGGGACGTCCTGGCAAGGTGCCCTATGCCTTCCTTTGTTGGGATGAATGGGCGGCACGCTCTGCGGGGCCGAAGCCGAAGAAAGGCCAGCCGGACACGCGCTCGCCGTCGGTCAAGGCCGGCAACCGCTACGGCCTCCGCGTTGATCAGTTCACGCTGTTCCTGGTCGCGGTCCTGGATGCCGAGCGGCGCGCGCAGGATCTGCGCCTCGCAGCGCTCGAGGAGGCGGTGGCCGCGCTGCAGAAGGGCTGAGCCTGGCGGCATTGATTTGCGCCGGTGGGGTGCTATGAGCGGGGCTTCCCACTAGGAGGCGAACATGGCCGACAACGTTACCGCTCCAGCCGCCGGTACGAATTTCCGCACCAAGGATCTGGCGGGGATTCATCACCCCATTTCGATTTTGACAGACTTCGCCGGCGCGGACGCGATGGGCCTGGTGACCGCCAATCCCGCCGCGAACACCCTGCTCGGCCGGCTGAAGGCGATCGCCGATGCCAGCGCGACCGTCGAGTTGGGCGGGACGTCGCTCGCCGCGCTCGAGACGATCGACCTGGGCGCGACCAGCCTGGCGGCGCTCGAGAATATCACGGTGGGCGGGACCGTGGATCTGTCGGGCGGCTCGCTCGCCGCGCTGGAAAACATCACCGTCACCATCGACGCCGGCTCGCTGGCCGCGCTCGAGACGATCGACCTGGGGGCGACGTCGCTTGCGGCGCTCGAAAATATCACGGCGACGCTCGATGCCGGATCGCTGGCCGCGCTCGAGACGATCGACCTGGGCGCAACCTCGCTGGCGGCCCTGGAAAATATCACCGTCGGCGGGACGGTGGAGCTTGGGGCGACGTCGCTGGCGGCGCTGGAAAGCATCACGGCGACCGGCCCGCTCACTGACACCCAGCTTCGCGCGACCGCCGTTCCGGTCAATATCGACGCTTCTCTTAAAAGCGGCACGCCGACGCGTGGTTCGGTCAACTCCGGCACGTCGTCGGTGACCATCCTGGCGTCGAACGCGAACCGCAAGGGCGCGACGATGATCAACACCGACCCGAACACTTTGCTGCTCGATCTGTCGGGCGGCACGGCGTCGGCGACGCGCCATCAACAGCGCCTGTCGCAGTATCAGTCCTATGAAGTCCCCTCGGGCTATACCGGCGCGATCACGGGGATCTGGGAAGCCGATGGCGCTGGCGTCTGCGACGTCGTCGAATTCACCTAATCCGAGGAGACAACCAATGGCGAAGCCGAAGGTCAAAGAAACCTATATGAGCGACGGGAACAATCCCGAGCCGGTCAAGGGCGGCAAATTTCCGGTGCTCCGGCTGAGCGATGGGAGCCGCTACGTCGGCCGCGTCGGCCAGTCGTTTGAAGATCTCCAAGCCGAGGCCAAGGATCGGGATATCATCTAATGCTGCGGGGGCGGTACTTTGGTCGAAAGGCGCCGAATAAGCGCCTTGTTCGCACGCCCAATGGCTTGAGCCCTCTCGACGTCACCCTGACGACGAACGCGGGCGCGCATCCCGAAGTGAACATCGGCCTCAAGGCCGACCATTTTGCGAACGACTTTCTCGAGCTTCAGCGCTTCGCGTCGGCGGATGCATCGGGCACCAAGACGCTCGATATCAGCTATCAGATCACGCTGTCCGATTTCAGCGACGGGATCACGAACGCTGAGCTTGCGACTGAGGGCTATGTCGATCCGACCGGCGGCGTCTATTACCAGCGGTATCGCATTCGCAACGGCTGGGGCGCGGTGTCGCCATGGGTCGGTTTCGCCGGCGATAGCAACCTCGACGAAACGCCTGGCGCGTTCACTTTCGTGGACGTCACGTCGGCCGCTCTCTCGACGTCCTATGAGTCGAACCTCATCACCTGCACGTCGGTCGATGCTGGGCTGACCTTTGGCGTTCCCTTCACCGTCACCGGCGGCGAATATCAGAAGAATGGCGGTTCCTGGACGGCGGCCGGATCCGGCACGCTCCTGCTCAATGAAACGATCAAGGTCCGGCATACGTCGTCGGCCGCCAATCTCACCGCGACCAACACCGTTCTTACAATCAACGGCGTCTCCGATACCTTCACGACGACGACGCTGCCGCTGGCGGGCGATATCGTTTGGTCGCCGGAGACTGCGCCGGCCTGGCAAACGATCGGCTATGGCAGCGGGACCGCCAACTTCGCGAGCGTCAATTTCGGGGTTGGCGTCGGGCTGATCGGTGTCACGTCGCCGCGTCGCCGCGTCGAGGGTTGCACCGTCGGCGGCGCGACCGCGACCCTCGTTGTCGAGAGCGGGACCGGCCTCGATGCTTTCCATGTGAGCATCTGGCAGATCAACATCGCCTCGGCCGGCGCGAAGAACGTTGTTTTTACGACCAGTTCAACCTTCAACGAAATTGGCATGTCGTCGGGCACCATGACGAACGCCAATCCGACCGCCGTCGATACTGCGGTCAAGGCGGTGGCCTATACGCCGGATCCGCAAGAAACGGCGACGACGCTGGACTATGCGTCGGGTGGCTTCGGCTTCATCGTCGCGGGCTGCGAGACGGCGAATGTCCCGACCTATGACAACGGCACGCGCCAGGTCTTTATCGGCGATGCCAATTATTCCCATAGCAGCGGCAAGCTGTCGAACGGCGGGACAAAGCCCAGCATCAGCAACTGGGCATATACGGCCCCGTCGATGATCAGCGCCGCTTGGAACAAGGCTTAAGGAGCACGTCATGATCCGGTTTATTCTCACGTTGTTGATGGCGCTTTCGCTGCCGATCGCCGCCCAGGGGCAGAGCTTCCCGAAGCCGCCGGACGTTGCGACCTATGTGCCGGTGACGCCGGTCTGGGAGGCAGGCAGCACGGTCAACGTCCCTGTCGATCCGAACGTGACGCCCCCGCCCCAGGCGGGGCTGGCCGACATTCCGTCGACCATCACCAACCAGCTTGATACCGGCCTCGATCCGAACGACGGCGGGTTCAAACTGACGACGGCCGACGGCGGCTCGGGAACCGAGGCGAAGTTCCGGACGCACGCCAATTGCACCAAGGTCGCTGCGACCGATCCGGTGCGAAACTTCGGCCAGCAGAATGTCAGCCACCTGCATGCCTTCTTCGGAAATGTGCAGATCGATGACTGGTCGACCTTCGCCAAGCTGCGGACCAATCGCCGCTCGCTCGCCGGCGGCGGGGATCTCAACGCGACGGGCTATTGGTATCCGGCGATCGTCAAGGGCGCCTATGCGCTCAAGTGCAAATATGTCGTGATCTATTACAAGGTTCTCCCTTCCGAGGGCCGCACCACGGTCGTTATCCCCAACGGGCTGCAGTATGTGTCGGGCGCCGACATGGACGATCCGAATAAGGAATGGCTCCGGACCCATATCGCGGCGGCTAACGCTCAGCCTGGAACGACAGGCCGCTACTTCCTGGCGAACACCTTGACCGGCGCGCAGTCGAACGATTTTGAATGGACGTGCATCGCGACAGGGCCTGGCAACACCGGCGGCGAGAGCCATAAATATCTTAAGAACGCGGATGGGTCGGACCCCTGGGGCGGCCGCTGTGTCGCCGGCGACGACATGGCGCTCAAGACGCTGGCGTCGAATTGCTGGGATGGCGTCAACCTCTGGTCGCCTGGCGGCTATAAGCACGTCATCCAGGCGATCTGGGATACCCAGGTCAGCAAGTTCGTTTGCCCGAAAAACTATTATCGGATGGCCGAGTTGGATCTCGCGATCTGGTTCGAGCACGATGGCTTTTCGGATTACGGGAATTGGCGCTTGTCGTCGGATGATATGTGGCAGGCCAAATGGACCGCCGTCGGCTCGCCGCGCACCGTCCTCAATGGCGAGAGTGCTCATTTCGACTGGAAAGGGGCCTGGGCGGCCTATGCGTTCGGCGCGTCGACCGGCTGGCAAAAGAATTGCATCGGTGCCCAGAACGGCACCCCCCACGAATGCAATGACGGCCGTATCAACGGAACCGAGGCGCTGAAGCGCGGGGGCACGGTGACGGTGTTCGGATCGTCGCAGACTCGGACGCCCCAGGTTGATCTTAGCTCGACGGCCGGCTTTAGCAGCCCTAACGGCCGTTTCCCGATCCCCGCCAATCCGAACGGGCCGGCGACCATCCACGTCCACGGCAACTGAGCAGGGGTGCCGACCGATGTTTCTCCAGTACCTGACTTCGATCTATATTGCCGGCGATGCTCCGCCGGAGGCCGAGCCGGTGCCGCCTGGTCGGCGCGGCAAGGTGCCTGCCGCTCGCACGCGGCGCGGCCTGGTTCCTGCAACGCGCTCGCGGCGCGGGACCATCACCGTCGCGGGTGGCAACTGAGCCGAGGGGAATGGACGGGGCGGGTGATGTTGGCTATGTCGCTGGCGTCACCGATTTCGAGCAAGAGGGTCTAAAATGGCATTGCCAACGGATGCAGTCGCGATCGCCGAGCCGATGGACCCCACGGATCTCCTGCCCTGGGAGGCCGATATGTCGTCCTACCTCGAGGACGGGCAGGAAATCGCCAGCTACACCCTCGCCCTCTATCCCGATGCCGCGCTGCTCGGGCTGTCGATCCTCTCGGCCGCGCCGCGCGCGCCTGTCCTGCTCGAGGACGACAGCGTGATCCAGTTCTGGCTCGAGGTCGACCCCGGCCATCGCGAAGATCCTGCATTCTCGAGCGCGGGCCTGGTCGCGGGGATCCTGGTGACGATCGAAACCAACAGCGTGCCCCTGAAACGGCGGCAGCGCACTTTCGCAGTAACGGTGAGGCAGCGGTAATGAGCAGCGTTCAAAATGGCACCATCGCGACGGCGATCCTGGGCGGCGCGGAGCACAAGGTGGCGCTCAACCAAATCGGCGGCGTCCTCATGCTCGCCTCGCGCCGCAACATCAGCCTGGGCGAGACGGTGACCGTCAACGAGGTCGGCTATGTCGTCCGGTCGGAGAAGCCGAGCGCCGCGAAGGGCGTTCGGCTCTACGTCGTCGAGCAGGTGGACTAGCGCCGCGATCGGCCGCGTGGCATAGGGGCGCTTCCAAGACGGAGGAGCCTCTTAAAATGTTGATGGATGCACGCTCGATCCAAATTCTTCTCGCTCGCGGCGGGTTCTTAAAAACATCGCAGATTGATGGGCTGTACGGCTCGGCGACCAGGGCGGCGGGCCTGGCCGCCATTCGCGCGCTCAAGGTCAACGCGTCGACCTGGCCGCGCGATCGCCAGGATTTCGCGATCGGCCAGTGGGCGCTGAAGGCGGCCGGCTTTGACCCTGGGATGGTCGACGGCCGCGTCGGCCCCGACACCAAGATCGCGCTCGAGCGCTGGCAAAACTCGATGCGCGCTCCGGCGGGCGCGGCGGCGAACGATCATCTCCCCCCCAAGTCGGTGCAGTGGCCGCGTCAGAAGGACATGCCGGAATTCTACGGCGCTCCTGGTACGGGGCACACGCGGTTGACCCTGCCCTATCCGATGCGCTTGGCGTGGGATCTGGACGAAACGGTGCAGTCGATCCTGATCAACCAGCGGTGCGCTGCCTCTGCAGGGCGTGTTTTTGCGCGGGTGCTCGATCATTATGGGTTCGAAGCGCTCCAGGCCCAGAACCTCGATCGCTTCGGCGGCTGCTTCGCGAACCGCGTCATGCGCGGCGGCCAGACGCTGTCGACCCATGCCTTCGCCTGCGCGCTCGATATCGATCCCGAGCACAACCAGCTTCGCTGGGGCCGCGATCGGGCGGCGATGGCGCGGCCGGAAAATGCCTTCTTCGTCCAGGCCTTCCGCGATGAAGGCTGGCTGTCGCTCGGCGAGGAGCGCAATTTCGATTGGATGCATTTCCAAGCGGCCCGCTTCTAATGGCCGGCGGCGATAATATGCCCCCCTATCAGGGGATGGATGTTGAGGCTCTGCGTGCGTTGACCGCCGCACTTCATGCGGTGACAACGAATATGGCCGAAGATCGGCGCTTGCTGAACGACATTCACATGCGGGTTATCCGGATCGAGAGTAACCGGCTCGACGGCCAGGTCGCCCGTCTCGAGGCGCGGGTGGATGCCCAGGAAAAGGAAATCGCGGAGGTCCGCCTGGCGCAGGCGAAGGCGGACACGTCGCAGTCAACGGCGATCGGGATTGCGGGATGGGTGGCGCGCTATGCGCCCTGGCTGTTCGCCGTGTTCGCGGCCGGCGCTGTGGGCATCGGGATTGGGGAAAAGGGAGGCCAGTGATGCGAGCATGGGAAGCGGTGAAGGCGGCGTTTCGCGGGATCTTCAGCACGGCTGGCATCGTCGCCATGACGATGATCAACCTCGACGGCCGCCAGATGCGGTCGATCTTTTCGCTCGGGCTGCTCGGCGGGATCATCGCTCTCTCGCTGCAGAACATCGGCCTGATCTATCTCGCCAAACAGGCGCTTGATGACGGGGAGGTCTATCGCCCCCTCTTCACGCTCCTGCAGTCGCAGATGCGGTTCAACTCGGGCCTGGTCGCCTGGTTCGCGCTGATCCTCGGCCTGGTCGTTTGGGGTGCCGACTATTTCCGCGCCTCGCTCGGCAAGAAGTCGATCGAGATGGGCAAGGGCGATCCGACCGAACCGCCGCCCCCGCCTGCAGGCGATTTGCTGCTCGACGGCGCGTCGGCCTCGCCGGCGAGCGCCGACACCAACGGAGGAATGTCATGATCGGTTTGATTGCAGGGTTCCTGCTGAAGCGGGGCCTGTTTCATGGGTCGGTCGAGACGGCGCGCCGCGCTGCCTCGATCGGCCTCGTTTTCGTCCTGGTCCTGGCGCTCGGCCTGGCCGGCTGTCTGTGGCTGCGATCGCACGACGCCGGCGTGCTCGAGCAGGACGCCCTGCAGCGCCGTGCGGCGACGGCCGAGCGGGATCTGCGCGGCGAACGTGAGGCCGGTGTCGTCGCCGGCGCGGCGGCGGATGCATTTGCGGCCAGCCAGGCCGCGTTGGAGGAGAGCAAAAATGAAGCGGTTCGGAACGATCCCGAGGGGGCGGCTCGCCCTGTCGGTCCTGGCGTTAAGTCTTACTTTGACCGCCTGCGAGAAGAAGCCGCCGGCGGGGCCAGGTCGACCGCCGGAGGCGCGCCTGCAGTGCGCGGACGAACCTGCGATCCCACCCGATCCAGTGACCGATGAAGCGGCGGTGAATTATATGATCGCGCTGCGGGGTGCCTGGTTCTCTTGCCACAACGCGGTGACCTGGCTACGGACGTTTCACGCGGTCCCCTAGATCATCTGTTTTGTCGTGGATGTTTGCCCCTAGGGGGCCGCGTGCAGCTCCCGAACCTATCCCCCGCCAGTTCGCGCTGGCGGGGGTTTTTATTTGCGCCGTCGATCGACGTGGCGGCCCATCCAGAGCAGCTTGTCGACATAGTCCCCGATTGCGGGGCGGCCGGCGGCGCGATCCTCCTGCGCGAAGCGCTCGGCAATCTGGATCATCTCAGCGTGCGCTGCCTTGCTGGTATCGGTGCTTCCGCGTCCGACGCGCCAGGCGAGCAGCAAGGGGACAAGCACCTGGCCGCGCGCCTTCGACCGCGAGTGGAATTTCGCGCGGCATTTCGGGTTGCAGAAGATCTTGGCGACGCCCTTGGTCTTAGGCCCGACTTCGCTGCCGCATTCGGGGCAGAGTTTCTTTGGCTTGCTGGCTGGCCGGATTGTGGGCGCCGCGTCGCGATCGGTGGTTTCGACGGGCGTCTGTGCCGCTTCGGTGTCTGACGTGCTCATATCGCAAAAAATCCTTTAGGATGGACGACGCTTTGTTATTCCATGCCCAATTCGCGGGCATAGTCGACGAAGTCCTGGCTGGTCGCCTTTGTGGTGCTCCCCAGGGGGGTGTCGATTTCCCATCCGTCGCGGTTGACGTAAACGACGAAGCCAAGGGCGAGGAAGTGATCGCGCGCTCGATCGTGGTCGCTTTGGTCCGGCATCTCTTGCCGGCAGTGCGGGCACCGTCTCATTCGCCTGTCTCCATTTTGCGCTTCGCCTGGCGCTCTGCCGGCGAGAGGCGGTTGTCGCGGTCTGCCTGGGATTGATCGAGCCAGGTCCGCACGCGGTCGATGTTGCTGGGCACCCAGAGCCAGTCGGCGCGAACGTCGCGGATCTTCGCCAGGGCCTCGCGGATGCGATCGCGCCTGGCGACGTAGGGGTTTTCGAGCAGCGTGGCCGTGCGCGGGTGCAGGCAGATGATGCCATTCATGTCGATGCTTTGCTGCGCTTCCTGGTATTCCAGCCAGAGGTCGAAATAGACGGTCGCGCGGTCGAGGGGCAGGCTGGGATCGTCGGCCGTCATCTTGCCGATCGCCCATTCGCGCAGATCGGTGAGCGTCGCTTTGACCTGGCGATCGCCGCGCACGAAAATGTCGGGCAGGGCGTGCGCGGTCATCTTCGCCGGCGGCCGGTCCTGCCCCTTCGCCTTTTGCGCCAGCGTCGCCTGCAGTTGGTCCGTCGTACCGACGTCCGCGAAGTCGAAGGCCTCGAGTTCGGGTTCGCCGCTCATATCAGCGGCTCCCCTGTGATCCTGCACCATGCCGCCCTGGCGCGCGCCCAGGTGGCGATAAACGTCTTGTTGCTCACCGTCGGCGGGTTCGCGAGGACACCCAGCGCGGCGGCCTCGAGCGCCGACGCGTGTTTCTCCAAATCCGCGGCATTTGCCGGATCCGTGGCGGCCATCGCCCGCATGCGCTTGGCGAGGGTGTTGCTCGAGCGGTCGCTGCTATTCACTTCGCCCATGTCTTTGCTCCCGAAAAAAGTTCCAGCGTGCTCTGCTCGAAAGCCTGGCCGACGCCGGTGGCGGCGTCCGCGTCGGCGCGGGTGCAATTCCCGCCGAGGACGGGCAGGGCGTCCTCTATCTCGCCGACCAGGGCGAAATCGTCGCCGCCCTCGGTAAGGTCGAATTGCTCAAATCTGGGGTTGAAGTTGAGGTTCATGGATCCCCGCGCCAGGAAGTGCCATTCGTCGTTCCAGACGCGGCTGATCTTCGCATGATTGCGGCAATCCTTGACCGCCTTGTCGCCGAAGCGCGCGCGCCACTGGTCGATGATCTCGCCGCTGCGCTGCTCGCTCGAATAGTCGATGATCAGCGTCGCGCCCAGAATGTCCTGGCGCTCCATCAAGCCGACGATGACGTCGACTTCGTAGGCGGCGATCGCCCAGGTCCAAACCGAGATATGGCAGGGGCCTGCCTGGTCGACGATCGTGTTGATCACGTCGATCATCGAGAATTGCCCCCGCGTGATGGCAAAGAGCGCCATCTCGCGCTCGAGCGGGCCGATCGTCTCGCGGGCCGACTTCATGGCTTCGATCGATACTTTGCGCCGGCGGGCCATCGCGCTCGAGCGGCGCGCCGATCGCGGGGCGGCGGGGAAGAGGTCTGTGGTCATTGGCGGGGCTTCCCTTCCTGGTCGATGATGTTGCCGATGCACTCCATGCAGACCTTCGGCGGCTTTTTCGGGCTGATGCTGTCGACCAGGATCTTGCGGCCGCAGCCGGCGCAGTCCTCGATCGACGATCGCGCGCGGACCATCCGCTGATAGATCGCCCATGGGCCTTGGTCGAAGATCGGCGGCAGGGGTGGCGCTTCATCGACCGCGAGGCACACCAGGAACGCTGCGCCCTCGGCCTCTTCCGGCGAGACTGCGCGGACGTCGCGCACGCTCACCCTGCGCGCTCCCTGGTCCGCTCGAGGCGGCGAACCTCGATCGCTTCGGCCTGGCGCTCGGCGGCCGCGCGATCGGCGAGGATCTGGATCAGCACGCGGGCCGGCCCAGGGATCTCGCGCTTGCCGTTTTCCCAGCGGTGGATGGTCGACCTGGTCGTTTCCATCTGCGCGGCGACTTCGACGTCGGTGCCGATCCCTTCGCGCAGGGTCTTAAAATAATCGGGCGTCATGTTCGTGCTCCTTTGGCTTTGTGGGCGGCGTGGCTGCGGCGCTGGCAGGGGATGCAGCGCGGCGGGGTGACGAGGTTCCATCCGGTGCGCTTGAGCGCGGTGGCGATCGCGCCGGCGCGATCCTTGCCGCGCCAGTCGATGCAGGTCAGGTGGAGGCGGGTGCCGCACCCCCCTCCGCAGATGGGGGCGCGGACGATCGGCGCGGCGGTCATTCGGTGAGCGCTGCGATCTGGTCGGCGACGTACTGGTCGATCAGGGCGATCGCCTTGGCGTTCTCCTCCAGCGCCAGGGCCTTGGCTTCGGCCAGGGGCATGAGGCGGAAGTCGTGCCCAGCGCCGTCGCGGTAGCGGTTGACGCGGGCGGGGTGATGGCGGTCGCGAAGTTCGCTGGTCTGAAAGACCTTCGCCCAGGGCAGGCCGCCCACTCGGCCGCCGAAGCCGGAGAAAGCACCGTCGTCGGGAAAGTTCATCGCCAGGTGGGTGTGCGGATTGTAGAGGACGTGCCCTTCGTCGGGCATCGCCTGGAGGCGCTCGGCGTGCTCGCGCATGCTCTGCAGGACTTGGGCTTTGCCGTTGGCAATCTGCGCTTCGTTGGGCTTGGTCATGGGTCTGTTCCTTCTCTGTCTGAAGCATTGGTATGCTGCCATTGGCACAGTGATGCAAGTAGATAAGTTGCCACTGGCACAGTTAGTTTGGAGGCTTGCTCGGCGGCCGGTGCTCGGCTATCGCCGTGTCTCCCGAGGGTGCTCCTGGCTCTCTGTCTGACGGGACCGACGCCGGCGTATCCCACGATGCGCCGGCGTCGCGCTGTCTAGGCCGGCAGGTATTGCCGAGCGGTTTCCGTCATCTTCCGGAGTTGCTTCGCGGCCGCCTCCCTGCGGTGCGGCTTCTCGCGCTCGATCTCCTGCTCGAGCAGCGGCAGGCCCGAGACGATCGATGCCTCGACTTCCGCCCTGGTCGCCTCTCGCCCTTCCGCGAACCACTCGACGTGCTCCGGATCCCCGATGTTGAACAGCGTGCCATTGTGCACATGGATCAGCGCCGGCTTGCGCGTCGTCCACAGCGCGGTCGCGCCAGGGTTGCGAAGGATCGCCGACCCAGGGGCGTGCCGCGTCTCGGCGGGGAGGTTCTTTCCGTTGCGGACCATCTTCGGCCGCGTGAGGAAGGGGCAGGCGATCGCGGCGAACGTCGCGCAGTCGTGATGGCAGGGCGGTTCGCTCGAGGTCCGGTTGACCGCGCACATAGGCCCGATGACGAACGTCCGGTTCGCCCCCATCGTCTGGCCGCAGAGCCAGCACTTGAGGTAGCGCCAGGCCTGGGCGGGTGCCTCGCCCCTGGCGACGCGGAGGTCGACCAGGCCGGTGGCGGGATCGACGGCGGCGAACCAAAGGGCGGGCCACCCCTCGGCGGTGAGCGGCAGCGCGCGCAGGCGATCGGGCATGCGATCGAGCAGCGGCTGCAGGCGGGCGTTGTACGTCATTTGATTTCCTTTCCTGGGGTGATGATGTGGATGTTGCCCTCGCTGTCGACGTAGGCGGTAACGTCGGGACCATTGGAGAGGTCGATGCCCATCCAGATCTCGCCTGGCGGCACCCTGGGGTCGGCAAAGATCCTAAGACCCATTGCGTCGGCGATTTCATGATGCTTGCCATCGTCCATGAGGCGGCGGCGCTCCCAGATCGCGGGGAGGTAGCGTGCTCGCTCGCGGGATGCGACGGCCGCCTCTTCGGTGATGCCCATCGGTGCCGGTTCGTCGAGGCGGGGCATGATCGAATGGATCGGGAACCATTCGACGCCGTCGTCTGACAGTTCGAAGAAGGGATGCGGCCGCTCTGGGCGGGGGTTGGAGAACGTGATGGGGATCGCGGGCAGGGTCGATCGCAGCACGTCCGCGATAGCCTTCATCGGATCTGGCGGGTCCGGCGGCTCTGGCATGTGGAGCACGGTGCGCGCTTCGTCCCGCCTGGTCGGGAGGTCGGCGCGGCCCCTGGGTGAACAGTTCATCGTGCAGTGGCCGTCCCAGCAGTCGATGCACCCTGGCGATCCAGGGCCGAAGTCGCAGCCGTTCATGCTCACAGCGTGTCGCCTTTCTTCGGCCGGATCGGGCGCACCGTCTCATTCGCCTGTTCGCCGACGATGTAGGGCTTGCCTTTCGGGACGATGCCGCCGGTGGGGCGGTCGAAGGCGCGGCGCTGCGCGTCGTCCGCGAGGCGCTTCTGCGCGTCATCCCAGGCTTTCTCGTTGTGCTCGATCTTGACGTCGCTCAGCTTCATGATCGGGACGTTCACCATCGGCTCCTGGTCGCCGCGCCAGGCATCGACGATCGCCCGCGTCATCGCATCCAAGTCGATCGGCCCCAGGGGGCGCGGGCCGGTGCGGGGAACGCCTGTCACGTCGAGGGGCAGGATTTCGTTCGTTGCGCCGATTTCGCTGATGAATTCAGCGGCGGCGCGCCTGGCGCGCTGCAGCCGCACCGCCTCGCCGTAATTGTCCGCGTGGCGTGGGTGCCGTGCGAGCGGCGCATTGTTGGCTTCCTCCAACCGCTCGAGCAGCGTTTTGGGGCGGGTGCCGATCGGCCTGCCGCTGGTCGGGCGGCGGGCGGGTCGGAAGGCGAAGCCGAGCGCGATCGCGCCGGCGCTGGCGAGCGCGATGATGCCGATGGTAAGCACGGTGTCGGGTGTCATGACTTGTCTCCTGTGATGAGGGCTATGTGGCAGGGAACGCAGATGGCCGGCCCCCAGCGATCGCTCGCCGGCTGTCCGCAGTTTTCGCAGATCCGCTGTTCGGGCGGATGCTGATCTCGGTAATGCTTGCGCGCGAAGGCGTCGGCCTCGCGCTTGATTGGGACATATTCGGGCCACCAATGCCGCGTTTTCGTCAGGCCGTCGGCAAGGTGCGAGGGCAAGATCTTAAAATGCGCTCGGCACCCCCACTGCCAGGCCTGCACGCGTGTTTCGCAGCCTGGGTAGGGGCATTGGTGCATCCGGCGGCCCATTGGTCAGCCGGCTCCGCAGATGCCGGCGCTGATGTTGCCGGTGATGACCCCAGTCAAAATCATCAGGAAGAGGCCGGCGATCGCGATGCGCTCGCGTTCCTCCGCCAGCGCGATCGCGGTCATGGCGGCCGATGCGATGAAGGCCCCGAGGGCCAGGGCGAAGCCGAGGCCGCTCATTTCGCGCCCATCTCGGCTTTGTTGCGTTCGAGGATCGCGGCGACCGTTTCGCAGATTTCCTGGTGGTTCGCTTCGTCCTGGCATTCGTGCGGGACCAGGACCGGCCATCGCATGCCGCCCCGCGATCGGTTGCCGTTGATCCGCTTCGCGTCCTGGTAAGTGACCGCCCAGCCGATCGACAGTTTGAGGGCCTTGAAATGCACATGGTCGGGGTCGGCGGTGAAGCCGTCCGCGTCCGGCTCCGGCGGGGGTTCCTCCCCGCTCGAGGCGACGCCGGCGTCGGTCCAGTGCCAGTCGATCGTATCGTTGATGGCGATCCATTCGTGCGCGGGGCGCTCCGGCGACTTCCAGGTGAAAGTCATTCCGCGCTCGCCCTCTTCGACGCGCTGGATCAGCGCGCGGCCGGTGCCATCGTCGTAGACCGTGACCGTGCCGCCGGCGGTCATCCCGAGCGACTGGAACGATTGCGCGGGGGCGCTCGCCAGGGCGGGGATGATGACCGGCTCATTGCCCCGATCGGCGTCGATATGCCAAAAAAGGCCCGTCTCGCGCATGACGGCGTCGCCGGTCTTTTGGGGGTAGATGATGGTGTCGATCCCGATATTCGGCGCGGTGCAGCGCATCAGCACGTCCGCGCCGGCGTCGAATATCTCAAGGTGCGCGTCGTACCCGCTGATCGGGTGGGGCGCGGTGGTTTCTGCGATCCTCTTCATGGTCGGGCCTTTCAATGTTGGACAAGGGCAAGCGGCAGGGCGAAGGCGAGCGGGTCGCCGGCGGCGTCCTGGCCGTGGAATTCGATTTGCATCCCGTCGCCGCCGATGATGGCGAGCATGCCCCAGGCGAAGGTCGGCATTTCGAGCGCCTCGCAAAGGTGGCGCTGCGCCGGCAGGGGGACGTTCTGGCAGATCCGCGCCTCGGGGCCGGCGTCGGCGAAGTAGCTGTGATCGGCGGCCGTCAGCGGCATCCATGGCAGTTCGCTGATCACGCGAAGGGCGGTGAGCATCTGGAAAGGATTGGTCATGCGCTGTACCCCTGGGCGCGGGCCGCGTGGACCATGTCGATGACGCTGGTGAAGCGGCCCTTGCCGCAGTCAACCCGCAGGCGGCCGGTGGCGGCGAGAGTCTGCCGCTGCTCGGCGGTGAAGATCTCTGCCATCTCCTCCTCGTAGTAGCGGCTGACGTGCTCGTCGCCGTCCGCGTCGATCTGAAGAAGCCAGTATACCTCGTCGATTATGGTGCTCATGTCTGTGTCTCCGTCTCTGTCTGAAGCCCGACTATGTTGCCACTGGCATATCATTGCAAGCGCAATCTGTGCCACTGGCGTAAATAATGAAATTTAGTTCGCGAGGTTGTTAACGGGGCTTGACCGCTTTCGAGCCGTGCGCCTATGTCGCGGTCATGGACACCGATTTGCTTCATGGCGAGTTCGTCGCCGCTATTCGCCGCGTTGGGGGGAATGCCGCCTATGCGCGCCTGGTCGGCTGCTCGCGCGCCGCCGTCACCCAGGCGATCGCCCGCCGTCGACCGATGCCGTCTGGGCACGTCGGCCGCGTCGCGGCGCGCCTGGGCGAGCCGTATTCGCTCTTTCGGCCGGACCTGTTCCCCCCGCAGGAGGCCGCCGCTTAATTCCCTTCCCGTCAGACAGGAGCCATCAATGCCACGTCCCGTTTTCCTCGGCCTCTTCCTGGGCCGCAAGCCTCGCCGCACCTGGCGAACCTACCTCGTCCTGTTCCCTCGCGTCGGCCTCGTCTCGCGCGGCGGCCGCAATGCCGGCCTCGCGGTCCCCGACGTCGTCGGTGTCGGTCTGTGGTATTCCCGCGTGTCGGTGTCCGCCGGCGAGCGCATCTGGATCCGCGTGCGGAGGTCGGCGCGATGATGGTCTGCAGCGTCACCATCCCTGGCAAGCCCGTCCCCTGGGCGCGCGCCGTTGATAACGCCTCGGGCATCGGCCGCCATACGCCTGCCCCGCAGCGGCAGTTCAAGAAAACGATCCAGCAGTATCTGTCGTTCGCGGCGGTGCCGAGGATCGTTATGCAGCCTAATGGCGTGCCGCTCAACCTCGCCTGCCGTATTTTCCTGCCCTTCCCCGACGCTGCCTCTCGCGCGGCCGCCGGCGCAGGCCCTGGCTATTGCACCGATCGGCCGGATCTCGACAACTGGCTGAAGCTGCCGATGGACGCCATGAACGGCATTGTCTGGGCGGATGACTGCCAGGTGGTCACCTTCGACGGTTCGGGCAAATGGTACTCCCTGTCTCCGCGCCTCGAGATCGTCGTGATAAGGCTTGCGGCATGAGGCGCGTCATCCTCGAAAGCCCGTTCGGGTCGCCCGACGCTGCCCTGATCGCGGCGAACGTCACCTATGCGAAGCGCTGCATGCTCGACTGCCTGTCGCGCGGGGACGGGCCGATCGCCTCCCACCTGCTCTGGACGCAAGAGGGGCTGCTCGACGATGCCGACCCTGCCCAGCGCGCGGCCGGTATTGAGGCGGGTCTGATATGGGGGCCTGTCGCCGACGCGGCGGTGTTCTACGTCGATCGCGGGGCCTCGGCAGGCATGATCGGCGCGGCCGAGCGCTATGCGAAGCTGGGCGTGCGGATGGAGTGGAGATCGCTTTCCAAGGGGTCGTATTATTCCGCACGCGCCTACGACGCCATTGTCGCGCTCGAGCGCGCGTCGGAAAGCCGTATGCGGCATGGCGACGCGGCCGACGCGATGCGGGCCTTCGCCGACCTGCAGGCCGCTATCGGCCTGTCCGGCCCTGGGCGGGTAATCCGCAAGCTGATCTTCTGGCTCGGCCGCAAATGAGCATCAAGCTGATGACGATGGTTTGGGATCTCCAGTTGCGGCCGCTGTCGGACAAGATGGTCCTGCTCGCGCTCGCCGACGCGGCGAACGACGATGGCGTCACCTGGATCGCTGTCCGGTCGCGCAAGCCGGACAAATCGGACCTGATGCGGAAGGCCTCGCTTTCCGAGCGCGGGGTGCAGGGTGCCATTCAGCGCCTGGTCGCGAAGGGCTACCTGGTCAGGCATGAAAACCCTGGTCGCGGGGCGCTCTATGTCGTTTCGGCGACCCCCGCAGAATTTGCGGGGGTGCAATTGCCGCTTTTGGACCTGACCCCCGCAGGATCTGCGGGAGCCCCCGCAGGATCTGCGGGGAAACCCTTAATTAACCCAAATTCAAAAGAAAAAGGGGGCGGGCCGGTCGAGCCTGTGGATAACTGTCCTCTGTCGGGCCGAATTCTCCCGTCGCGCTTACAGGCTTGGCAGTGGGCTGCGTATGTCGAGATGCGGCGTTCGATCGGGAAGGCGGTCCAGGGACCAGCGGCGTCCATCCTCCTATCGAAGCTCGACGCGATCGGGACGGCCGGCTGGCATGTCGGCGATGTCGTCGAAAAGGCTCTGGTAAACGGCTATACCGATTTCCGCGAGCCGCCCGCTGGTCGCGTCTCTGGCGTCCGCCGCATCGTCGCCGGCGAGCCGGTGAAGCCGGTAGGGGCGAGCGAGGCCGACCTGGCGCGCATCGCCGAGATCGACGCGCTCGAAAATCTCAACCAACGGCTTGAGGCCCGCGCGGAGTTCTTCGCCAAGGCCGAGCGCCGCAACGCGGCTTCGTCGATGGAGGAAATCCTGGCGACGCTGCCTTTCAAAATCACCGGAGGTCTTAAAAATGGGTGAGCCAATCCATCCCTGCCGCACCGAAGGGTGCGTCCGCAAAACCACCAAGCGCGGGTCGAAATGCCTGCCCTGCCACCTTCGCGACAAGCGAGCGGCCGCGCGCCGCTTCTGCCTGGGCGAGGGCTGCGATCGCGAAATTCACCGCGCCAGCCGGAAAGGCATGTGCCGTTCGTGCTCGGCAAAGAACCGGACCGGCGAGTTCGGCAACGGCCCCGCCGAGCGCAAACCCTGCTCGGCCGGCTGCGGCGGCTCCTATGCGGTGTCCAACTATCGCAAGACGCATCTGTGCCGCGCCTGCGCTGCCAGGGTGACCGCGCGCAGTCCCGAGAAGCGGGCGAAGTGCTCGGCGACCATGCTGGCGCGCAACGCCGACCCCGAGTTTCGCGCCGCCCGCGCGATCGCTGTCCGCGAGGGCATCCATCGTTCGATGCAGGATCCCGAAAAGATGGCTCGGCGCATTGCCAACGGCAAAAGGCTGGCCGCGTCGGCGTATCATTCCACCCAATCGCCCGAAGCCCGCGCCCGCGCAGCGGCAACCAGGGAGGAGCGCCGCATGGCATGGTGTCCGCCGGCCTATCGGTCCATGTATCGCGAGGTCCGCAATACCACCGGTGTGACGGCGGCCGAGGCGAAGGCGGCGGTGCTCGACCAGATCGAGTTCGATAAGCGCAAGGTCGCGAAGGGCGGCCTGGTCGACCAAAAAACATTCATTGCGGCGCGCGAGGCGTCCGCCTGGGCGAAGCGGAGGGAGGCGGCATGAGGGTGATAACCGAAAAGCAGACGGTGAGCATTCTCGCCTCGCTGCGGACTACGTCCGATGGCGTCGCAGCGTGCGAGGACGCCGCTGCGCTGTTCGCGCTCAAGAGCAACATGGTGGAGATGCTGGATTGCGCCGGTGACTTCATCGCGCTTCAGCAGCGCCTGCTCGACGCGCGGCCGGTCGCCCCGACCATGCAAAAGCTGAAGCTGTCCCAGGATCCGCCGGAAGCGCCCCAGGATGGCGATAGCTGGGGCAACTTCCGGACCGGCAAGATCATGGTCGCCAAGGATGGCGAATGGCTCGATCCCGCCGATGGGGTGCAGCCGCGCCCCGCCCCGCCTGCCAAGTATCCGCCGACATGGAGAGGTTTCGTCTCCGGTTGTTTCGATGGCCTGCCCTTCATCGGGATCGGCATGTTCATCGCCCTCGCAATTATCAGCTAAGGAGTTTTTAAAATGAGTGACGGATCTGCAATTTCGTGGACCGATGCCACCTGGAACATCATCACCGGATGTTCGGTGCTCTCGGCCGGCTGCACCAACTGCTATGCGATGCGCGAGGCGGGGGAAGGCCGGACCAAAAACCACCCCTCTCGCGCTGGCCTGACGGTGCCCAGCAAGGCGGGGCCGGTCTGGACGGGTGAAGTGCGCTTCAACGGCCAGTGGCTCGAGCAGCCCATGCGCTGGCGTCGGCCGCGCCTGATCTTCGTCTGTGCCCATTCGGATATGTTCCACGACATGGTGCACGTCGAATGGATCGACCTGATCATGGCCGTGATCGCGCAGTCGCCCCAGCATGTGTTCCAGATCCTGACGAAGCGCACGGCCGGCATGTACTCCTATTTCAAGTCCTTGCCCCATCGCGTCGAGCAGGTCGCCGCGCACATCGCGAAGGCCTGGCCGAAGCTGGCCGGGGCTGCAGCCGAGGCGCTTGCTCGCCAGGTCTGCAAGGGCGTGCCGTCGAACGTCATGCTGGGCGCTTCGATCGAAAACCAAAAAGCGGCGGATGAGCGTCTCTGGGATCTGCTGTCGACGCCGGCGCACTTCCATTGGGTGTCCTATGAGCCTGCCCTGGGCGGCGTCGCCTTCCGCAACATCATCCCTGGCGATGCATCGCTCGCGGGCCTGGGCTATCGCTTCGACGCGCTCACCGGCGATATCTTCCGCCAGAACGGCACGTTTCACGCGCAGGGGCCTGGTCACCTTGATCTGATTGTCGCTGGCGGCGAGTCTGGGCCGCACGCGCGTGTTTGCCACCCTGAGTGGTTCCGACGCGTGCGGGACGATGCCGCCGATGCCGGCCGCCGGTTCCATTTCAAGCAATGGGGCAACTGGCGGCATATCGCCCTGCCCGATGGGTCGGCCCTGGATCTCGGCTCGCTCGGCAAGGGCAAGGTGCCCAGGTTCACCATGCCGCCTGGCGTCGAGGCTCCGGCCATGAAGAAGGATGGCACCTATGCGGTTGTCGGGATCGACGGTGTCGCGCTCGGCGGGTTGGGCGGCATCAAGTCGCCGGTCGCCCTCATGGAGCGTGTCGGCCGGAAGTCGGAGGCGGGCCATCTGCTCGACGGCGTCGCCCACCAGGATCCGCTTAAGGAGATGCTGTCATGAGCCGCGATTATGATCAGCGCGAGGATCTGCACGCGCTCGGCTCTGCGCGGCAGCGCCCCATCCACGGCGGCTTTCAGCCGATCGAAACGGGCAAGCCGCTTGGGCCGCCGCCGACTGGCGGTTCGGGTGCGACGACGCCGACCGAGCAGCGTCAGGGCCGTCTCGATCGCCTCGCGACCGCTCGAGCGGATGCTCGCAAAGAGGAGGCGCTGGCGCGCACGACGCCGGTCAATGCGATCTGCGAATGCTGCGGCTGGATCTGGGTTGTCGCCTATCTGCCGATGCCCCTGTCGATCGCCGCTGCGTTGATGGGCAAGGCCGCCTGCCCGAAGGGGTGCGAAGCGCGGGTGCTCTGCAAGACGTTGGAAGGGGAGTAATCATGGACGACGGTAACGAAATCAACGAGCCGTGCATTGGGCCGGCCTCTGAGGAGGAGCACGATCGGATGGTCGTAATGGTCGACGCGGTGCGCGGTGCGCTCGAGCCGCATATGCGCGAGGGTCATTTCGGTGATGATCTGGCGGTCGCTATGGCGTCGGCGCAGATCTTCTCTGGCATGCTGTTCGGACGAGCGATCGCGCTGGGCCTCGAAACGGCGACGCCGGAGCGGATGCATCAAATGGGCCAGATGCTGTGCGTCAACTTTGATTATGGGATCCAGCGCGCGATCGACAATGCGGCCGGTGGCGCGGCGCAGGGATCAGCTTAATGCCGAGGCAGGCCGATCTCTTCCGCGATATCCGCCAGGTGCAGATCTCGCATGTCGCCCATTGCGAGACGTGCGAGCAAACGTTGGATGCTCGGAACGCCCAGGGATGGGCCTCGCTCCACGTCAAGCGCAACCCTGGGCATTGCGTGCATGTCACCCTGGAGTATCGGGTGCGCGATCATGGTGGCGTCGCGTGAGCCGGTCGCGGCCCAGGGAGGGCGACCTGGCGCATGGATCGCCTGACGGCCGGTTCGCCCAGGCCGTGGCGAAGTGCGAGGGCTATACCCCCGATTGCATCTATGTCGGCCGGTGCCGGTTCGATGGGCGTTGCTTCGCCTCGCCTGCGAACCTTGTTGCGGCGAGGATGATCGAGAGCCTGTTTCCGAAGGGGGCTGAGCGGCAGCACATTCGGGGGATGCATTGGGCGCTGCTCGAGAAGGTCGCGCAGATGCTTCGCGATGATGCGGTGGGGCTATGAGCCGGTTCGGGCCTGAGAAGCGCGATCGCTCTGGATCGACCCGTGCTCGCCGGCTGAAGCTGTACCCCTTTTGCGCCAGGTGCGAGGCGCAGGGGATCGTCCGGCTCACTGCTATCATCGACCATAAGACCCCTCTGGCGTTCGGCGGTCCCGATACCGACGAAAACTGCCAAGGGCTTTGCGCCATGCATGATGCGATCAAAACGGCCGGAGAGCAGACTTCCCAGCGCGGGGCCTCAACGCATCCCGAATGGCTGGAGCGCGCGCGGTGCGAGGTCGTTATCGTCTCGGGTCCGCCGTGCGGTGGCAAAAGCACTTATGTTCGGGAAAATGCGAAGCCCGAAGATATCATTATCGACATGGACGAAATTGCCGCCGCTCTCGATCCGTCGTGGGAGCGGCGCTGGAACGCTAAGCTGCTCGATCATGCGATGCGCGTGCGGAACGCCATGCTGGGCGAGTTGAAATTTCGGCCGGCGCGATCGCGGGCCTGGTTCATCGTTTCGGCCCCGACTGCAGGGGAGCGCCTATGGTGGCGCAGGAAGCTGGGCGGCGCGGGTGTTATGTGCCAGCCGCTGCAGGCCGTTTGCATCGAGCGCGCGCGTGCTCGGGATGGCCGATATGACCATGTCCAACGCTGGTTTGCCGAAGCCCCTAAACCCTGGTCGCCGCCCTCCCAGCGTCGCCTGCCTCGCGTCGCTTTCGACGCTGACGGGTATCCGGTCCAGTGATGGGCCTCTGTTTCAACCCCCGCGCCGTCCGGCCAAGCATGGACGACGCTTTGCTTTAAACCCAAGTCAGGAGTGAATTTTTATGTTGCCTGTTCCTCTGTCCGATAAGACCCGTACCCTGGGCGCCCCGTCCAATTGGGATGCGGATAATTCCGGCGAATGTCTGGCGCTCGACATTGCCGATCGCGAGCACGATGGCACGATGTGGATGTATTCGGCATGGTCGCTGCAGCCTGGCGAAATGGAGCGCCTTGCGGCGGGTGCTCCGTTGTTCCTGCGGATCTCGGGCACGACGCATCCCGTCGTTTCTCTGTTCGTGCAGGAGCCTGCCGCTCCGAAGACGCCTGCTCATCTGGCGGCCGATATTGGGCGCGCTGTCGCCCTGGCCGTGCAGGCGCGTCTCGAGGTATCGGCCAAGACGCACCCTGATCGTAAGATCCTGGTGTCGCCCCCTCGCATCAGCGCCGGCGCTGTCGGCATCGAGTTCGTGCTGGCTTCGCCGCTCGAGGTCATTCCGCCGGAGTTCGCTGATTGGGCGTCGTTCGGTCCCTTCGCCCCTGCCTCGGGTACGGGCCTATGAGCGACCCGATCCAGTTTCCGGTGCTCAACAGCAAGCCTCGGCAGTACGTGCCCTGGGCGTTTGTTGCCGAACATGAACGGCAGGCGCAGGCGAACCACTACCAGACGGTCAAGCGCTTGGCCGAGCGCGGCGGCTTGTCCTGGTGTGAGATGCTCGCCGTCGTCATGGACGTGGAGTATCGGCGGATCCGCAAGGATATTGATCATCGCGCGCATGTGCTGAAGCGCTTGGCGGAATGGGAGGCGAGACGGTCATGATCATGCAGATCTATGTCTCGGATGAGGACATGGCGACGCTGCGGATGATCGCGCTCGAGCGGGAGTGCGCGGCTGCGGATCTGGCCGAGGCCGCTGTGTCGGAGGCCTGCCTTGCGGTGCGGAAGGAACGGCGGCCGCGTGAGGCCCTTGCCCAGCTTAACCTTTCTGGCATCGATCGAGCGCTGGTTCTTGTTCGTGATGCGATGCAGCCCCCGTCTCCGCTGGTAGACATCGACCCTGCCGAGGCGCAACGGATCCAGGCGACTTGCCCGCATGGCGGTGGCGGCATCGACTTTGATGGCGGCCATTGCGATCGTTGCCAGGCCCGCAGCGGTGGCGCATGCCGGTTGCTTGCCGATCATTGGCCGCGCTCATGAGCCTGCTCGAGGCCCGCGATGCTGTCGCTCTTGCCATGATCAACCGAGAGCAGCGTCAGTTCGATCTGCCCGAGCTTGCGTCGCTCGAGGACGTGCGCTCGCCCTACGACGTGGAGGCCTATCGCGGCATGGCTGGCGAGGCGTTGCGCTGCCTGCATCAGCGAGGGTGGGTGCCCCCGCCGGGGGGGGATGTAAAACCTTAAAACCTTCGGCCTCTAGACT
>ERZ724509.216-NODE-216-length-28003-cov-3.995062_pt1 | contig 28003 bp, 29 predicted proteins | sample MGYA00376042_ERZ724509 | MGnify/ENA primary metagenome ERZ724509 (study PRJEB28724, sample SAMN07190887) | wastewater metagenome | isolation source: effluent of sewage treatment plant in Hong Hong | place: USA: Christiansburg, Virginia | collected 2016-03-01 ...
AATTAAGCGCTGTATAGGCCGCAGGCTGATGATCGGCCTTTTCGTATATATACAGTTCTCCGCCGCCTGGTAATGCCAATTGCAGCCCCATATTCTCATTCTTCAGCTCAAGTGCGAGCGTGTCGACATAAAATCCTTTTGCCTTTTCAATACTGTCCACTGAAAATCCGCTAAATGCTGTGATTGCTGTTAACATGATACCCCCTTATTTTCTTCAGTATAGCACCGCGTCTAAAACGCTAGCCTATTCTATAGCTTGTTCTGGAACAATCGCCAATCGACGACGCTCATCAGCTCTCGCGACAATCGTTGTGTGCACATCTGCGCTCACGCCAAATGGAGTGCCGGGTGATCTAAATTCACCAATCCTCAGGAAATAATTGGCACTTGGCATATACAAACCATGTCCTTCATTCAACATAAACATCGCTAATGACTTACCGGGTCGGGCTCCCCACTCATGGCGTCGGTCAGCCATAGGCTCAAACACATGGGCAACTGATTCAATGCCGCCAAACACGTCTTCGTCAATCGCAGGTTGGTATGCATATTCTGCCCCGATAACGATGCCCGTGGTGCCAAAGTTGGCCATTTTCTCGTCAGTCTTTTCGTCGATGTCTGTCGAACAAAATAGTATCGTTGAAGTCAGACTCTGATCGGCAATGATGTGCGGAGACAAGCCACTAAGGGTTGGACGCGCAACCTGCCACTCCGTTGACTGCATGACATCCAGACAATCAATCGGGCCAAGTTCTTGCATCGATGCTGCTTCAGTCCCACCAATGTAATTGGTACTCATCCCATGACGTACAGCAAGCTGTTGAATATGCGCATTGCCCAATTTCACCTGCTTCATCACCGCCAATTGTTCAAGCACTTCCGCCAAACGCTCTCGGTCGGCGCCAAAATCAATATGCACTCCCTCTGCAATGTTCTCTGGTGATAGAATCTCGGCAAGATCTGCATAAAACTGCTCTTCCGAATCGCGTAACTCAACCAGTTCGGCCTGGTGCATCGTTTCGTATATGGCTCGTGGGTGAAATGTCATAATCTGAGCTTATGATTACAGCAGCGAAATGGCAAGCGTAAGTGGCTTATGGCGCTCATCCAGTTCAGATAAATTGCTATCAAAAATAAGAGTCCATTTGGACTCTTATTTTCTTGGCTGGGATGGAGGGATTCGAACCCCCGAATATCGGCACCAAAAACCGATGCCTTACCACTTGGCGACATCCCAATGCACTTAGAAAGTGTACACTAATTGGGGTGTCAGCTCAAGAGACGGCTATTTCTTAACAGGGACAGCTTTGTGAGCCGCGCCAAAGTACGAGTGAATCTCGAACAAGAAGTATGCACCGATCGCAATACCAACTGCACCAAAGATGATGCCGACGAAGAACCCAAGAACGTTCAGGCTAAGGATCGCGCTCAAAATCACGCCAAGTGCCTTAAGGACTAATACGACAAACAGCAAGCTCCAACCCTTTTTCTGCATTGCTTTTAGTGGGCTGATTGCCATACCGGCAAAAATGACTGTTGCGATAGCGAACAACAACGATACAATCGTACCGATGATCCAGCCATCGTTATATACAGACGATGCATATACACCATAATAACTTGCAGCGTTACCCACAAAAGCCATGTACGTAAAGATTCCGCCAACAAGTACAAGCACACCGATCGCTGACAAGATCACCCCGACCAGCACGATCCACCATACATTCGTGGCAATCCATTTTTGACCGTTCGCTGGCAAATGTGGCAATGGTTTCAACCATCCCGCAATCACTTTTTCCAATTTATCTAAACCAAACATACCCATTACTCCTTACTTAATACCCTCATCATACTCTCAGTCTTCAGATTCAACAACTATTTTTTAGTCTTTGTCGAATGCCCGGCAAATGGCCACATGCCCCAACTGGCCCAGGCAGCCAAAATCCCCATCGCAGTGGCAACAAGCACCGTCCCAAGCCCAGGCATAATCGTGATAAGTCCTCCTAAAAAGCCAATACTGCTAACGGCGTTATCTGTCAGTACCAGCCAAACACTCATGCATATCCAGAAAGCGGCGATGATCCATCCAGCTACCATGCTCAGCAAGCGCATCGCCGGGCTCAGCTTGAATCGAAGCAAAAACGGCACGGCCAGCAGTTCTAACGTTACAATCAAGGCCGCATACAGCGCTGTTAACTGCCGGTCTAGCGGCAGCCAGTAACTATCAATAATCAATATGAAATCTTGAAACGTCACCAACTGTGTCAGGGCGAATACCATCAATATCAACCCATACAGCAATGCAATTGACCGTATATTGGTCGTTTTTGGTGTTGGTGCAGGCGTCGCTTTTACAAATATGCTCATGCTTTTCAGTATAGCCCCACATCTGTTCTATGCAAAATGTTGTTATTTTTATCATTATGCTTGCGCTTTCTCACCGCTCAGCGTACAGTACATACAAGCGAAAGTTACAAAAACAAACATAACTCCAAAAAAACATATGTTGTGACTGCTCGCTCTACGACATCCACCACAACAACAAAACACCCTCTGAAATGAGGGTGTTTTTGTGCCCAACCCTTTGCCAAGGTCCGCCCTCGGCAAAAGATTACATTTATTCTGCCTTAATCGAGTTCTCGTCTCGCCACTTGGCAATCTGCCCGTGGTTGCCGCTCAGCAGTACGTCCGGCACTTTCATGTCGTTAAACACTTCTGGGCGCGTATACTGCGGAAACTCCAACGTTTCACCGTCACTAAAACTTTCAATCGCCGTACTATTCTCACCACCCAATACGCCCGGGATCAGGCGCACAATACTATCAATAATCGTCATCGCAGGTAGTTCGCCGCCAGTTAGCACATAATCACCTACACTTACCGATTCATCTACCAATCTCATGATGCGCTCATCATATCCTTCATATCGCCCACAGATAAATATGTACCCGCTATCATTATCAGCCCATGCCTGCGCTGTGGCCTGCTTCCAGCGCTGTCCACGTGGCGTCATAATCACTACTCTGGCACTTGGGTCATACGCCTTGGCATCAGCGACAGCCGCAAATAGTGGCTCGGCCATTAGCAACATCCCATCACCACCGCCATATGGTGTATCATCAACACGTTTTCGCGGGCCCAAACCAAAATCACGCAGGTTCACCATACGAAACTCAACAGCCTTCTGTTCCTGCGCCTTCCACAACATGGACGCGTTCAAAACACCGTCAAACATTTCCGGAAACAATGTGATTACTTGTATCTTTTTCATCTGTTAACAGTGTACAGCATATTGACTTTTATGTCGATAGCTGCTATAATAATCATGTTTCGTCAACCGACGGAACGCTGTTCTGAAAACCGAAAGGTACGCACTTGAAAATTCCAGCTATCATCGCGGCATCAATCGCAATGATCGTCGCGGCTATCGTCCTTCACGGAGCCTTGACCGAGCCCGATGCTGCAGAGTTCAACAACCGACTATTCTTCGGAACGTTCCTCTTCGTCATCGCGGTCGTCGTCGCAGTCATCGCCATCATGGTCGATGCCAGTGCGAAGCGCCGCCAGAACTAACCGGCGCCCGAGGCGGGTCGCGCAAGCGGCAACCTCGGGCAGCACCCAAAGCTATCACTTTATGATGTTTTTGTCTGCTGAAAATAAAAAACCACCGCTTTGGTGGTTTTTTATACATATAAGGCTCTCAACAATATATTGTTGCTCGCATGAGCTTCTCACAGTTCAAAGAAGTTCTTTGTAACTGCCTATGATTATATATCCAAGTCGTCCAGTTCCGCAAGCTCTTCTCGCGTCTTTTTTGAGTAATCACTACTGTTATCCACAGCCTCATCTGTAGAGTTCTTCACAGGCTGGTCATTCACGTCATCAGATTCGTCCAAAGGAGCGCTAACGACGGTTGGTGATGGATCGTCAGACGAAATCGAATAGTGTTCGCGTTGATCATCATTATTCACAATCTTCAGGTTATAACGCGCGTCATTTTTGGTACCAAGCGCCCGCAGCAACGTACGCAAACTTTGTGCCGTTACTCCGCGCTTACCGATTACCCGGCCTAGATCTTCTGGGTTGACGGTCAAACTCAGCAGCACACCCTTTTCATCAATAATGCGCTCCACAACGACGTCATCAGGATGCCCCACGACGGATTTTACAATATATTCTACGAATTGTTGGTCTATTGTCGACATATTACCCTCCATGCCTCACGGTCACTACTTTCGTAATTATATTGTAGCACAAGCGGTTTTACGAACTAATCCGGGTATTGACATTAATGTATATTAGTTTTATAGTGATATTCACATTTACCGGATCGGCCGGTGACGTATCGATTGGAAAACCCATGGTTCTACAAGTGAATCGTGTAACACACCCGTCACATCGCAAGGCTGTCGAATACGACATCACTGCGACAGGCCTCACCAAGACCACAAGAACTACGTGGTCTCGCGACAAACACGTCGCTACGCAGTTACAGAGCAAGATCATGTGCATCGCTCGCCAGCAGAAATGGAGTCGAGAAGCACGTGAAGCGGCTCACGACTACATCCAGGCCCTCTCCTCGCCGCGCAACCTGGCGGCGGACGTAGACACCGCGCAGCACAACGCAAGTGTGGTGATGACGGACGAGCAGATGTCGATTGTCCAGGCGGGCTTCGCGCTTACCTGCTACGTCATCTCGCTCACACGCGGCAACTTCATCCTTCAGGGGATGCAGCAGCCGTGGTTCCCCCAGAAGCGCAGCGAGGCTATCGCTTCCTACCAGGCAGTGCACTCCGACCAACCGTGCTCCGAGATCGCTTCGTGATCTCGATGACCAGCTTTTATGCTGGAACGGCCCCCGTCATCCGCGCTCAGTCTCTGAGCCGGACCGGGGGTCTGTCAATTTCTGAGAATTACCTGAACGGAGAACAGTTCTCCGTTCAGGTAATCTTCAGTTTTCTATCAGGTAAACAAAAACGCCCAAGATGGGCGTTTTTTATGTATTCAGCTTTGGGGCTTATTCGCCGCCGCCATCACCACCGTCACCTGCGTCAGCAGCTTCGGTTTCGGGTTCGACAGCTGGCTCAGCTGCATCAACAATCTCTTCAGCAGCTTCATCTTTTGGCTCATCATCTGCTACAGCAGGGACAACATCTTCCTTAGGCTGGTTTTTACGCAGTTTATCAGCGTTACGTGTTGTCTTGGTCTTATTTTCGGCTTTTACTACCCATGTTGGCAGTTTAACACCGGCAGTTGCCAGCAATTTGACGACACGTGGAGTTGGCTGTGCGCCGTTGTCCAGATATTTCTGCGCCAGTTCAACTTGAACGCTGGCTTCTTTGCTGTGTGGGTTATAACTACCAACATAGGCAACAACACGACCACTTGATGGGTGGCGCTGGGCTTCTTGAACAGCGATACGATAGGTTGCGTAGCCAGTGCGGCCAACGCGTTGCAGGCGGATTGCGAGCATAAACGATTATTTTCCTTTAACTTGTCTCTTAAATAATTTTACGACTTGTTCAAGTTTACACTTTTTTCAAGCGTCTGTCAATCTGTTTTGCCGCGTTTTGAGTACGTTTCGAGTGCTGCCTGTGCAGCCGCTTGCTGCGCCACTTGTTTGCTTGGGCCGCTACCCTTGCCTAACAATTCATCTTTCACGTATACGCCAAGCGTAAATACCTTGTCGTGATCAGGGCCAATCTCTTCCATCACGCGGTACTGTGGCGTCTGCCCGTCAATGCGCTGTGACACTTCTTGCAGATGTGATTTAGCATCACGCCAGGTACCCGCTACCAAAATTGCATCAAGCTTACTGGTAATATGCGTATGGATAAACGTCGCAGCGTCGTCATATCCGCGCTCCAAATAAATAGCGCCAATAACTGCCTCAAACGCGTTTGCCAGTATCTGTTGACGCGCGCGATCACTCCCTTGCTTTTCACCGCGACTCATGCGGACCAGCGGTTCGTATCCCAGCAAATCACCAGCCGCACCAATGCTTTCGGTACGCACCAAGGCTGCACGCCAGCTGGTCAAAATGCCTTCTTGCTCGTTATAGTTATTAAACAAAAAGTCCGTCACAACCAGTTCCAACACGGCGTCACCCAAAAATTCCAGACGTTCGTTATGCTCGTTAACGCTTTTTTTGTGTTCGTTAACATAACTTCGGTGGGTCAGTGCAGTGATCAGCAACTGAATGTCGGTGAATTCAAATCCCAAATGATCACGCGCAAAATCTTGATATGGTGCAGTTAACATGCCTGTCATAAATTCTCCTGTCGTATGCGCTTCTTCGCAAGTAACATCAATTTGCCAATATCTTCGTATTCAATCGCATCAAATGCGTCCTGAAACTTAAACCACTTCACGTCTTTCATCCACTCTTCCTTTTGAAGAGCGTCCGTATCACCTTTTGCCCGCACTAAGTACACCTGTGTCGTCATCATGACTAACTGATTGACGCGTCGGTAGCGAAAGTGAACTTTACCCAACCAACCCAATACATCAACCTCTGACAGACCAACCTCTTCGCCAATTTCACGCTTTGCTGTTTGCTGTGCGGTCTCCCCCGGCTCGATATGGCCCTTGGGTATCGACCATCGTCCTCTTGCATCCTGAAACATTAATATCTCAATGCCGCCTTCTTTGTCTCGGCGAAAAATAACACCGCCCGCAGTTGGTTCGCGCACGATCTCTTGAATAGAAGGCCTGTTTCGATTAAAGTATTTTTTAAACTTATCAAACTGCGGTGGCGTCGCCATTATTCGTATCCTCCACAAGTGTTCGGTAGGCCGTGCCTAGTACTCCGTTTACAAACTTGCTTGAGTTATCAGAACCAAACGCTTTGGCCAGTTCGACTGCCTCGTTAATCGCCACTTTTGGTGGGACGACCTCTGCCTGGTGTAGCAGTTCGTATATACCAATACGCAAAATATTGCGGTCAATCCGGGCAATCTGCTCGATCGGCCAATCGGGCGCAATTGGGCTAATCTTGGCGTCAATGTCATCCTGGACCTTCAATACGCCCTTTACCAAGGTAGTTACGAAGGACTTGTCCTCAATCGCGGCCTCGTACCTATCCAAGTTACGCGTCAAAATCTCATCGATATCGACCGTTGTGTCATCAGACTGCAAACGAAATTCATATTCGTACAGTGATTGCAATGCAACGATGCGACCGAGGTGGCGATTGGATGCCATAGCGTTTTAATTCTTCCTTTGGTTTATTGTTTTAAGGTAAGCAAAAAGATTATTTTGCGGCTTTTTCTGGTTTTGCAGCAGCTTTGACAGATTTAATGCTCAAAGCTTTGCCGGTTTCTTTACGCGTCGCACGCGCTTTCACTGGTGATTTAGCGTTAACACGACGAGCAAGCTCAAGGCGCAGGTGGCTGCGGCGAAGGCCTGTTTTTCGTGGGCTACTCTGTTTTTTCGGTTGTCCCATGTAAAGTACTCCTTGTGGGTGATATTGTTAAAACTTATCTGTCATTATAACGGATATCACGCCCCTGTTCAAGTGCTTGTGCTTAAAAGCATTGACAAATGTTAGCGTTAGTGGTATGATGGAATCATGAATACACCAGACAAACCAAAATCATCAAAAACCGAAACTGCAATCGTAGCTGGCGTTATTGCGGCATCTTTAGGTGTTGTAGGCGTCGGGTTGGCCGCTGGTGCTGAAAACCAGGCTACTTCCCAGCAAGACAAGAATGCTCAGTGGAATGAAGAGGCTCAGGAAAATCAAAAGCGCATTGATTTCGAAAATGGCGTACAGCAAGGCAGCGTCACGATTGAGACTCCCGCACCTACCGTAACCGAACTGCCGGCGCCCAACACACACTAGGCCCTAAACGACGATACTTACCAACCGGCCAGGAACATATATGATCTTGGCCGGTTTTTTGTTGCCCACAAATACCTGCACGTTAGGATCATTCAGCGCTAATGCTGTTGCATCCTCTTCGCTAATGTCTTTCGACACGTCTAACTTGGCGCGAAGCTTTCCATTGACCTGCACGATAACCGTCACCATCTCTTCTACAATCGCTTTGTCGTCCCATGATGGCCAATCGGTGCGCTGGATCAATCCCGTTCCGCCCAAAATAACGTGCAACTCCTCTGCGATATGTGGCGCAAATGGCCCCAGCAGACGTGCCAATGTTTCCAACGCGTCTTGCCATGCACCATCAGAAAATCCATCTAACTTCAGTTTGTACAGTTCATTAACATATTCCATTAACGCCGAAACAGCTGTGTTAAAACTCAGCCGGTGAAGATCACTCGTTACTTTTCGGGTCACCTTATGGCGCAGCACACTCACCGCGTCGTCATTGCCGCTAAAATTGTGCTCTGATGTCTTGTATTCTTGCACCAACGTCCACACACGGTTTAGGAACCGATAGGTGCCCACAATGCCTCGTGGCTCCCAGTTAGCGTCCAGATCGTATGGACCAATAAAGTATTCGTAAACACGCAGTGCATCGATGCCATATCCCTGCTTGATTAAATCAAGTGGATCAACCGTGTTACCAAAACTCTTACTCATTTTGCGGCCATCGGTGGCCTGGATAAGGCCGTTGTATACTAACTTTTTCACCGGTTCTTTAAAATCAACTAATCCCATGTCGTTAAAAACGTGTGTCCAAAAACGAACATACAACAAGTGCGCCACCGCATGGTCGCCGCCGACATAAAAATCAACCGGGTTCCAATAATTAACAGTTGCTGGGTCCCAGGCACGTTCAGCGTTGTTGGGGTCGGCGTATCGCAGTAAATACCAGCTGCTACAGGCATATCCGTCCATCGTATCAGTTTCGCGCTGAGCTGGACCACCACAGGTCGGACACGTCGTGTTGACCCATTCGGACATGCTAGCAAGCGCTGATTTGCCATCACCTTTAGGTGCAAAATCTTGTACTTCTGGCAGCAGCACTGGCAATTGATCCTCGGGTACCGCTACGGCACCATGTGTATCGCAGTGGATGATGGGGATTGGCGCACCCCAATAACGCTGGCGGCTAATCAGCCAGTCGCGCATTTTATATGTGGTTTTGGTTCGGCCCAATTTTTGCTGTTCCAGCCACGCTACGATTTCTTCGCGGGCGTCGCTGGTACTCATGCCGTCAAATGCACCACTGTTGAACAGCACACCCTCACCGTGTGACACAGGTGATACATACGGCCTGCCAGCTTCATATTCTGCCAACACACCAGGAATTCGCGATAATGTTTCGATCCAGTGCTCGACACCGCTCGTATCGCCTTCCCAATCTTTTAAAATCTCGTCCAGGCTTGACCAAACAACCTGATAACTTTCGTGTGACTCCTGATCCTGCAAACCCTGATTATTACGATCAACAATCGCCAAATACATGTAACTAAATGACCGGCGGTTACTTTTTTTGTTGTCGTTGTAATAATACGAATAGGTTGGATCGCCCAGCTGCAACAATGCCTCAACATCATCAAATCCGGCCTCTTCTTTTAATTCACGTCGGGCGGCTTGCTCGTACGTTTCACCTTCTTCCAGACCACCACCAACCAGCCACCTAGCCTGACTGGCATCGACGTTGTTGTTAATCAAACTCATAAATTCCTTGGTGCGTGGATCATACCCAACAACCACTGGTCCGGTCACGTCTTTGGCGTCAGGCAACCGTTCACCAAAATCAGGTGCTACGACCGCAACAATCGGCAACCGAAACTTCTCGGCAAATGCAAAATCACGTTCGTCGTGCGCGGGTACAGCCATGACTGCACCGGTACCATACCCAATCAACACATAATCCGCAATCCAAATGGGCACTTTTTCGCCGTTAACTGGATTAATCGCGTAACTGCCCGTAAACACACCCGTTTTCTCACGGCTGTCATTCATGCGTTCGATTTCTGATTTCTTGATTGCCTCGTTAATGTATGTTTCAACCGGTTCTTTATGTTCGGTGGTCGCAAGATTTTTCGCTAGTGGATGTTCGGGTGCCAGTACCACAAACGTTGCCCCAAACAACGTGTCAAGCCTGGTAGAAAAGACCGTTACTACGTCTTCGCTGTCTTCAATTTTAAACTCGATCTCGGCACCTTGTGATTTGCCGATCCAATTGGTTTGCGCAGTTTTAATTTTCTGTGGCCAATCCAGATCTTCTATCTCGTCAAGCAGAGGTTCGGCATAGTCAGTAATTTTGAAAAACCATTGCTTCATCGATTTCTTTTCGACGACACTGCCGCAGCGCCAACAATGCCCACCTTCTACTTGCTCGTTAGCAAGCACGGTTTTATCAACCGGGCACCACCACTGCAGTGATTCTTTTTGATACGCCAGGCCGCGTTCAAATAACTTTGTAAATATCCATTGGGTCCAGCGATAATATTCTGGGTCACTGGTATTAATTTCACGATCCCAGTCATAACTGACGCCCAGGCGCTGCAGCTGGTTTTTAAAACTAGCAATGTTTTCTAAAGTCACAACTGCTGGCTGTGCGCCGGTTTTGATTGCATAATTTTCGGCAGGCAATCCAAATGTATCCCAACCCATTGGGTTCATAACGTTAAACCCAAGCTGACGGTGAAAGCGCGCGATGGCATCAACAATCAGATAATTTCGCGCATGCCCCACGTGCAGACCAGCGCCACTTGGATACGGAAACATCCCCGCAACATAGATTTTTTGCTTATCGTTATCAATCTCAACATGGTTGATGTTCTGGTCTTCCCATACCTGTTGCCACTTCGGCTCGATTTCAGATGGATTGTAACGCTGCATAACTGATCTAGTATAGCAACAGGGCATCTCTTGAACAAATCTGTAAGATTATCATTCAAACTACTGGACCTTACGTATGCGGTTATTACTTGTATCGACCACAAAAAGAGCGCCCGATGAGTCTACACCTATGCCCTTCGGCTGATTAAACAGTGCAACTGATGCCAGCCCATCCAAATAACCACTCGTACTACCGGCGACTGTTGTCACCACACCTGCAAGCGTTATTTTGCGAATGCGGTTATTACCAGTATCTGCAACGTATAGGTTACCTGACGAATCCACGGCTACGTCTGAAGGTAAATTAAACCTTGCTGCTGTACCCGTTGCGTCAACATAACCAGACGTACTACCGGCGACTGTTGTCACCACACCTGCAGGCGTTATTTTGCGAATGCGGTTATTGAGTCTGTCGGCAACATATATATTATCCGCACTATCGATACACAGATTGAAGGGAGCGTAAAGTTGTGCAGATGTACCAGTCGCATCAAGGTAGCCGCTTGTGCTTCCTGCGAACGTTGTTACCACACCCGCAGGTGTGATCTTACGAATACGGTGATTACTCGAATCGGCCACAAATACATTATTCAAACTGTCGACTGCAATACCATTTGGTGAATTAAACTGTGCAGAAGTGCCCGTTGCATCGAGATATCCACTCGTACTACCTGCAAATGTCGTAACAACTGCAGCTGGTGTGATTTTGCGGATGCGACTACTAACACCGTCTGCTACGTATATATTGCCGGTACTATCCAATGCAACGTCTGATGGATTGTTAAAGGTAGCTCCGGAACCTGTACCATTCGTGTTACCTGTCGTGTAGGGATCGCCGGCAAATGTTGTTACGACCGCCGCCGATGTCACCTTTCGTACCGTGTGATTGCCAAAGTCGGCTACGTACATTAACCCGGTTGAGTCAATTGCAATCCCGTTTGGCGTTCCGAATCTTGCAGCCGTACCAGTCCCATTCGTAATACCATTCGTCGAACCCGCAAATGTCGCCACTGTTTGCTCGACCGGACCACCAGGTGCTGTATGGCCAGGACACACACCAAGGGTCGGTATCCCATCGTTTGTAATGTAATATGCCGTTGTGCCGTTTGATGCGCTCAGACAAAACGTTTGCGGGCTAACCCCGTTATCGACGGTGTACTGGTATGTCGTTGAGCCACTTGCCTTCAGCCCCAAGCCTCCACTTGCAGCTGCTGTTGTCGCTGGATAAGCGCTGCCTACAACCTGGTCGAGTTTCAATTGCTTGGCACTGTTCTCTAGATCAGAACTGAGAGAGGCAACGATAGCCCGTTGACTAATCCCTGAGAAAGCGATGATAGCAATCGTCACCAGAATAGCAATAATAACAATAACGATCACCAGCTCAACAATCGTAAAGCCATAAGCGGCGTTCGTTTTTTCTGCTTTTGGTAGTGCCATCCTGCTTATGATATCATGCCGCCTCACCCAGCCGAAACACCTGGCGTCCGCCAGCTGCCTGCGATGCAGGGGTGTGCGCACACTTCCACATCGCAGAGGGGAAAGATACTGTAGTTATACGTTCATTCGGGTGGTCTTTGCAAGCATAAACGACATTATGCTCCACTTACTAAAGTAGTTAGTTTTTCGCGAAAAAGGCGCTCTTACGTTCCAGCCACGCCTCAGACTGACGAACTAGCCGTTTTTCGTCAGACGTCGAACGTAGTACTATCTTTACTGCCTCTTCCAGATATATTTTTCCCTCTGATCCTTTAAATAGTATCGCCGCACCAGGCTCCATAACCGAATGTACAAACGTTCCGGCTTCGATTGCATTCGCAAACGACCTGACTTGGCAACCCTGTTGCCTGGCGACAGGCGCCAAATGCTGTTCGGCCAGATCACCTACCGTTACGACCCACGCCAGCTGGCTTGCATCACATTCCGCACCCAACGCTTCATGCTCGACTACGGCGCTCTCGCCCAGTTCGTTCATACTGCCAAGCACGGCAATTTTTTGCGGCGCATCAAGTGCGTATAGTGCCCGTAGTGCAGATGCCGCGGCTAGAGGGCTGGAGTTATAGGTATCATCAATAATGACGGTGTTTTCCTGCCCCCTTAGTACATTCATGCGGCCATTCACGGCACGAATCTTCTGCATACCCGTTGCAATCTCATCGGCACTCATGCCCAGCTTGACCGCAACGGCACCGGCAGCCACCGCCGGACGAATGCTGTGTGCACCCAGTAAGCGCAGCGACGTCGCAACCGGGCTTTCCCATTCTTTTGCAACAAAAGTCCCTTCAAATCCGCTCTTTATACCAAAACTCTTCTGCACAAAATAATACTCAGCTGCATCATCCGATCCATATGTGCTAATGTTTGGATTCGTGATCAGCTTTGAAAACCGCCCGTCAATATCATCACGATTGATTAACGCCATCCCGCTGAAATTAACAACCGATAATTCTTCTGCTGCCACGGCATCGATTGTCCCAAAATATTCCATGTGTTCTGGCGATACGGCCGTCACCACCGCAATATCGGGACGAAGATACCTGCGAATATGCGGTACTTGACCAATTCGATCACTCCCAACCTCTTGAACAATCACGTCAACATCCGAAGGTTCGGCAATACGCTGCTTAGCAGCCCGAAACACTGTGCGCCATGCGCTGACGCTGCGAATATTATCGGGGTATTTTACGCCCAATATCGCCAGCGGTGCGCTCAGGTCGGCGTTATGGTTGCCTTCGTGCAAACGAATACGAAAGCGCTCAGCCAGTACTGTGCCTATCGCAACCTTTGTGCTGGTTTTACCCACACTCCCGGTCACCACAACCAACTTTACATCGGCATGTGTCTTGAAATACCGCCTCACATACTCCTCGAGCTTCATCTGTAGTAAACGTTTAAACATTACTTATATGATATACGAATACTTCGTAAAATGAAAAGGACCCCGTCGGTGCGGCGCCCCGTTTGATAATTTTGGTGGAGCATATCGGATTCGAACCGATGACCTCTTCCATGCCATGGAAGCGCGCTAGCCAACTGTGCCAATGCCCCAAACTTCACACATTGTAACAAAATCTCGCCCCTGATTCCAGAGACGAGATTTTTTTCGCTGCTATGCGCCCACCCGGGGCACTATTTGTTTTCAACTGTTTATTTTGATCGCAAAGGCTATACCCCTTTGCATACCAGCTCTACCATTATTATCCCCCATACCAGACATTAACACAAGCATTTTACCCATGCCTAAGCCGCTTATACTAGCATATTCCGGCATACTATGCTTAAATAATAGCGTTCAGAAGCATACGCGTATTAAAGCAAAAGGCGGGCGCTTACTCTTATAAGTAAACTCTCTTCTTCGCACACATCGCAGAAGCGGTCGGTCTGACGATAACAAGTATCAGATTAAGAAGAAAAGAGTACAGACAATATGGCATCACAAAATTTATTCATTGGTAGCCTTGCATACGCAACTACTGATGACACACTTAAAGCATTTTTTGAGCAAATCGGTGAAGTAGCAAGTGCACGTGTAATTACAGACCGCGACAGCGGTCGTTCAAAGGGCTTCGGCTTTGTTGAATTTACAGATGAAGCAAACAACCAAAAAGCTGTTGACCAGCTTGATGGCAAAGAGCTTGATGGCCGTGCAATCAGCGTTGGCTTGGCACGTCCAAAAGAAGATCGACCACAGCGTGACGGCGGCAACGACCGCGGTAACGGTGGTGGTTCATTCCGTCAACGTAGCTGGTAATTTATTACCACTTCCAAAATACCTCGCATTCGTGCGGGGTATTTTGTTTGGTTTATAACTGCGACTCAAACATCGTAAAGTAGGCGCCGCGCTTGGCAACCAGTTCTTCGTGCGTTCCCTGCTCGACCAGTTTGCCTTCTTCAATCATAAATATAACGTCAGCTTTTTTCACCGTTGTCAGGCGGTGGCTAATGGTGATAATCGTTTTATTTTTCGCGTTAAATAAATGGCCGAAAATGCGCGACTCGGCTAGCGCATCGATCGCCGATGTTGGTTCGTCCAAGATGATAACCGGGCTGTCGCGATAGAAATTGCGCGCCAACGCTAACCGCTGCCATTGTCCGCCGGATAGATCAATACCCTTATTACCTTCGTCGTCCTCCATCCAAACGTACAAATAACTATCAATACCTTTGGGTAGTTTTTCTAAAAATGTTTTTGCTTCAGCCCATTTTAAAGCCTGGTCAAATCTTTTTTTATCGAACGGCGCACTAACGTCTCCGTAATATATATTGTCCCGTGCCGTCGCAAAATTATACGCAATATGATCCTGGCTTAGCACACCCAGCTGTCTATGCCATGACGTAATATCAATATCGGTCAGTGGGATATCGTCAACCATGATCGCTCCTGAGGTCGGACGATACAACCCCATCAGCAGCTTGATTAGTGTCGTCTTGCCTGCGCCGTTTTCGCCAACCAATGCGACGTGCTGATCGCGCTGTATGCTAAAGCTGACGTCTTTCAGTACTTCATTCTTGGTGCCGGGGTACGAAAATGATACATGCTCAAGACTAATCGTCCGTGGTGAACCACGAAAGTGTACGTCACCGCCCGTACCTTCGGGCAATTCCATGAATAATTGGTAATCAACCAGGTTAATAAGATCTTCATCGATCGAATTAATCGTTGACACAAATCCACTAGCGCCTGATAGTGCCCGCGATACCACCTGCTGTACGTATATAAACTGGCCGATTGGAAGCGCGTGCTGGATTATCTGCGCGACTGTCCATAACAATGCAACCACTTCTGCACCTGCCTCGAGCGCATTGGCCCCAAGCCGCTTTAGAATATATTTACGCTCAAAATCAATCTGTTCCTTTTCATCAATATCACGATACTTTGTACGCAAGTCCAGCAAAAATCGCACCATGCCGTATACGCGGACATCGGCAATGCGATCAGGTTGAAATAACCCCCACTCAATCATGCCGCGTGTACGCCTGGTTTCGACGTTTTTGTTCCAATGCGCAGCCTGAGCACGTGATAAACGAAACTGAATCACAATGCCAGGGATCACAGCAATAATTAGGATCAGCCCAAGCCACCAACTTACTAGTATGAGCGCAATTAGACCGGTGATAAGCCCGACGAAGTTCTTTATAATAGATGCTAATCGATCAAACACATATGGAAATACGTTGGCAAAACGTGATGCCTTGTCGTATGTATCAGCCGTCTTTTTATCATCATACTGCCAAAAATCTAGTTTCAAAAAGTGCTCATACATGCGATCGCTCATTGCTGCTTCAACGCGGTAACGAAGCAACTTAGTGACGTATTGCTCCAAGCTACTCCATCCCGCCAAGGCAATTCCTAAAACCGATGTCACAATCACGTATGTGGTCGCCCTGGCACCGGCCGATGCATCGCCTGCGAACGCTTCTGCTAACGCCGTCGTCGTCAACGCAGCGTAATATGTCGTTATGATCGGCAAGATTGCGTCGATAAACGCACCGCCAAGTTGCACCAGCACCGCGCCTGGCGCTGCCTTAAACGTAATCTTACCAACAGCAAAAATAGCGATAAATCGCTCACGCGTCGACAATTTTTTTATTTCAGCCATTGATTATAAATATACCACACGCCTTTCGGGGTGTGGTATATCGTTATATCAGTTATTTTTACTGTGCAGAGCTTGTGCCACAGGTGTACGTGACACCGTCGACGATGTGCGTACCGCTTCCAAGATCGGCACACTTACTGGCAATCATGGCAACACCCGCAATAAAGACGATTGCAATAATTGTACCAACAACAATGTTAATGGCACCAATGATAATACCGGCAAGTGCCAGCCCATTCTTTTGACCAGCCGCCTTGGCTTGTTTCAGTCCGACAATACCAAGAATCAAACCAACCAAGCCCGCACCAAGTAATGATACGATCAGGCTCGCAATGCCCAAACCATGACCTGGCGCAGATGCTACAGGTGCCACAGCCGCGGTAACTGGCGCTGGTTCAGCAGCAGCAACAACAGGAGCTTCGACCGGTTCAGCAGCTTCTGGTGTTTCAGTTGGCTCGACAACAGGGTTTGTTTGTTCTGGCTGTTCGAACGCTGGTGTTGACGACGGCTCTTGTGATTCAGCTGGGGTCGTTGTCGGTGTATCGTTCGATGTGTTGTTATCTTGATCCATAATTATCCCTCATATTAATAGTTACGCTTATTCTAATACGAGATCAGTTGATTTGCAACCAAGCGTTACAGCTCGGACTCATCAATCAGCTGCAAAATATCGAATGCGACTTCTTCGTACGGATGCGCAGCGCGCAGTGCCGCAACGACCGCCTTAGCATCAGCCCGGTCACATACCACTTCAATGCGTTCTTCATCGACTGTTTCATAGGTACCAGGATTACCGATATGGGGATGTGCGCTGTCTGACGGCATAAACCTGCCCTTACCAACAACCGAATAACTACAATATGTATATTCACCCATGGCGCCCGCACCGGCATCGCCCAATGCCTGACGAACAGCATCGGCATTCTCAAGCGGCACAAAGGTAACAATCTTAATCTTTGACATCAAGTAACTCCCTTAGTTTTGCTTCATCAATGATTTTCGTACCGTACTCATTTGCCTTCTTCAATTTGCTGCCACCGACTTTACCGCCAGCAACCAAATACGTCGTATCCTTGGCAACGGCTGTTTGAAACGTCCCGCCAAGCGCACGTATCCGATCGGCCGCTTCGTCGCGCGACATACTTTCCAGCGTGCCCGTCACAACAAATGCCTGACCAACCAGCGCTCCGGACTTTTTGACAAACACAGGTCGAACGCCCAATGTATCAAACTTCTTCAGTAGTGCTTCGTTATCAGGATCGGCAAACCACGCAACAATCGATTCGGCGACCACCTTACCAATCCCGTCAACCGCTTCCAGTTGATCGATTGTGGCGTCCTGCAGCGCTTCGATCGATGCAAATGTATTAGCCAGATCAATGGCTGTCTGCGTTCCGACGTGGCGGATCCCCAACCCCAAAATAAACTTTTCAAGTGGCGGCGTTTTTTTATCAGCAATTGCATCAATTAATTTTCGGGCTGATATATCAGCAAAACGATCCAATTTCAACAAGTCATCGACTGTGATGGTATAGATATCCGCCAGGTCCTTGACCAGCCCCCCGTCGACGAGCGCCACAACGTTCTTTTCGCCCAATGTATCAATATCAAGCGCGCCTTTGGATGCATAGTATTCAACGGCACGTTTTAACATCAGGTCGCCGTCCGCACCAACCACGCGGTACACTACGTCTTGGCCGGCACGTTCAAACGCTAACTCTGGGTACTGCTCGGCCAGCAGCTTTATAAAATCAACCGGCTTGGATGTCTGCGGGCGCAGCTCCAACACAACGCTTTCAACCTGCGGAATAATATCACCGGCTTTAAAAATAACAACTGTATCACCTATACGAATATCCAGTCGTGCGATCTCGTCGGCGTTATGCAGACTGGCATGTTGCACGGTTGACCCAGCGACCACCACAGGGTCAAACACAGCGACGGGTGTGGCTGCACCGGTACGGCCAATACTAATGACAATATCTTTTACAATCGTTGTTGCCTGCTCGGCGGCATACTTATATGCAACTGCCGCGCGGGGTTGCTTGCCCACGATGCCCAGTTCGGCGTACTGCCCGCGATCATTGACTTTAATCACCAATCCGTCGGTGTTATATGGCAGCGACTCGCGCTTCTCATCCCAGAGATCAACAAAGTGCATGACATCGTGCAGATTGCTAAAAACGCTTGCTTCCATGCTGCGCGTCATCCCCACAGCGGTCATCGCAACGTAGGCAAACATATTCGTTGGTATGTCAGTCGGGTCATCGCGCAACATATCATATCCAATAAACGTCAGTGGACGCTCGGCGACCAACCGTGGATCAAGTTGACGAATAGTCCCTGCCGCTAGGTTACGCGGGTTGGCAAATAGTGGCTTGCCGGCAGCCGTCTGTTTTTTGTTCAGCGCCGCAAAATCCTTTTTTAACATCACAATCTCACCACGAACTTCGGTGCGGCCAATCAAAAACTGCTCAAAGCCTTTTTGCGCGCGCAGGCGCAGGGGCACATTCTTAATGGTACGAACGTTAGCGGTCACATCCTCGCCGATATAACTATCGCCTCGCGTGATCGCTCGTTCCAACATGCCATCAACATATACCAACGCGCAGGCCAATCCATCTTTTTTGGTATCGGCAAAAAATTCGTGCGTGCGACCTGGCAACAATTTGTCCATGCGTGTCACCCAAGCTTCGACGTCGCTATGATCAAACACGTCGTTCAAACTTAACATTCGTGCGCTGTGTGTCACTTTTTTAAACCCACCCAGCAGTTCGCTGCCAACTCGTTGTGTCGGGCTGTCTGGCGTGATCAGTTCAGGATGCGCTGCTTCCAGCTTCTTTAACTCTGCAAACAAACTATCATACACCGCGTCGTCGACCGATGGATGATCAAGCACGTGATAATCGTAACTATACGACGACAGTAACGCTCGCAGCTCATCAATACGCAGCGCGTCGCTAGGCTGGGTCAGCGTCATCAGCGACCACCTTTCGATACAACAAATATACGTATGCTGCCGACCATGTCACAGTTAGCGAGCTCATAACCAGTAATGCAATCGGGATAATCGGCAGCCAATCAATCGACGGCCACAGGCCCTTCAGCCAGGTATCAATCAAAATAATCGGAATCATTACCAGCGCCCAGGCAACAACAATACCCAGTAGCATCCACAGAATGCGCAGCAATATGCGGATGCGACGACCAATCACCAAATCACCCGCAGTCTTTAGCGCTTTCATTGGGTACATGCCCGGTAATGTCACAACCACAAGTGCAAGTAACGTGCTGGTAATCAAATAAAGTGACAGGACCGCCAACAGCCCAGCAGCAATCCAAAACAACATGGCAGCGACACCACTTGCCAGTAACCCTGACGACGATGCCGCCGCATACCCAATAAGCGCAATCGCGAGCGGCACCAACTGAACCACCAAAACAAGCGCGACCAAAAAAGTCGATAGCAGTGGTGCGGCCGAATTGTACAGTCCATCACGCAGTTTCACTTTATGGCCGGCCAGTATGTTTCGTAGCAACCACACAGTTGTTAACCACACCAGTAACGCGATCAGGCCGGCATACACTTGCTGCACTTCTGTCAGAGACTGCGTTATACCACCGGTCATAGCGGTCAGCAACAACAATCCCGCCTTGCCTAACTCGCCAACATTACCATCAAAAATCTCACCGCTGGTATCACGCAGCGTTTCGGTCAGTGTGGTGTATAAATCCTGTGACGCCAAACCGACCATAATGCCGCTTAAAATGGCGTACGTGAGTGTCAATAACAAAAATGTCTTGCGATGTGCCCATAATGTTTTTCGTACGTGCGCCGTAAAAGCAAAATAACCTGGCAGACGTAGTGACCGTGTATAATCGCGGCGACGCGTTCGACGAAAACTGCGATGTGGGCGGCGCGCCAAATACGCATCAACCCGCACACGAATGCTTGCCGCGCGTTTTTTAAAAAACGTAACGAATTGCTGCCACACAGTCTGCTTTTTGACTGGTTGTTTTTTGGCGGTCATTAAAACTTTCCGTCATTGCCGCGCAAACGCGCAATGCGATCTTCAAGTGGAGGGTGGGTACTAAACAAACGATTGACGAAGCCTGGTTTTAAAGGACTGCTGAAAAACAAATGCGCCGATGCCGTGCTCTGCTTTTTCATTGGCTTGCCATACTGCTGCAATTTTTCAAGTGCCTTGGCTAATGCTTCTGGGTGACGAGTCGTCATTGCGCCGGTTGCATCTGCCAGGTATTCGCGCTGACGGCTGATAGCCAGTTGAATGATGACTGCAATAATTGGCGCTAAAATAATCACCACAATACCGATAATCAGCATCAGCGGTGACGAATTGTTGTCGCGGTTATCACCACCAAAAATCATCATGCGCAGTACAAAATCAGATATTACGCTGATTGCGCTAACCAACCCAAAGGCAATCATGCTGACGCGAATATCATAATTTTGCACATGTCCCATTTCATGCGCCATCACTGCTTCTAACTCGCTGTCGTCCATAATGTCCAACAGCCCAGTCGTGGCTGCGACAATCGCATGCTTTGGATCACGTCCGGTCGCAAATGCGTTCGGGGTAGGATCGTTAATAATATATACCTTTGGCGTCGGGATCCCAAGGGTAATGGCTAGGTTTTCGACAACGCGGTACAGCCGCGGGTTATCGCGCTTTTCGATAGGTTCGGCGCCGGTCATTGCGACCGCAAGCTTACTGGCAAAAAAATACTGAAGCACTGCGTATACAAGCGCACAGCCGATAATCCAATAACTCATGCTGGTGTTGCCGTACATATAACTAACCGCCCAACCAATGGCACCGATAAGCCCCACAAACACTGCCATGATCAAAATGGTGTTGCGTTTATTGGCGGCAATTGCTTTGTACATCTGCTTATATTATATCGCTTTTTAGGGTAAAAAACTACATGCGCATCTCTTTAAAAGCGTCTTTTAACAGTCCCAGCATCACCTCATATCTCTGGGCGTCATATGCACTTGTCGTTACTTTTGACTCGGCCTCATCAGCGTACAAATACACGACATTATCAACCACTTCAATGTTTACTTCAAATGGCACAGCTTCTAACTTTTCCATAAACGTCGGGTTCAGCAATTCAAAACTGGTTGCCTGTTCGGCGTTGCTTGCGAATACGTCGTATTTCTTGTTAAAATCACCCCACTCGGTCGACAATTTATTCAGGTCCTTTATCTTAAAGTTCATTCCTGACTTTTTACGCCTGACCACAATGTCACCGTACTCTTTCGGTACGCTGGTCTGCGCAATCACATAATTTTGTGTTCCACCTGGGATTGGTGCATACGTATACAGCTGAATCAGCGTGTCGTTATACATGCCGATAATGTGATTATTAATGTCCGATACCCCAAAGCGACCTGTGCCAAACAGTTGGCCACGTTTTGGCAGCAACAACCAACCCCAGTCAATCGCATAATAATACTTGTTTTCTTTGGCAAAACTTTCCAGTGCTTGGTTATACGTGGTTTGGCTAGCGGTTGCCTGATCGATGCCCGCAAACAACCACGTGTCACCCGAACGCACAAACTTATATGTCTGCGTCGCAGTAATTGTCTGAACATGAATAAGTGCCTGCTCGGCCGTATCATTAATGATATCGTTGACCGTCGCGACAATTGTGGCCTCAAAGTGATCCAGCGCATTTGTGGCATAATCTTCAAAACTAACGATCTCGACCGAATTGACGGTTATCTTATCGACCTGATTCTGACGATTAGCCAGCTTTAATGCTGCTAACATCAGTTCGGTGTAGTGATAATAATCCGGCGTCATGTATGTCTTCATCGACGCAACGTCAAACGCCGACCAATCTTTTTGGTGACGCAAAAATGTCTTGGTAACAAACGCGATCAGTTGATCCTGCGACCACAACGGATCGGTGCTGCTTGCCGTCGCCAGTTGTGCTTTCATGCGCTCACGTCGCCTGTCGATTGCACGCTTGGCCGCAATACTTGACGATATGATGATAAACACAACAGACGCCCATACAACCACATTGATGACCACTGCCAGCCACGAAAACTCATCGCTTCCGCCGCCGGATCCTGATGATCCACCGCCCGAAAAACTACCACCCGACGAACCGCCACCTCCGCCACCGCCACCAGAAGAGCCTCCACCACCAGCAATACCTATGATGGTCAGGCTGTGATGAAGAATGGTGTTAAAAGTGGACCCAAGCATGTAAGCAACCGGGGCCTACAACTAGAATTTTACGTCGACTGGCTTTTCAGCTTGTTTTTGTTCAGCTTCGCCCAGTTCAAAGAAATCACGACTGACAAATTTGAACATGCTGGCAATAATGTTTGCAGGAAAGGTCTGAATCTTGGTGTTCAAATCGCGAACGCCACCGTTATAAAAGCGACGTGATGCCTGGATTTTGTCTTCGGTGTCAACCAACTCTTCTTGCAGATGCTGAAAGTTGTTGCTGGCTTTTAGGTCTGGGTACGCTTCGGCAACAGCAAACAGGCTTTTCAGTGCACCTTCAAACTGGTTCTCGGCTGCGGCGGTTTCTTTGACGCCCTGTGCGCTCAGTGCATTTGCGCGCGCTTCTGTTACGGCTTCAAATACACCTTTTTCGTGTTTCGCGTATCCCTTAACTGCTTCGACCAAGTTCGGGATCAAGTCCAAACGTCGCTTCAATTGAACAGTAATGTCGCTCCACGCTTCGTCAACGCGAATGCGCAGTGTCACCAATCCGTTGTACGTCGCCCAGACAAACAATCCGATAACGACAATAATTCCTAAAATAATCCAGAGTGCAATCATAACTTCCCCTTATACATTACGTACTTTGTACATTAATTATATCAAATTCGGTAACTAAAAACATCCCCGCACATTCACATGCCAATTTAAAAACCCGAGGATGACCTCGAGTTTTCAAATTGGTGCGCGGAGCGGGAATCGGTCACGTTCCGCGACCCCGAAACTTCGCGACTGGCAAACCAGTTGCCATCGGAAGGTTTCCTTGCGACCCGCCGCAGGCGGGTCTCACCCACACGACACCGTGCGAGTTCGACAGTTTCCATACCAATATAAAAACCCGAGATAAATCTCGAGTCTCTATATTGGTGCGCGGAGCGGGAATCGAACCCGCACGGCCTTGCGGCCACAAAATTTTAAGTCTTGCGTGTCTACCAGATTCCACCATCCGCGCGTACACCTATTGTACCAGATGAAATTATACATCAGGTCTGCAAACTATTGCTATGATATAATTACTGCATGAAAGCATGCACGAAATGCCACAAGATCAAGGCGCTTGAACAGTTCTTCGTTAAAGACAGGGCAACTGGGCGTCTGCATGCTCAGTGCAAAGACTGCTACAAAGAGCACCGTTTGACATACGCAGCCGCACACTATAAAAAATATGGCGATGCATATAGGGAGCGCGCAAAAATCCGCAGGGCTACAGTCAAAAAGGGACTACAGGCGCATATGCTGCTCTACCTAAAGGACCACCCGTGCACTATTTGCGGCGAAGATGACGTAAGGACTCTTGAATTTGACCACCTCGAGCCTGCCTTGAAATCATTCGGTATCGCAAAGGCCATCACTGATGGTCGTAAATGGGCTGACATCCTGATTGAGATCGAAAAATGCAGAGTCTTGTGCGCAAATTGTCACAAGAAACATACAGCGCTGCAGAACAATTGGTATAAAGTCTAATTGGAGGCGCGTACGAGAGTTGCACTCGTCTACGGACTTTTGCAGAGTCCTGCGTAACTGCTCCGCCAACGCGCCATCATCAGTCATTATAACAGAGAATAAGTCCGTCGATTGCTACTATTTTTTGCGGATCATCAAAAAATTCGGAACATGCAAAACAGTGGCTTGCTCATAATAATCACGCTCACGTAAAAACATAATGCGGTAACCCGTTATATCTATGTCTCCTCCGTGCTTCGTACGGCGGCCCAACACGGCCTTCGTGAATGATGACAATACCTGTGACAAATAGGCAGTGCCGTCCCGTTCAAGCGGCCACGGCAATGTATCAGGCCCATTATATCGACTTGCTTCGACAACATGTTCGTAGTGACGATGTATATCGCCTGGCGCTAGTGGCCCAACCAACGCAAGACCGCCGGGTTCTAGAATGCGCAAATACTCGCTTGCTGCTCCACTTGCTTCAAGTGTTGATGCGGCCCAAAATGGTACCGAAAACGATGCATGTGCCAGACGGACGCTTGCCGATGGTATTTTGTGCAGATCATGCGCCCTTGCCACAATAGCATCATGTCCGTGGGTTTTTTGATGCACGGCGTGCTCGCGGCGTCGGTCAACTGCAACAGTGCCAGAAGCGCCAGTAAAACTATCCAAAAACGACGACTTGCCCGCCCCAATATCAACAACAACGCCGCCTCCAGCAAACTCGACCAGTTGTTCGGGCTCCAATCCATGGTACGACGCTAATACGTCGATAGTACGGTCTAACGTAATCATATTGACGTCCTCTGCCCCAGACGCAAGTTGATCTGCCCTTGCCCGACGCTCGTCATCGATGCTCATGTCGATTGGGCGACGGTCATGCGCAGCAACAACAATGCCCAAATTATCCATCAAGTGATCGGTACGTGGGTTATCGTGTCGTTCTTGAAATTCGGCTTCAAGGGTTTTCATAATCTGTATATTATATACTATTATCGTTTAATGTGCAATGATTCCCAGATATGTATTTTAGGTTACGAAGTTAAAACGGTCTGTGTCTTAGAACTACTTAGTAAATAGTTGCCCGTTCAGAATGTTGTGAATTGTAGCTTCGACATGGTTCTTTATTTCTAAGCTAAAATCACCACCAGATAATCTTTCTTCTATAATCTGTAAAGACCGTACCGCCGCAGATATATTAAAACTCACTACATCGTCATCAGGGTTGACGCCAATAACATGCCCATACTCCACCAGCATGTCTTTTAATTCACCTCTAAGCGCTGGGTACTCTGTACCATAATTAAAGACAAAATTAACAATATTGTAATGCCGAGGCCAAGCATCTCTGTAAGATTCACAATCAATGACCGTAGGCTTAATGCCATCCGCCACCATAATATTGCCCGGTTGTAAATCACCATTAGTTGTTCTCGTTTCGACACGCCCAGCATTTGCTCGTATATATTCTGCTAATTCGGCAACCAATTTCTCGTTTACATACTTTCCATACTCCAGTGTTTGAAGATTGGCAATATTCTTATCGATCGCATTATTCACAATATCACCCAATTTTGCTCCCGAATCGGGGTGCTGATCAATAAATGCATAAAGACGTACAAGATAGCTCAAGTCTTGCATGATCTTCGCTGAATTCATCTCCTCGAAATCATTAGCCATCGGGGTACCCTCCGCCCATTCAGTTGCAATGTAATCGTCGGTAAGCTCAAGAACACTCGGCACGCGATAGAGTGTTTCGTTCGGATCAAGTTGACGCATTGCCCTCAACCCAGCCGCTTCTGCGGGTAGTCGATCTTTCAGTTCTGGATCAACTGCAAATTTTACGAATACTTTCTTATCCCCAAGTGCCCCTTCAAAAGTCGAAAATCTATGATTCGTTCGGATCTCTCTTGATGGTTGATATTTTTCGGGAATTATCTCAGTCATATCACTATGATAACAAACCACATGGTTTTATCCGTCTTTACGGTTTATCCGTGGTGCGGGTGAAGAGACTCTAGAACTCCCGCGGCCTGATGGCCGGGGAGTAATTTCTCGACTATCATTTATATTGAAGAGGTCGAGAGTTAAGGCCCCCATACTATACCAAATGTAAAACCCCAACGGCGAGGTTGGGGCATTACATTTGGTGCACAAAAGCGAGGAGTACTCAAATAAAAACCTCGGCCAGGAATTGGTCGAGGGTTCTAGACAAGAACATTTGGTGCGGGTGAAGAGACTCTAACTCTCGACCTCTTCCTTGGCAAGGAAGCGCTCTAAACAACTGAGCTACACCCGCATATGATGTACATGGAATTATATCTAGATTGCTTATGAGTTTCAACGGCTTCCTTGGCCTGGCAAGTCAGGTCACGTTCCGCGACCCCGCCAGTTTCATACTTTGAACATAGTTCAAAATCTGTAACGTGGCCTTGCGAATTACCACCGGTAATTCTCACTCTAAACAACTGAGCTACACCCGCATGCTCTAAAGAGTATACCGGGGTTAAGGGGTTTTTTCAAGCAAATAAATAACCCCATCTGACGATGAGGTGATTTATTTGGTGGCTCCTCCCAGACAAATAACCCCATCTGACGATGAGGTGATTTATTTGGTGGCTCCTCCCAGACTCGAACTGGGGACACAAGGCTCTTCAAGCCTCTGCTCTACCAACTGAGCTAAAGAGCCGTAGCAATTGGATACCTCCATATTGTACGGATATCGGCCCCTGTTTGCAAGGTCAAAGAGGTATAATAGATACATGCAAAGAATCCCTTTAGCAGAGCGAATGCGGCCCACGACACTTGATGAAGTGATTGGTCAAACACATCTGCTGGGTGACGGCGAGATTTTAAAACAAATCGTCAAAAATAAAGAGCCTGTCAGCTTGATATTATGGGGACCCCCAGGCAGTGGCAAAACAACGCTGGCGCGCATTATCGCAAACGAGGTAAAAGCTGAATTTATCGAATTATCCGCAGTGACAAGTGGCAAAAAGGATGTCGAAAAAGTTATTGAACATGCCAAACAAAACTGGAATCTTCAGCTTCGTACCATTTTGTTTGTGGATGAAATCCACCGATTTAATAAAGCCCAACAAGACGCCTTTTTGCCTCACGTCGAATCAGGATTGATCACACTGATTGGTGCCACGACCGAAAACCCGAGTTTTGAAGTGATTAATCCCCTTTTATCGCGTAGTCGCGTGCTGGTGCTGGAACCGCTGAACAAGAATGAGATCGTCGCTATTTTGAAGCATGCGCTCAAAACCGAAAAGGCCGCTAATCGCGTCACACCTGCAGCACTCGATTACTTGGCAGAACTATCGGATGGCGATGCCCGCGTTGCCCTGGGCAACCTAGAGCTATCGCTCAGTATGGGTGAAAAAGTGACGCCCGAAATTGTAAAGGTGGCCGCACAAAAACGCGTTCCTGGGTATGACAAAAAAGGCGACATGCACTATAACGTTATATCGGCATTTATCAAAAGCATGCGCGGAAGCAATGTCGATGCCACGTTATATTATTTAGCGCGCATGATCGATGCCGGCGAAGACGCAAAATTTATCGCACGTCGCATGGTCATTTTTGCGAGCGAAGATATTGGATTGGCCGGCAATGGAGCGCTTGGTCTTGCGCTGAACGCCTTCCAGGCAGTGGAGCGTGTCGGCATGCCTGAGTCATCATACATTTTGTTTCACGTTGCGACGGCACTAGCCAAAAGTGAAAAATCACGACAAACAACCGACGCCATGAACCGCGCACAAGCGCTTGCCAAACAGTACCCGGATGCCCCAGTACCGCTCCACCTGCGCAACGCACCAACAAAACTGATGAAAGATATCGGGTATGGCAAAGATTACAAATGGGAAGCTGATTTTAAACACGGTAAGGGTTTCATACCGGATGAGCTGAAGAACGAAAAGATATTTTAA
>ERZ724509.218-NODE-218-length-27961-cov-4.833477_pt1 | contig 27961 bp, 45 predicted proteins | sample MGYA00376042_ERZ724509 | MGnify/ENA primary metagenome ERZ724509 (study PRJEB28724, sample SAMN07190887) | wastewater metagenome | isolation source: effluent of sewage treatment plant in Hong Hong | place: USA: Christiansburg, Virginia | collected 2016-03-01 ...
CGTTCCAGGAAGCCGCTCCGCAGATGACGCAGACAATGGTCGAGAAGCAGCTGCAAGCGGCCATGTATCTATACAGCAAGATGCCCAAAAACCCTTCTGCGGGTATGACCATGAACGAGGCTATTGATGACTGGCACCCAAGTGACCAGGAAATCGCCCTATTCGAGCGCTACGTCAAAGCGGCGCAGGACCCGTTGTCAGTCCTCGATGACCTCAAGGCGGGAACGCTTACACGCGAGGGTGTTGATACGGTAAAAGCGCTGTACCCAAAGCTGTACGAGTCTATTCAATCGCAGACGATTGAGCACCTAGCAACGCTGCAGACCAAGCTGCCTTACTACCAGCGTATCAACCTTTCCGTGCTGCTTAGCTTGCCCGTAGACCAGTCCATGACACCTGCGTTCATCACGCAGATGCAGGGCTACTATGCAGGTAGCGTCCAGCAAGCTGCGCAGGGCGCTGTGGGCGGTAGTTCCAAAGGCGGCGGGCAGGTCATAAAACCAGGCGCGTTCCGCAAATCCAGCGAGATGCACCTCACATCGACACAGCGCATTACCTCTAAGTAACCACCCACAAGGACACATGTATGAGCAAGGCAATCAAGATTTCCCGCGTAATTCGCCCATCGGCTGTTCTCACAGCGTCGTACGTGTTTACAACGGGTGTAGACGTTCGTAGCTGTAACCAGGCCGCGCTGTTGGTGGACTTCACCAAGGGGTCTTTAACCACAGGCGAGATCAAGGCGCAGGGGAGTCAAGACGGTACTACCTGGTACGACATCCCGTTTTCCAACACCACAGCGGGCACGACCTCGTCTAACGAGTTCTTAGCTCCGTTGCGCGTCTACGTTCACCAGATGGATGCCTCGTCCACGCACATCGTGTACGTGCCTTTGGTTCTTAAGTGGTTCCGAATTGGATACAAGGGCACCGGCACTGTAACCAACTCGTTGGGTGCTGTGACTCTCGTAGCGGGCACGGTGTAACAAGTCATGGCGCGTCCTTTTGGAGTAGCCGCTCCTGGGAACACAGGCGGGCTTGCCACTATCGGTGGTGTCGGCGTATCCCGTTCAGCTGGTGGTGGACTTACACCACTACCTGTTACGGGCACGACTGACCTGCACCTTGTAGCTGACGACTGGAGCGGGTCGGGGAACTGGGCTTCGAGATACGGTGGGTATACCGCGACAGTTACAGGAACGCCAACCAAAGGAAGCTCAGCGCAGTTTCCGGGCCGGTCTGAAGTTACGGGCATCACAACCGCTAACTACTTCAAGATTGCAGCTGCTGCAGCTCACACAGTGCAGTTAACGGACACAATTACGTACGAGTTGATCGTCAAGACACCAACCACGTGGACAGCATCGGCCACGCCTTTCGGATATTTCTCAACAGGCGCAACGCAGATTCTCAATGCCGCGTATCTGAATAACTCATCAGGCGATGGCGAAAGCGCTGTCTACGATAGCCTCGCTACTTCGCGCTACCTCGGGAGTACGTTTGTTGCTGGCTACCAGATGTCGGCCAAGTACAACTTAATTACACTCGTAATGGACATCGCCGCGCCTCGTTGGGAATTTTACATCAACGGCGTGTCCATTTTTACCGATACCGCAACAACAGCAACACTTTTACCGACTAACACGCCGCTTGGCATCGGCGGACGCTGGAATCAGAACAGCGGCGTGATGCAGGCACCCTGGGAAGGCGCGATTGTCGAAGTAATGCGCCACCGTGAAGCTTTTAGTGATGCGACCGTAGCCGCTCGTGCGGCCACATTTAACACCTTGAAAGGATACTAATCATGACTCTTGCACAACGTATCGAAGTAGCTGTTCTCCTAGACAAGTTCCTCACCTGGCAGAAGATGGCAGCAAAGAATGAGGCTCCTGGCTTCCTCGCTGCCGCTGACGTTGCTTGGATTTCACAGGTAACCGCGCAACTCCGCAACTTACTCTTCGCAACGAACCCAGCGTAATAATGGCTTACATCAAACCATATTCGGCGGACAACGCCGCTCTCGTACGCGACACGATCATCAGCTACGCGGCCGACGGCTCTGTGCCTGGTGCTAAGGTTGTGGGTCTGCACGGACCCTTCACAGCTACGGTGCTTGGTAAGATGAAGGCCGTGGTTCCGACTACGGGCGTAGCATCCGGCGCGGCTGGCGTTGGTACTACAACCACGTCGGTTGTGAAACCAACTGGTTCAGCAAACTGGACGGCGAGTAACCTTGTTGGCAAGCTGGCTAGGTTCCCCGTCACCAACGCGTCGCCTTCAGCTACGCCAATCTGTCGTGTCATCACGGCGAACACGACCACCGCGTTCACGATGGCGGCTCTATCCGGCGTCGCGGCTGGTAGCGCGTTCGCGAAGCTGAGAGCCTGACCAACTACTGGGTCAACGGTGTGACCACAGGCGGCGTGTCTCCTGCTACGTACCTGGCTAACGAGCAGGAAGCCGTCTACGACCTGTGTGTGCACTTGCTCACCACGTACGCGGGGACGGGCAAGACGTTTTATCTTCAAAACTGGGAAGGCGACTGGCAGCTGCTCAACTCGTTCGTGAGCACCGATGTCGTTAGTCCGTGGACGGCAGCGCGCATGGCTTCCGTCTTTGCGGCACGCAAGGCCGGGGTTAAGGCTGCAGGTACGGCAGTCGGCGTCACAATCAAGTTCGGTATTGAGTGTAACCGCACGCTGGATCCTGGTGGTCGTCGTGTGATTCGCGATGTTGCGCCTGTGGTGCGTCCCGATTACATCTCCTGGTCTGCGTACGAGGCTATGACCGTCGGCGCTGTGTACACGGGTACCATTGAGGGCGCTAACGCTTACATCGCTGATAAGATGCGCAAGTTCCACGCGCGAGTGCAGCACTACTGCCCTGGTATCGACATTGTAATTGGTGAGTACGGTTGGCCTGAAGCTGAGATCAACACGACTACCTACCCTGTAGGAAGCTTGATTCAGAACGTGCTCGACGTGGGTGAGGAACTAGGCTGGACTCATGCTTTGTATTGGCAGGTTTACGATAACGAGGCCGGGCCACGCGGTTTCTACATCGTCAAGCCAGACACGACGTACTCGTTGGCAGGCGCTAAGTTCTTGAGCATATTCGCGTAGACTTTCATTTCGTTTCCTTCCACGATACTTCTCTATTATCCACAGCGTAGCCCAGTGCCTTCAGGCTTTCGACTGTTTCCGGATACACATAACCCAATTCTCGTGTGTACTCGCCCTGACTCGCTGCAATTTGAATCCTACTCAGGATGTCAGCCAGGTCGGCGGGACCGCGCCTGTGCTCGCAGCTTCGCAAGGCGCGGTTGCTCTACATCAGCTAGTGCTTTTTGCTTCAGATGCTTTCATTTCGGATTCTCCCAAGTCACCATTATGTCGTAATCCCCGAACTGCTTACACGTGTAGCCATCCGCCTCCAACGCTGCTCTTACCTGCTCGTTGAACGGCACGAAAGTGCCTGAGTAGCCTCGTAACGCGTTGCGCTTAATGATGTCGTAGGCATACGTCAAGCGGCGCTCGCGGTATGATCGTTCACTCTCCGCATCACGTTGCGGCTTGCTATCTACAAGTGCCTTTGCTTCAGATGCCGTCATTTAATCATCCTTACTTGTCGCTACTACTACTGTAGCAGGTGTGTCGAGTTCTTGTTCTGAAATGAAGAAGTACTCACGCTTGTATTTATACTTACGATACGCCTCTTTAGCTGATTCTCTCGAAGAGTACGCGCCGAGTACGGCGGACGATTCGTAAGCGTCGTAGGTCTCTAGCACGTAGACTTTCATTCCTCACTCCCCTTCCTCGTCACGAGCATGCGTAATCTTAATCACGCCCTTGACCACCTCGACAGTTGTGGTCGGATTGTAGTACCGCGTGTCGTTGTGCGTAAGCGAGAACTGGTATCCCCCGTGCGTTTTGATGAAGTATTCACTATCAACCGCAAACACGGCGCCAGGTTCTAGATCGATTATTTGTTTGTACTTGCTCATGGCAACTCCCAACTGATACCCTGCGCGTCGACGGTGAATCCCTCGCTACGCAGTCGTACGATGTTCATAGGGTCAATCATAGACTCGTTCCACACACGCGTGCACCACGTGCCCAGCTTAGCGTGATCGCGCACGTCGCGCATGATGTCCCTGTACTGGGCCTCAATCCACTTATCAACCGCCTTGCGCGTGAGGCGCTGCTCGCGCTCCGCTGCCGACTCCTTTACTCTAGTAAAGTAGCCTGAGGCTACCGTAACGGCGATAATGCCCGCTCCTAATGCCCCAAGAATCATACTCGCAATCGTCTCGTTCATACTTAGATACCTCTGTATATGGTAAGGTCCTGATCATTATACTTGTCGGAGCAGAACTTCAACAACAAAGAGCGCAAGGCGAGCGTATTCCAGATCGGCAACGCGTGGTCTCCATCGCCGCTATCCACACCCCTGTGGTGAAGATACTGATGCACCAACTCGTGACCGAGTGCTGTCTCACCTAAGCAAGTCTCGACCGTCACGCTGATGGAGTCCCAGTCATAGCAGCCCGCCGCGTTACTCGTGTTACCGCACTGGAAGCTGTATGCGTTAATCCACGTAATGCTTACGTCACCAATCGTATCTAGCAGCTCCCCTTTGTGCGGAATCAGACCTTCTGATGCCAACTCCTCGTCTAGGACGACGACGTACGCCTCGATGTCGGTAAGTGAATACGTATCGATAGGGCTCGCGCTGAGGGTCATTGGCGCCGGTGCCGGGTACGCGCAGGCTACGGAAAGTGTTAGAAAACTCACAAAAATGTTAGTCGTCATTATTCCGATCCAGTATGAGTGTTAGGAGACAGGTGAGCATTATACAAATCAACACAGCTCCAATCACGGCTGAACCTCGTCAATAACGTCCAGGAACTTGGCGCATGAAATGACCTGCACAGCGCGGATCGCCTTCTTGTAGTCACGTTCGGTCAGGAACATATCCGTAGGCGGCTGCTCCTGTACCGTAGCTCTGCATTGAGCTACGGCTTTGCCGCCCTTATGCAGGTCGAGGCACTGCACCAGCTTCGTACAATACGTGCTGATGTAGCGGTTGCGCACCTTTACAAGTGCCGAACTGTGGTCGGTTGCGAGGAAGAAGAGAAAAGCTATTCTTGTCATGTGAAGAGCCTACCACAACGGACATGGGTATGCGAGCACTTCTGACACTTTTCTTGTTCAGCACGGCAACCCCGAGCCCGGGGCGTGCGTCTCTGCCTAGTAGAAACGTAATCGTGCTCCGCCCCGACGGCGCGCCGGGTGGAAGTGCTGTCCTAATCTCCCATAACCTGGTACTCACGGCCGCCCACGTGCTCAAATCGAGCGTTGTAGCCGTGGTCTGCGGATCACAGCACGTGCTTCCGGCTCTCGTACTCGCGATTGACGCCGACGGAGACCTTGCCGTTCTCGCCCTACCAGCCCCCTGTATCGGAACCCGAGTTAGTTCCATCGCCTTGGCTGATCCCGAGCTTGGCTCCGATGTTTACGCGGTTGGGTGCCCGAACCAGGCGTGCGGGCGCATCACGCGCGGTGTTGTTAGCTCGTATGAGCCTGGTTTGGGCACACGCGGGGTTGAGCTGATCTCCGATGTCAAAGTCTGGTTCGGTAACAGCGGGGGCGGGCTGTTCGACGAAGACGGCACGCTGGTCGGCATCAACTCAAATCTACAGAAGTTCTCATCCACAACTAACCCCGGCTACGACGTGATGTACGACGCCGCGGTGCCCGCTTCGCGCATTCGCGCTTGGCTCAAACAAGAAGGAATCGAGGTTCAATAATGGATATCAAAGACGGAATGATCTCATTAGGTGACCTGCTAATGCGCGGTGGCGTGTGGAGCCTCATGTTCATGCTCCCGGCGCGCGAGGCTATGCTCGGGCTCACGTTCCTCGTCGCCGTTAACGTGATGACCGGAATCTGGAAGGCCAAGCACCAGGGCGACGGCGTGCATGTTATCGGCCTCATCAACGCTCTGATGCGCCTGATTGCGTATCAGGTGGCGATTACGGTGACGTACGTAGCTGAAGTCATCTTCTTCAACGGACTGCCGTTAACTCAGGTCGTGGCGGGTATCATGGCTGCGAAGCAGCTGCAGTCCAGTCTTGATAACCTACACACGGTTACCGGCCTCGACCTGTGGACCAACATCAAAGAGCTGTTCAAGAAAAAGGTACCCTAGCAATGTCTTTGACAGCCGCCGACATCCTCTCCTCATCCGGCAAGTATCCGGAGCGCGCTGCTGTGGCTACGGCCGACGTTATCGCTAATGCAGCGGAGACAGCGGCTCGCGTGAACAAACTCGGGCTGACTGCGCTGTCCGTGTCATCGGGCTTCCGCCCGGCTACGATTAACGTGCACGTCAAGGGGGCCGCTGTGCGCTCTCACCACATCATGGGCCGCGCCGTTGACCTCGTCGACGCTGACGGCTCCATCGGGAAATGGTGTCTTGCTAACCTAGACGCGCTTGAGAAAGCCGGTCTGTGGCTTGAGGACCCGTCCTACACCAAGGTCTGGTGTCACTTGCAGACAGTCCCACCTAAGAGCGGGAAGAGAGTGTTTCAACCATGAAAGAAGGCAACGCATATGCTTACCTATATATCGACCAACTTGAAGAAGATCCTCGTAGCCGTGGGAACCGCCATTGCTGGCATACTTCTTGCGTTGTTTGTGGCAATGAGGCGACAGGACAAGGCGGCGTCTACACTTTCTCAATCGGAGGCGACGACGAAGGTCCTGACGACACTGGAGACGCGCGATGATGAGCTTAAAAAGCAGTACGAGAAGCTTGTTCCTCGTAACGGCGACCCTGAAGAGGTTCGTCGCCGTCTTCGCGAGCGTGGCCTTATTAAGTAGCCCTGTCGTCGCCAACGCTGAACCCTGTGATTCCGCTAGCGAGGCGTACGTAGACTGTCTTGAGAGCGAGCTGCTACACAAGACCGAGCAGAACGAGATTCTGCAGCTGCGCATCGGAGTCAAGGAAGAGGCTAACGGCATCATGTCAGCCGACAGGGAACGGCTACAGAAGGCCCTGACCGATCAACAGGGCATCTTGTCATCGCCACAGTTCTGGCTTGGTGTGGGCGTTGTCGGTGGGATTGTTTTGACTGTGTTGACGGGTGTTATCGTGGCGCAGGGGTGGCAGAAGTAGTTAGGCGTTCTCGTACCTGTACTTTGTCCAGGCATTGCAAAGTGTCCGTTCTAGCGGACTAGATGCGCGCTCGAAATCCGGCAGCCAGTTCCATACAGTACAAGAACCTACTAGCTGTCCTGTGTGCGTACGCAGTTTCAATGTCCAGGGTAACCACCAACTACGGCTGTCACATACCTCCCATTCAACCGTAGCTAGGTACTCGCCCTTATGTTTTTCCATCTTCACTACACGATACATCAACACCCTCCAAAAACCCCGTGCTCGGGGCACTTTAACGCCATTCTAACCCAGGTACCTGCGTGTCCGCACTTGGGGCAGGTGCCTTTCTCGTTGGTTTTCTCGGTTTCAATCATCCCGAACGGGTGCAGCACATACTCGTTGCGCCCGTATGTGGCCCAATAACACACGACTCTGTTTGCAAAGAACGATAGACTAACAATTTGCCCTGCCAGCGGATAGCCCATGGCGTCGCAAAACTCTTTGATGTTGTGGTCCGTTGCAACAACGCGCCCGTATTGCGTGTCGAGATTCATATCTCTAAAACCGATGCATACAAAGCGCTGGCGTATCATTTGTCTGTCCTAACCACAACAATCTTGGCCTTGACCTTCCTCACCTTGACGCTTTTGTGGAACGTGTCGTCGATGAAGTTACTCCGCAAGTCGAACGCGGATGTGCCGCTTATGTACACGTAGTAGTTCTCGCCGGTTCCGTCTACGAATATGTCACCCTCTTTGAGCGAGGTTATGAGTTGTGGTTTGCTCATATCACCCCTCCGTAACAGCGTCTTGTTTGCCTTGCTCATAACCAGCCTCGTATGCCGCTTTGTCGTTGCTCAGGATCTTGCGTAACGTGTCAATGTACGCGGCGAACAGGAACGGGGCCTCGTTTAGCATGCGCTTGGCATCGTTTCGCTGGCCTAGCGTGTACTGGCCGTTGTCACCGTTCGGCTTAACGCCCAATTCCTTCAGCATCTTACCTCCCAATTGCGGCACGAGCTTACCCCACGCTGTAATCATCTCCTTCAGAGCGTAGTCGGCGGCTGTCGCCATGGCTAACACCCGTTTCTTGTTCTCCTCTGTCATGCCGGATACGGACGCGGTTACTTCTTGTTCTACTAACTGGTCTGTTGTCACGATTCAATCTCCTTCAGTCGTTTATCGATCTGTTTGGCTTGCGCGCAGTGTGTGCAGGTCGTGTCCTTTGCGTTTGCATACTTACACAAGCACAACGAGTTCTCGTTAGCTCGTGCCGCCGTGAGCAGCTCTGCTTCTGCCTTTTTGCCCGACACACCCACCAGTCCTGGCTTGTCCACATCGCCAAGGCTAGCCGGCAGCTTGCCTTGCTCGATTGCGCGCTCCGTCCACACGTACGCAAAGATGTTCCACGCAACCGCGATCAGATGGTCCTCGCTACGGTCGCCGTCGCGATAATCGTTCATGTGGCGCATGGCGCTGTCGAGATAGTTAGCGAGGTTCTGCCCCTTTTGCCAGTTATTATCGGCGTACTTCTCAGCCCCGCGCTCGTAAAGCTGCGCTAGACGCTTGAGCGGGTACGCCGGGATGAGGTCAAACCTCCCCTTACCCTTGCGCGAATCGCGCACGGAGCCTGTCTCGAATACCCGCCGTTGTCCTGAATCCTTGGTAATAAAATCATCACTCATTTTAATGCCTCCCTTGCAGCTTCAAGTTGCTCTTTTGTGCAGTCCCATGGAATATACTTGTCCAGACGTTTGGCTAAAAGCGCTTTTGTCATCTTGGATGTACACCTGGCGATTTCTTTTGTGATCTGTGCATCGCTTAGGTCCCGCGATTCCCAATCATCGCATCCAGAACAAGATCCATAGCTATACTCTATAACTCGCACATGTACGGGGTCGTCTGGTATGACAAGCGCCACGAGCACCGTTCCTTGGTAGCTATTTTCAGACAGGTCAAATAGGACCTCGCTGTCAAGCCATTTCTTGGCAATACAATCTCCGTAGCGGCACTTAACTGCTTCTGAATCACTCAACTTCATCGCAATACTCCTGTCCAATCATCGTACACTTCCAACGCGACAGTTACAAGACCTTCGTAGCCGACCACGCGGTTTCTGTGGCCTGACGCCCTGTTATACGGGCGGTCGAACAACACAGTTCTACCCATACCGTTGTGACGATCCACGTGATGCGTGCTGTCGTCGACAAATAGGTCGCCAAGGACAACCGCTTTGTCCGACGTGAACACGACATCGTTCTCGGTGAACCCGAAGTGCTTCGCGAGCCACGCTAGGCGTTCGGTGACCCAGTATTGGCTCCTGTAGTATGGCTTAGTAACCACGACCACGTCGAATAGAGAACGCAACTTGGCAACCGTCTCAACAGCACCGGGGTACGGGGCGAGCCCCTCCACGAAACCGGGACGCGACCAGAGGTCTACCAAGTTAGCCATAGCGCCGTGCTTGTGCGCGAGCGCGAACAGGTTCTCGTCCGTAACTGACTCGGGAGTCAGGTCCGGGTTGATGACGGCAAGGGTCGGCGTCAGCAAGTCGCAGATCACGCCGTCGCAGTCGAGCAGTAGTCTTGGTTTGTCAATGTCTTTCATAATCCTATCTCCTTCTGACCTGATTTCATGATGGCCTCAAGCTTGTCTAAATCGTGAAGCTGCGGCGGGATGTAGCGATTCATAAAGCAGACAGCAATACCCTCCGCAACGTACAAGCGTTTCTCGATCTTCGAGTTAACGAGCTGTAGCATCTTGCGATACTTGCTCGCCGTGAGGAAGTACCTCCCGATGCGGAGCACGCGGTTATTGCGCGCTGTGTGTCGTGTCTGGCTCATTGCTTGTTACCTCTCACCACCATTGTCTTTTTGTCCTTGGCTGTAATGCCGGGAATCGTGACTCCCGCCTTGAGGGCCTTGATCACGGCTGCGCGGTTGATGAGAATGTACTCGGTTGGTACCTTGGCCAGGTCTACTACGTCGAAGTCGGTATCGTTTCGGAAGGACACGCCGCTCACGGACGGAGTAGCTACAACGGAATCGATGAGCGCGATTGAGGTCTCCGCTTTACCGGCGAAGCCGGCCGCTGCGGCCTCCTTCAACGCGAGCTGCGCCTTCCGGGCGCGCTCATTGTCGAAAGTTGACAGCGCTGCCTTCATCACGGCCTCGGCTTCTTGTAGAAGCTTGATGGCGGGGTCAACGAGTTCCTGCGCTGCCTTGACCTCAGCCTTGAGCGGCGCTAGGAGCGCCTCTTTCTCCTTGGTCAGCTCGTTGATGCGCGTCTTGAGTGTGACGATCTGATTCGCGCCAGCCTCGTACATCTCGACGGTGCTAATCTCGACTGTCTTGATGTAGTCGAGTACAGCCTCATTCTCTTTAGCGATGGTTTTGAATCTCTCGATAACGGCGGGTAGTTGCTTGCTCATGGGAGCAGTATGTCACGGTACTAGACCGTAAAGCAAGCACAGTTTGTGTATTGCGTCTTTTGCGCCGTAGCACACGTACACAATAAACCCGTTCTCTTCCGCACGCTTGTGCCACGCCTTCTGTACTGTGCTGACACGTCCGCCTTTAGCCCGCTTAAGCTCGATGCAGACAACGCATGCTTTGCGCGCTGGGGGTCGCGTTACGATCACGAGGTCAGGCGCGCCCGGGCTCAGCCCCATTTTCTTTAGCTGGTTCGTCTTCTTCGCCGACGACGCTGCCTCGTTCGGTACCGAGAAGAAAAAAAAGCCCTTGGATTCCATCCAGCGGACTAGAATGCGCTGCTCTGCTGATTCAAGCATTGTTGTAGTTATCCCCTACTGGTATCGGGCGCACGCTGTAGATGACCTCTTCTTCGTGGTGTTTAGCCGACCTGTTAGTCATGTACTCGCTTGCTACCTGCCATGCGCGCTCTGCGTCTATAAACACAGCAATGCTGTGGGTGTATCCGTGCCTATCTCGCTGGAATAGAAGATACATCATGGCTTGTGTACCTCTTTGATAAGTTCTTCCTTGTACCACTCAGGAAGGCCCGCTGTCGCCATGCGACGGATCTGAGGCCATGCCCAGTCAAACAACTTCTGCTTAATCGCCTCTTCCTCTTCCTTCTGGATGTCTTGAATCACGGACTTGATGAGAAGACCGATGTCGCCATGCGTTCCTACCAGCACGCCTTGTTCCTTCAGGCGCATAACCGCCTTCTGCCAGCGTGCTGCTGTGCAGTATTGCGAGCCGATCGCGGTTGTCACGTCGCGACCGCCTGCTGGCTTGTTGTCCTTGGTCCAGACGGCTTGATGCACTTCCTTGAATGCTTCACTAACGAACTTGGCTAGTAAAACCTTCTTGTCTTTACCGTACACATCGTAAGCGGCTGGCTTGACTACAACGCCCTCAATCTTCTGTCCGCCCAGCACTGACTCAGTATCAAGGTATTGACGCAATGCGTCGGGTGAGGTCAGAACACCCGCGTAGAACATAGGTACAGTCTCAAGCCCGAGGCGGGCCGCTTCTTGTTTCTTGGCTTCCGGGTTAAGGTGCTCGCCCGCATCCGTCTCGATGTCGAAGATCATGATGTGATTGTTAGGAGTACGATTGTAGACGAGCGTGCTGTGCTTAGGCGCGCGTAGATACTCGCCTCGGTATAACCAACCTTCCTTGAGCAGCGGTTTGAGGCTCTGAACTGCTGTAACGGCCTTGCTGAACAGCGCCTCAGGCGCGTGCTCGTGAACTTCCGCGCCTTTCGAGCGCATGCGCAGTTCGCCGTCTCTAATCCCAAACGTAAACTGGCTACCGTCTACCTTCTCCTCGACTAGAACCTCCGTCTTACCGTCGAACAACGGCTTCGATGCTTTGTGGCTAATCGAAAAGATTGATGGGTACGATGGGCAGTTCATGACATATCCCTTGCATCTCGGATACCTACAAACAACGGATGACGAGGCTTATCCTTCGTACCCGCAGACAAGTAACGATACGTGATTGTCTTGCCTATCAACAAATCACGATCACGCCAGAACTCCGCACGGGTCTCGTCGTTAAGACCTACGCCGGTGCCGCAGTAGAAAGTCTCTCCGTCGTCTCGTTTGCACAGAAATGCGCCCAGGTCATCGCGACCTACCTTACCAGCCTGCGCGGATGACCGCTGTGTGCGCCCTAACTCGTTAGTCTTGGCGGCGTTAGTGTTATTCATGCGCTCTTCAAAACCGATGATTGTTGCTTCTTCCTGCACATAACGCTTGAGCTTAATCAATAGCCCCTCACGCAGTGTTGACCTCCCGTTCTTGTAGCGACCGTCAAGCTTGGTGCGCAACATAACACCTTCATAACCTTCAGCTAGTAGTTCCCGTTCGTACTCAAGTAAGTCGTCTGGTGTTGTGATGTATTTGTTGACGATGAACTCGATATATATCTTATTTTGCTTTACCTTCGACACGATCGCTTCAGTTGCTTGTAAGCGCCGCTCGAACCCTAAACAAAGATCCGCGTTATCGAACGCTACAAACTTGATCTTGGACACAGCGTCCGGTTGGTGTCCCATAACAAGAGACGTTGTCTTCTGAAAGTTGAACGGATCTTCAGTGTTAATCAACTCGCCGTCGAGACCCTCTAACTCTTGCCGCCCGCTCAATGCCTCACGGATGGAGGCGTTAGGGATTGGCTTCAGGCTGCGCGTGACCGCCTTTCCATCGATGATACAACATCGAATACCATCTAGCTTAGGGCTAGCGTATAGTGGGTACGACAACGCTGCTACGTCGCCTCTGCAATCGGCAGCTAACATAGGTTTGAACTTTACACTTGCCATGTTGATTATTCCTTACCTAAGAGTTTCTTAAGACGGTTGAACTCGGCCTCAAGACGCCGACGCTCTTTATCCTTAGCCGAGTTCTCTCGAATCACCAACTCGCGTGTCTCGCTCTCGTTTGCGGGTCGGGATGCTTCATATGATAGGTAAACAGCCACGTCAGAATCACACGACACCTCACCTACCGTGATCGCGTACTCCACTTTTTTAACACCGTAGTAAGTTTGTAACCACTCTGTTAAATCTTTCTCGGTCTGCACAAGAGACGCTACCGAGCACCCGTCTACGCGTACTTCGCCTCTAAATTGCCTAATTACCTCGTGTGCTAGGTTGCGAGCTGTGTACTTGTCTGGCTGCCGATATTTCATTGCTTCCATACAATCAATTCTCCTTGTTCGTTTAACACCGTATCAGCTCCCTTACTCCAACGCAACATCAAAGCGGGTTTACACGTCAAAGGTACGCGAGGGATTCGCGTGCTGCCCACCGTGCTCATGACTGTCGCCATACGCCAGGCTGCTGCAGCCGCGTTGTTGGCTGGCAATTCGGCTATGTTCTCGTCGTGAATGAACAGCACCGGACGAGAGCCGCGCAGCGGCGATACTGGCGTATCACACGGCACGCCGGGGAACGGGCGGCCCGTATAGCACTCGTATGCCAGCGCGAAGGTTGCCGCCTTAGCTGCGTCCGCAACCGGGCCTTGGAAGTGCTGGTTGCAGAACTCGGTGTAGTAACAATCGGCGCGAACGCGCTTGCTCCACGGGGTTACAACGTCGGCCAGACCGTTCTGCGCTGTTGCGAGTGACGCATACTGGAAGAACTCCACCATCTCAGGCCACGTGCGCAACCACAGCGCCTTTAGCTCCTTGGCTCGCTGTAGCGTAATGATAATCCCGACGCGCTTGCACGCGAGAACAAAAGCACGCGCGCCCATTCCTCCAGGCAATGCGAAGTTAATGGTTTTTGCTAGATTTCGTGCATCTTTAACATCTTTGTCTTTTTTACGTAATTTAGCCTCGTCGTGGCTGATTCCGAGAAGGACAGCCGCGAGCATAAGATGCGGGTCATCACCAGCGCGCAGTACCTCAGCCATGCGGCTATACCCGAACGTCTCTTCGCAGAACGCCGATAGGGAGCGCAGTTCTGCCGTGTCGAAGTCGACTGAGCAGAGCACGTATCCGTCACGCGGTTTGATGCACTCGCGGAAGCCACCAGCGCGAGGCCAATTTTGTTGATTTGGTGATGAACTCGTACGCCCGCTGTTCACGAATCCGTAGCGCGTGTGAATCTGCCCCTGGCGCAGTAGCGGGATGTACGTCGATAGGTTCTTCTCCTGTTCCTTGAACAACGCCACCTTGTGGAGAAGCGCGTCTCCTGTGTCGTTGAGCGTCATGCGGTCCGTCTTTGTGTTGCCCTTCTCCGATCGAGGGACCTCGACTCCTGCGTCGTCGCACACGTCCTCAACGCGATCGGTTACGAACTTGCGCGTCATCTTGTACCCGCGCTCTGGGTGCTTCTTCGAGCGCAGTTGCAGCACGCCTGCTTTAATCAGTTCGGCTTGTAACGCTTTATACTGCTCTACTACGCGAGCCTCGACCGCGTCGATTGATGCTGAATCCGTGATAACCCCGTACACGGACTGCAGGTGTAGCGCGAACGCGCCGCGCGTCTGCTCTAGCTCGTTAACGAGCGCATATAGCGCAACCTCGTCTCTATAGTCATCGGCTTGCTCGTGTTGGTGCTTGTACACGTTTAGCGTGTGTTTCGCGTCGTCGAGCGCGTATAGCACGGCTCCCTGCGGCCAATTATCCGCGGGCACGCCTCGTAGTGCGCCGTAGTTGAGGCGGTGCGAGTCCTTATCGAGAACAATACCGATGCGTCGCTTCACGAGCCCTGCTAGCGAGTACACACCCTTACCCTGACGCAGGCCTGGCCCTCCCGCTACGTCGATAAGCTGCTCGCGAATCATCGTGTCGCACACACGCCCGTCGTAATAGGCGTCAAACACAGCGTTGATGAAGGCAGCGTCGTTGAACTCAGCGCAGAGGACTGCCATGTCGTACGCGATGTTGTGCCCCACCACCGCTGAGTTCTGATCCTTCAGAATCTCAAGCACACGCTCCCGCATTCTGTCGTCGCCGTGCGTCGTGATGAGTTCCGCACCGTGCTCGTGTGCTAACGTAACGCACGTCACTTGTGGTGCCATGTTGCCGGGGCCGAATAGAGCAGTCTCAGTATCGAGCGCGATGATGTGCATGATTATACCCTACCACAAAATGAAAAGGGAGCGTTAGCTCCCTTTTCACTATGAAAACAAAAGTGATGGCAAACCGTTAGTCGTTTACAGGCAAATCGGACTCCTCAATTCCCGCATCTTTAAGTGACGCGAACACCGTGTTTAAGTATGGCTGGCCCGTCTTCTCATTCAGCTTGTCCGTAGGGCGGACAACGACCTGGCAAATCTTGCCACGAAGCGTTTGCTCTTCGCTGAACGCCTTGTCAGCGAACTCCGCGTCGACAACAACGTCAGGACCGCCGAGCGCCGCGAGCAACGCCTTCGTGTCGCGAAGGAAGTACGAACGAAACTTGTTCGGCGTGAAGTAAGTGCTATACACCGCCTTTGGCTTCACCGCGTCGTTCGTGCTTGCAATCACCTCGAAGTCCGCGCCTACGAACTCCCGATTTTGCGGGTCTTCGTCGTGCGTCAGTTGCTTAGCGCGGACTAGATACTCACCCTCCGGCAAATAGTTGCGCTTTAACGTTGCTTCTTCGATACCCTCAAAACCGCTCTTTCCTGTCTTCTTAACTGGCATGGTTCCTTCTCTTTCTGTCCCTCAGGACAAGTTGAACATAACACGTTACACGTATGTGGCTAGTACCAAGCGCTGCGGATTCTGCATTTCGTGCATCATTTGCGCTTGCTCTCGCGCTGATTTTACAGCGTTTTTTTGGGCTTCGGTAAAATTCCAAAACGAAAAATTGATCTCATCTGCTGTGGTGCCGACGCGGTGATGACGGCCAATGAGCTGCTCCATCGTATCGCCGCTTGCTGGTGGGGAGACGCATACCGCTGTCGACCATGCTTGCAGATTCTTGCCTGTCCCGTGCGATCGAATCGACGCTGCGAATACTGGCGCCTTAGATTGCATGATGAGTTCGTCGTCACCTGCCATGTACACGGGTATCTTGCCCGTGGCGCGTAGTGCGTCACCAAACGGGCGACCGCTGTACCAAATCGCGCCCTCGCGAACCTTGAGACACTCCTTCACAGCATAGTCGCTCACCCACACGGCCTCGCTTGGCGGCGTGCCGCCTGTCGCGGCGTAGCGGTCTTTCACCTTGCACCAGTCCTCGTAGAACGACGCCTTGACCTCGCCGCGTATGACCGCGTTCGTCATGAGCATGGCGCTGTCGCGTCCGTGGGGTGCTCTCTTAAGCAGGTCGCGCAGCTCCGTATGCCAGGCAGCACGCACTCGTAGCCACTCAGCATCAACAATACCGCCCGGCCAGATCCAGCGGAGCCAGTAGCCAAGTGCTATTTGCTGTGCATAGCGGTTCTCGGTAAGCGGGTCGTCGAATACTTCACCGTATGGCGTCCTGTTAAACCTGTGCAGGTCCTCAAGCGCGCGCTGTATCTCGTCTGGCACTACGATGTCTTTAACCATTGAAATGTTGAGTGCTACCGGACAGGTGATTTCTTTTGACGTAACCACGCCTAGCGTGTTCGCTAACCTGCGTCCGAAACCCTCTCGCGCCGTCTCGCCCTTGTTCGCGAAGCGCATGAGTGCGCCGGGTGCTAGCGGCGCTTCGTGTTTATTAGATCCTAGGGCACGATCCCAGTCGCGCAGTGCCGTATACGTTAACGGTAGAGGTGAGTTCAACGGGTGCGTGTAGCGAAAGAGCCACTCCAGGTCGAATAAGCTTCGGCGCAGGAGCGTGCCTGACCCGAATAATACAACGGGACCGTCCTGCCTCTTAGCGCGCTCGATAATGTACCGTCTGAAGCGCTTCGTTCGTACCGAGCCCATCTGTAGCTTGTGCGCTTCGTCGCACGCGATTACAGAGGGGCATAGCTTATCAAGCAAGTCTAGCTTACGCGGTGATGACAGGTCCTCGTAGGACACGACGTGAATCTGGTAATCGATCTTCCAGTCTTGTTTGGCTTTGGCTGCCACCGCCGTACACTGTACGCGCAGGTTCGCCGGTACTAACCACACGAGTCGTTGATACTGTGTAAGCGGCTTTGGAAGTACGGCTCCTGCTAGACAGCATACAAGCGACTTGCCGCCACCGACTCCGATCGGAATCTCGATGCCTCTGTTACCTTTCGTGATTGCCTCGTGCAGGTCGTACAAGGCTGCTGCTTGAATTGGGAATAGGCTACCTTTGTTGTGCTCCTTAGCTAGATGTTTTGTAAGCAAGGACACGGCTTCTGGAGTCATCAGCTCGGCTAGGTCTCTCCTCGGCAGCGCGTCTACGCGTTCGATGTCATCGCTGATGGGTACGCCGCGCATTACGGTAGCTTGGTTTCGTTCATAATGTTGTGCAGTGCGGTCTCGGCGATCTCCAATGCGCGCCTCGCCTCTGCTACTATCTTGGATTGTTTTTCCGCTAGCTGCCTACGTCTTACTTCTTGTTCTGCTATCAAGTCGGCGTGTGTTGGTTTAACTAGGTACGTTATCGACACTTTGTTGGCGCTCGTGTCGATTGAGTGAAGTTGCACCGTGTCTGCCTTGCTGAGGCCAGTTAAGAACGCGCCTAACTCAGCCAGTACCTCCTTAGGAGTTCTGTTACGCTCGAACGTGCGTGTACGCCATAATCGATTCATAACCACTCTCCTTCTTTTGTGACGTGCCAACTTGTCGGGTCAGAATCGTGTTGGTCCACTACACAGTAATATACCATGTAATGTGTACACTTTGGTTCTGGATCAGTCTTTAATAGTTGTTTAACTCTGTATTGGTTTGAAAACAAACCGACGAATCTCCGCATTACGTTTTGTTTACGTGGTTTGTCACCACGTTTTTGAATTTCCTCTATCGCGAAAACCATATAGGCAATATCGCTCACTTTGTTACTCCTTCACCGCTACGTCTGTCATGCAGTAGTACACGCGTCCGTCCGTGCATCCACGTAGCGTCACGCCGCAATAATAGACCGACGCGCTTGTGCAATACGCCTGTCCGTAACGCATTGAGTAGACCTTGCCGTCGCTTGTTACTTCGCTGCAGCTGCACAGCGATAATAGCATAAATAACATTAAACCGATTAACAACAAAAGCTTTTTCATAAGTGCTTCCAATCTATGTACCACGTAATCGTGGGGCGCTGACTGTGTGCCAGGCCGTCCCAAACTACAACAGCGCTGTGGACGCCGTCAACAAGAGACTTCAGTAAATAGATGCTGGCTGCTTTTCCGACAACGTACCTATACCACCAGGTAGCATGGATCTTTGCCGGGAGCAGGATCGCAACTCGCGTTCCGTCGCCTCGTGTCGTCTGCTTAATAGCCTCGGCTGCCCAGAGGTCTGGCACGTCTTTTGCATGATACCAAAGACTGCCAGACCATCTGAGCAACCTGTCTGTCGGTTCGAGCATGCCCGAGAACTTGTACTTCTCGTCGAACATGGCGCGTATTACACCAGAATCGTTTTCATGTGACCGCGCCATGCTTTGTACCGCTCCTCGTCGTCGTTCGCGTAGTTATGGAAGTATTGAACACGCGCTTCTTTGATTGTCTCCGTGTGTACGCGCTGCCCTGTGCTCGTGTCGAATCGCAGGTGGATGTTGTCCTTGATCCTACGTGACACAACGCCATCTAAGCGCAGTCCGATGCGGCTCGCGGCTTCTCGTAGGTGTTCCGGGTCTGTTAGGAACACCCCTAGCTTAATCTGGTCTACGAACATGTAATGCAACGGCGCGATTGAGTCACGCACGATGTCAACCGCCCACGAACCTACGTCGTTAGTTCGCGAGTAGATACCGAGCGCGTAGTATCCGTGTACGCGGTTTAGAGCTGTCTGCATTTCTCTCGGATCGTAATCAACCCCCGCGTCCGTGTACGCGTTTAGGATGCCTTCCGAATCGCACTCAGACCGGCGTAGGTCAAGTCCTTGTGTGGATACGACGCCATTGTGAATCAGCGCTACCTTTTTGTTCGGACTAACGTGCGGGTGCGCGTTGATGAGTCCGTAGCCGTGAGTCGCCATGCGACTGTGCAGCAGGATTGATTTCGGTCGCTTTGGATAAGGACCAGATACGAGCCCCCTAGTTGACCATGCGTTGTTGATCTCCCATCTTCCTGTGTACAACCTGTCGTCAGCCGTGATTGCGGCTACTCCGAACGCGTCGCGGTCGTACTTCGTCATCGGCTGCGTTAACGCTTTGGCGAGGCGCAAAGCCTGCGTTGCATATTGTGGTTTTACATACGGAAACATTGCTAGCTTACACATTCTAACACTCCTCTACTACGTGTGCTGTGTTGGTGATTCTGTGTACATCGATAACGCGTGTTATTGTTCCACTGTCCGTTATGTATGCTTGCCCCACTACAAGTGGCGTTGATGGCACTTGTGGCGTTGATGGCACTTGTGGCGTTACCTGAAGCACGCGCACTGTGATTGGTATCTGCTGTAGTTGTTGTATGCTAACGTATGTGTTGCCAGTCTCTATTACTGCGCAACACACCCCACCGTAGAACACAATCTCATCCGGTTCTGGGAGAATCGGAGAATTGCGCATGCTGTCCCGTTGGAAGCGCACTACGCTGCTAGTCTGTACGACCACACGGGCGCCTCGTGTCGGTGCGTACATCGTACGAGTTAACGAACTAAAATGATCGCTGCGCATCGCACCATACACGCGAGGGTACGTAGCGTACGCAAAGTCCATGCCTAAAACTGGAGATGGTGCTGCCGTACGCTCATACAAAGCCGCGCCACTTACTACAGTGCGTGTTGGGGCTGTAACCGCCTCCTTAACTACAGGTATTGGCGCAGTCTCGTGTGTCAAGAGACGCAACTCGCGACACAGTACATCGCGTGACGCTTGGTTGTTGTTACCTAACAGGTGATCGATCACCGTCGCTGAATTTCTGTCCTCAACTGGGTAGCCATCACAATCGACGATTGCCCACAACAAATCGACCCACGCTGTAATTTTCTCAGCTGAAAGCGACCCGTGGTGCAAGCGCACTTCTACCGTGCCGTGCTGTTTATAAGCGCATGCGTTGATTGCTCTGTAGCGGCTGCCTGTTGACCAGGTTAGCGGTGACTCTTCACAGTAGGTAGAGTCTAAACGATCGGCTGTCACGAGGTTTTGAAGCAGAGGTTGTGCTTGCGCGAGGCGCGGGTACACAACCTTGTGTACATGCTCGCTGCTGACTTGCCTTTGGTCAAGGTGAACGTGCAACCCGCATGAGTCGTTTACATATACGCCATGCTTACATAACGTGTTTGTTAACTTAGTGACAAACTCGCCTAACTTTGTTGTAGGACAACAGAGCACGTACTCAACGCCCTCTTCGTTGTCTTCACTTGGCTCGATAGAGCCGTCGGTCTTCCAGGTCAGATGACGGCGCAATTCCTTATCGTTGTTAAGGTCAGAAAAGATGTCCTTTTTATTGTCACTTGGGATTACGCACTCAAGTTCGATTGCCGTCCAACGACTTTTATCTCCCCTTAGTGGTTTCTTGCTCCTGTATAGGCCGTTATTTTCCCAATCTCGCATGAGTCTGAGATAGCGATTCGTGATCACCTCGGGCCGCTGGCGCGTGTGTCTGCGCGCTTGTTGAATCTGTCTCTTAATGTCGTTTAAGACAAGCTCAATGACTCCCTGTTTACCTAACGTCTCCTCAGACGGATTGCCTGTGTCACGCTGTACAAAACGGCAACCGCCCAAGGACTTAACTCTCGCGACTACATATACAACAAACATACCGTCGGCGCGAGTACGTGAATACAGAGTCCACTCGCCGTAGCGAGGTAACTCCTCGCGCTTCGTTCTCGGGTGCAGATTTGTTCCGTACCTTTGCGCGATGGCGAGTCTTTCGAGTTCTTCTCTGTTGGGAATTGTGCTCATGAAATGAGCATACACGAAGGTGGGCTACTACTTCAAGCGCTTTGTGAGTTCTGCAATCAAATCTTTACTTGGGATTGCAGACAGGTCTACTTCCTTCTGCCCCTGTACGGGCGGGTTAATCGCAATCAGAACGTCCTCGGGGGGTTCCGATGCTTGCGTTGCGGTAGGTGCCGATTGCTTCTTCAACTGCGCTAGTAATGCCGATGCCATAATTACCTTCTCCCTTGTTGCTGGTTTGCTCAGAGTGAGCCAGTCACTTGGCTCGTCTGCTATTCCACACATGCGTTTATACGGACATCCTCCGAACTCATTACAGTGGTTAAGGTTACCCTCAACCGCTGTCATGACGTCCTTCGGTCTGTTCTCCATTAGCTTGACCATGTCGGCCAAGTTGGCCATCGTCTTTTCCCATCGCTCCCTCGCCGCGTCGCGCGTTATGATGAAGTCAACTGGTACTGATTGCTTCGCGTCTCGTGTTGTGTACACCCATCGACACTTGACGTAATGCAGGTCAAACGCGTCTGTCATCCAATAGGCATACGCGCACGCACTGATGTCGTTAGCCAAGTCCTCGGCTGTCTTGATCCACTCAAGACCTGCTGTTGACTTGTGGTCGAACATCAACGCGTAGCTCTTGCCGTTCTCATCCTTGCGTACAGTAAAGTCAGCGAGGTCGATCGTTCCTGAGTATAGAACCGTGTCCCCGAAGAGGGACAGCAACCACGTGTGCTCAACCGACAACGCTGGTGACGGTGGCGGAAGGTGCTTAAGACTTGCCATCGCCGCCTTGCCTGTCGCCGTGTTCTCGTTCGGCACAGTCCCGTGCTTAAACCAGTTCTCAAGCGCTAGGTGCATCTCCGTGCCCCAGTCCATCGCCTTTGACTTCATCACGTCCTGACGAATGTGCTGCAGCATCCACTTACGCTTGCACTGCTCGTAGACGCGTATCGTGGACGATCGCGTATTTATCATTTCCAGTCCTTGTGCTTGTAGACGGGACCGTGACCACCCCTGTCCGCCCTGAACACAACGACGGCGCTCGGGAACGTGGCGCTATTCTTGGTAATAGACTCAGGCTGGTTCTGGTCTGGATACCACAGGAACTTGATGCGCCCGCGAAGTAGCCACACCTCATCCGCATAAACACCAATCAAATCATGCCAGTACGCTGTGTCGACGCGCGCTGGGATCAGCATCGCTACCGTGCTCTTGACGTTCGCCTTGCCAAACAGCTCCTTAATCGCCTTCTCAATCCACGCACGGATGTTCGAGTACGGTGGATTCACAAACACGTGGTCAGCGTCCCAACTCTGCTTGAGCCCGTCGTCCGTCTCTGTAAAGAACTTCTCACACTTGTGATTCATTTTACTAGCGCAGGGATCGAGATCGAACTCGACACCTAGTTCCTTCTCTAACCATCTGAAGAACTCAGGAGGCGTAGACCAGTTATCAGATCCGGACCTAAGTAGTACGTTGGCGTGTTCTCTCATCAGTTCATCCCGTCCTTGCTGTCGCTCCATGTAACGGTTTCTAGCACACCCTGTGTAGTTACGTCCATTAAGCGTCGTTGAGATCCTTCGGCTGCAGCTTCCTTCATGAGGCGTCCTGCGCCTTCCTGTCGCGCCTCCTGCAGCATTTGGTCGACTGCGTTCACAGTATCAACAGGCGCGATGCTGTACGCCCCTCGCGTGTACGCGCTGCGCTTGATTCGATTGCAGAGACCCGCTACCGTGGCGCCCGTCAGTTGTGACAAGAGCGATGGGTCCACTACGTAAGCGTTAATTAGCTCTAACTGCTCTCTGTCTTGCGGGTCGACGTACGTCGCCATGATTTGCTTAATCGGAAAGATAGTCTTCCCGCCTGCGAGCCTGACTACGTCTGTCGCGCACTTATTCAAGCTGTAGTCATCGTCGAACGTCGCGTTATTCATATTGAGATTAACCATCTCCGCGATGTCTTCGCCGGTTGGAAGCCCCACGCTGATACGTTCGTCAATGCGTCCGTCCCGTAGTACGGCCGGGTCTAAGTCACTTGGTCGGTTGGTTGCGAGTACAACAAACGGGTTGGCACGATTCTTGTTTATGTCGACGTTGTCCATCTGCGCCAGGAACGAAGGGACGATGTACGTCTTTGAATCGTTCCACTCGGAACCCGTACGCGCCGATAGGATCGTATCTGCCTCGTCGATAAACAGGACTGCCTTCCGCCCGTAGCGGCGGTAGAACTCGCGACAGTATTCAAACAGGGCCACAACGTTCTTCTCGCCGCCGCCCGAGAACTTATCCTTGAGCACCCCGGCTACAACGAAACCCATGTGTGCGTCTGGCATCGTTCCGGGGCGCACGCCCGCCTCCAGCGCCATGTAGTTGGCAATCAGTCGCGCGAGCATCGTTTTGCCTGTTCCTGGAGGTCCGTACAGGAGTACACCCGATGGCGTTTTGATACCAAGAGCACGCGCGCGGGGGTCGTCCTTGGCCGTCAACGCCTGTTTGATGAACCGCTTAGCCTCGGCCTGTCCCACGACATCCTTAGCGAGGTCGTCGAACGTTGGCAATGCGGGTGGCGGCGATGGTGGCGACTCGGGGCGCAGTTGATCAAGCGCGCTATTCCACGCCTCGATGTCTTCACGTGCGTTGCGTGCGAACGTCGCGTAGTCCTGTAGCTCTGGGTACAGAATGGGCATGCCCAGCTTTGAAGATGTAGGGCCAACCTGCTTGTTGAAATTGTCCAACAATTCCGAGAACTTAAGTCCTTTCTTCTGGTAGGACTTAACCATCTCTCTGACTTCTTGGTAGACCTCGGCCTTAGTTAGAGACTTGTACTTAGCCGTTTCAACGTAGTCGAGGATGAGGTCAAGGTACGCATCGTCTTTCTTTTTAGCTGCCATGTTAGTTTACCGCCTCGATACTAGTACTACCACTCTTCACCCGCTTAATCAAAGCACTAATCTTTCCTTCTGTCGGAAATCCGTTCTTCGTTGCCCACAGCGCGACATGGTCCACCTCGACCGGCCACAGACCTTTCGCCGTGTCCTCAAACATTCCGTATGGGCACAACGCCGTGAGCGCCGAGGAGATAGTCTCGATGTCAGGCGCGCGTGTCGCGTCGAGGTACGGGCTCCACGCTGCTTGGATGACGTATGGATTACACCACATAAGCACACCGCGATCTGGGTGGTTCGTTGCGTGCATATTACTCTTCGGGTACGCGCGGTCGACTGGTTGCGGATTGCGAATGTACTTAGCAAGCCACTGCAGGATCTTCGAGAACAGCGGGTTACGCGCGATGAGCATGCGGCTCATGCTTGTTGTGTTCCCCTCAACCAGGAACCGCGCTCCTTCCATGCGCTCGACCTCGCGTGTTTGGCATATCCATAGGATGTGGCGCGTTACTTCGTTGCCGGTGCCCATTGCCCAATTCAAGTGCTCGGGGTGCGCTTGTAAGTACTTGGCCGCCGCGTCGTCCGCTTCGATGTGCAGCACGCGCTTAGCCACAGCTTCAATCTGGTCTCGCGTGTACGTCTGCTTGAACGACATCATGCTGTCCTTATTCGCGGTTAGGATTACCCGAGTCGCGCCTAGGAGTGTGCCTTCGTCCGCGAACTTGCGTCGAAGCGGGCGTGATGTTGTCCCGATCATCTCACACACGTTCTCGAAAGTCGCCTCCTTCGGCATCGCTTCGTCGGCTACGATGATTGGGCACTGCGTCAGTTGCGTGTTGTAGTTACCGCCCCCTAGGAGCGACTGCATGAAGCACGGCGCGCCGTCGTGGAACAGACGTGCCATGCCTAGCGTTAGCATGTTTTTGCCGATGCCGGACGGCCCGCTGATATACAGCGCCGCGACTGGTTCTGTTAACTTCGTTGCACACGCGAGCCAGTCCAGCCCCTTGTCCAGGTTCTGCTTGCCGAACAGCGCGCGGAGCCATCCCGCCACGACCTCGTTGTACTGAGGCGTTAGGTCGGATCGCACGACGCCCGCTTTCTCGACCAAGGTAGCAACGCCTGTTGGGCTAACGGTCAGGACTGACTTGGTCGCCGACAACGACGCGCGTAGGATGTTAGCTGGCGTCCCGTACGCTGTTGCGAGAACATCAATGGACTTCGCCTTGCCTTTGTTGTTGAGAAGCTCAACCCCAGCGAACTTCGCGGGTGCTAGGCGTCGATACATAATTGAGATCACGTCGGACTTCGCGTATCCCGCGCTGTATCCGCCGCATTGCAATATCCAGTATGTCCCGCGGTTGGATACGATCCATCTGTGCGAGAGCCATTTGACAACACCTTCTATGTTGCCATTCACAATCGCTTCATCTGCACCCTGCTCTGTTGCAATAAGGCGCAGCTCCGCGTCTGTGTAGGGCTCGGTAGAGTCGTACGTCCTCTCGGTGCTCAAACCGAACTTCTGCTCGTAGGAGGAGGATACACCCGGTATGTTGCCTTCGTAGTAGGCGCGCGACCCCCCGATCAACCTCTCAATGTCCCTGAGGCGCACGCCAATGTCATCAAGCCCGCTCTGCGTCTTAGCCATGTTGATGAGCGACGGCTCGAATATCTCCGATGCTAGTACATCGCTCGCTACGTGTGGCCACATAGCAGCGACATCAGCTGCTAGTAGGCGCAGCGTCTCGTGACGCCCTTGCTCTTCATTCGCAAACGCCTCACCTTCTAACAGGGCCTTGAAGCACGCTAAACGCCACTTACCTTTAACTGTGGTGCGCTTGCTACGCAGTGTTGAGACGTACTCTTTTAGCTCCTTATCACGGTTGAACACGCGGAGTTGGATGATCTGAGATCGATTGCGAACTAATTCTTTCGTTACGTCTACTACGTTCAGTTGTAGAGGCACCCCTTTCTTCTCGACCTCGATGAACGCCTTGTCTAGCCGCAATGGATTTGTCGCAGGTAGTCCGTAAATGCGACTTGCGTCCTTACACGCGCTGTCTCCCGCGTGGGGTAGCATGTTGGTTAACAATACCCACGCCTTTACCCAGTCTTCCGCTTTGACTGGCGTCGCGAGTGGGATGATGACGCGGGCTGATATAACGTCGCGTGTTGTGACGTACCCATGCCTGAACGTCGAGTACGTTGCGTACTGTAGATTATTGTCGACGAGCCAGGTCAGCACCTCGGCGAAATGCTCACTTGGTAGCTCATCGTAATCGACAACGAGTGCGTACACCTCACCTACGCATGCCTTCGACCTCGTCGCCCCTTCTATGTAGCTCACAGGGCTGAACGCCTTGGTCAGGCGCTTGTCCTCCTTGCTTGTGTCGTGAGTAAGGTTGGGCGGTAGTAAGATGTCAACGTACTCCCCCCATGAAGCAGCCTCCACCTGTTGTGGGATTTTCGTATACCAGTTTTCAAACAGAGATGCCTTTAGAATTGTCATTGTCATCACCCTATCACATCGGACATGATTTTAGCAACGCGGACGAGATGTGAATCCTGCACGTGCATGTAGATATCAACGGTCGTTTTGATATTGCTGTGACCCATGTAAACGTGAACATCCTCCAACGTCGCGCCGTTCGCGACTAGGAGACTCGCGGTTGTGTGGCGCAGCGTGTGCCAGTGGACGCGTCCTACCACGCCTGCTGACCTTAGAGCCGGCGCCAGGACAAGTCGATTAAGGTCGGTGTTAGGATCGAACTGCCTCCCCGTGCGCGGGTTGCAGAACAGGTAGTGACTGCCCAAGTCTTTAGCTTCCGCGTAAGCAGAACTGATCCAAGGCGCGAGGGCTGCTGGAATCGGCAGTCGCCGGGCGCTTGCTGCCGTCTTCGTGTTGGCCCGCCTGATCCTGATTCGCCCGTCTTCAACGTCCTCTAGCTTTATTGTAAGCAGCTCCTTACGGCGGAGTCCCATGAACACAGCGGTTGCAACCATGGTGCGGAAGTCCGGATCCGCTGCCATGATAACGTTGCGCACCTCCTCCGGGTTTAGGATTCGATAGTCCTCGTGGGCCGGTTTTACGACCTTGGCCGCCCTTATGAACCGTGTTGGGTTGAAGGTCGTGATCGGCAGGTATCCTGCCATGATGGCGCGGTTGTAGATTCGTGATAGGTATGAACGTATCAGGTTTCGCGTTGACGGCTCCCCTTTAACAGAGGAGAACCACGTTTGCGCTTGGTTGTAGGTCAATTCCGTTGCTTTACGGTCATTTATGAGGTTGTTGTTGATGATGTGCTTGCGGATTGTTGAGGCACAGCTCGCTACATCCAGCCCTGTTCTGGCCGCGTCTGCTAGCCACCAGCTCGCGAGGGCGCCCACGCTGATGCCTCCTGCTGCGTCCGGCCCCTCTAATCGTTCCTTTTTGAGCCTTTCTAGCTCGCGTTCGGCTTGTTCGCGTGAGGCAGTACTCACTCGCGCATTCTTGTATTTCACGACCCATGCGCCGGTATCGCGTCTTTGGAAGATGGATCCAGATCCGTGTGCCATATGAGCGTGAGCATAACAGTTGTCGGGTGCTCGGCGCAAGAAAAAGAGGATTGGTTACGCGTTATTGCCATGGCGCTTGAGGATACGGGTGTGACGGACATCACTATTTATGTGGATGAGTCCTGTTTCACCTCGGCCGAGCTTCGCGAGCGCTGGGTTGGTTGGAACATCGGCCGCACTATTGCGGTTAGACCTGAATTGATAGCCCGCCCTACTCGCGCCTACGCGGTTGTGCTTCATGAGATTGGCCATGTTTTGGGTCTCAAACACACGACCAAAAAAGGTATCATGAACGCTTACTCTTGCTGGGGATCTACCCAGAAGGGTGTATTTCCGACAAAACGCGTGAGGGATAAAGGTGTTCGGGGCTTATACGAAGGCCCCGGGAGGTAGTTTGGGGCACGCTTTCGCGCGTTCCAGGCACTTTTTGACTTGTTTTTCGGACGCTGTTTTGGGGTTGTTTTGGGGCAAAACGAGGGTAAAACACTGTCCTC
>ERZ724509.219-NODE-219-length-27819-cov-3.992292_pt1 | contig 27819 bp, 32 predicted proteins | sample MGYA00376042_ERZ724509 | MGnify/ENA primary metagenome ERZ724509 (study PRJEB28724, sample SAMN07190887) | wastewater metagenome | isolation source: effluent of sewage treatment plant in Hong Hong | place: USA: Christiansburg, Virginia | collected 2016-03-01 ...
GCCAAGAATGTAAAATAGAAGGCAAGAGATTACAAGCTCATCACAAACAACACTTGTCAAAGTTGTTTGACAAACATCAAATTACTCATATAAGTCAAACCTACACTATAAAAGAATTTTGGGATATTGACAACGGAACAACTCTGTGTAAGGAATGTCATGCAAAAACTCACAAAAGAACAACTAGAAAATCTTCTACAACAGACAAATAAACCATGGTTGGTAGAAAATACCATTTTGGTAACTTTGCATGGTAGTCGAGCCTATGGTACCAACACTCCAACAAGTGACACGGATATCAAGGGTATCTGTATCGCTCCTGTTGACAACTACCTTGGCATTGGTTCTGACTTTGAACAGGTTGAATTCAAGTCTGAGGCTACTGACACAGAGGGAGTTGTTTACGAACTTCGTAAGTTTCTTCGTCTAGCTGCTGAGTGTAACCCGAATATTCTTGAAATCCTCTTTGTGGATGACGAAGATGTTTTGTTTTGCTCGCCTCGCGGTCAACTACTTCGTGACAACCGAGACATGTTCATTTCCAAGAAGGCACGTCATACCTTCGCTGGATACGCTCAGAGCCAGTTGAAGCGTATCAAGGGACACAGAGCATGGTTGCTGAATCCTCCCAAGGGAAAGCCTGACAGGGCTGACTTTGACCTTCCTGAGAAGGGAATTGGACCTTCTGAAATGGGTGCTCTGCGAAGTCTTGAAGAGAAGGGTCATACGTTCTCTGAAAACGCTGTTGGACTTCTCCAGAAGGAAAAGGCATACTTCAACGCTCTCCAGGAATGGAAGAACTATGAAGGTTGGAAGGTTTCGAGAAACCCTGCCAGGTCTGCACTTGAAGCCAAGTGTGGATATGACTCAAAGCACGCTATGCATCTTATTCGTCTTTTGACGATGTGTTCTGAAATCCTTCGTGGTAAGGGTGTTCAGGTCAAGCGAACTCATGATGTTGCAAAGCTTCTTGAAATTCGCAGTGGTGCATGGTCCTACGAAAAGCTTATCGAAGAAGCTGACAAGCTTGAAGCTCAGATTCAGGTTGCTGCTAAGTTCTCTACTCTTCCAGAGGAATGTGACAGGGAGCGAGTAAACAAGTTGTCTACTGAACTTATCAGTTGGTTTCATCATCTGATTGGAAGTCCTACAGCATGAACTTGATTGAAAAAGTAAATGAAGAAGGTACCGTGGAATTCTTTCATCCAGTTACTAAACGTCTTCATAATGAAGACGGTCCAGCAGTTGTAGCAAAGTGTAGCTTTACGGCTTATTATATTGATGGACAGAGACACAGAATCGATGGTCCAGCAAGATTTGGAACTAATCATGGTTGTTCTTTTGAACAGTATTTCATTTGTGGAATGCTTTTGACAAAACAAGAATTCGAATTGTTTCAAGCTTGGTTTTGCTCATAATCATGAAGAAAGTCGATAGTCCATTTCTGGACTATTTGCTTTTAAAGCATATTCCGATTATTCTATAATGAATGTATGGCACACGAGCAACTAGTGAATATTGACTTCTACCTTGACAGCATTCTGAGTGCTCCTCAAATGTATGGAACCTACTTTGAATCTGTTGAAGGACAAGTTCTATTGTTGTTGAACATGAAGTATCCAAACGCAAACATAAATGACAAGTACATGGTTTGGTGTCAACAAGCCTTTCCCAACTATTCAAGAAGTCTAGAAAAGTTTCCTTTGTCTGACTTGGTTGAAGACAGGTCTATCAACTTGTCTTGGGAAGAGTTTGCTGAGGTGTTGAAGGAGTTTAGATTCGAGTGTGGACTATGAAACTGTCATCAATTTTCTCTTACGAGCCTAAAGTTGGATTTGTTTATGTGGTTAATAGCCAATATCGTTGGTTTAATCGTGATGATGAGTTTGTAATAGGACGACTTGCGAGATTAGACATTGTTGTACCAGAAGGCTCTACATTAACTCTGTTGAATGTTGAACCTCCACCTAAGTTTGGTCATGAAGATGAAAAAAACTGGTGGTACACGTTCTTGTTTGGCGACAAGAAAGTTGTCTTTATTACATCAGATCCAACATATTTTAGCGTAGCTTTTACTTTGATTGATGGACAACAACAGTGATAACTGTTGAACTAAATGACATTTACCTTATCAAGATAGACTGAACCATGACTACTCTAAGAAGACTTACACCTGGAAAACTGTATAAAGCTATTGAACGTGTACACCTTCAATTCTCTCCAGAATTCGAAGAAGGTGGAGACGCAAGTGGTTCTTACTTCAACGTAGGTACAGCCATATTAATTTTAGAGAAATTCGATCCAATCAAAATTGACAGCGACGTTTTTAATTGTCACTATAGATGCTTGTGCAACGGACAAAACTATCACTTGTTTATTCACGAAAACAACATTGACTATTTTTTTGCAAGGCTCGAATAGTATGCATGGGCTTAAGCAACACAAGCTTTACAAAACAATAAGCATAACAAGTTTCAGCAAAGAACCACATTGTGATATCAAAAAACATGGTTTTCATAAATCACTTGAATTTAAACCTGGAGTGGTTTTTCTTGTATTGGATGATGTATGCAAAGGTTCAGACAACTTTCGAAATTCTGAATACAAGTGTTTAGTCGGCAATGAAATATACTATCTAAGCATATCCAACTTTATGATAAAAACATTTCTTGTTGCAGTTGAACCAGAATAACAAAAAGCCAGGACTAGTTGCCTGGCTTTTCTATTTGATTATAGAGATTGGTTCACTGAATTGTGACAGGAGTATCGGATACTTCCCTTGCTGCCTTTGCAGCAGCCTCGTCAGCCATTTCCTTAGCCTTTGCAGCGAATGCTGCAACCATTTCATTGTAGGCTACGATGTAGTCTTCATTTGGAACAAGTCGTCCATCTGCATCAAGTTCTAAACGTAGAGCTCTAAGATGATCGATGATGTTTGTGCCTGTATATAAGGTTAGTTGTAAGATTTCACGAATCATTCCAATAGATTCATCTGCAAGAGCATATAGTTGTGGAGCAGAAACAGTTTCAGTAACAGTAGGAGTTTTCTTTTTGGTTGCCATAATTTAGATTTCTTTCTCAATAGAAGTTTGCGGAGTTTTTTCTGAATGTTCAAGAGTTCGTTTTATTCTTGAAGCATGAATTTCATTTGACTTTGACAACATAGCCAAGAGTCTTGGATGGTCTTCTTGTTTTAGGAGGAAGCAGTCCCAGTGACCAAACCTTGAAGTATATCCAAACATATACTTGATTGCAATCCAAATTCGGTAATACCATGGATACCAGGAATTCAAGTATATGCTTGTGTATATTGTTCCATCATCTTCGTCAATGGTAAACTTTACCGTGTGTTCATTGCTGTGACACTGACACTCAAAGAACTGTGTTTCTCTAACTTCAGACATCTTTAGTTTGTTTTTCAAGGTGTGCAAGTGCAGCTTGAAGCCTTTGTTTCTTTTCTTCTTTTAGTCTCTTATTGTTGTATGCACCAAGGATAGCATAACCAGCAATATCAAAAAATGGGTCTTCGCCAAACGGATCGTTGTTGGTTGCAATTCTTTTGAGTTTGTCAAAGATTCGAGTAAGAGTCAGAGCGTCATTGTATGACTCAAGAGGAATACCTGATGGATAAAGGATCTTTAGAAACTCTCCTGCTTCTGCAAATGAATTTCCATAAGCCTTGTTCTTTTCATCAACGACCTTACCAATTTCTGCTGCAAACTTTTCAAATTTTCCTGTTAGTTCTTCTTTTGATTCTTCTTTTTCTTGGCTCATATTAGTGTCCTTGATAGTGTTGTTGTAGTATGGTTCAATTCTTCTCATTCAATCCACATATCTCACACTTGTCTTTTGACAAACGAGGTTCTTTGTGTTTTCTTCTAAGTTTCACTTGATAGCTTCAATGCGTTTTCTAGCGATATTGACATATTCTTCTTCAAGTTCACAGCCAACAAAGTCAAAACCTTCCTTCACAGCAGCGCAACCAGTAGAACCTGAACCTGTAAATGGATCAAGAACAGTACCACCAGGCGGTGTAATGAACTTGACTAACCACTTCATCAGAGATATCGGTTTTACGGTTGGATGAGTGTTCTTGCGTTCAGTCTCACCACGTAGTCTTGGGTTGTCTGCCTTAGCCTTACGACCATCTTTGACTGTCTTGGCTTCTTGGTCTTGGAGTCCAATTTCTCTTTCAGACTTGCTAGTCTTAGCACAATAGAAGAAACGAGAAGCACCACCAGTGTCACCAAAGCCAATTTCTTGCTTGCCTGTTCTACCAAGCAATCCAGCCATGGCTGTTGTACTGTGTGGCTTTCTTCTCACACCTGGCTTACCACTTGTAAGTGTTCCAGTTTGAGCATCAAGTATGGTTCCAGCTTCTTCATCTAGAATGATGTTTGCAGGCCAACGACCACTACTGAGGTTATCAGTTGTTTCTACTCTACATCCATCAATGTTGATGGCGCCAGTTCCATACTTCAACACATTTGAAGCAACGGTTCCCATCAAAGGCTTACGAACAAGTAAGATTGGCTCATAAGCGGGCTTAAGTGCAGTGCCCCAGCCGGACCACTGCCGCGCGGCGGGTGTGGCGGGGGCGGTGATGACGCCCACGCTTTGCGGGTTGCTCTTGGCGCACTGCGTGTCGTTCGTGGGCTGCTTGTTTTGGCGCGCGATGGCGGACGCATCGAACCCCACCACCTCCCGCTCCGCGCCCGCTGCCGCGTCGATCGCCTTGCTCACGTCCAGGGACTTCGGGAACCCCGACCCGAACACCCACATCAAGCAATCTCTTACCTCAAACCCAGCATCTTCAATCTGACAAGTCAAACGATGATAAAGTCTTGGAGCACCAAAGACAATCATGTGACCACCGGGCTTGAGAACCCTAAGACACTCTTTCCAGATTTCTGGATTCGGTAGCGCCTTATCCCAATTCTTTCCCATGAACCCAAGACCATATGGTGGATCTGTAACAACCGAATCAATCGTGTTATCTGATAACGTCTTCAAATAGACTAAACAGTCTGTGTGATGTACAACAAACGTCATTCCTCAAATGGTCCTCTCAACTCATCTGTAGAAGACGAGATCAAGTCAAAGGCGATTAGAGTCTCTTTGAAATCACCTTGTTGATGAACCAACTCAAGCATTGTTCTAGCAAGTTCTCTAATCTCTTTTTGAGCATCAACATGATATCTCAGTTTAAGAAAATGATAAAAACTTCTAAAGTTGAATGACACATCACAGGTAATCTGATTACCATAAGGTAAATAAAACCTTGCAGATTCCTTAGCACGTTTCTTGGCAAGCTTCTTATCCATTCCACCTTGAATTAGATCCACTTCAATATTCTGCAAAGCTCTGTGATAAGCTGCAAGTGCAGCCTTCATGAACTTCTCATAGTCATCTCGTTGTGATACAGACCAATCCGTTGGAACATAGAACTTGTCGTCTTTGAGTTCCTTGTAGCGAGCAGATTCACCATTGCAGTTGTGAATTAAAAATCCATTGGCAACATAACAATGTGTGTCTTCTACTTCAAGATCATAAACTTTTTGTGGACCACAAAAAGTTACTTTTACAATTTCGTCGTAATCAAAGGCTAGCTTGTTCCCTTTTCTCTGTTTGCGCTCTGCAAACACAGTTTTAAGGTCTTGGTTTCTGAATGTTTCTGCAAATTCCAGTTCAGATTGGTATGATTTATGTATTTTTTTATGACAATCATTGCAAACCAAGACAAGGTTGTCGATGTTTGTTGCATTATCAGGTTCTACACTTACGGGAATTATGTGATGCGCTCTAAAATCTCTTGAGCAAACACCTAGTTGAGCTTGGCAAACATAGTTGTATTTTACCAAAAGTTCTGGAAGCTGTTCCCTAGTCCAGTTTCCAACAGAACTACGCCAAATTTTGTATTCCAAATTTGGATTAATGTTTGGATTTGTTCCTTTTTTTTCTCTTGTGGCGCTGTATCCATAGTGCCCCTTGTTCCATGGAGTAACTCCAGGCTTGAAATTTTTTGCCGAGTCATCTGCAAAGTTTATACCATGTATGTATCCCCACTTTTTAACGAGCGGGTATCCATATCCAGTAGTGTGAACTACTTCCATACGTGTTTTGCCAGTAAATTGTTCCCACCATGTTTTAAACGTATATGGTCTACTTGGAACATCAATAGCAATACCATTTGTAGAAACCAGCATTCCTTTGTTTTTGAACGCAGCAACATTTCCTATTTTCTCTACACCAAGATACTCACCAATTTCTTTGAAACCGTTTGGCGTGAAGAACTTATGGTCAAGGGTTGTTTTTATTTTTCTACCAGTCTTAGTTTCAAATTCATATACGTCTTTAACGCCATTGTAAAAAACGTTCTTTATGTAACTCTTTGAGACAAGGTTTGATTCCGAAGTTTTAGTTCTAACCGGAACTTTTCGTCCATATTTGCGCTGGTACGGTTTTCCATTCTTACTACATGACCAAATCCCAGTATTGTATTCTTCGTATAACTCTTCAATTGTTCGTTTTTTAATGCCAGAATTGCCAGTTGTAGAAGGTTTTGGAACCCAGATTTCCGTATCTCCTGTAATACAGCTTGTGCCCACCCGGTGCTTCAACAAGTGAATGTGAGAAGCAATATCTGTAGTACAGAGGAAGTGAAGTGTGCTCTTTTCAAAAGGAGTGTGATGTCCGTTTGAGGCAAGCATAGACAACAGTCCAGGAATTCTATCTCTCTTAGACTTTCCTGTCTTTGGATCTACAGAATCAATGTCTCTAGATGTGGATGTCCAAGCAGACATTGCATGAGACTCATCTCCTCCATAGGTTCCAATTAGTTCAGCAGTGTTTTTATGATTTGGACTAGTAGTAGGCTGTTGCATACACCTATTATGACATGTTCGTAAACATCTTTATAGATGAAAGAATATGTTATTTGACAGGTTGTTTATCTGGCATTGACATAACAACTTCATCGAAGACTTTTTTGAACTTGGTAAGCCAGTCAATGAATATATCATTTGGAACGTTTTGAATTGCGTACTTAACACTCTTCTGAGGTTCTGTGTCTAGGAACATAAGAGTTTCTGCAACTTCGTCGTCAAGAAGTCCTACTGAGTCCTCAGCTTGAGAAGCGAAGTGTCGAGATAATTCAAGTTTAACTGCGAATTGTTGTTTTGGAGTTAGCTTTAGAATCTTTTGAGAAACCAAACCCATTGCATCTAGGTTTTTCTGAGGATCTGTTTCAGAGTCATCTGCCCAACCCATGTTGTTGCTAGGACTAGATGGAGTTCTGTATTGTTCGCCAAGTTGTTTTTTGAGTTCTGACTCAATGAGTTTTTTTAAGGCATTCATGTTAGTTGTAAATAGAGATTCTATCTAAGTTTTTCAAGTAGTTCCAAAGGAATCTGAGTCATGAAAAAGTTCTTTTGAAGGTTTGCTAGAAGTTCTTCTTTGCTATTACTTTCATTTATTGTTGGAACAAATGTGCATTCAAAAAATTCGCACTGATCAAACTTTGTGTCTGCAAGCCAAAATTCATCAAAAGTACAATTTATAAACTTACAACGATCGAACTTTCCATCTAGAAACCAAGCATCGAAACTACATTCTTGAAATGTAGTTTCTTGTATATTCTGTTCTGTTGACATGTTGAGAGAACCCAAGTTACAACCAAATACACTACATTTATTGAAAATTGGAAACTGAGTTGTTATGTCTGCGCTTTTTACTAAATTTGTAAGTCGGCTTTTCTCAAAAGTACAATCAGAAAACCTATCAAAGTTACTTGAATCAATGTTGGATTGAATAAAGTTTGTTTTGACAAAGTACGAACTTTCTACATTGCGAACTTCACATCTGTTCAATTTTGAGTTAGCCACTGTTAGTGTAGTGTTACTATCAACAAACCTACAACTGTCGAATTCAGATTTATTAAACTCTGGCTGTTCTAAAACATACCCACTGTCGTCAGGCAGCTCGTTCAAAACAGACATGTCTCCCCCAAAAACTTTAATGTTACTAAAATCATACTGGTCTTCGGTGTCCATCAAGGTCTTGATTTCAGTAACATCCAATTCAGTTTTTGCTTCAAGTTGTACATTATATTTGGACCCAGTAACCAAACTCCAGATTTCTTCAAATCTTTCTCCCCACGATTTCTGTAAATCTTCTACATCTCTTGGTCTGTCTTGTCTGTCATATATCTCAAATTTTCCAGTTCTTTCCGAATAAGCAACAGCAACTTTTTGTAGAAAATCTCCATTTGGCTCAGCTTGTGGAGCCTTGTCATGAATTATTACAAAGTGAAGTTCATACTGCTCTGTGTAGTCATTCCAGTAAGAGTCATTTGATGGAGTAGAAATACACCAAGGAGTTCCTGATCCAAGTTTGCATGAAGCAGCATGAGTCTTTGGAGAAGCAACAAGAAATCTTGAGTCTCTTAGAAGAATGTCAATTTCATCTTTAGATTGTTGAGTCTTACTCTTTGTTTGAGATGTTTGTTCAACTGCACTCTGCAAGTCTTCAATTGTCTTATATTTCTCAATATCAGAATCAGAGCCTTTTATTCTTTTCTGGTCTGTTAAAGTTTTAAAGTCCTTTAGCAATCTAACAAGAGTTCGATACAAGTCTTCCTGATTTGACTCATCAGCAAACTTATCAAAAGTCTTTGCAAACCACCTGTGGTACTTTGGATCAATATCTATTTTCGCTTGTAGGAGCACTTGTTCATGTTGCGGGTACTTGACTAGGAGGTCATCAATGATGGCTTCTGAGAGCATCCTGAGCAGACTATGGCTACTTGTAGACTCGGTTCTAAGACTGGATAAATTCCATGGATTGACTCCATAGATAAGTTTTGAAAGAGACTTTTTCATTTATGTTTACTTTAGTTGAATGCTGTCAACAGCTGTCATCTTAGATGTGCCGTCGCACTGTCTCTTGATCCATGCCAATTTGATCTTAGACATCTTGGCGTAGTCACTAAACTTACCTTCAAACAACTTCTTGTCTCCACATACCAAAGAGAACTTGTAGTTGATCAAGCCTTGAGCAGACAACTTATCCAAAAGATTTCGAAGCTCAATTCTAGACTCTCCTTTGAGACTAGGATTTACTTTGATAAGTGCATCAAGCGTTGTTGTTACTTCACCAGAGTCTTTGACAGACTTGATTGTCTTAACAAGCTCTTGTTCGCTTGAAGTCTTAGACTGGTCAAGTTGTTCAGAACGAACAACAGACTTTTTGTTAGAAGTTACTTCATCACCAGCCCAAAGCAAGTCATGACGAGTTCCGTTTCCGGTCTTATCTACATGCTTCTTTTGATGAGCCAAACCTGAACCTGTTGAAGTGGCACAAACTGCACCTCCTGCAAGGGCGTTTTGTTCTTCTAGGTCTTCAAGTTCTTCTTCTATTAGTTGTTCAATGAGTAATCTAAGGCTAGTGGTCATAGCCTTTAAATAGGCTTACAGTTTGTTTACTTCTTGAATAAACTCTGCTACTTGCTCAAGTGTTCCAGCAACATCACCAGCATACAAAATAGCAAAACCTCCAGCTTCATCCCAAGGCTTTGTATTCTTTGTCAAATCATCAATCAGAATAGCTGTTGGTTGCGAGTATTCCGTCTTGTTCTTTTGACAAATGAACTGATTGTACATACCACCAAAGTGATGTTCCATCCACTTCTTTTTTTCAGGCTCACAGTGAGCCGACTGTACTGGAGCAGTCAAGATATTAGGAAGCTTTCCTCCATTGACTCTTGCAACTCCTGTGATCAACTCCTGTGCTCCAGGAAGCGGTTCGAGATTAAAGAAGAAACCTTGCTGACCAATCATGGAGTAAAACTTGGCTCTATAAATTTGATATAGCTTCTTTGCTGCAATCTTGTTTTGCTCAGATTGAGGACCAACAAAGTAAGCCTTCATCTTGTGGTCATCAAAACCTTCAAGCTCTGGAACTAGATCCCAAATCTTTCTTTCAAGTCCTCGAATCGAGTTATCCTTCTTCTTAGATACAGAATCTTCGAAGGCAGCCAGAACTCCATCCATGTCCAAATAAATCTCAATGTCTCTATGCATGAATATACTATAACATAAGAGACATTTAAATTAAACCTCTTTTATTACTCCAAATACTTCAAATGGAGTAACTTCTTCCCAAGTTGAAAGTTCATTTGAATGCATAGGTTTTCCACCACCAACCTTATTGACTGCTAAAGTAATGTGTTTGATTTGGTTCTTTGAAGGAACGTTTGTTTCAACTTTTACAGCACAAACTCTTTCATCACAAGCAAAGTGTGTGACCGTAGCCTGAGCCTCTATTCCTTTTAGTTGAGCAAATGGTCCATCAAGTGGTCCCATCTTTATTGTCATGTGATGAGCAAACACTTCCCAACCTTCAGGAATTACGTCTGCAAAGGCTTGAACAAGTTTGTTGTGTGAACGTTCGTCTAACACTAGTGCTGAATACATAAAGATCCTAATTTAGTGGTTCAAGCAAACTTTGAAGTTCTGCTACAAGATTACCAATTTCTGTTACCGAAGACTTGAAAGATGGATCTCGTTTGCTTTGTTGTAGTTTGCGTTTATCTATTTGTCTGAATGTTGATTGCAATCCTAACAGAAGTTGTTCTAAGTCTTGACTAGAAGGTTGTGGTTGTTTTAAAGCATTTGTAGCTGGAGCAGTAGAACCTCTACCACCAGCTACAGTTTTTTCTATCTGTTCTCTAATGTATTTTCTAAGAATTTGTTTGACTTGTTCTCTGATAATGAGTTCCATCAAACTAAATAGAGTCAATCAGGATAAGCTTCTTGCATCAACTCACGCTGAGAGTCAGAGAACTGAACAAATGGATCGGTTGTGGTTGTCACTCGTCTCATGATACCAAAGTCACCATGAGCCAAACCAAGACAGTGTCCAAACTCATGAACAGCTACTCGACCCTCAAGAGCATTTTCACCAGCAGGACGAACAACCATAGAAGCAATCAAACGATCACCAACTTTTCTATGAACACAGTAACCAGCAGAGTCTCCAAGAGGAGTCTCACCACCATCTCCATCAATGAGAAATGCTGCGTGCCAGTCTACTACAATGTCAGCTTCACGTACGTTGTCTGTAAAAACAAGATGCGTGCCAAGTTGGAAGTTTACAATGTCAACTGCGTAATCTAGTGATCCTGGAACATCTGCAACAGGTACAACATCTGTATCGTTTTCAATGACTGCAACAAGCAGTCTGTCAGATTCCCAACGAATCTGTTCTGGAACATCACAAAGTGCTTCGTTCATGTTTTCTTCATCTAGATACTGTGCTCTACCATCTGGTGTCCAACAAACTTCAAGGAACTTGTCGTCTGGTGTATGACGAATTGCATAAATGAGAAGAGATAGAGTTGCTGTGAAGATCAAACCTACGGCTACGTAGGTAATGACATCTTTGTATTTCTTGAAAAACGATTTGATTTTTGACATAGAGGGAATCTTTCTGATTGTGTACATCTTAGTATTGTTATTTGATCAGTTTTTGGATGAATGCTTTTCTCTTGTCTAAGAAATCCTGAACAAATGGATTTGATGACTTCAAGTTTAGAGGCACATGCTGTTTAGAACAAGTGCTCTCTGTTGAATCTTCAAGTGGCATGTTGTCAATCAAACCCCATTTTGAACCAAATAGTATTTTGGTGTCCTCGACTGCATCTGTATCCCAATTTACATCTTTTGTGTTACCAGCAAACAACGGAGTTCCTAATCCCTGTGCTGCCCGATGACCAAGCAGTGATTTACCTGCTGCGTGTCTGACAAGTTGTGGAACTGGCGTGTAGATGCCGCGTTCGGTTACTCGTGCCCACATGCCAACTCGACCATCGTCATGTTTGTATTTTGGAATGACAGAAGCCTCGACCCAATCCAACATCTCTTGAACATCTTTTGATGGTATCACAATTGCTTGTCCGTACACAACGTCACTGCTATGAATCCAAGAACATTTCTCTACAACTGCTCTGTCAACAGGTTCTTTTTCGCGAGTACATAATGACATTACAGCTTCTGGTCTAGCCGTGATAGCTCCAATCAACAATTCAGGAAAGTAATCACACAAGACGGCATCGTCACTCAATACAAGATGATGCGTGCTCTCTTCCGATCTTGTTTCCCATGCTCTTTTAGCCGTTGACCAACAACCTTTTCTTTCTGGATCTTCTATGACTGAGACATCCCAATCTTTTGGCAAAACTCGCAAAATATCTTCCACGAGAGAATCACGTCCAGCTCCCGGCACATGCATGATTCCGACACTAATTTTTGGCTGGTAGGTCATCAATATTCTCCTGTGTTCACACTTGTCGTTTTCCAAACACTATAATCAACCATCAATCTTGAGTCAACACCATATTCATCATATGGTCCTTCGCCATCGTATACTCCATATTCATCATAGCCAGCACCTTCAGTTTCAATTGGTACTGAAAATTTTGCCACTTTGAACAAGTCAATCATGGTTCCAAGACTTAGTCTTGGATAGTTCACAACTAGATTCACCTCATTGCCAGTTCTTCGAAAAAAGTAACTCAAAATTGAATTTGTGTCAATTCCTTGTAGGCTTAATTCTGAATCCAAGTTTTCAACACCAGTTCCACAAACAAGTCGCATACAACTACCAACAGGACAATCTGGTAACATAAGCTGAGGTTCTCCACGCTGTCCAGGATATTCGCCATGTTCGTCATATTCGTCATATTCTTCTGGAATGTCTGTAACTTTCAGCTTGACACATTTCCCAATATCAGACGTGTTAATCTGGTAGTTCATTGTGTAGTAGTTCAATGTTTGTCCATGATATTCAAGTGAAGTAATGGTGAAAGCACCATCAATTTCACGAATCGGCATCACACCACCAGGCACAAAACCATTCACATGAAACGTTGTGGGTCCTGGTACATCTGTCTTACTTTGAACCAAGCCTTTTTCGTTTATTTCTACTTTGATTGCCATGATTTTATCCTTGTTTATTGATATGAATAATGTTTTGAGCTACAGCTATCTCTTCGTTGATAATGGGTAAAAGAACCAAATTGGTTGCATTGAGCCTAGCTAAAAAGTCAAGTTCAAGGTTTAAACCCTGGTCTACTCGCTGATACAATTCATCAAACAAACTAGCGATCTCTGTAGTAATTGCTTTGTGTGGTGTATAAGCAACTTTTTTCTGTGTACGGTATTCTTTTTTGATCACAGATGCAGCATTAGCTACATCGCCCGTCCCAATCCATTTTATGATTTCACCAATTGTTTTTTCAGGAGTTGATAGAACATTGTCGTATGATACCATATATAACGGATACTTTCGACAAGCAAAGTCTTTCAGGAGCGCAAAGTTTTCACTCCACCACTCTAACTCAGGAGTAAGGTACTTTGGTATCTCAGCTCCTTCTTGTCTGTGACTGTCTTCTATTTGTCTGAGTCTAGTAATAGACTTTGAAAACTCTCTCCAAGGTCTGATGGTAGCAACTACCTTGTCTACAAAAGCCAAGTCGGTCTTCACCAAACCAGGAATGAACAACTTGATTGCATGGTTTTCATGACCCTTGGGACTGATGTAGAAACCTGTGTTTGGATCTGGGTTTGAAGTAAAGTTGATACCATCTCTAAGTCGGGACTCAAAGAATCCATCAGGGTTAGCTTCTCTGAGCGTTTCGCCCCAGTTAGAAGGAAACTTTTCACCAAGAATTGGTATTCCAGCGTTCTGAAGAATGTTCATCCACATGGACGTTCCAGAACGTTTTGTTCCTGTTACTATGATCATACGGCTACAGCATCAACCCATACATCAGCAGATGTTGCACTTGTGACAACGACTCTGATGACATCACCAGCAACAATAGGTGTGGTTCCTGGGTTCTTTCCGTGATAAGTAATCACAATACCACCAGATCCAACGAAAGTAATTGCACCGCCAGCAACCGACATAGCTCTCAGACGACATTCGAAGGCTCGACCAGTTCCACCGCTAGCAAACAATGTATGAGGAATGGTTACTTCAATAGCATTTGAGGCAGCACTGAGTGGGATGATGTCCTGAGCATCGGCAAGAGCTAGAGTTTTTGTAGCACTTGTGTGTGCAGATTGAACAAGAGGAAAGTGTGCATTGATGGCAAGAGGGACAATGTTTACACCATCAACAGTAACTCCACCGCTACCGCCTGTTATGGTAAGTCCGTTGTTTGTGGCGCCGCCTGAAGCTGAGATGGTGATACCATAGTTGACTCCAGCTGCGATGTGAGTAATATTGATTCCTTTGTTTTTTCCAGCGCCAGTTTTACTAATGGTTAAACCATAGTTGGGTCCAGTCAAGGAATCGATGTTAATTCCATAGTTGTAACCAGATGTAGAGATTATATTTATACCTTTGTTGTTACCATCATTAGTGGTAATTTCTATACCATAGTTGATTCCATCTGTGGAAGCGATATCTATGCCATAGTTGTAACTTCCATTTGTTGATATGATGTTTAGACCATAGTTGGGTCCAGTAGTTGATGCTATGTTAATACCTTGGTTGGTTCCAGTAGTTGAGGCAATGGTAAGCCCATAGCTATTAGTAACCGTTACAGCAAGATCAGTTGAAGTAGTTGGATTACCAGAAGCATCTGTGATAAGAACAGAACCAACAGCTGGTACAGGGTCTAGCGGGAATGAACCTCCACCCCCACCACCACTGCCAGAACCTTGTAATACAGAAGCACTTAGAACTCCTCTTACAGTTACAGAAGCTCCAGCACTAGGATCTGGGTTTCTTGGTACTCTTCTTTCAACTAGTCCAAGGTCTTTATCAAAAACAAATGCAATTTCTGTGTCAGACATACTCTTAAATAGATAAGGGAGGCACATGCTTCCCTCTTCCATATCATTTATTTGATATTAACTGCACTTACTATGTCCACAACTTGTGCAAGTCATACAGCTAATCTATCTGTGTCCATTATGGGTAGGTAACGTATTTTGCCTCAAGTTTGCAAATAAGCTTGTCTATCCACATTTTGAGTCTCCGCAAGAACTGCACAGCATACAGCCATTTTGATAAACAAGAGAGTCAGAAGCTCCACATGACGGACACTTCTTTGTAGATACTACAGCCGTTCCATCTTTGATGTAAGACTTCAAAACCCTCATGAGTCCCTTTGAAAGAGAGAACATTTCGTTTTCCTTTGATGCTCCCTTATCAAGCTGTTCAACCACAAATTGTACTGGAGTTCCGTGTCTAAGAGCAAGAGAGATTGTTCTGGTGAATGCTGATTCAGTTGAGTTCTCAAAGACGTGAGCCATATCCTTGATGATAATCTCGTTTTCACCTTCGCCAATGATTACGTTGTAAGCACCATTCTTTTTTAGTCTTCCAGTCTTCTTGGACTTTGGAATTGAAATATATTCTGCACGTCCAGCAAAGATTTCATAAGGACGACCTTCAAGAAGACCTACAAAGGCATTCCACTTTTCTCCCTTTACGGTGAAGTGATAGATGTCGCATGGAAGAATCTCTGGACGCTTTGGAGCAAAGTTGTCAACAAGAGTCTTAGTAACGACTTCCTTCTTTGGTTCATCGGAAACTAGAACACCAGAACGTGAACCATCTCTGTAAATGGTAACACCTTTACATCCAAGTTCCCAACCTGCCATGTAAATATCTTTTACAGTTTCGACAGTTGTTTCTTTTGGTACGTTTGTTGTATTAGAAATACTGTGACAAATCCACTTTTGTGCAGCAGCTTGTGCCTTGACTTTCATAACCCAGTCAATGTCATTTGCCGTAGCCTTGAAATATGGTGAATCTTCAACATTTGTAAGTCCAGTTACTTTCATCCACTCTTGAAAATTGTGGTGATAGACTGTAAACTCTTGCCACTTGTCACCAAGGTCATCAACGAAGTCTACATTTGGATTTGTTGGATCATTTGGATTGATCTTTTTACGTCTCTTGTATGACAAGGAGAATACTGGTTCAATACCAGAAGTTGTTTGAGTACAAATAGAAACAGATCCAGCCGGAGCTGTTGTCGTATTAGCAATATTGCGTCGTCCGTACTTCTTCCAGTCAGAAACTAGACTTGGTTCTGCTTCCATTATTCTGTTAATGAAAGGATGATCCTTTTCAGTTTCATAATTCCAAGCTTCAAACGGACCACGTTCCTTTGCCATGTCAATACTAGAGCGATAAGAGTTGATAGCAAGAACCTTGTATATCTTTTCTATGACTTCTACAGACTCTTCTGTTCCATATACAACATTAAAAGCTGCGATGGCATCACCAATTGCGGTAAGTCCAAGTCCTGTACGTCTTCCTCTTACACATGTTTTACGAATCTTTTTCCACAGATTCAATTCAATCGCTTTTACTTCTTCTGGTTCTGGATCTGATTCGATTTTTGCAATCAACTTATCAATCATTTCAAGTTCAAGATCGATAATATCATCCATAAGTCGTTGGGCTACTTGAACTACTTTGGCGAATTTTTCATAGTTGAAACTTGCTTCTTTAGTAAACTTGTTTTCAACAAATGACAAAACGTTCACAAGCAATAGTCTGCATGAGTCATATGGACTTAGAACGACCTCGCCGCAAGGATTGGTTGAAGTTGTTTGAAACTCTTCATAGGCATCAGCAGGAGAGAACTTTTTGATGTTATCCCAAAACAACAATCCAGGTTCGGCGGAAGTCCAGGCAGAATCAATAATTTCATTCCAAATGTCTTTTGCAGATACAGTTTGAGAGACTGTTGGATCTGTTGAATCAACTGGCCACCTAAGTTGATATGAGTCATCTGACTTAACAGCATTCATGAATTCGTCGCTTAGACGAATGGATATGTTTGCTCCAGTAACCTTCTTAAGGTCTTTCTTTATATTGATGAATGTTCTTATCTCTGGATGGTGAACTGAAACTGAAAGCATCAAGGCACCACGTCTACCACCTTGAGCAACTTCTCTACAGGTATTGGAGAAACGTTCCATAAAGACTCCAATACCATCTGTTGTCTTAGCAGCATTAGATGTAAGAAGTCCTTTTGGTCTGATTGTAGAAATATCAAAACCTACACCTCCACGACGCTTCATAAGCTGAACTTGTTCCTGATCTGTTTTTAGAATTCCACCATAAGAATCATATGGTGACTCAATGACAAAACAATTGCTTAAAGAAGTGAACTGAAAGGGATTACCAATTCCAGACATTGGACTGCCTTGTGGAATGATATACTTGAACTTATCAAGATAACCAAAAATTTCTTCTTCAGAAATAGGGTTTGGATATTTCTTTTCTATTCTTGCAAATTCCTTTGCAAGTCTTCTATGCATAAACTCAGGAGTTGGTTCTAATATGTCGCCTTGAGGACTTGTAAGCGCGTATTTTGTCAAATACGTGTTTGCAGCGAGTTCGTCGCCATTAAAATATTGTATGCTTTGCCCCAGGGCATCTTTGAACGTAGTCACGAGTTTAAATTTCTCCTATTTTCTTTTAGTGTTGATTCTTTGTGTTGTTCATGTCTCTGTATGAACGGCGAAGATAATCCATAGCGTTATCTTTCTTTTCATCTTCAATGTCACCAAGGAACGATCCAACTTCTGCATCTGAAAGGATCTTTAAGAAAGATCTTGCAGTGTCAAGATGAATTGGATACTTGATTCCATCCATACCAGCACGGTTCTTGGCAATGAAGATGTTTCCAAATCCCTTTGCCTTTTGTGCGCTCTGTCTTGAAAGACCAATTACAAAGTCTGCAACGTGTGCCTGAGCATAGGACTCAGCCATGTTGGTAAGGTCAACAATTTCAGAATTGGCACCTTCCTTGTTAGACTGAAGTGCTGTCCATACTGGTACTTGAAGTTCGTCAGCAAATTCTCTGAGTTCTTCACAGACCTTCTTTAGTTCAAGTCGCATTAGTTCATACTTCGCTGTTGAACGCATGATACCAGCATAGTCAACAAGAACCATGTCAGGTCTAAAACCAGATGTTGCTAGTTTTTGAATATGAGCACGAAGTGTCATAACGCTTGCTGAAGCTGTTGGATAATACTTGATTCTCAAAGTACCAAGAGATTCTGTGTTGTCTTCGTAAAACTTTTTGATTTTGTCTTTATGTTCGAAACAGTCTGTTGAGTCAATTCCAAGAAGATGAGAGTCATATCTGATTCCCATGTTTCTTTCATTCAACTCAAACGTATAGTGAGCAACATTTTTACCTTGAAGAATAGCCTGTGCTCCAATATGAATAAGAACGTGACTCTTACCAACGCCAGTTGGTGCAACAATAATACCAAGTTCTCCAGCACCAAGACCTCCATTTAGGATCTTTCTTTGGTCTAGTTCTTTGATTCCAGTTGCAACTGTTTGTCTATAGGTTTCAGAGTATCTTGCATCAACGTCATCCAAAAGATCTAATCCAGAGGTATGTGAGTTACCAGCAGAAATAGCCTTTTGAAGAACTGCTATAATCTTTTCGTGGTCATCTTCATTCTCTGCGTAAGAAATGCTTTTGTCAAGTGCCTTTGTCAAAGCCATTTTCTTACACCAAGACAAGGACTTCTCTTTAACAAAAGCAAGGTCACCGAGGTCTTGGTTTGCTGCGATTCTTTTCAAGAGAATTTTAACTTGTTCTGTTAGAATTGCATCTGATGATTCTTTGAGTTCATCCTTTACCATGCTCAAAAGCAATTCTTGTGAAGGAAACTCCTTGTATTTCTTGTAATACTTGATATATGAAGAAGCCACTAGCTTAAGGTAGGCATATCCAAAGTAATCAAGTTCAAGAACTTCAAGAAACTGAGCAGCCCAGGGATGGTCTATAACCATAGACTGAACTATCTTATCCTGGAAGGATTTGTCAAACTTGAATGTCTTGACAGACAAAGGCAAGGAAGAGTCATCCGTTTGAATTGTATTAATTTGTGTATTTTCGTTTGTCATAGTAGTTTTTGTTTTAGATTCTAGCAGACTTGAGTGCTGTAAGTTAGAGTGTCTATGAATTATAAACCAAGTTGATTGTCAGTTAAACCAACAATCAAAACCATGATAACGTTACTTGAAAAAATTTTGGTTAGGCATTGTTACTGTGTGCTGTTGAGATGATAAAGAGTGTGCCTGATTGGGAATTTCTTTGGCTTGCAGTCGAATTCTGAAAGATTCTTTTAATCAAAAAACCCCGTAAAAACGAGGCTTTGTGCTTCTAAGTATATGACTTTGTTCTATGAATAGAGAAGGTTCTGACCAAGGTTTGAAGCAAACCTGTCAAAGTCCATAACCATGTTTATGCCATTAGCTACGAACGTTTTGACTAGTCCAAGTTTGTCCATTTTTGGTTCATGGTTGTCAACGATGTAGTTGATTTTCTCTATTTGAGAAGCAGCAAGAGTTGAAGTGTTCAAGTACATTAGTTTCCAGTTTCGTCTTATTACTGACTCTCCAGAAAGAACGTCTGCATATACTTTTTGTTTTACCTTTGAAGTTATTTTTTGTTGACACTCAACTAAGATGTCATCAATGGTCAGGTCTACAGATGCGTCTAGGAATTTCGTAAAACGCTTTGCAGCCGTTTTGAAGCCCACTCCTGGTATACCCTCTATGTTGTCCGAGTCGTCGCCTACAATGGCTTTGGCGAGGCAGAAATTACGTGCAGAGATTTCATATCTCTCTGCAACATCTTTTGCTACTAAGAATATTTTCTTAGCTGGATCATAAATCTTTACCGTTGGATCATCAAGCAACTGATAGAAATCTTTGTCGCTAGATACAATCACTTTCTCTGTGTCTGGATAAAGAGAACTGAATTTGTCCTTAATCAAATAAGCAACAACGTCATCACCTTCTGTGTCCTTGACAAAGATTTGACAAATAGGAGTTGTGTTTAGAACTCTGTATAACAAAGCCAACTGAGCAACTTTGTTTCCTTCGTCTAACTTCAAGAGGTCCTTGATGTTTGTTGCACCAGTCTTAAGTCTCTTGAAGTCTTTGATCTTTGCTCGATTAGCTTTATATTCTGGATATAAAGCCTTTCTTCTTGGAGAACCACCTCCAGCCTCCCAAACAACAAAGATTTGTCCTGGACAATACGTCGTATTTATGAAGTCCAAAAACTTGATAAATCCAACAACTCCTCCAATTGGTTCTGACTTTGAGTTCATTGTTTCATTGACCATGAAATTTCTTATGAAGATATTTAATCCATCAATGACATAAATTGGTCTTTGAGTTTTTGTTTGGCTTGAGGTGTTCATTTGAGTTTTACTTGCCGGAAGAACCGAATCCAGCTTCGTTTCTTACTGTTGATTCAACTTCACTAGTTTCTGACATGATAACTTCTGGACTTACTACAATTGTGTAAACAACCAACTGAGCTATTCTGTCACCCTGTTCAATTTCATATGTCTTTGCTGACGAGTTGCACAGAACAATTCCTATTTCTCCTCTGTAAGTTGGATCAATGATTCCACCTACAGGAAAGACTCCTTGTAAAGCCATTCCAGAACGACCTTCTACCTTCAAGAAGATATTGTAGTCGCCACACCACTTTGACATAGAAGCAAGTTGTAACCCTGTTTTAACAAGGACTGTTTCACCAGCTCTAATTGTCTTTTTTTCTGCTGAATAGACATCAAACCCAACATCACCAGGACGTTTGGCTTCTGGCAACTTTGCCCCAGGCATTGTAAGTTTCCACTGAATGTCTACACTTTTTCTTTTTCTGTAAACTGGTCTAAATGAAGGAACTTCACGATTCATATTTAAGTCTGTCTCTTTCTTTAGCTTTGTCTCTAGCTTCTATAAAGCTTTCTGTCGGACTTCCATAGATACTTCCTGGTTGTCCAGTATCATTACTCTTCGTACATTTCAAAGAGTGTTCCGTAGTTCCGTAGCTTTTGGACAACGTTTGTTACCACAAGTATTACAACAAATCATTCCAGAGAAATTCTCTGGATAAGTCTTGTATAGTTCACACATGTGGCAACAAACAATGTTATCCATCAGTCTATTTCTCCAGCAGCAAGAGCAAGAACATCATGTTCTGCTTGGTCAAGCATCAACTGTGTGTGTTCTGTGTATGACTCTGAGTCTACACCATCATATGTTACATGATCTTTCACAAGAGTTGGGTTTGTTACGAACGTTGCTTCAAACATGTGGTCCATATAGTTTTTGTATTCTGGAACATACAAAACCTTTTCACCAAAGTCTGGCTTATAGAACTTGTGTTCGACTTCAATTTCTCCAGTATCAGCATCAGCAATTGTAAACGTCTTCCAAGCTCCAGCACCATCAACTGATACAAGCTTGTCTTTTACTTTCACTGGTCCATTCTTTACACAGTGTTCACGGAAAGCATCAAACACTTCTTCGTGTTCTACAACTCCATGACCAAAAATGATTTGGAATTGAACGCTTCTGAAAGGAGGCGCAACTTTGTTCTTAATGGTCTTTGCTGTAACAGAAATACCAATAACGTTTCCATCTTTGTCTTTGATCTGTTTTTGTCCAGAAGACGTAATTGAAACTCTGATTGAGGAAGCATATGGAATTGCCATACCTCCAGGAGTTGTGGTATTGTGGTTGATTTGACCACCAGCAAGATAATTATGAGTATTGCCAACCTGGCAATCAACTACTTGAATTGGACTTGAAACCTCAATTGCATCAGGGTGTTCATCCAAACGAACAAATACATCTTCGTGATATACCTTGTGTGCAGCAGTTCCGCACAACTCTCCAAGTTTATAATGGGTTTCACTATTGTCTTTGACAACATATGCTTCTAGTGGCTCCCATGTTTCCTTTTTGTTGTCAAGGTCATATGACAGAATTTCATATCCGTGTTCTGCCATATCAAAAATTTGAGGCTCATTGAGGTCTCCAATTCCTAATCTGCTTGCTAATTCTCTAAATGTAATTTCTTCTTCTATGTATTTTTGTTTCATTTTTCTTTCCTTTGTCTTCCGTAAGTTTCTGTTTTTCTATGACATGTCTCACACATCGTTCTGCCGTTGGATAGATTCCAAAGAGGAATATGAGCCTCTGCCTGTTCTACCGTTTCAATCATGCCTTCATGTAAGAGTAAAGAAAATGGATAGATGTGATCAGCGTGCAAATGCTTACCTGCCCCACAAATTATACACTTGAAACCATCACGTTTAAACACGTTCAAACGCCACTCTTTATATGCTTTTGTTACTCGAATTAGATCAGATATTTCTGTAATTCCGCCCTTCCAATTTGGATTTTGTTCCTTCTTTTTAGGGTTCTGTTTATTGTACACTTCCATGCGTCGAGAGAGGGAGTCTCGATGTTCCTCACAATGATTTCCCATGGGTTTTGATAAAGGTTTTATATCATATAAAGTAGCAAGTTTTTGTATTATCAGCCTAACTTGCTTACGTTTCAAACCCAATTCTTCTGCAATCAAAACATAAGGAACTTCACTTTTACATTTCTGTATGATCCTCTCATATGTTTCTGGTTCTAAACTTTGAGGAAGAAATTGTATTTGCTCTTGCTCGCAATATTCTGCGCGCAGTCTATTGTAGACTTTGTCGCCTATTTTTAGTTCGCGTTTGATGTATGTACCAGTAACATATCCTAACGACCACCAGCGCTTAAGAGAAAACATTTGTTCTTCTGACAATTTCACCTGTCTAGACAGACCTATATTTCTCTTGCGTTCTTGCGAAAAAGTTTTCCCTGTGTTACTGGATGCGATCTTTTTCTTTGTTTTATCGGAATGTCGTCTAGGCTTATTTGTCGTCGTTGTTGGTTTCATACACTTATATATGTCGTGAAACTCAAACAATTCTCTTACGAATGGTAATTTTTGTATCTGGTGAAACGCACGGATCTCCAAACATAACTCCAATCTTTTGTCTCTGTTGGTTAATCAACAAGAACAAAACATTTTGGTTTCCGATAATATTGGTAATCTTTCGAAGACCCTTACCGAGAACACGAGCCTGTAGACCAATGGTATTTTGGTCATAGTCTCCTTCTAGTTCTGCTTTTGGAGCAGAAGCAGCAACAGAGTCCCAAACGATTGTAACAGGAACATCCTTTGTCATTTGTCTTGCCTTGAGAATCGTTGACTCTGCAACGGCAAATACTTCTTCTGTCATACCAGACTGCACGAACACGAATCTGTGTGCAGTGTCAATGCCTACTTTGTGTAGGTTCTCAAGAGACGTAGCATTTTCTGTGTCAATGTAAACTACAATGCCTCCGAGTTTCTGAGTTGCCTTTGCGCATTCATAAGCAATATGCGACTTACCAGAGCTTGGTGCTCCTTGAATTTCAACGATTCGACCTTCTGCAAAGCCTCCAAACATCTTGTTTGAGATGATTGAGTCAAGCTGACGGGAACCTGTTGAGATCCATCTTTTGATTTCTGTTGGAGCAGAACCTGTTCCAAGGTTAAACGCAATGTTACTTGAGTGTTCCTTGTTTAGTTGTTTGATTAGTTCTGCTGAAAAGTCGTCATTGCCAGATGCTTTTGTTATTTTACCTTCTACTTCTTTTTTCTTTATAGCCATAGTGTTTTGTTTGAACTCCGAGTTACTATCTAAATTCTATCACTGTTTGATTACCAGTTAAAGTGTTTGAGAAACAAAAAAGCTCGTATGTTACTACGAGCTTCTTCTTTACGTCACTAAGTTGAGATCAGAGGTCTGCGAAAGCGTCATCAATGTTGCGTGATGCTGCTTGCTTTGCTTCTGCATTTCTAGAAACTCCAGCGCCCTGTGTTTCTGTTGCTCCCTCAGACTTGCTTGAACCAAGCGAAGTTCCAGCAAGAGCATTTTCAAGCATTGTTGCATAAGCCTCAGTTGGACGCAATCTTCCACGGAAGTATGCTTCAAAGTCAGGAATGCTTGCAATTACTTCCTTCGTTGCAGCAGCAGTTGCAGCAAGAGGACTTGGCTTCTTTCTTTCTGTGATTTTTACATCCTTTACAGGATTGCCCTTGAATAGCTTATCCGTTTCAGTTAGAGAAACAACGAAGTCTCTACCAGTCTTTGGATCGAACAAGTCTTCATCAATGTAATCTGGATGAGCCAGAATTGCATAAATGTCTTTTACCTTTGAAGATGAAAGTTCCCAAACTTGTACACCCTTGTCTTCTTGACCACGAACCAATACAGGAGCGTAGTAAGAATCCTTTGGACGAAGGTTATTCATCAACTTAAAGATTTCAGTTGGCTGTCTCTTAGAGCTAAGAGTTGAAAGCAAGTTGAAAACTGGGTCTTCCTCACCAAATTGAGCAGGAGCAATTTGTCTCCAACCACCTTCACCAACAAGAAGTTCACTTGTGTAGTAACCTACTTGATAGAATGGTTGATTGTTCTTGTCTTGGAATGGAACAAATCGAATAAAGTTGTCACCAAGTTCTGGCTTCCAAAATGGAAGCGTTGGTCCCTTTTCTTTAGCACCAGTTGTTTTTTTCTTTGGCTTTCCTCCATTTTGGATTTCAGAAAGTCTATCTTGAATTGCTTGTAAATTGTATGTACTCATTTGTGTTTATTTCTTTTGGTTACTATTGTTGTTTGCTAATTTTTTCTCTGTTGATAGTAGACTGTTCTATATCAACTTGACCTATTAACTATAGGTCATCTTGACTATATTGTATAAAGAAATACACCTTAAAATAAGGTATAAAGTCGATTTTTTATCAGTCAACTAGCACTGAATTTTTTGATGGATTTCCTGTTATGGAAACAACTCTTGTGGCATGTTGAAGCATTGCAGCAAGAAGAGGAGAAGAGTAAAGTTCTGTGTTTGACTGTTGAACTTGTCCTAGTGTTGCCAAGGATGAAATGGCATAGAGTTCATCAACTGATAGGTTGATTCCGTATCTTGAAGTCATCCACCAAATTGATCTAACTGCTACAGGAATTCCAGCGACCTTTGGATTATAGTCGAACATGATTCCTCTGTCGTTGTGCCACTGAGACTCCTTTTCGAGATAAAGGTGATCCGTTTCGGAACCAATCTTACCTAGTTGTGAGAATAGTCCACATACGATAATAGAATCAAGGTCTACCTTGTCGGTGGTATCATAAGCCTTGTTTAGATTATTCATCAACTTAGCAGTTTGAAGACTTGTTTCTACAAGTCCGCCCATATAGGCGCCAATGTAGTCAGTTCTTGTTGAAGCAGGACAAACGGCAAGTCTATCTTTGAGAGACTCTGACATTGCTAGCAATCCTTCACGTAGGTCTTCATTTGAAATCTTTTGAACGAGTCCAATAAACTTAGTCCAGTTCTCTTGAACCTTTTCTATCTCTTGTTTTGTTATGGTCATTTTATGTTATCTTCTTTGATGAGATTTTGAATCTTCCTAACTCTAACCTATTTCAAAAACAACTTAAACAACAAATGAGTTGTCTTCCAAAAAGAATTTTTCTTCTCCCAAATATGGAATTGTTTCTCCAAGCTTACACAGCTTAGGAACAAGGTGTTTTACAGAATTGTGTACATCAAGAATTAAAGCATCATGAAGAATAAATCTTGGAGAGAACACATCTAAAGTATTTGTTGAAACAAGTCTGTCTACTATCTTTTGAAAACCAAGCAAAGCAGCATCTACTGCTGTACTCTGAATATAGTAATTCAGAAGTGTTGAAGGACTTGTGTTTTCACAAAAGATTGGTCGTCCATAAAAATTACAGATAAACCTTCTTTCACTAGACTCATATTCCTGAGCCAATTTGTTCTTAAGAGCTTCTAATCCAAAATATTCTATAACAAGGTCAATTAAGTCATTTGGAGATTCAACTATATTCTTGAGTCTGTGTATAACCGAGTCTCTAGACGCTCCATAAAGAAGTGAAATGATTGTTGTTTTTATGTCTTCTCTGTCAACAAGTCCATCAAGGTTTAGCTCTGTAATAATATGCTGATATATGTCCCGTGGAAGACTACCACTATAAGATACATTACTAGTAGAATTGAGCTTGTTGGTTACAAGCAACACTCTAGGTTCTAGAGACTTGTAGTCTAGGTATACCAAAGAACCATCGGACTTCCACTTTGACTCAAGTATGTTTCTATAGTCCTTGTTGAGATGAAGAATATTTGGACCACTTGTAACTTTGAGTCTACCTGTAACTGTACTAGACTTAGAGTATTCTACTCTAGAGGCATAACCTCCTTGATTTGGTTTAAATGTTCTAAGAACGCTTATTCCTTGTTTTGTTTCATCTTCTAGATGTTCTTCATATGTACTACAGTTTATCTTTACAGGTTCAAGTACATCAAATAATAACTCGGTTTTCGTATAAACATTTTCGTAATAAGAAAAATCTACATCTGTTAAACTGGTCTTAACAATACGAAGATATTCACTGAGTTCTCTTTCGTATACTTCGGTTGGCATACACATCTTCCAGGGAATGGAGATGTCACCAGAGAATGCCTTGTAGCATTTCCTATAAGGCTCTGATGGGAAGCTAGGAAGAATTATGGAGTACACCCTGGCTAAGTCTTCAAAACCCGCAGAACCGATTATAGGAATGTTTCTACAAGATGAGTTGTCTATGTTTATTTCAATGTCGTCTGGAGTACCAGTTACATGTTTTGAAATACAAATATTCATAGAACCACTATAGAGTGTTTTCAATAGAATATAAACGTCTTTGAATTAGGTTTAAAACTAACTTGGAGTTCTGTTAGCATCTTCAATGTCTTGAAGAACAGCTTGAGCGTTACGAACTTGGTCAATAACGCCAATGTATCTACCATAGGCATCCATAGGAGCAAACTTAATACCAGTTGTAAATTCACCCTGAGAGAATGAGTGAGTTATTCCGGTTACTCCGTAGATGTTATCAGCAGTTGTTCCAGTATTGAAGTCAACAAAGTATTGTTGAGCAAAGTGAATCAGAGGACAACCCTGAGTTGTTAGGTTCAAGGTTGTAGGAATAATTCTCATTGGAATTCCTCCTGGGTTTTCTCCATTTGGTTCTAGTTCAGATCTTCTAAAAGAACGCAAGAGGTTGATTGTGTTTAGTGCAGGTTCTTAGTTAGAAGCAAGGTTTGCATTTTTGATATTTGAACCGATTGTTCCATAAGTTATATAAGGCATAGTCTTATACAAGAACTTCTTTAGTTCTCTTGAACCACCACGAATTCTATACATTGCTGGACCTTGGTCTTGACCAGAAGTTCCAACATTTGCTGGACCGCCTGAATTAGAAGTAGTAGATTCTCCAGTGCCAGGAACTTGTTCAATTACTCCATACGCACGGGCTGAACTGATAAATGAGTTGTGAATTCTAACTCTTGACTCAATCACTCCATTGTTACCATAAGAACCATCTTCACCTTCTCTAACTGGAGGAGCATTGGATGTAGAACCAATTGCAGCTAGTTCAGTATTTCTTGTGTTGGCTAGTAAACTTCCAAGTGTATCATAAGTTGTTGCAAGTCTGTCAAACACATGAATTCTTAGAATTGTTTTTTCTGTAAGTTGACTTGCTGAGTCTCCATCTCGTTGTCCAGTTTTTTCTGGAGTTGCTTCAAGATAGATGTCAATTTGGGGTGGTCTAAATGTTCCATCAGGAGTTTCTCCACGAAGAACTTCTTCAACAATGCTAAGATGATCCGCTGGCTCTGCAATAGCTCTAATACCAATTGCCTGAGTTCCGTTAGAGCCTTCTTCTGTTGGAATAGCTTGAAACAAGGACTTTCCATCTTTGAATAAGCCATAAGGTCTAGCAGCTGGGTCATCAAGAATTGTTGTTCCAATAAAGTTAACAAAGTCAATCAAGTTAATATATGCGGAACGTACAATCATAT
>ERZ724509.220-NODE-220-length-27779-cov-7.731821_pt1 | contig 27779 bp, 22 predicted proteins | sample MGYA00376042_ERZ724509 | MGnify/ENA primary metagenome ERZ724509 (study PRJEB28724, sample SAMN07190887) | wastewater metagenome | isolation source: effluent of sewage treatment plant in Hong Hong | place: USA: Christiansburg, Virginia | collected 2016-03-01 ...
ATCTAATAACGATCTTAGGATAGTTTTTTATGGATTATCAAGGAAATCTTTTTGTGATTGCCGCTCCCAGCGGGGCCGGCAAATCCAGCTTGGTGCGAGCGCTTTTGGAAGTCGATTCGCAGGTACAGCTCACCATCTCCCACACCACACGCGCCCCGCGTGGGCAGGAAAAAAATGGGCGGGAATACTTCTTTGTATCGAATGACGAATTTGATGCCATGATTGCCGCCGATGGTTTTGTGGAATGGGCGCATGTGCATAGCAATCGGTATGGCACATCCAAGCGCGTGATTCAAGAACGCATGGCACAAGGTGCGGATGTCATTTTGGAGATCGATTACCAAGGTGCTTTGCAGATTAAAAATGCGTTCCCGCAGGCGATGACGATTTTCGTTCTACCCCCCAGTTGGGATGAGTTGCGCACCCGCATCGAACGGCGTGGCGAAGACAAACCCGAGGTCATTGCCGTGCGGATGGAAAATGCGGTGACCGAGGTGGCGCATGTGGATCGGTTCGACTTCGTTATAATCAACGAACTTTTTGACCGTGCGCTTTTCGACCTGAAAGCGATTGTTCACGCGCAGCGGCTGCGTTATTCCATGCAGCGTCGGCTAAAGTCAGCTACTTTTGAGGCGCTTTCGCGTTCGCCGTCTTCCCCCTCCCGCCCGATTTGAGATTTAGATTTAGGAAATTCCATGGCCCGTATTACCGTAGAAGATTGTCTGCAACAGATTCCCAATCGTTTTCAGCTTGTATTGGCGGCCACGTACCGCGCACGGATGCTGAACCAAGGGCATACCGCCAAAATCGACAGTAAAAACAAAGCTGGCGTAACCGCTCTGCGCGAAATTGCCGCTGGCAAAATCGGCATAGAAATGTTGAAAAAAGTACCACTCTGAATGCGTCCCCGTTGTTGGTGTAGGGCATAGTGCTGGTTTACCGATTATTATGTGCAGCATGGGAACCAACAACATTACCAACCGTAACAATTCCGATGCCGATGCCGATGCGCCCACGCCGTCGGGGGTCTGTTTTTCTGAGTTTGCATCAGGGCTTCATTACCTATCACCCCAATCGCGGGAGCGTGTGCGTGAAGCCTTTTATTTTGCCGAGCAAGCCCATCGCGGGCAAATGCGTAAAAACGGCGATCATTACATTACCCACCCCATAGCCGTCGCTGCCCAATGCGCCGAATGGGAGCTGGATGCGCAGGCGCTAATGGCCGCCCTGTTGCACGATACCTTAGAAGATTGCGCTATACCCAAAATCGAATTGCTCGAACGCTTTGGGGAACAAGTCGCGGATTTGGTGGATGGTTTAACCAAACTCGACAAAGTGCAATTCACCACCCGTGAAGAAAATCAAGCCGAATCGTTCCGCAAAATGCTGGTGGCAATGGCGCGGGATGTGCGGGTGATTCTCATCAAGCTGGCAGATCGGCTGCACAATATGCGCACACTCTCCGACATGAAGCGGGAGAAGTGGGGACGCATTGCCTCAGAAACCATGCACATCTACGCCCCGATTGCCCACCAGTTGGGCTTGAATCAGGTGTACCGTGAATTGCAAGACCTGTCGTTTCGTTACCTGTTTCCGTGGCGTTCGCAGGTGGTGGCCAAAGCCATCGAAAAAATGCGCAGCCGCAGGCGCAATCTGATTGAAAAGCTCACCGAAGAAATCGAAAAACTCTTTAACCAAGCCAATATCCCCGTGCGGATTGTGGGGCGTGAAAAAACGCTGTATTCCATTTATCGAAAAATGGATACCAAGCATCTGAATTTCGGGCAGGTCACCGATATGTACGGGTTGCGCATTATTCTGCGTGATGATGTGCTAGCTTGTTATACCGCATTGGGGGTTTTGCACCAGCATTACAAACCGCTTCCAACCAAGTTTCGGGACTACATTGCCAACCCCAAACCCAACGGTTACCAATCGCTGCACACCACTTTGGTGGGACCCTCTAATGTCAGTGTCGAGTTTCAAGTGCGTACCGAAGCCATGCACGAAGTGGCAGAATCGGGCGTTGCCGCGCATGGGCTGTACAAGATGCACGGCTCGGATAATCTCTCGCTGGATCAACAACTGCATTTCAAATGGATGCAATCGTTGCTAGAGATTCAAGATGAAACCGGTGATGCCGCTGAGTTTTTAGAACACGTCAAGGCAGATTTATCGACCGGCGATGTGTATGTCTCCACCCCCAAGGGCAAAGTATTGCCCATTCAACGGGGTGCTACGGTGGTGGATTTTGCCTATGCCATCCATACCAATGTCGGGAATCACGCGGTCACCGCCAAAATCAACAACCGACCCGCTTCCCTGCGCACGATGTTGAATACGGGCGATGTGGTCGAAATTGGAGTCGATGAAACGACCAAGCCGCAATTAGAGTGGCTGGAGTTTGTCCGCACAGGGAAGGCACGTTCCAGTATCCGGCATTATTTCAAAACCATGATGCACAGCGAATCGCGCGAATTGGGTGAGAAATTGCTGGTGCAAGCCCTGCGGGTAGAAGGGATTGAATCGTTTACGGAGCAACACGCCCAGCACGATGCCATCTGGAAGCGTTTGCTGGATTTCATGGGCTACAAAACCCGCATCGATTTGCTCTCCGATATGGGCTTGGGCAAGTGCATGGCGACCATCGTGGCGAAACGTATCGCGGTCTTTTTAGCCGCCAACGACCAGCGCCCTGACACGGTGTTGTTGAGTTTGGAGCGTTTAGCCGCCATTGAATCGATCACCCACAACATTGTGCTGGATGGCAGTGAAAATGTGTCGGTACTCTTTTCCCGCTGTTGCTATCCCATTCCGGGGGATTTTATTGAAGGCTATCTGGGACGCGGTGAGGGCGTGACGGTACATCGCCACGATTGTGCTACCGCCAAGCGTTTGCGCCATAAAGATCGGGAACGGGTGGTTCAAGTCGAATGGTCGGATTCGCCGGTACGCTCGTTTGAAGTAGAAATTGACGTATCGTCCCGCGATGGAATGGGGGTGTTGGCACGCATTGCCAGTACCCTCTCCGGTGCAGAAGCCAATATCACACACGTAGAAATGGGACAGCAACGGGTACACCACCATCACAATTTACGGGATATTGAATTCCGTTTTGTGGTGGCCGTGCGCGATACCACCCATCTAGAATCCGTGCTACGCGCCCTCAACCGTGCCGCGCCCGTGTTGCACGCCAAACGCCACATCCACCATGTGCATTAAGCATTAAGGTGCGGGGTAGTTGACCGATAGCACTTCGATTTCCTCGATAGCGCCATTGGGCATGGTGAAACGCAGTACATCGCCCGTGCGTGCCTTAATCAGGGTGCGGGCGATGGGGGAAATCCAACTCACCTCTCCTTGCAGGCTATCCGATTCGTCAATACCCTTGATGGTGACGGTGCGTTCTACGCCCGATTCGTCCACATAGCACACCGTTGCACCAAAGAAAATCTGGTCGCGCCCATAGTGAATGCTGGGGTCGATAATTTCTGCGATTTCGAGGCGTTTGGTGAGGAAGCGAATCCGCCGATCAATTTCCCGCAGGCGTTTTTTGCCATAAATGTAATCGCCGTTTTCCGAGCGGTCGCCGTTGCTTGCCGCCCAGTGAACGATTTCCACGATTTTAGGGCGCTCGTGGTCAATCAAATCCAGTAATTCACCCCGCAGCCGCGCGTAACCCTGCGGCGTGAAATAATTTTTATCCAGCATTTAGCTGCGTTTATCCCGCAAGGGCGGCCTTTACCGCTGCGGAAACGACCGACATTTCGGCCTTACCCGCCAATCGGGTTTTGGCCACGCCCATTACCTTGCCCATATCGCCCGCACCTTTCGCGCCCACTTCGGTAACGATGGCTTTCACGACATCCAACACCGCATCCGCATCCATGCGCTGGGGCAGATAAACTTGCAGCACGGTGATTTCGGCGGCTTCTTTATCGGCAAGGTCTTTGCGATCGGCTTTGAGGAAGGCTTCCACACTATCCCGACGTTGTTTGATGAGTTTATCGACTATCGCAACGATAGCAGCATCATCCAGCACCACGCGCTCATCCACCTCTTTTTGCTTGCATGCAGCCAACAGTAGGCGGATGGTTCCCAAACGATCAGCTTCCTTGCTCCGCATAGCGGTTTTCATGTCGTTGGTGATTTGTTCTTTGAGGGAAATAGACATAAGGGGATTCCGAGATTCCTAAAAATGAAAAAAGCCCGCTGGAGCGTCCCCTAGCGAGCTTTGAACCGATTAAAAAACCGATTAGTACAGTTTCTTAGGCAACTGCATGCTGCGGATACGCTTATAGTTGCGTTTCACAGCGGCTGCTTTTTTGCGTTTACGTTCAGCGGTGGGTTTCTCATAGAACTCACGGGCGCGCAGGTCGGTGAGCAAGCCCAATTTCTCAATGGTGCGCTTGAAGCGACGCAGGGCTACATCAAAAGGTTCGTTCTCTTTTACACGGATAGTTGTCATTACGTAATGTTTTTCCAAAATGTGCTGCCGCCAGTCAGTTGGGGAAGATCGATGCCCCAAACGCCACGTTCAGCGATTTTTCCCCGTCTCTAACTAGTATTTTGGCCGACGGGGATATTGCCAGAAAAGCCTTGGATTATACTATTTATCCTCTCTCATTTTCAGAAGGGCGCTCTATGAAATCGGTTTTTACAGTAGGTTTGCTTGGCTTGGGTCTCTTGGTTGCGGGGTGTTCCTCGGTCGATTCGGTCAAGTCGGTGGATAACAGCGCCTTGCTGGAAGAGGCACGCAAAGTGGGTGCTACCGTTCCCCCCAAATTGGTCAGCGTTTTAACGGCTGAAATCGCCAAGAATGGTTTGGCCTCGGCGGTTGAAGTGTGCAATACCAAATCCCCCCAAATGGCGAAGAATGCCTCGGCCGAAACCGGTTGGGCGATTAAGCGCGTGAGCCTGCGCAACCGCAGCCCCCAAGCCGTACCCGATGCGTGGGAACGCGCCGCCTTGGAAGAATTTGACCGCCGTGCCGCAGCGGGCGAATCCCCCGCCACACTGGAAAAATCCACATTGGTGGAACAAGACGGCAAAAAAGAATTCCGTTACGTGAAAGCCCTGCCCGCGCAAGCCATGTGCTTGGGTTGCCACGGTACGGCTGACAAAATTCCGGCGGATGTCGCTACCAAAATCAAGGCCCTGTACCCTGAAGATAAGGCGACGGGCTATGCAGCCGGACACATTCGCGGCGCTATCACCCTGCGTAAACCCGTTCTTTAATGTGTTAACCCATTGATGGTGCCATGATGATTAAGCGCATTACGGCTGGGGCTGCGGCAACCGCATTTGCTACGATTATGATAGCTTGCTATGCAGCACCCGTAAGCGCTATTGTCAATTCTGTTACTTTTGATGAGGTAAAAAAGAATTACCAATCTTCCGATACGCTGATTCTTGACCGCAACGGCGAAATCATTCAGCGGCTGCGCACCGATCTGACCGTGCGCAAAGGGCAATGGGTGGCGCTGGGCGATGTCTCGCAGGCGCTGCGCACGGCCTTGGTGCTATCGGAAGATAAACGGTTTTATTCCCACAGCGGGGTCGATTGGCAGGCGGTTTCCGCAGCGGCGTGGGCGAATTTGTGGAACACCAAAACGCGCGGCGCATCCACCATCACCATGCAGCTCACGGGGCTGCTGGATGACGATTGGCGGCAGCGCAGCGGCGGGCGCAGTATTTTCCAAAAGCTGGGGCAAACCGTATCGGCACAATCGCTGGAACGCGAGTGGCGCAAAGACCAGATTTTGGAGGCGTATCTCAATTTGGTTCCGTTCCGTGGCGAGCTGGTGGGCATTGACGCATTGAGCCGCACCCTGTTTGGCAAAGCTGCGCACGGGCTGGATATGCGTGAATCGGCGATTGCCGCCGCGCTGGTGCGTGCGCCCAATGCGAACGCGGCGCAGGTGGCGAAACGGGCGTGCGATGTGCTGAAAACTATCCCCAGCAGCGGCGACGATTGTGCGGGCTTGGACATGCTCACCGCCACGACCTTGCAGCACCGCGACTACCCGCCCAGCGAAGGCATCGCCCCGCACTGGGCGCAGCAGGTGGTGAAGAAAAAAAATTCTTCCACCCCTGCAAATAATCGCATAAAAACCAGCTTGAGCGCACCCATACAGCGTTACGCGCTACAAACTTTGCAGCAACGGTTGCGCGAATTGGTGCATCGCCATGTCGAAGACGGTGCGATTCTGGTGCTGGATAACGCGAGCGGCGAGGTATTGGCGTGGGTGGGTTCGTCCGGCGATTTGAGCCGTGCGGCGCAAGTGGATGGCGTTTTGGCGCAGCGCCAACCCGGTTCTACGCTGAAGCCGTTTTTGTACGGGCAGGCGATTGCCCAGCGGCGCGTCACGGCGGCTTCGTTGCTGGATGATTCCGGCACGCAAATTCAAACCGCCAGCGGTTTGTACATTCCGCAAAATTACGATCACCAGTTCAAAGGCTGGGTTTCGGTGCGGACGGCATTGGCGGCTTCGCTCAACGTTCCGGCGGTGCGCACGCTGGTGATGGTATCGCCCGCCGCGTTTCACCAGCAGTTGCAAAAACTGGGGCTGGCGTTGAAAGAAAGCGGCGATTTTTACGGCTACAGCTTGGCGCTGGGCAGTGCCGAGGTGTCGTTATTGCAGCTCACCAACGCTTACCGCGCCTTGGCGAACGGCGGGCGCGTGGGCGAAGTCGGCAAACCGCCCAACGAAACCGTACTTGACCCGCGTGCCGCTTTTATCGTCAGCGATATTTTGAACGACCCGTTAGCACGTTCCCGCACCTTTGGCAGCGATAGTTTGCTCGCCACCCGCTTCTGGACAGCCGTCAAAACCGGAACCAGCAAAGATATGCGCGACAACTGGGCACTGGGCTATTCCAGCCGCTACACCGTGGGCGTGTGGGTGGGCAATGCCAGCGGTGCGCCGATGCAAGATGTCAGCGGAACCACCGGAGCCGCGCCGATTTGGGTGGACATCATGAACTTCCTGCACCACAATCCGCGCCAATCCATTCCCAGCCAAGCACCCAAGCCACCCGCTGGATTGGTGCAAATGCCCGTGCAATTAGCCACCGAAGCATCGCGCAAAGAATGGTTTGTAGCCGGCACGGAACAAGCACAGTTTGCTACCTATTCGATAGCTACCAATGCACGGATTACCAGCCCTACCAGCGGAAGCATCATCGCCATTGACCCCGATATTCCACCCAATCGCCAGCGCTTAAACTTCTCTGCCAAGGGTTCGGGATTGCGTTGGCGCATGGACGGCAAAATTTTCGCCAACGGCAATACCGCCCAATGGATGCCGTGGCCGGGTAAACACACCGTGCAGATTGTCGATGCCAAAAACCAAGTCCAAGACGAAGTGCAAATCGAAGTGCGTGGGGCGGGCGTGGTTGCACCGATGAAAAAATAGAACGTCCCTATGCTCTCTTTTTCTTTAGGTGGACTCGTTTTTCCGGTTGCGCCGTTATTACTCTTGCTATCGGTTACGCTAGCGGGATGGGTGGCGCGGGCAGCCAGTTCATGGATTTGGAATGCGCTGTGGGTCGGACTATTCACCGCGCGTTTCGGCTACGTTCTCTGGCACCACGAAGCATTTTTGAACCCCGACAACCTCATCAACATCATTGATATCCGCGATGGCGGTTGGATAACTCCCTTAGGATGGGTAGGAGCAGGAATTTATATGGCATGGCATGGATGGCGCAATCCGGCATTGCGGCGAGTCATCGCCTACGCCGCAGTCACGGGGCTAGGGGTGTGGCTGGTCGGGCAAGGTGCTTTGCGGTGGATGGAAAGCGATAAAGTCGCCGCGCCAGCCATCACGCTGCGCCAGTTCCAAACGCAAAAAACGCAAACCCTCCCGCAGATTTTGGCGGGAAAACCTGCCGTGGTGAATATCTGGGCAACTTGGTGTCCCCCCTGCCGCGCCGAAATGCCGACACTGGTACAAGCCCAGCAAAGCCAATCCGATGTGCAGATCATCTTGGTAAACCAAGGCGAATCGGACGCGGTGATTGCCGCTTATTTGCAGCGTTCGGGGTTGGATAAGCAAAATATCCAAAATATCTGGTTGGATAGTAGCGGTGCGCTCGGCCCTGCTTTGGGTGCGGCTGGCTTGCCCACAACGGTGTTTTTCAACGCGCAAGGGGAGCGGGTGGATGCACATACCGGTGTGCTGAGTGCCGCTGTATTGCAAGTCCAAATGCAGCGCCTACGCCGTTAAAACCAAGGCTTTTATCTTGCTGCATTGCAGTATGTAAGCTACAATGCCATATTCACGACCAAACGGGCGGGTAATTACCGCCCGTTTTTTTTGGCCGATTATTTTTTGGCGAGCGAATGTAACGTGGCATTGCAAGATATTGTGAATCAAACCGTGAGTGGTTTGGGGTATGACTTAATCGAGATTGAACGATCCGCAGGCGGATTATTGCGCATCACCATTGATTTTCCGTGGGAAATCGGAGAAGAACGTTTTATCACGGTGGAAGACTGCGAGAAGGTAAATCGCCAGTTGCAGTTCGCTTTGGAAGTCGATGGTATTGATTACCAGCGTCTGGAAATTTCGTCACCCGGTATTGACCGCCCGCTACGGCATGTGCGGGATTTTGAACGTTTTACGGGTAGCGTTATTGACATTACGCTCAAAGCTCCGATTGGTGCAGCGGGTTCTGGTTTGGTACATGCCAACCGGAGAAAATTTCGCGGCACGCTGGAGCAAGTTCTCCCCGCCGAAGGTGCTGAGGGTGTGACGGGTTGGCAAATCGTTTGGAGCGATGCCCCCCCACCCAAACCCGGGCAGCGCGTGAGTAAAAAACGAGTACCCCCACCTTTGCAGGCACTGGGCTTTGCACTGGATGAGCTGCGTGAAGCACGTTTAGCCCCCATTGTGAGTTTCAAGGGGCGAGATGCCGGGGCATCAATGGATGAAATGGAAGAATGAATTAGTGGGAGCATCGCATGAATCGTGAATTGTTAATGCTGGTAGAAGCCATCTCGCGTGAGAAAAACGTAGATCGAGACGTGGTACTGGGCGCGGTTGAACTGGCACTGGCACAGGCAACCAAAAAACTGTACGCAGGCGAGGTAGACATCCGCGTTGCGTTGGATCGGGAAACTGGCAATTACGAAACCTTCCGCCGTTGGCATGTGGTTCCAGATGAGGCCGGGTTGCAAATGCCCGACCAAGAAATTTTGTTGTTTGAAGCCAAAGAACAAATCCCCGATATTGAAGTGAATGAATACATCGAAGAGATGATTCCCTCCGTACCCATCGGCCGTATTGGTGCGATGGCAGCCAAGCAGGTTATCCTGCAACGCATCCGTGATGCCGAGCGCGAAATGCTGCTCAATGACTTCATGTCACGCGGTGAAAAAATCCTCACGGGAACCATCAAGCGTTTGGACAAAGGCGATTTCATCGTCGAAAGTGGTCGCATTGAAGGGCGTTTGCGCCGCAATGAAACTATCCCAAAAGAAAATCTCCGCACCGGTGATCGCGTTCGCGCTATGATTATGGAAGTGGATTTGACGTTGCGTGGTGCGCCGATTGTTCTGTCCCGTTGCGCTCCGGCGTTCATGATGGAATTATTCCGCCAAGAAGTGCCTGAGATTGACCAAGGTTTATTGGAAATCAAATCGTGCGCCCGTGATCCCGGTTCGCGTGCCAAAATCGCGGTGGTATCACACGATAAGCGCGTAGACCCGATTGGAACCTGCGTGGGCGTGCGGGGAACGCGCGTGAATGCCGTGACCAACGAATTGGCTGGTGAGCGCGTGGACATCGTCCTCTGGAGCGAAGACCCCGCCCAATTTGTGATCGGCGCACTGGCTCCCGCCAATGTATCTAGCATCGTGGTCGATGAAGAACGCCACGCGATGGATGTGGTGGTGGATGAGGAAAACCTCGCTATCGCCATCGGGCGCGGTGGGCAAAATGTGCGTTTGGCTTCCGAATTAACGGGCTGGCGCATCAACATTTTGGATGCCGCCGAATCCGCGAAGAAACTGGCCAGCGAAACCGATGAAGGTCGCCGCCTGTTTATGGAAAAACTGGATGTGGACGAAGAAATTGCCGACATCCTGATTGCAGAAGGATTTGCCAGCCTTGAAGAAGTGGCCTACGTGCCGCTGCAAGAGATGCTGGAAATTGAGAGTTTCGATGAAGAAACCGTGAACGAATTGCGCACGCGTGCCAAAAACGCCTTGCTGACGATGGAAATCGCCCACGAAGAAAGTGTGAGCGATATTCCTGAGGATTTGCGCAGTTTGTCCGGCATCACACCGGAGCTACTCGGCAAACTGGTGGACGCAGGTGTGCGGACGCTGGATGATCTGGCTGATCTGGCGGTCGATGAATTGACCGATATGACGGGACAGTCCGCCGACGATGCCAAGGCGCTCATTATGCAAGCGCGTGCGCATTGGTTTACCGCAGAGAACGCTCCCCAAGCGTAATCATTATGTCGATTTAGTTTCAGAAAAGATTCGGTCATCTGGGAGATGGTCGAATCGATCCCAAAGGTTACACATCAAATGTCCAGTACGACCGTCGCCCAGTTTGCCTACGAACTGAAAAAATCTGCCACCACGCTGCTAGAACAACTGAAACTGGCCGGAGTGCCAAAATCCACAGTCACCGATATCGTGACGGATTCCGATAAGCACAGCCTGTTGAGCTATCTGCAAAGCAGCCACGGAACCACCAGCCCAGACCGCAAAAAAATCACTTTGGTGAAAAAACAAACATCCGAAATCAAACAATCGGATGCCAGCGGAAAAGCACGCACCATTCAGGTGGAAGTTCGCAAAAAGCGCACGTTTGTACGCCGTGACGATGAAGTAACCCCCGCAGCCCGCCAAGAAACTGAAGCCAAAGAACATGCCGAAATTCAGGCCGAAGCCGCACGCCAAGCCGATTTAGTACGCCGCGAAGAAGAAGCGCGTCAACAAGTGGAATTGGCACGCCAGCAAGAACAAGAGCTGGCACGTCAACGCCAAGAACGCGAAGAGCAAGAGGCGCGTGAACGCGAAGCCCAAGCCGCCCGTGAAGAAGCCCAGCGCAAAGCCGCTGAACGCAAAGCCAAAGAACCCAAAGAACCCAAAGAATCTAAAGACCTTCCCGTGAAGACTGCATCTGCACAAAACGCTCCCCATTCTGGAGCCAATGCTGGCGGTTCCGCTGGTTCGGGTGGTAAATCCCGCTCGGCCGAACGCGCTGAACGTGCCGCACAAGCTGCCAAAGCCGCCGAAGAAGCCAAAGCGCGTAGCTTGGTATTGGAACGTGAAAAAGCCATTGCTGCCTTGGCACTTTCCAAGACACGCGCCGCTGAAGAAGCAGAGCGTTCTGCTGCCTTGGTCGATCGCCGTAAAAAGGCCGAAGCGGAAGCAGCGGCTATTCGCTCCATGATGTCGGCTCCCAAGCGGGTTTTGACTTCCAAAAAGGTCGAAGAAACCAAAGCGGCTGCGGCGGCTGCGGCCGCCAAGGAAATCAAAGACGCAAAAGATGCCAAGGACGCAAAAGATGCGAAAGCAGCAGGCGGTGCAGGCATTAAAGGGACGCTACACAAGCCAGCCGGCACTACAGGTGCAACAGGTGCTGGAAAGCCCCGTACCGATGCACGCGGCAAACCTCCCGTAGCCCCCCCCGCGACCCCAGCAACCACTGCGGCCAAGGACAAAGATGCCAAACCAGCGCGTGGTTCCGTCAATAACTGGGGGAATGACAATTCTGGTAAGAAAAAAGCCATCCCCACACGCGGAGATACCGCTGCGGGAAGCGGACGCGGCTCCAACTGGCGTGCCGGCCCGAAAGGTCGCCGTGGTCATCATGATCGCGATAACCACCATCAATCCGCCGCCCCTGCGGTAGAAGCACGTATCTTGGAAGTGCATGTGCCAGAAACCATTACGGTGGCAGAATTGGCGCACAAAATGGCGATCAAGGCTTCCGAGGTCATCAAGCATTTGATGAAACTGGGGCAGATGGTCACCATCAACCAGCCGTTGGATCAAGATACCGCCATGATTGTGGTGGAAGAAATGGGACACAAGGCCATCGTAGCCGCGCTGGACGATGTAGAAGCCTTCACCGATGAAGAAGTGAAACAACAGCAGGCCGAGGCATTGTCTCGCGCTCCCGTTGTTACCGTTATGGGTCACGTTGACCACGGTAAAACCTCGCTCTTGGATCACATTCGCCGTACCAAAGTGGCTTCGGGCGAAGCGGGTGGGATTACCCAGCATATCGGCGCGTACCACGTTGAAACACCGCGTGGCATGGTTTCATTCTTGGATACACCCGGACATGCGGCGTTCTCCGCCATGCGTGCGCGGGGTGCGAATGCAACCGATATTGTGATCTTGGTAGTCGCATCCGATGACGGTGTGATGCCCCAGACCAAAGAAGCGATCCGCCACGCCAAAGCCGCCAATGTGCCGATTGTGGTTGCCATCACCAAGATGGATAAACCCGATGCCAACCCTGAGCGCGTAAAAAGCGAATTGGTCGCCGAAGGGGTGATTCCCGAAGAGTTCGGTGGCGAATCGCCATTTGTCGGCGTATCGGCACGCACTGGCACAGGCATTGATGAGTTGTTAGAACAAGTCTTGCTGCAAGCCGAGGTGCTGGAATTGAAAGCACCGGTCGATGCCATGGCCAAAGGTCTGGTGATTGAAGCCCGCCTCGACAAAGGACGCGGCCCTGTGGCTACCGTGCTGGTGCAATCCGGTACGCTGAAAACAGGTGATGTGGTGTTGGCAGGTCAAACCTACGGACGTGTGCGGGCGATGTTGGATGAGAATGCCCGTCCGACCAAAGCCGCTGGGCCTTCCATTCCGGTGGAAATTCAAGGTCTTACCGAAGTACCGCAAGCGGGTGATGAATTCATCGTGTTGGGTGACGAACGCCGCGCCCGTGAAATTGCCACCTACCGCGCCGGTAAATTCCGCAACACCAAGCTGGCCAAACAACAAGCCGCTAAATTGGAAAATATGTTTGCCGACATCAATGCGGGTGAGGTTAAAACCATCGCCATCATCGTCAAGGCCGACGTGCAAGGTTCGCAGGAAGCACTCAGTGCCTCGTTGCTCAAGCTCTCCAACGAAGAAATTCGGGTGCAAATGGTATACAGCGCCGTCGGTGCGATCAGCGAATCCGATGTCAATTTGGCGATTGCAGCCAAAGCCGTGATTCTGGGTTTCAACACCCGTGCCGATTCGGGCGCACGCAAGCTCGCCGAATCCAATGGCGTAGATATTCGCTACTACGACATCATTTACGATGCCGTGGACGATTTGAAACTCGCTATGTCGGGTATGTTGACACCGGATAAGAAAGAAGAAATTATCGGTACGGTCGAAATCCGCCAAGTGCTGAAGGTCAGCAAAATTGGTTCGATCGCGGGTTGTATGGTTACGTCTGGTTTGGTGCGTCGTACCGCCAAACTGCGTTTGGTGCGCAACAATGTGGTGATTTACACGGGCGAACTCGACTCGCTCAAGCGTTTCAAAGACGACGTAAAAGAAGTCAAAGAAACCTACGAATGCGGTTTGACCATCAAGAACTACAACGACATCGAAGAAGGCGACACCATCGAATTCTTTGAAATTCGCGAAGTGGCACGTACTTTGTAATGAAAAAGAAGTCTTCTACCCCCAATCGGGGTTTTCGCGTCGCCGACCAAATTCAGCGCGACCTCTCCGAGCTGATTGCGCGGGAGTTGAAAGACCCCCGCGTCGGCATGGTGACGATTCAGGCTGTCGAAGTGACTCCCGATTACGCCCATGCCAAGGTGTTCTTTAGCCTCTTGCAGGGTGATCCCGCCAAGAGTATAGAAGGGCTGAACCAAGCCGCTGGTTTTTTACGCACCCAGCTTTTTAAGCGTTTGCACATTCACACCGTACCGACGCTGCATTTTGTGTTTGACCGTACCTTGGAAAAGGCGGCCGACATGAATGCGTTGATTGCGCAAGCGGTCGCATCCGCATCCGCACCCGATACGGGAAATACGGAACACCCCTAGGCATGGCAACCAAGATAAAGCGCCGCCCTGTGCATGGGGTGTTGCTGCTGGATAAGCCCTTGGGCTGGTCGAGCAATGACATCCTCCAAAAGGTGAAATGGCTGCTGCGGGCGGAAAAAGCCGGACACACGGGTACGCTTGATCCGCTTGCTAGCGGTGTGCTGCCGTTGTGCTTTGGTGCAGCGACCAAATTCAGCCAACTGCAATTGGATGCCGATAAAACCTACGAAGCTACCGCCGTTCTGGGCATCCAAACCAGCACGGGCGATGCCGAGGGGGAAATCATCGCCCAACGCCCCGTGCAGGTGACGGAAGCGGACATTGCCCGTGTGCAAAACCAATTTACCGGCGCGATTCAACAAACGCCGCCCATGCACAGTGCGTTGAAAAAAGACGGTAAAGCGTTGTACGAATATGCCCGCGCGGGAATCGAAATCGAACGTGAAGCGCGTGCGGTAACGATTCACGAATTAGCGATCCAATTAGCCGAGAATACGGAAAACCATTCGGCTGTAACGCCCAATCAAGCTGCCAATTTAGCTATAAAAATGATAGTAAAATGCAGCAAGGGAACCTACATTCGCACCTTGGGTGAAGACATCGGTGAGGCCTTGGGTTGCGGTGCGCACTTGAGCCGTCTGCGGCGCGTGGCAACGGGTGGATTTCAGGTAGCGCAGTGCATCACCTTGGCTGAATTGGAAGCCATGCCGGAAGAAGAGCGTCTGGCACGGTTATTGCCCGTTGATAGCCTGCTAGAACATCATACCCGCGTCACATTGGATGCCGACAATGCCGCACGGTTCTTGAATGGTCTGGCACGACGCGGCACTTGGGCGGATAGCGCACAAGTCGCGGCTTACGATCCGGCTGGGAATCTGCTGGGAACGGGGCATATTACCCGCCACGAATTGATACCGAAGCGGCTTTTAAGCCCGCTCGAAATCGAACAAATTACGAAAAAATCATGAACGAAAGAGAAGATAGGAAGTTATGAGCCATCAAATTCGCAATATCGCCATCATCGCCCACGTTGACCACGGTAAAACCACCATGGTGGATCAGTTGCTGCGCCAATCCGGCACGTTTGCTGAACACGAAAAAGTCGTCGATACCGTGATGGACAACAATGCCATTGAAAAAGAACGCGGCATTACCATTTTGGCGAAAAACTGCGCCGTCACATGGGAAGGTACGCATATCAACATCGTCGATACCCCCGGACACGCGGACTTCGGCGGTGAAGTGGAACGTGCGCTCTCGATGGTGGACGGTGTGGTGCTGTTGATTGACGCACAAGAAGGCCCCATGCCCCAAACCCGTTTCGTGACCAAGAAAGCCTTGGCACTCGGTTTGAAGCCCATCGTGGTCGTGAACAAAGTGGACAAACCCGGCGCGAATCCCGATAAAGTCGTGAACGCAGCGTTTGACCTGTTCGACAAACTCGGTGCAACCGATGAGCAGTTGGATTTTCCGGTGGTGTACGCTTCCGGCATCAACGGCTGGTCGTCGTTGGAAGAAGGTGCTGCGGGTGAACAATGGGGTACGGATATGTCCGCCCTCTTCAACACCATTTTGAAGCACGTTCCCGCCCAAAAAGGTGACCCCGAAGCGCCTTTGCAGTTGCAAATTTCGGCACTGGATTTTTCGACATTCGTCGGTCGTATCGGTGTAGGCCGTATCAGCCAAGGTACGCTCAAACCCGGTATGGATGTGGTGGTGATGGAAGGCCCCGATGGTAGTTCCGTCAAAGGCCGTATCAACCAAGTGCTGACCTTCCAAGGGTTGGAGCGCGTGCAGGCTACCGAAGCCGGCCCGGGCGAAATCGTGCTGATTAACGGTATTGCGGAAATCGGCATCGGTGTCACCGTGACCGACCCCACCAATCCCGCGCCCCTGCCCATGTTGAAAGTGGATGAACCCACTTTGACCATGAATTTCTGCGTGAACACCAGCCCATTGGCCGGTCGTGAAGGCAAATACGTGACCAGCCGCCAAATCTGGGATCGTCTGCAAAAAGAATTGCAACACAACGTCGCCCTGCGCGTGATGGAAACCGATGAAGAAGGTATCTTCCAAGTCATGGGTCGCGGTGAATTGCATTTGACGATTCTGTTGGAAAATATGCGCCGTGAAGGATATGAGCTGGCTGTTTCCAAACCCCGCGTCATGTTCCGCGACATCAACGGCGAACGCCACGAGCCAATCGAAATGGTGACGGCTGACATCGAAGAAACCCATCAAGGCGGTGTGATGCAAGCATTGGGCGAGCGCAAAGGCGAATTGGTGAACATGGAACCCGATGGCCGTGGACGTGTTCGTTTGGAATATCGTATCCCTGCGCGGGGTTTGATTGGTTTTGCCAACGAATTCATGAACTTGACGCGCGGCTCTGGTTTGATTGCCAACATTTTCGACAGCTACGAACCCCATAAAGGCGAAATCGGCGGTCGTAAAAACGGTGTGTTGATTTCGATGGACGATGGTGAAATTTTCACCTACGCGCTGGGCAAATTGGATGATCGCGGTCGTATGTTCGTGAAAGCGAATGATCCGGTTTACGAAGGCATGATTGTGGGCATCCACAACCGCGATAACGATTTGATCGTGAACGCAACCCGTACCAAGCAGCTCACCAACTTCCGCGTATCGGGCAAGGAAGATGCCATCAAGATTACGCCCCCAATTGATTGCACACTGGAATACGGCGTGGAATTTATTGAGGACGATGAATTGGTGGAAATTACCCCTAAATCGATTCGCCTGCGCAAACGCTTCTTGAAAGAGCACGAACGCAAACGCGCTAGCCGTGACTAAGTGACCCACAATCGAGCTGTCGCATGGATGGTGCTTGTCACCTTTTTGTGGGCAACCGCTGGCGTGGTAACACGCCATCTGGATGCCGCCCGTAGCTTTGAAGTCACTTTTTGGCGATCGTTCTTTACGGCACTTTCCCTGCTGGTGATTTTGCCCCTGCTACGGGGGCGGCGGGTGTTTGCGGATATGTTCCGCGCCGGAATCGCATTCTGGTTTTCGGGATTTTGTTGGGGCGTGATGTTCACCTCCTTCATGATGGCGTTGACCATGACCAGCGTCGCCAATGTGTTGATTACCTTGGCGATGGGGCCTTTGTTTACCGCGTTAATTGCCCGCATTTTTATCGGACACCGCATTGCTTCCCGTACTTGGATGGCGATTGCCGTAGCAGGTGCAGGGATTGTGTATATGTACGGCAATCAACTGGGCAGCGGGCAATGGCTGGGCAGCGTGATTGCGTTACTCGTCCCCTTGGCAGGAGCCTGCAACTGGACGATTGTTCAAAATTCCCACGCCCAAGGCTACGATGTGGATTTGGTTCCCGCCGTGTTGGTGGGTGCTATGGTGAGCAGCTTGGCAACCGTGTTCTTGGCATGGCCTTTGCAGGCAACAGGGCATGATTTGGGTTTATTGGCGTTTCTGGGACTGTTCCAACTTGCGATTCCGTGTGTTTTATCGGTACTGTGCGCCCGTGTGTTGGCCGCACCGGAATTGTCGCTTTTGGCGTTGCTGGAAGTGATTTTCGGCATCCTGCTGGCATGGCTGGGTGCTGGGGAAGTTCCCCAATCCACTGTACTCCTTGGCGGCACGGTAGTGATTGGGGCGTTGGTGTATGCCAACTGGCCTGCTAAAAGCTAAATTTCTAAATTTTCTAAATTTTCAATTCCAAACGCACCGTCCAACGCATTTTGGACGGGTTGTTGCTCTCCACATCCTGCCACTGCGAACCGCTGACGATGCTGCTGAGATTGCCATAATCGCGCGGGAACAGGTTGTTCACGCTGAAACGCAGCACCGCCGATGGATTGATCGTCCACGCCACAAAAGCATCGGTGACCACTTTGGATCCAACCGATGTTTTCTGGCTGATGGGCGCATCCGTGAGCTGCACATCGTAACCCGGCGTGATATTGACACTTGCCCCCATACTCACGGGCAGGCTGCGCATTTTGTAATCAAAACCCAGATTCGCCGTTCCCTTGGGCTGACCTTCTAAGCGATTGTGCGGGCCGGATACGCCCTCCACCTCAGAGTGAAAGAAGCTCACATTACCGCGCAACGAAACGGGAAGTGCATCCGTCCATACTTCATCTAAACGGAATTTGGCTTCCAATTCAAGACCGCGCACAGTGGCATTCCCCACATTTTGCGGGCGCGATACCCAACGCTGATCGGCTGACCACGAGGTATTTTCCAACGTCACCACATTGCGAATCAAATCGTTGATTTGGCGATAGAAGAAATTGGCGCTTAATAATCCGCCTTTTTCCAAATAATGCTCGTAGGCGATTTCAAAACCCCGTGCCAATTCGGGGGCAAGATTGGGATTACCCGCTTTATCGGGGCTGCTGGCGACATTGCTACCCGTGGGATAAAGCTGGGAGATGCTGGGGCGTGCCACCAAATTTTGGAGCGTAGCCGCCTTGTAACTGCGGGTCAGGCTGGTGCGCCATTGGTTGCGGCTTTTTTCGTCGGGTCGCCATGTCGCGTGCAGCAAAGGGGTTACCACGCTGCTGAAATTGCTGGATTGGTACGTGGTGCTATCGCTTTCGGTTTGAATGCCTTCCCAGCGCAAACCGGCATAGGCCGATATTTGCTTGGTGGGATTCCATTCATCCTGTACGTACACCGCTGTGCGCATGACCGAGGCACTCATATCATCCCCAAAATCTTGCAAGATGGGCGATCCGTTTTGCAAGGTAGTGCGGGTTTGCACGCGCTTGCTGCTGTCTAGTTCGAGTCCTGCCACGATGCTGTGGTCGTTTTCCAGTTGTTGCGACCATTTGCCCAGCATCGTCCATCCAGTTTCTCGGGTGTTGGATTGATCGTCCAGCGTGCGGGAAAGGGCATTGGCGGTATTGAACTCATGCCGCAAACTATGGCTATCGGACACGCTATTGGTAAGCCCGCCACGAATTTCGAGCTTACCGCCATCCCCCAGATTTTTTTGCCATTGGGCATTGCCGCGCACCGAGGACATACGGCTGTCGCCACCCGTTTCATACCGTGCATAAGGCGGTGTGAAGGCACTACCCGCCCCTTGATCCAGAGTACCCTGCACAGTACTCGAACCGCGTGAGGTCATCAAGAAGGGCTGCAAAACCAAGGTTTCATCAGGAGCTAGGGTGATTTGAATACGCCCGTTCAGCATCACGCCATCGCGCTGGTAATTGGTTACCTCGGTTTCGTGCTGTTCGAGGATTGACGCTTTGTTATGGTTCAGGTCGTACCAATGGGTGTAGGTGTCGGTGACATCGCGTATATCGTGGCGATTGGCGGATAGCGTGAAGGTGTAATTGACTGCTTCGCCAATTTTGTCGTTATGCGTCCACGACACCATGGGGAAAAGTCGTCCATCTTCACCGCTGACCCCCAATCGCACTTCGTCTTGGGTACGCTTGAGTGCTTCTTTCAGGACGATATTGACCGTTCCAGCGACGGCACGCGCCCCAAACTCGGCGGTGGGAGAACGCATAATTTCGATGCGTTCCACTTGGTCGGGCGGCAAATCATCGAGCGAGAAGCCGGGGGGCATTCGCTCACCGTTGATCAGCAACTGGGTGTACCCGCCACCCATACCGCGCATTCGGACATCGCCCCCACGACCCGGGCGACCGCCAGTAGTAACACCGGGAAGGCGTTTCAACACCTCACTCACCGAACCATCACCAAAACGCGCAATTTCTTGTTTGGTGATAACGATTTTGGAGGCAGTGGAAGCGCTACGAATGTCCTCAGCGTTTGCCGCGCTTTTGACTTCGACCGGGTCGAGCGTGGTGGTGCTTTTTGGCGCTTGCGCCCACGATACCGCGCTTGTTGTTCCGATGACGCTGAGTAGAAGTAACCTTCGATTTAGAGACAGTGATGGTGGAAGGTGTGATGCCATACGTAGAACTCATCAGGCTATTGTCAAGAAGCCCTGATTCTACTGAAGGAGTCACCGAACCCAATGCCACACGTCCACCGCCGTTAAAGCGGGAATTCCAATAAGGAAGGGACATGCTATCCACCCGAACACCCTTGCCCGTGCGGGCAGCGTGGATAAATTTACCATTTCCTATGTAGATACCCACATGGCTAAAGGCGCGGCGCATGGTGTTGAAAAAAACCAAATCACCGGGTTGTAGCTCCGTGCGATCGACTTTGCGGGAAACAGCTGCTTGGTCTCTGGCGCTGCGGGGTAATACCATCCCCACACTTTGTTGAAAGATATTGCGGACAAATCCGCTGCAATCAAATCCAACATCGCTACTAGTCCCACCAGAGCGGTAATGCGCTCCCAGTAAATCCATCGCATTGTTGATGAGAACGGAGGTTGCAGAAGAAAAACCATGATCACCACCCACGCTACTGGTATGGGCAGCGGTGGTAATAGCGGGTTTTTCGATAGAGGTCGGCGCGGCTTGTGCTGCAGGAGCTAACAAAAGCGCGGTAAGAACAAGGATAATTCGCATTCGGCAAGCTTAACCCGTGATATTCGCGGTGTCAAGCACGTTTCTATAGGGGTTTTACATGGCAAAAACAGAATCAAAAACTACAGTTCTTCCCGATGGGCTACGGTATAAATCCAAGGTATCGGGGTCGCCCTTTATGGCGGCGGCCTCTTTTGGCGGGGCAACCATGTCCTGCTTTCTTTGCGGTAAACACCGCGCCCGCTCGTTGATGACCACTAAAAAGGTATTAGGCAAATCCCAAGCCGTTTGTGCGCCTTCGTGCAAAGAATTGGAAGAAATGCTCGCTGCTAATGCGGCAAGCGCAGCGAATGCCGCTAATACGGCTAATGCAGCCAGTACAACCAATTCCACGGGAAGCTAGCATGTTATTAAATATAGAAGAATCCCAACTGGTTTTGGTCGATTACCAAATCCGCTTGATGCCCGCTATGTGGGAAGCGGATACGGTGATTGCCAATGCCGTGCGCCTCACGCAAATTGCGGCGCTGTTGGAAGTGCCGGTGTTTGCTACCGAACAAAATCCTTCCAAACTCGGAGGAAGCGTTCCGATGCTGGATGCCGCACTCAAAGAGGCGAAAGCACGACTCTTTTCCAAAATGCACTTCGGTGCGGTGGAAGAAGGGTTCGGCGAATGGCTGGTTCCACCCCCCAAACCCGTTCAAGGCAATGCCCGCAGCTTGCCCAAGCACCTGCAAAAACCCCGCGCCCCTGAAAACGAGCGGCGCAGCATCGTGATTGCAGGTTGTGAAGCCCATGTGTGCCTGCTTCAAACCGCATTGCAACTGCTGGAAGACGAATTGGATGTATGGGTGGTGACCGATGCGTGCAGTTCCCGCACCGAGCGCAACCGCGATGCCGCCTTCGATCGCCTCGCCGGAGCCGGAGCCGAACTGGTGACGACGGAAATGGTCGCCTTTGAATGGCTGCGTACCGCTGAAAATCCAGATTTCAAAGCGGTTCATGCACTCATAAAGTGAATTAACATAGCGTCTCTTTAGCGATAATTATGAATTCAATTAACAACACCTGAGGGACATTCTCTATGACAACTTCCACGAGTTACACCGATTTTTACAACCGCTCTATCGAAGACCGCGAAGGTTTTTGGGGTGAAGAAGCCAAACGCATCGAATGGCAAACCCCGCCCCAGCAAGTCTGCGACTACAGCAACCCACCCTTTGCCCGCTGGTTTGCGGGTGGTACAACCAATTTGTGCCACAACGCCGTCGATCGTCACTTGAAAGACCGTGCCGACCAGCCTGCCATCATCGCTATTTCGACTGAAACCAATACCGAGAAAGCCTACTCTTTCGCCGAATTGCACCTTGAAGTGCAACGCATGGCTGCTGCCCTCCAAGAACTGGGCGTAGAAAAAGGCGACCGCGTATTGATTTATATGCCCATGATCGCCGAAGCCGCTTTTGCGATGCTGGCGTGCGTGCGTATTGGTGCGATTCACTCGGTGGTATTTGGTGGCTTTGCGGCAGGTGCATTGGCTTCGCGTATCGAAGATTCTGCGCCCAAGGTCATCGTGAGTTCCGAAGGCGGTATGCGCGGCGGTAAAGTCGTTCCTTACAAACCCTTGTTGGACGAAGCGATTGAACATTCCAGCCACAAGCCCCAAGCGGTACTGTTGGCAAACCGTGGTTTGGTTGCCATGAATATCGTGGCAGGTCGTGATGTCATGTGGAGCGAACTGCGTGAAAAACACCTGAACGCCGTTGTTCCTTGCGAATGGGTTGATGCCACTCACCCCAGCTACATCCTCTACACCAGCGGAACCACCGGTAAACCCAAAGGTGTACAGCGCGACACTGGCGGCTATGCCGTGGCGTTGGCAGCTTCGATGCAGCACATTTACTGCGGTAACCCGGGTGAAACCTATTTCTCCACCAGCGATATTGGCTGGGTGGTAGGACACAGCTACATCATCTACGGCCCGCTGATTGGCGGCATGGCAACCATCATGTACGAAGGTTTGCCCACACGTCCCGATGGCGGCATTTGGTGGAGCTTGGTGGAAAAATACAAGGTCACCGTGATGTTCAGCGCCCCCACTGCCGTGCGCGTGTTGAAAAAACAAGACCCTGCGTTGATGGCGAAATACGACCTCTCCAGCCTCCGCGCCCTGTTCTTGGCCGGCGAGCCATTGGATGAGCCTACCGCGCAATGGATTAGCGACAGCCTGAAAAAGCCAATCATCGACAACTACTGGCAAACCGAAACCGGCTGGCCTATCCTCGGCATCGCCAACGGTGTGGAACAAAAAGCCAGCAAGTTCGGTAGCCCCGGCATCCCCATGTACGGCTACAACGTCAAGTTGTTGGACGATGCGGGTGAAGAATTGCACGGCGGCGATCAAAAAGGCGTGGTTATGGCGGAAGGCCCACTGCCACCCGGCTGTATGCAGACCATCTGGCACGATGATGACCGTTTCGTCAAAACCTACTGGCAAAAACTCAACGGCAAATATATCTACAGCACCTTCGATTTGGGCGTGCGGGATAAAGACGGCTACTTCTTCATCTTGGGTCGTACCGATGACGTGATTAACGTCGCGGGTCACCGCCTTGGAACCCGTGAGATTGAAGAGGCGATTTCCGGTCACCCCAATATCTCCGAAGTGGCGGTAGTGGGTGTTGCCGATAGCCTGAAAGGTCAAGTTGCGGTGGCGTTTGCTGTGGTTAAAGATGCCAGCGTGCTGGTAGACGATGCCGCCCACGCCAAGCTCGAAGCCGAAGTGATGAAAGTGGTTGACCATTCCATCGGCGCGGTGGGTCGCCCAGCCCGCGTGCGTTTCGTGAACGTGTTGCCTAAAACCCGTAGCGGTAAATTGCTGCGCCGTGCGATTCAAGCCGTGTGCGAAGGCCGTGATACCGGCGATTTGACCACGATGGACGATCCCGCTGCATTGCAACAGATTCGGGATTTGATGGCGTAAACCAGCGATGGATGCCCCTGCGATGATGCAATGTCACCGCAGGGGCATGATCACAAAACACTGGCACAATACCCACGTACTGTAGAAAGAGGGTTTCATGCCACCAGTGAATCTTGAAGACTTCGGGCTTCGTTCTGTTCCGTTTCGTGCTGTCAAGCGCATTGTTCCTATGCAAGTGGAGTTTGCAACACAAGCAGGGGTTGTTGAAACACGCGAAGGGCCTGTGCGCTGCTATGCCGGAGATGCTATTCTGACCGGCGTAGAAGGCGAACGCTGGCCGATTGTGCGTGAGAAATTTTTGAATATGTACGAAGCCACTCCCCCCACCGTTGCGGGTGAATCGGGGATTTATACCAAACGTCCGTTTCCCGTGCGTTGTGCGTATGTGGAGGAGCCGTTACAAATTTCGCTTTCTTCGGGCTTGGGTGTTCTGAATGCGGAAAAAGGCGATATTTTGATTCAATACGCAGAAGGTGATTTCGCCGTTATCAGCGAATCGGTATTTGAAAAAACCTACCGAAAATTGCCCTAACGCATTAGCACCCTAACGTATTAGCACCCTAGCGAAACGCCCGCACCCCCATCACCACGCCCATGACCAGAAGCAGGATGCCCGCGCTGGTTGTCCATTCGGGGATTTGTCCACGCAGCACAAAGCCGTAAGTCAGTGCGGCAAGCGTTTCAAAGACGATCAACTGTCCGGTTAATGAAGTGGGTAGCAGCTTGCTGGCACGGCTCCATGCCAATGTGCCGCCCCATGAGGCAAATAAACCCATCGCCAGCATGAGCAGGACAAAGAAGGCCGGACGCTCTCCCAGCCCCATCATGCCGCCGTATTGCCACAACCCCACCACCAGCCAGCCCCCCAATGCCAAGGGCAAGGTTGCCAGACCCTGCGCGGTCGTCCAAGTGGTGGCGGATAAATGGGGGTGCTTCTTCAACCATTGGGCATTACGAATCGGATACCACGTCCACGCCGCCACCGCCACCAGTGCCAAGGCGCTGCCGATTGCATAATTGCCACCCGTTCCAGCAGGCAAGGCGGCACTTTCCGCATGGTTTACCAGCCCGATGCCTGCCCCAATCAACACCAACGAAGGCAGTAAACGCGACCACGGCAGATTATTTCCCTGCTTTTTATCTTGCCAATTCGCGCACACGGCAATCACCACGGGTAACGTGCCAATCAACACGCTCGCCAATGGCACACCCGCTAATTGAATCGCCGCCGAGAGAAACAGGTAATAAATGATATTACCCACCAGCGCGAGTTTGAACGCCTCGACCCAATCGGCACGGCGCAAAGCGTACAGACGGGCGCGATCCGGCACGGCTAACACCAACGCCACCACGCCAAATGCCAAGTAACGCCCAAACGACAACGCCGCCGGAGAGTATTCCGGCAACAGCGCAGGCGCTACAAATACCAGCCCCCACATACAGCCAGCAGCAAGGGCGTAGGCAATGCCCAATCCCAATGGAGGGGAGGGGTTCAATGCGTTGGTGTTCAATGCGCTTCATCCCAATTCTTGCCGATTCCGACTTCTGCCAATAAAGGCACTTTCAAATCGGCAACGCTGGCCATGAGGCGGGGAATTTCCACCTTGACCCAATCAATTTCCGATTCCGGCACTTCAAACACCAGCTCATCGTGTACCTGCATGATGATGTGGGTTTGTCGCTGCTCGGCATCCAGCACCTGCTGAATTTTGACCATGCTGAGTTTGATGAGGTCAGCTGCTGTGCCTTGCATGGGCGCGTTGATGGCGGCGCGTTCGGCGGCGGCGCGGCGCGGGCCGTTGGGCGATTTGATTTCCGGTAGATACAAACGCCGTCCCATTACGGTTTCCACGTAGCCTTGGGCTTTGGCGGATTGGCGTGTTTCGTCCATGTAGCGCTTCACATCGGGGTAACGCTCAAAATAGCGGGTGATGTAATTTTTCGCCGAGGTGTTATCAATACCCAGCGCATTCGCCAAACCAAAGGCGCTCATGCCGTAAATCAGCCCGAAGTTAATCACCTTGGCGTAACGCCGTTGCTCGGAGGTGACTTCATCCATGCCCACACCAAACACCTCGGCAGCCGTGGCACGATGCACATCCAGCCCCTCTTGAAACGCCCGCAGCAAAGCCGCATCCCCGCTGATGTGCGCCATGATGCGCAATTCGATTTGCGAATAATCCGCGCTGGCGATTTTCCAGCCCTCCCGCGCCACGAACGCTTCGCGCACACGGCGACCTTCGGCGGTGCGAATCGGGATGTTTTGCAGATTCGGATCATTGCTGCTCAAGCGTCCCGTCACCGCGACTGCCTGCGCATAATGCGTGTGAACGCGCCCCGTGCGGGGATGCGCGAGTTGCGCGAGCTTGTCGGTATACGTGCCTTTGAGTTTCGCCAACCCGCGATGTTCCAAAATTTTGGCGGGTAGCGGATAGTCTTTTGCCAGCTTTTCCAGCACTTCCTCATCGGTACTGGGTGCGCCGGTGGCGGTTTTTTTGATAATCGGCAGCCCTAGGCGTGTGAAGAAAATCTCTCCAATTTGCTTGGGCGAGCTGAGGTTAAACGGTTGTCCCGCCAATTCATGCGCTTCTTTTTCCAGTTGCAAAATACGTTGACCCAGTTCGTGGCTCTGCGTGGCGAGCATGGGGGCATCAATCAGCACGCCATTGCGCTCCACACGGAAAAGCGCTTCGCTGCTGGCAATCTCCAATTCATACACCGCACGGAGCTTAGGGCTGGCTTGTAATTGCGGATACAGCGTTTGATGCACATGCAGCGTCATATCGGCATCTTCGCAGGCGTATTGGCTGACGCGGGCGATGTCCACTTGGTTAATGGTGAGCTGGTGAACGCCTTTGCCGCAAATTTCTTCAAAACTCAAGCCCTTGCGCCCGATATGGCGCTGCGCCAAACTTTCCAAACTATGCGGCTTATGCACTTCTAGCACGTAGCTTTGCAACAAGGTGTCGTGAACATAGCCGCGCACGTCAATGCCGTGGTTGGCAAACACATGGCGGTCGTATTTGACGTGCTGCCCCAGCTTGGCGCGGTTTGGGTTTTGAAGCCACGGTTTCAAACGTTCCAAAACGGCATCGCGCGGCAACTGTTCGGGCGCTCCGGCGTAATCGTGTGCTAATGGAATGTAAGCCGCTTCGCCTACTTTCACGCTAAAACTAATCCCCACAATCTCCGCCCGCATCGCGTCCAAGGAATTGGTTTCTGTGTCCAGCGCGACCAAATCCGCTTTTTCGATATGAGAAAACCACGTATCGAACTGCGCCCACGTCACAATGGTTTCGTAGGATATTTCTATGGGAGCTTGGAATAAATCCAAAGATGTTGCATTACTCCCCTCGCCCTGTGGGAGAGGGGTCGGGGGTGAGGGTAATGAGGGTTGCTTCACCTCCAACGCCTGCATCAACCCCTTAAAACCGAATTTTTGATAAAAATCGCGTAGAGCGCCCGTATTCTGTGCATGTATAGCTATCGAATCCATAGCAGGCAGGTTTTCGACATCGGTTTTAATCGTCACCAAACGCTTGCCCGTGGGTAGCCATTCGAGCGATTTACGCAAGTTTTCACCGACCACGCCCTTAATCTGATTCGCGTTTTCGATGATGGCATCCAGCGAACCGTATTGCAGCAACCATTTCACCGCCGTTTTCGGGCCGACTTTGGGAACGCCCGGAATGTTATCGACCGTATCGCCGACCAAGGTTTGGTAATCAATCATCAAATTCGGCGGAATCCCAAATTCCGCCGTCACGCCCGCTACATCGCGCACGCGGTTCGACATGGTGTCGATAATCGTGATGTGTTCATTCACCAGTTGCGCCAAATCTTTATCGCCGCTGCTGACGATAACCCGCATATTGTGTGCAGCCGCTTGGGTGGCGAGCGTTCCAATCACATCATCGGCTTCCACACCCGCCACCGCCAACACGTTCCAGCCCAGTAGTTGGACGACTTCATGGATCGGTTCAATTTGTAAGCGCAAATCGTCGGGCATGGCGGAACGGTTGGCTTTGTATTCGGGATACCAATCGTCGCGGAAGGTTTTTCCCTTGGCATCGAACACACAAACGGCGTATTCGGATGGAAAATCGTTGCGCAGGCTTTGCAGCATGTTGATGATGCCGCGTATCGCTCCGGTAGGATGGCTATTCGGGTCACCCGCAACGGCGCGTAAATCGGGCATTGCATGGAAAGCGCGGTATAAATAACTGGAGCCGTCCACCAGTAACAGGGTCGGCAGGGTTTTTTCGGTAATCATGGGTGTATTGTGCCTGCCTATGTCTACCCTTGCCTGTCTACAATTC
>ERZ724509.221-NODE-221-length-27752-cov-15.457884_pt1 | contig 27752 bp, 33 predicted proteins | sample MGYA00376042_ERZ724509 | MGnify/ENA primary metagenome ERZ724509 (study PRJEB28724, sample SAMN07190887) | wastewater metagenome | isolation source: effluent of sewage treatment plant in Hong Hong | place: USA: Christiansburg, Virginia | collected 2016-03-01 ...
ACGCCGCACAACGCCGCGCCCACCTCACCCAGGAGCAACCACGATGACGATGACACCCGAACGGCTTGCGGAATTGGACGCGGTGCATGATTTGGCGCTTGAAGCAGCGAAAGGCAACAAGCCGAACCAGGTCGGAGCCGATGCGATGGCGCAAATCACGGCATCATGGCCCAAAGCTAAGGCCCACATCGACGCACAAGCCGCGACGATTGCGCGAGTGATCGGCGCGGCAAAATCCCTGCTTGCACTATGCGAACAAGCCGGTTTGGCTGACGACCTGCTGGCGACGATTTACCCTGACAGCAAGAACCGCAGCGGTCAGACACGCGACGAAACCGCCAAGCAGGCGCGCCGCACGATGAACGAAGCACGCGCAGCCATCGCCGAAGCGGCAGGTGCCCAATGACCCGCGCCACCCTTCTAGCACTGGCCTCGCGTGTGGAAGCGGCGACGGGGGCGGATAGGGAGTTGGACGCGCACGTTCATTGCGTTCGTGAGGGACTGACGTTCGTGCTGATCGGAACAGGCAATGAGGCATATGGCGACATTTGCGACCCGAGCGATTCAGGATACGGCAGCAATAACACGACAGTGAGAGGAACTCTCTACGCCAGATACCCCGACAATAAAAATCCGCCAGCGCTAGGCGGTGGCAGACGCGGGAATATCGTGCAAGGCTGCACGCCGCCACGCTACACCGCCAGCATCGACGCTGCGATGTCGTTGGTGCCGAGCGGGTGGAATATCGCAACGGCGGCGGGCCAGAACGACAACGGCACTTGGTTCAGCGAACTTCGACGTGGATACCGGACAAGCTACGATGCGGTTGCGCTGTCGTCGTTGAAGTGTGCCACCCCCGCGCTCGCCCTAACCGCCGCGTGCCTACGAGCGCGCTATTGCATGGAGTATGACCGATGACTAGCGGGGATGAACTTCTTAGCTGCCCGTTTTGTGGGGGTGCTGCCGAAGTGCGCGAATGGGATTTCCCCTATGTCCGGTTTCAAGCGCGATGCGTAGAGTGCAAGACGACGGGCCGCACCCGCTTCAACGAGCGTGCCAAAGCAATCGCAGCATGGAACCACCGCACCCCACCCACACCCGCCACCGATGCGCGAGAGGTGGTCGCGCGGGCGCTGTGCGAGGCTCGTATCCGCACGGTTCGTCGCCATGACACCAAGCCGGAAGATTTGGAAGCAATGTTGCCCGCGTCCATCGACTATTCATGGCGCGACTTTGTAGCAGAAGCCGACGCCGCCCTATCCGCCCTCGCGCCAATCCGAGCCGCCGAAATCCTCGCAGCAGAGGCGAACGAGCGGGCGCGGATAGAAGCCGACCTCAAAGACCCGCAAATCGTTCACATGAACATGCTGCGTGGTGGCATTGCCAAAATCAACGTTACTCAGGCTATGCACCTTAACGGCTGGACGAGCATCGACAACTGGCACCGCATGACGGTTGAGCAGATCGAGGCCGCAGTTAAAGCGCGCAACGAACACGGAGCAGGCAAATGAGCGACGAGGAGTTGGACGACGCGCGCAAACTGGTCAGCAGCGACCACAGCAAAGGATGCGACATGCGTTATGCTGCGTGCAAGTGCGGATATGAGGCGTCACTAGAAGCCGCCGTTCCATACCTAATCGCCCGCCTCGACGCAGCCGAGCGCGAACGGGAGGCTTTTGCCGAACGTGTTTTTCGTCATGGCTTTTCGGATGGGTGGACGGCGAACCAGAAGGGCCGACTAGCTGCGTCCGCATCGGTTGATGAGGCGTGGCATTTTTATGTGGCTGACGGTGCGCTGCAAAAGTCAGTAGCACTCACCGCCAACCATAGCGCGCCCGTTGTGGAGGAATGAATATGAGCATCCGAGAACGTATATTTATCAGCTTAGTCCGCCGATTCCTCCAAGAATTTCGTTTTGACTGGATGGTTCAAATCTTATGGGAAGAACAGCGCAGCGCCTATTACGAAGACAACTACTACACCCGCAGAGAACAATTCCGCGACGCTATACAAAAAGCAGACGACAAGGCGTTAATTTGGGGTGAGTTCTAACGAGGCCACGCATCTACAACCACCCGCCGCTAGCTTTTCGCCAACCGTTGTGGAGGAATGAATATGGACTGGCAACCGATTGAGACAGCGCCGAGGGATGGGACGCCGATATTGGTGTGGTGGAACAAAGGCAATCGGGCAAGCATCGTTTGGTGGCTCAATGGCTATGGTTCATTTACCAACGGCGCTACCGACCGATGCGATACGCCGTTGAGATTTGGGCCGTCATGGTTCACCCACTGGATGCCACTACCCGCGCCGCCTCCAGCCTAGCTTTTCGCCAACCGTTGTGGAGGAATGAATATGGACGATTGGAACGAAGCCACGCGCCAGCAATGCCGATCGCGCCATGCCAATGGTCGCGCACGGTGCGAAATCGCCAAGTCGAAGCCGTGCGCGGTTTGCCGCAATGCCGCTAGCTCTTCGCCAACCGTTCAGCCGCCGCCGTCACTTCCGCATCGCCATCCGCCAGTATCTTGTCGAAGGCGTTGCGGTCAGTCTCATTCAAAGTCGCGCGGATTTTCATCACGGCTGCATAAACAGCCGGCCCTTCTTTGATAAGAAGCGCAAGTATCATTGCAGCAGTGATAACTAATTCCTTCCATTCCAGTGGGATGGCTGGTAATATGTTTGGGCTAGGCGCGCTGGAAACGCCCTAGCCCTGACCAATGCGAAGGAACCGCACAGATGGCTATTCCAATACCCGAATTTACCGAATCCGACAAGGCGCGCTTTTGGGCCAAGGTTGATGTGCGCGGGCCTGATGAATGTTGGCCGTGGAAAGGTGGCGTCGGAACTGGTGGATACGGGAGTTTCAGCAAAGGCAAAAAGTATTCACTTAGAGCCAACCGCGTAGCAATGGCGCTAGATGGTCGCGACCCTCTCGACCTTCTATCCTGCCACACATGCGACAACCCGCCGTGCTGTAACCCAGCACACTTATGGGCCGGTAGCGGCCTAGAAAACGCCAAAGATGCGGTTTCCAAAGGACGCTATCGTGTCGGGGAAATGCATGGGCGTCACACAAAGCCAGAATGCACCGCGCGCGGCGAGCGGCATTGGAGTGCCACCATGCCAGAGAAAAGGCAGAGAGGGTCGATTAATGGGAACGCCATATTAAACGAAAGCGATGTTGCGCGTATAAAAGTCGAACCGTATTGGCATGGGGTTGGCCGCGCGCTAGCTCTGGAATACGGCGTATCAACTACTACGATTTCAGACATCAGAGCCGGTAAAATATGGCGGCACGTCGATTAGGTCGGCCTTTTTGCAGCATTAGCGGCAGTCAAAAACCCCGACGCCTCAGTCAGAGCGGCCCCTACAGCGGCGGCGGTTCGCACACGGTAGGCGTTGTGTAGCGCCGTGGCGATTGTCGCGCCCTTGGCCTTTAGCGCGTCCTTGGTAGGCCCAGCGGGCAGCATGACCACGATATCGACCGCGACGACATACATTGTCTGCGCGCTCGCTAGCGTCTTATCAACGCCAAGCTGCACGTTTTCGACGGTTGATGCGCCTGGCGCTGTTGCGCACCCCGATAGCGGCACGGCGAATACCAAGGCTAGTCCAATCATTGCATTGCGTATCATGGTCATACTCCTTGTGGTGGAACGTAAGGTTCGTAAACGACTGTAGGCGGCAGACCTGCGGCCAATGTTACCACGCAATCGTTATCGCGCACTAGCAGGTCATGGCACCCCGTCTTGATGTCCATGCGCGGGTTGTTGTTCTTGAATGGCTCGGTGCCCGTCCAGACGGCTTTGTTGCCCTCGACAAGCCCGCTTAGGTATTCGATGCGGTAGCCCTGCCCGTTGGACGATTCCACGGTGTTGTTGCGGATTGTCGCGTTCGTGTAGCCGCCGCTTTTCGGTTGCAGCCAAATGCCCATGATGGCCGAGCCTTCGCGCTGCTCGAAATGGTTGCCCTCGATGATGATGCCATCAACCGGCGTGTTATTTTCACTCCATCCATGGAGATAATCCCCGTGGTCGTTTTGCCCGCCATAGCCCCATGTAAAGCTATTCCAAGCATGGTTGCCGATGAACGCAGAGCCGTCGCCAAACACGCCACTGATAGGCGTTGTGCGAATATCGTGAATGTCGTTATCGACTAGCGCCACGGTGGACTTGCCAATCGTGAAGCCCTTATGCACCAGCGACACGTCACACCCGCGCGCTTCAAAGTTAGCGCAGTTTTCAACGTTCACACCCTTGCCCGCGCCTAGCCCTAGCACGTTGCCGCTTGCGTCCAATGGCGGGGGCGCGTCCTGAGCAATGCCGTTTGTCGCCAGCCCGCCGATGATGGTGCACTTGTCCATTGTGACGCGCGTGCTGTTGATGATGCGGCAGCGTTGCGTATTGCTGGACTGCATTGGCGGGCCGGTGAACGTCGCGCCTTCAACGATGATATCCGAACCGCCGTCAACATAGAATGACGTGTCTGGCGTATCATAGGTTCCGCAGACGACGTGCACGTATGATAGGCGGCGCAGGTTCAGTTGCTGGTTGAAGCGCTTGCCGGTCAGATCATATACCGACCATGCGCCGGCGCTACCCGACTTGAACACCGGCAGCACATCATAGACGGGCGGTGCAGGCGGTTCGACGGGCGGCGGATCGATTGGCGGGTCGATAGGCGGCACTTGCGCAGCCCATGATGCATAGACCGCCATGCGTAGCGCCAGTGCATCGGCTTCCAGCACTTCCGCTTGCTTGAGCGTGTCTAGGTCGGTTTGGGTAACGATTGCGGTCATGGCGCTTCATCCTTGCTGCCAAAGAACGAGGCAATGACGCGACCCGCCCATCCAAATGACACGCCCGCCAGCGAGCCGATAACCGCCGTGGCTTCCTTTGCCCCGACGCCGTATGCAACCAGCGTCATCGTGGCCATGATGACTGGCACGACGAAGCTGGCATAGGTTGCGAAGGTTTTACCGTTCATATCTTAGCCCCCAATATCAGCGCACCGACGACAGCCGCCCACACCAGCAGGAACACAGCGAGGTAGCGCCAGATCACTTGCGCCGCCCTATGTCATCCTCAGGACGCCGCAGCAACATCAACACCTGGTTTTGGTTTGCTTCGATTGTTGCCAGACGTTGCGGCACTTCCGCCAGATGCGCGTTTTCCATTGTCGTTTCCACGCGCGTAACACGGCTGTCCATTGTCAGCCATGCGCCAAATCCCGCAAGCAAAAGCCCGATTGCAAATGTCATAATGTGCATCACGTCAATCGGCCTCTTCTGTGGCGTCGTCATCGGGAAAGGCCCAGATTGCTAGCGCCCTGAATATCAGCCCCTCCAAGCCGACGAGCAACACGGCGCTGGCGAGTATGCCTATGACCATCGGATAGCACCCCCGTAAGTAGGGCACCCGCCTGCCAGATTGTTAGAACGTTAATAATGTCCATATAAGGCGACCAGACGATTGCCCTGTTACCATGCAAAGCAAACGCAACGTCGATTACCGCCAATATGGCATACAGCGAACCGATGACAGCATGAGTGCGGTTTGCCGGTCGCATCATCACAACATGCCCCGCCACCAGATGCGACGCGAGCAACGGTAGCCACATTATCCCCCAAGGCACTAACTCAGCCACGGCGATGTCGATTGCCAGAGTGACCCCCATAACAACCGCCACGCGCCGCAGACTTGATGGCCGCCGCGTGAACAACTCGCACAGACACGACGCAACGACCGCGCCACATAACGCGGTCACAGCCCATGCGGCAGCGGCTGACACTATTCGGCTTCCGTCGGCGGGCCAACAGGCGCAACCGGAGGCCCCTTGTCCTTCGGGATGTTTGGCTCAGGAATAGGCTTATTCGACATATTGCGTCCTTTCGCTACCGCACCAAAAACCAATCAACATTGCCAGTGAACGCCGCATTGAAATTGATTGTGAAGCCGCCAACGCCCTTAGCCGTAACCCAGCACCCGCCGTTTGCGGCGCTTGGCGTTAGCTGCACAAAGTAGGATGCGTCCGTCTCGGCAGTCCCGAACGTCACGGCCTTGGTTGCCACACCGGCAAGCGCCTCAACACCACGCAGGTTGTTGGCGCGCGTCACAGTCGCGGAAATGCCGCCAACACCGGCAAGATACAAGCTTATCCCGCCCGCGATATAAGACGACAATTCGACCACGGCAGACGCTATGCGGCGCAGCCATACGAATGTCGGGCTCCCGTCATAGTCGCGGATTGAAAGCCCGCTATTGGTATTCGCAGCGCGCAATTCGAGAATATCATTTGCCGCTGAGAGGCTTTCGATTATTTGGCCGTTGGCGACAACCATATAATTCGCTTCGGTGCGCGTTTCGTCATTATAGCGCAGGCTGTACCGCAGATTGTTCGGATTGTTGACCAGCGGCACAGCGCCAGGCGCAACCGTCCCGTCAATGGCGTTAAGGATCAAATCGGGGTAGCGGTAGGAACTAACCGTGCAAACTTCCATACTCAGCACGGAACCGGCGATGCTTTCAAAGCGAGAATTGGCAATTACGATGCCGCCGGGGCACGTAAGCGCCGTAGCAGAACCAATAATCCGAACCGCATTGCCGGTTACTCCCTCAATCGACGCGCCAGTAACAAAAACGCCGTTAGATAGGTATGACCCGCCCACTTCTGCTACAATTTTGATAGCGTCAGCTACGCCTGTAAGTTTAAGCCCGTCGAAATGCGTAGCATTGGCCGCGCCTTGCAGCTTCACACCCGCATTCAGATAAGCTACGCCTGTCCTACGCACCCCGCTGCCCGGGAAATACGTCCAAAAGCAACCGCTGTTATCGTCTAGCGGGGTTAGATTATGCAGCCAAAAGCCCGCATAGCTTGCGCCTACAACATCCCCACTAGTGCTACAGTAGCAATCACGCCAACACACGTTACGCGTTGCCATCTGCTCGAAGGCGGCAAGCGACGTAGCATTCGCCGTTTCCTCGACATTCAAGCCGCAGATTTCGGTTGCGTAAAAGTCGTATCCGTTCTTGACTTGGAACGCCGAACCCGCGTGCGTGGTCTTAATTTTCACGCCGTAGCCAAGCAAGGTTACAGACTTAGGTTGTAGGCGGTCGATAAAGACTTGCGAGGCAAACAGGCGAGGACCCGGCTTCATAATACCGACGCCGCCGCGCGCAGTCAGTGCCGCTAGAAATGCGTTTTGCGCCGCGCTGTCGTCCGTCACCCCATCAGCCACAACGCCGAATGACGTGTCATAAATCACGTTATCGAGCGTGGTTGCAACGGTAGTGGTGATGCCGCTTCCGGCTTGCGTGAATCCAACAAGCGTTGCCCCGCTACTAGCCGCGAGTGCCGCCGCAGAAATTGCATCGTTGCCCGCCGTGATGTTGTCCACAGTCCAGATCGGCACATTGGTCGCGGTTCGCAGTTCAACCTTATATGCACCGCTCCAAAACACGGTAGCTTCGCCGCGTGCGTCCAGAACAATAGGGTTGGTATGCGGCGCGGTTTGCGCGCTGTCGCTCCACGTCAAGCGTGGCGTCGTGGTGCCAGCGTCCCAAGTGTAAAGCAGCCCGCCAGACAGCGGCACGCCCGCGTCGTCCGTGTAGCTTTGCTTGCCTTCCGCGATGATAATTGCCATTATGCGGCCTCTTTATGTGGAGTGCGGTTCATTGTTTGGCGCTCGCCATTTGCCCGATGGTCATACCCGCAGCATTGCCAGCGCCGACGCCCCCGACCTTTGCGACGTTGCGGTTAACACGCCCCGCACGATTGATGTTGACGCCAGCGAGGCGAGCCTGCCGCAAAGCTGCGGCCATAGCAGCCGGGTCGGTCTCAGCGAGAGCAGCCGCAATCTCCGCGCGCGTTACCTTGCCAGCTTCGCCCTGTCCGTAGCGCGTAGCGTCCCGCACAGCGTTGATGATGGCGGTGACTGGACGCCCGTTAGCAGTAGTGACAACCGCATTGCCAGCGGCATCAAGAAAGCCCGCATCGCTAGTAGCAGCATCATCGGCAAGCCGCCCAGCGGTTGCTGAATTACCCGCAACGGATGCAAATGTCTGTTGCGCTTTGCCCTCGTCGCCAAGCGTAGCAATAAAGCGGTCAAACTCGCCTTTGCCACCGAACAGCTTTTCAAGCGCCTTAATCTTTTTTGGTGTGCCGATTAGCGCCGAAACCTTGTTAGCGCCTTCCGTCTTGGTATCGAGCAGCCGCGTCATGGCAGACCGCACGCCAAGCCGGTATTGCTCAAGTTCAAATGGCGTCATGTTTTCAGTTTCAGCCGCAATATCGTCAGCCGTTTTGTTGGCAAAGCTGCCGCCCTTGTTGAGCGCAGCCGATGCGCGAACCGGCCCCGCGTATGCGGCGCGCGCCTTTGCATAGGCTGGGTTGAGCCGGTCAACTTCATCGGTGAACTCGCGCAACAGGTTATTGACCGCGCGCCCCTCGCCATCAAGCACGAGCTTGCCGGTCGTCTTGTCGCGGTATTTCTCGACCACATCATCCAGCCCGCGCTTGATAAAATCGAGCGTTTCGACAGATGGCTTGCCGCGCAAAATCACGTCGCCAGCCTCGTTGAAGTCAACGCCCAAGTCTTGCGGGTTGCGGCCTTCCAACTTGGCAACACGCTTTGCATTATCGACAGCCCCGCGCGGGATGCGGGTCAGGATGGTGTTTAGCTTATCGGTAATTGGCGTCGGCGCGGCATAGGCTTCCGCATACAGCGGCGCAGCGTCAGCCTTGGCTTTGGCGATAAGCTGCTCCGACACCTTGCGCGGATTGGCTACTGGCCCAAGGTCGCGCCCGATTGCCCCCGCAATGCGGTCAGCCTGCCCCTCTTGGCGTCCGATTGCCATATCCCTGACAATCGTGCGCGACGGCCCAGGTTGACGCCCTACCGACGAAAATAGCGCGCGCGTATTCTCGCCTACATCGGCAAGCGCCAATGGCGTCCCCCTTGCCTGCGCGTCGTCAATCATTTGCCCCGCTTGGCGTGCGGTCAATCCGTCTGCCATTAGCGCATCAGCAATCATCTGCGGCGATACGGCAGGCCCCTTGCCCGCCATGCGCTGCACAGTGCGAACGCCAGCGCCGCCGACCTTGACGAAAACAGGGATAGCAGCACCCAGCGCCGCGCCTGTTGTCGCCCCAATGCCTGCCGATGCCAGCCGTTCAGAGCCGTTCCCGTCGCTCGCACCGACACCGCCTAACGTGCCAGCAACAGCGCCGCTCTTGGCACCCGTCTTTACTAGCTGGCCCAACGTCTGCGCGCCGCGCACGCCCGCGCTTGGCACAGCGCCAGCGATGGATCCAAGAAAGCCCGTAACGCCTGCGATGGTCGAAGCGGCTGGCGCTTCCATTTCTGCGCGCGAGATGCTGTCCTTGAAGTCGCCTTTGCCGCGATTGAACGCACCGCGCGGGTCAAAATCGACCTTGCTGCTGAACGGCGCAACAATGGCGTTTGACAGCATGCTACCAACGCCCGCCGCATCATCGGCAAGCCCAAAGGTAAAGTTGTCGGCAAGCTTGTTGGTGACGCCGCCTAGCGTGCCGCCGCCCGCCTTGTAAGCGCGTTCCTTGCGTGCGGATTCCTTGTCAGGGGCATATTGCTCCCAAGGCTTCCCTGATGACGTTGACGCGTATTGCTCCCAAGGCCCGCCCATTACTGCTTAGCCCACGAACTAGGCTTAGCTGGGTCGCCACCCTTGAAACGATACCCGTTTTCCACCGTGCCGATTTTCGGCATTGACGCGGCAGATTTAACCGGCTGCGGCCCGATGTCGGGAACCGGCTTGGCAATGCGGTCAGGGCTTGCGCCATAATCGCCCGCATAGCCACGATACTCGTTAGCGACGGCGTTATACCGCTTGCCGCGTGACGTAACGATGCCCGCCGCGCTTTCGACAAAGTTGCGGCGCTGGTCTTGGTTCAAGCGCGTGCCTTTCAGCGCCTTGTTGTAAGCGTTTTGCACCTGCTCAGGGACGCCCGCGCTATTCTGCGCTGTAGCAAACTCGCCTTCACGCACAACGCTGCCAGGGTCTAGCATTTTCATGTAGCTAAAAATGGTCGAAATATCGTCAGCCGCAGTCGGGTTAGGCTTGTTTGCCGATGCTTTGATTTGACGATATGATCCAGCCACTTCGCGGAACGTCTTGACGTCGGGGAGCGCGTTAAACTCCTTACGCAAGTCGCCTTCTGTTTTGCGTAGCGTCTTATCGATGGTGCCAAGCTGAACCGCGTTATTTTCACGCAACCGCGCATCGGTCATGTTCTGCCCGCGCAACTGAATAGCATGCCCCGCAGCATCATTGCCCGCACGGTAGTTGAAGTCGCGGTTATCCTTGCCCGCGCGATAGTCAAAGTCGCGGTTGTCTTTCTGCTGTGCGAAATATTCCGTAATCGTCATGGCCTCGCCAATCTTGGCGTCAATCCCAGCATCGCTAAGGTCAAGCCCCGCAATCTGTTCAGGCGTTAGGCCGCGCTCCACAAGCACAGACGATGCCGCTTGCATACGCATGGCGGGCGGCAGTTGCTTGAGTGATGCGATGACCGGTGCAATGGAGCGCGTAACCTCAAGCGTGCGCTTGCGCTGGCTATCGTCCATGCTATCGAGCTTGTCGATAATGTCAAACTCACCGGCCTCTAGTGCCGTGCGACGTGCTCCCGCACCATCGCCAGCCGCAGCCATGCGGCCAATCTGGCCTAGCGTTGCTTGCTTGCGGTTCGCGGCCTCAAGCTTGGCTTGCTCTCCCTGTAGCTGTGCCGCGCGATAGTCACGGTCTGCCGCAGCGGCTTCCTCTACAACCTGTTGCCGACGCATAGCCATAGGGTCGATTGCAGGCCCCGCTGCGGCTTCATACGAGCGTCGGTAAATAGTCGGGTCAATAGCCATTAGAACGGGAGCCTTGCCGCTAGGGACGACGAATCTAGACCAGTCTGATTAAACCCGCCGCCCCAGCCCTTGAAGCCGCCGGCAAGCCCGCCAATCGTATTAGCCGCGCTAGTGATTGCCCCCGCGTTGCCGCCATACTGCGAAGCCCGTACGTTGCCGAGAGATTGCGCGTTGTTCACCATGTTATTTGTCGAATTGGCTTGGTTAGCCGTAAAGTTTTGCGACGCCTGATTGCCGCTGTTCACCGCAGTCTGTCCGACGCCAGCAACACCCGCAAGCCGGTTGTAGCGGTTGCCTAGGTCGCTCTGGTATCGGCTGAATGCGTTGCCAAACTCTTGGCTTGCGAGGTCGCTAGCAAGTCGTGTAGCCCCACGGATGGCTCCCCCGCTCAATGCACCCCCGCGTGCCGCAGCACTCGCTTCAAGCCCGCGCAAACCTTCCGAGCGGCGGAACTCTGCGCCGGGGTCAGCCTGAAAATCAGCCATCGTGAATTTGTGGTTAAACTCGCCACCGTCAGCCGTGCCGCGCCCAATCTGCCCCAGCGCAACGCCGCCAGCTTCACGATAGGGCGCAAGATCGCTGCGCTGCAAGTCATATTGGCGGCGCGCTTCCGCGATCTGCTCGCGCTCCAGTGCGTCCGATTGCGTTAGCGCCTGCCGTTGCGCCTTGGCGGCTTTGTTGTTGCCCGCAATGCTAGCGATGCCGCCGACAATAGCCGAGCCGCCGATTGCGACCGCGATAAAGCTCATACGTCACCACCAATCAGCGCGGTTTTATCGACTAGCAGCGCCTCAATCGCTTCCACGTCGCGCGTATCGTTCGGAACGGCGTGAACCGTAGTCCATACCGTATCCGTGATGGCGTGGACGCAATTACGCCGCCCTACAGGCACAACGAACGTCGCGGGCGCTTCGACTTCCTGCGTGCCTTCCTCAGCCACCACAAGGCAACGCCCTTCAGAAATGATGCAGATATGCGCTTGCTTGTGCCGATGCCCTACGGCAACAGTACCAGCCGGAAGCCGCACCTCGCGCCCATACAGGCCATCGCTAAAGATGTGGCGCGGTTCGATATGCACTTGCGCTTCCGGCATTGCGTGCATGGCGCTTGCTAGTGCGTCAACCTGCGCGCTAATGTTGTCCGGTGTCAAATACACGCCAGCGACCTCGGTAAGATCGAGAGGGGCCGAAGCCTCCAAAAGCGGCGTGCGCGCCATGTTACCGACGCTAGGAGCAAGCGTAACGTAATCAGGCGTAAAGTGCAACCTCATACAACTACCCGCCCGCTTGCCCGCAGCGTTACGGTCGTCGCGCTCGCGTTGATGCTGATAAACTGCCCCGCCTCCAGAACATGCCCGATAGCCTCGGGAAACTGGTAAACCGCGCCCGCTGCGATGGATTGGTTGGACGTGATAAGGTTATCAGCCGCCGCCGTGCCAGCGCTGTTGACAAGGTTAAGCGATACCGTCGCCGCCGCGCCCGCCGTGTTGGTCGCGGTCAGCTTGTCAATGATAATGCGCGTCGCGACCGGCGTCGTGAAATAGGTTGTCTGCGCCGCGACAGCCGCTTGCGAGGGGATGATATTGCTTACGGTAATGGTCATGGTGCCTCCTTATGGCGCGACATAGTAGCCAGCGGTAATGCGCCAGATGACGTTAGCCGTGGCTGGCCCTACAATCGTCGTTGCTGTGGCTAGCGCCGACGAAGCCAGCGGATAGGCGAAGTCCTCACGCAACGGGAATAGCGTGCCTTGTGCCGCCGCATCTGCGGGGAACGAGAAAACCAGCGTGCCCGGTAGATTAGTTGTCGTCACCAGCACGGGAGCCGCCGCCGCCACCAAGAGCGCCGATGCAAAGCGGTTGATACTGATATATGTGATGTAGTTACGCAAGCCCGCGCCTGGGCTGGGAATGGTAAGCGTGGCAATCGCACCCGCCGCCGCCGTCACGGTTACAATAGCGGGCGTCACCATGCCTTGCAGCATATCGTCACGCGGGGCCGTCGAAGCCGAAAGCGTTGCGTCAACGCTGCCGCTGGTAAACGCCGTGCAACGCACGCGCGCTTGACTGAAAATTGCACACGAACCCGACCAGATGCCGCCGCCTGCCGGATAAACAATGGAAACCGAATAGCTGATTGCGGCTTGGTTGATTTCCCGCATCGGGATAACAGTCCAGTTGGTGCCGTCAACGGTGCCCTCTACCGTAATCGTCTGGACTGACGTGCCGCGCATATCCAGCGTAAGCGATGAACTGCCGTCTGTGTTTAGCGTGACGGTGGCGTTAACCGCCGCGAGAGTTCCCGTCAGAAACAAATCTTCGCGGGGGTGTAGCGTGCCTGCGGTAAGGTCGCGGGATAGTTTCGCCATGTTACATCACCCCATAAAGCAGCGGGATAGGCCCGCTCGTCGGCGTCGCAAACGCCATTGTTACCGTAATCGTGTTGTCAGCCGTGCAAGCCGCCGCCATTGCCGCAATATCCAGCATTTCGGGGTCGTTTTCCAGCGTATCGTTAGGCGGCGCAAGCTGCACAAACACCAGCGAACCCGCCGTTAACCCAGCCGCCGCGATCGTTTCCGTCCACTCGATTGAACCCGAAGGCAAGCCCGCGACAGTTACCGTGGCCGTGCCATTTGGCGTCGAACTACCCGACGCCGCTACGGCAGGAACCGAAGGCGGGGCAAGCGACAACGCATCCTGTACCGCCGCCGCCACGTCGATGGGCACAACACCCGGCGACAGGTTGCCCGCGACTTGTACCACAGTTTCAATGTCAACCGGCGGCGATGTTGGCGCAAAGCCGATTGCGTTCCCGTCGCTTGTGTCAACGTCGCTATTGAGCGCCAGAAAATACAGATACCACTCGCGCGCTATCATGCCCGTCCGTGCGTCCACAAGCGCAATGCGCGGCGGGATGAGGCGGGCCGTCACGCCGCTAGCTTCCGTGCGGTGAGCGAGGCCCCGACAATCGCCACCTTGACGCTATCGGTGATGGTGACGCGGAACACCCGCGCACGCCCCTTGCCCAGCCGACGCCAGCGCACGCGCACCGTCTCGCCAATCGCGCCTAATTCGGCCTGCAATTCGTTCGACCATGTTTTGCCGTCATCGTCCGACCATTGCAGCACGGCAATGCCCGTAACGCCGGTTTCCATATCGACTTGCAGCACGTCAAACGTCATCCAGTTGTTGTCGTCATTGGTGACATACGGCGCGGCGCGGATGCGCGGGATGACCACCCCGTTGTCGCTATAGGTGTCGAGCGCCATCGAATAGATGTTGCCGTTTTCCCAATCGCCCACCAGCGTCAGGCCCGCAAAGGTCGCTTGGCAGTTGCTGCGGTGACGGTTCAAGCTGCCGTCAACGTCACGCCATGCCCGTTCGTGCCACAAATCCGTTGCCGCATCGTAAACCCAAGTAGCGTTGCCGGTCGGGAACGTCAGCACGTAAAACGCATGGCCCTCTTGCTGATATGTATATGCGATAGCGTCATCAATGCGGCTATATTGCGCGATGGCCCATTCAATCGCATGGGTTGACGCGCGCTGCGGCGTGTAGCCCGTTGCCTTGTAAACAACGCCCTGGCCACGGTCATCGGCCCCTAGCCAAAAAACCGTGTTGTCCATCTTGGCGACGCTGTTTCCCGCCGCGCAACCGACCTCCATAAATGCGCCCTGTATGCGCGCGAATACGTTGTCAATGTCGCCTTGATCGTACCAAACCTCAGTGCTGTTTTCGCCAAATAGCCACAGTTCGCGATAGTTGACGATGCTCGCAACAAGCTTGTCTGGCGAGCCTTCCGCTGTCGCAAAATCAAGCGGGTCGATGAGCTGCCCGTAAAGCTGGCTATACTGGAATTGCCCTGTATTCGGCACGTTCCAAACGAAATAGCCGTCCAAAAACCCGACGTTGCCGCCGCCCAAGAAGTCGGGGTCAATGATTGCCGTCACAGTCTCAGCAATGGGGTCGATGAAATAGCCATCGCTGCCGCCCGTTGTCACCATGATGAGCGCGCCGTTCGTAGCCATACTAACCGGCGTCGTGGCATAGTCTACAGCGCCCGCAAGAAGCGTCGCAACCCCCGCCGCCGTCACGCTGTAAACCGCGCCGCCCGATACGATGATTAGAATTTGCGCGTTAAACCGTATCTCGCCACGGATAGGCCCCGCACCCAAGTCAGCCCATAGCCCAAGCCCAGGCGTACCATAAAGCGCCGCAACGCTAAGGCTTGTGCCGCTGTCGCTAACCTCGGGGTAAAGGTTCACGCACCGTTGCGCGTCGAAAGCCTTAGCACGCGCCCGGTACGCCCCGCCCACAAGGTTAAAGTTCGGCATTATCGCAACACCTCAAACCGCACATGCTCACCCTCGCGCCACACGCGCCACTTGGCAGGCGCGCAAATGCGCTGTGCGTGGCCCGCTTTGACCGCTGCAATGGCTTCGAGCATATCCATCATGCCAGTGTCAGCGATGCAGAGCGCACCGTCCCGTCAGAGCCGCGATATTTGAATGTCAGCGACGTGTCACTGGTCGCCTGCACGACCAGCTCACCGTTGATCGTCGGTGTGACCGAAGCCAGCGGGAAGGTGTGCGCATCCACAGTCCAGCTTTCCGACCAGCGATTGCTAGACGCGCCGATGCGATAGGTGTTGTCAGTCGCCGGATATAAATAGCCGTTCGCGTGTAAAATCAGCCGCGTGGCATACGCCCCCGAGGTATTGCGGGTTGTCCACAAGTGCGCCATCGGGACAATACCCGCTGAAACCGTGCCTTGAACTTGTGTCCGATATTGCGCGCCATCGACCCAATCAGCTCCATCCCAACCTGTCGAGTTTGTCGCCAATATCTCGTCGTTAAGCTGAAGTGCGGCGGGTGTCGCCAACGTGCCGCGCGCGCGCTGAGCATTGTGCGTGACGCCGCCAGCCACATCCCGAAAAGATGTCTCGGTCGCGCGCGCTAGGCCGTCTGTGGTGTATCGGCGACCGACCGCGCTATCAACGATTGACCCAATGAATATATTGCCTGGGCCGATCTGAGCCGCGTCCTTGTCAGTTATTGAGAGGGGCGTGACGATACTATCGAAGGTGCAGTTATCCACCGACACGATGCCAGCGCCCGGTGCCGCATAAATGCCGGTTCGTCCATCGAAAAACGACACGCCGTTAACGACCGCGCTACCGGCCTGTAAATCAACTCCGCGCCCGGTGCCGCTTGAATTGGCCCAAAGGTTCCCGCCGATTATCTTGACAACTTGGCTATAAGTGCCGGTTATATTGATTAGGGCGTTTTTGTTTTTGGCTGACGACTTAAATCCAATAAGATTAACGCTTTGGCAGTTGCCGCGCACCTGGCATCCAATGCTGTAGTTGTCGTTTGTTTTCCAGTTGTCCGCGCCGCAGTTAACCAGCATCACGTTTGAACTGTCGTAAACATCGAACCCGACATCATGCCCATAGTCGAAGCAGCCATACGCTTGCCCCCAGTCGTCGGGTGCTGCGGATGCGCCGATGCTGTAAGCAATTCCCTGCCGCCGCCAAATGTCGTTGGTCAGCGTAAATGGCTTATGCGCGGTCACGAACGGCCAAAAATGGCAATTCATAATGTGCGCCATGTCATAGACGCGCTTCATACAAATACCGTTAGTGTTATCACCAGACAAATATTCTACTCGGGGTCTCTCATTCCAATCGCAATAATAGGCGTATTCAAAGCCATTTACGTGGCAAAAACCAACATAAGTATCAGATGCATCTTTTGATGCGCCGTAACCCACCGTGATCGCCGTTCCCGCAAAAGCGGCAATTTCAGCCTGCGCTTCTGCTACCGTTGTCGGATTGGTTAGCCCCTTGCGAAAAATGCCGAGACCCCGGAGCGCCGAAAATTCTTGAGACAGCCGGATCGTGTAGAGCGGGTTGACGATAAACGCCGATTGGATATTGCTGTAATCCTGCCCGTCAGGCTCGCCCAAGTTGAGCCACGGCCCCCACAGCGTAACGCCTTTCTTGACGATCAAGTCGCCGCTATCAATCAGCCAGCGCCCGCCCGAGCAATCGACCACCCCGCCGCCAAGAGACGCCACATTGTCAATCGCAAGCTGCACCGCCGCAGTTACGTCGACGGTGCCAGTTCCATCAATGCCGCGCCCGACAAGCGACACACGGCTTGCTGTTCCTGATAACTCACCCCGCGTCGTGCGTGCGCTGCTGCCCCCCTGAACAATCCTCACCAATTCCGTACCGTCTAGCGGCAACGTGGCGGGCTGTTCTTGCGATGTTGTCAGGCTAGCGGCCATGCGTTAATCCTTAATCCCGTAGTTCATAACCGTCATCTTCGCGCAACTCGCCCGCGAATCCAGCGTTGCCGAAAGCGCCGGAACCCAGCGGGCCGATAAGCATCCGGTCAAGTCGCGATACGCTTGGGACATGGTTTGCACGCTTGATAGCGGCCTTGGTGGCGCGCACCATTGCGATCTGTTGCTCGTTCAACTGCACCCCGTATTGCGAGGCCAGTTCCGCTGCCAAATCCCATTGCAGCGCGCGGTAATATCCTGGCGGATACGAAAGCACCGTCGCAAGGTCTGCAACCGCCGCTAGTTCCGTTTGCACGCCGATATTCAGCACAAGGCCCTCGGGCGGCGTAGGCCATAGATACAACCGCCCGTTAGGAAAGTCGTTTACATAGGCGTAACGCTCGGGCCACGTTGCCCCCGTGCTTTTGATGGCAACGGCCTGCCATGACGTGTACGGCCATTCCTGCGCCGGGTAATCCACAGCGCCAACCGACGAATATAGCGACAGGATGCGTACCGGGCGCGGCGTTACAAGCACCCCGCTAGGCCCGATGGTATATTGACCGATGCCTTGCGTGGCGTTGAACGTCAGTGTCGCGTCAGTCCACACCGCCAGCTTTTCTGTCGTCCACGTTTCGAGTACGTCGTTAAGCGCAGACAAACCATCCGCCGCCTCCGCCGCGCTAGGCGTTTCGCCGGTCGCAATAACGCCAAGCTGGCGCATCGCGGCCTTGATAAGTTCTAGCGCGGTCGAAGGCGACGGCATGGCCTTGCCCCTTAGTTGAGCGATGCGACGTTGTTGTTCGTCACCGTCCAGTTAACCACAGTCGGCGCGGTGGCGTTGGCCGTGCCGAAGATGGTGAACGAGCCAGCGGCGGGAACAACCCGCTCAACGCGCAACAGCGTTGCGTCTGCCGCGGTCTGTGCGACCTGCGCCTGAACACGCGAGGTCACATCGACGTTGGCGTTGGTGATGACCACCGACGACGCGCCGGTAGCAATCGTTGCGAAGCCGCTCATGGCCTGCGAGGTGAAAGCGCCGGAGGTCGGAACCGCAGCACTCACCGAAGCGAGGCCCTGAGCGACCAGCGCGCTTTCAGTCGAAGCAGGAAACACGGCAACGGTGCCAGCGGCCTGCCCAAGGTAGGAACGTCCGAGAAGAACAGCCATTTCTAATATTCCTTTTATGAGAGGTGAAGTTAGTTTAGAGTTGTCGTCCGACCTAGCCTTAGCGGGCGAACAGGGGGCTCATCACCCCCCGGTCGGGCCACCTCAGATGAGCCGTGATGGAGGCTATCATGTCCGAACTTACCGCCGAACGCTTGCGCGAACTGCTCGACTACGATGCAGAAACCGGCCTCTTTACGTGGCGCGTCCAGCTTGGGAAGGCGCGCATTGGCGATGTCCCCAGATGCTTTCAGAACTACTACGTGCTGCAAATCGACAAGCGCCGATACTCGCAACACAGGCTGGCTTGGCTCTGGACGTATGGCAAATGGCCCGACGCCCAAATCGACCACATCAACGGAGACTGCCGGGACAACCGTCTCGCCAACCTCCGCGATGTCAGCATGTGTGTGAACATGCAAAACCGGACTGCGGTGAAAAAGAGTTCCGGCCTGCCGATGGGCGTCACGCGCAACACGGTTGGCGGCTACAACGCGAATATTCGCATCGGAACCTTTGCTACCGTTGAAGAAGCACGTGACGCCTATCTTCATGCTAAAACCCTCTTTCATCCCGGCTTTACAGGCCGTAAGTGATTGAAATCATTCAGGTCGCATACAAACACGCCAATTCCGGATAGGTCGCAGCCCAGCCGAACAGCACGTCGATACGAGTGTTGGTGTTGTCGTTGACGCCATCGTAGTAGTCGGTGACGCGAAGGTTCATGCCCTTCCAGCTTGCCGTTGCCGACGAAACGCCGGTCGACGAAGGCGGGGTTGCCATCGGGACCATTGCCATCGTGAACGCGTCCTTGTGGAACGCAACGTTTGCGCTGTAGCTGCCGCTTGCCGTACCGAAGATGGTAAAGTTGGCGGCAGTGGTGGCGTTGCTGACGTTCTGGAAAGCGCCGGTCGGCACAATCGCAGGCGAGATCGGCAACGCAACAGCACCCGCAAGCAGGTCAGCCGTCACGACGAACTGTGCCAGCGTACCCGTCGAAGTGCGCGACTGCGGGTTAACCGCAAACACGCCGGGGAAACTGATACGCGTGCCGCGCGTGATGGTGCCACCCAAAGCAGCGCAAGCAATGCTAGCCCCGCTCAGGCCAGCCGCGACAGCCGTGCCGGCGATAACCTGCGTGCCGTTGATGTGCACGTCGACGTTCTGGCCCATGTCAACCGAAAGGCCCATGCTATCGACGACAAGACCGTTGCCGTACTGCTCCGAGATTTTCGGCTGGCTGTTGAACAGACCCGAAAGCCCCTGAATCATGGCCCCGTTAAGCGCGGGGTTCATGATGAAGCCACGGCGACGGTCACGCGGTGCAGCGTTTTCATCCATGCGCTGGTTGACGCCGGTAAAGGCGGCAGTTGCAAGCGCAGCTGTGGTTGGCAGCGTGCCGGGGGTGCCGATGACGTTAGCCGTGGCGTAACGTGCAAGCTGCAAGCCCTGACGGTCGATTTCGTTGGTGACGGTCGCCATCGCCGCCGCAATCTTCTGCGAAAGCTGCTGCACCTGCAACGTACGCTCGAAGCTGGTGAAGCTGATGTCGCAGCCGCCCTGCGAGAGCGTCAGCGGAACGGTCGTTTCGACAGTTGCCTGCGGAACGGCCACACGACCGGCGCGGTACTGGTAACGCGGCGGCTTCTTGATGTTGATGGTGGCACCCGGGGAATAGCCGCGCGCCTGGTTCGAGGTGAACTCGTCTTCCCAGTCACGGTTGACCATGGCGGTGAAAGCGAGGTTGTTTTCGAGAATTGCCAGCGCTTCCTTTGCGACCAGCGAGCTAAACGAAAGTGAGTTAGACATTGTGCTTCCTTATGTTGGAAGCCCTAACGAAACACAGCCCCTTGGCGCTTGCGTTCGGCAATATAGTCTTCCATCGAAGCCTTCGACAGATCGACCGCGCGACCGGATGCTTGCGGCGTAATAGGGGTTATGGGCGTCGGGGCATTGCTGGGAACCTTGACAGCGGGTGCCGTCAGGGTGGTTTCGATGCGGCCTAGTTCAATCGCCGCGCGTGTCGGGGTCATGGCATTCAGCCGCGCCGCCACGTCGGGATTCTTGGCAAGATGATAGGCCAGCGAAGGCCCCGCGTCGGCGTCCATCAATGCCTCAACAACGTGCGGCTTGATAGGTACGGTCGATACAGGCACCACGGCGTCATAATCAGGGATTGACGCCTTCGTCTGGGCTTCACGCGCTTCCCAAGCCGACTGTCGGGCATGGTTTGCCGATTGTGCCGCCTGCTCCCGCTGCACTCGCGTGACAGCTTGCTCGGCTTTCCATTCGGTCAATGCCTCGATGTAATCGTCTTGCTCTGCGTAATCGTCGCGCGATGGCTTATCGCCCTGCGCTTCCGGCGCTGTTTGGGTAGCGACCCCTTGCCAATACTCAGCCTGTCGCTCGGCTTCACGCCGGGCGCGGGTCAATTCGTCAATGCGCTTTTGAACGCCGTCACCCTTAAACCGGCCCTTATCGTCGCGGGCCTGTTCCTCGCTTTCCGCTTCGGCAGTCTCGACCGCTTCAACCACCTCTTCCACAGGCGGCGTGACGGCTTCAACAACCGGCTCGGTTGCTAGGTTGTCGGTGATGGTAATTTCTTCGCTCATCGCAGCATCTCCAGCCCGTCTAAACCGGACGGTGCGGTTGACCCTTGGCCTGTTTGCCCGCGATGGGTCGGCGCGGCAGTATCTGTTATTAAACTAACATGCTTCACAAAATCTAACAAGCGGGCCGTCGTATCCATTTACGGGGCTACGCAACCACCCATTTGATGAAGTCAGGGTGCAGGCTTTCGTCGTCAGCCATTATGCATAGCAACCGGCAGCGTCAGCAGTTGCAGCGCGCGGGTCGCCCGCTAGATCGAACCGCAGCCCAGTCACCGTCACGATGCCACGCGCCGGTGACGGGCCGGTCAGCGTGTAAGTGCCGCCGCCTGTTGCCGCCGCGCCGCCCGAATTGTTGCTCGCCTGATAGTTGGTGAATAGCGGGTCGTTGCGTACCGTCGTTGACGTGCCGATGCTACAGCCGGGGCCGGGGTAGGTCTGCATTTCATTGCCCGCAAGACCGCTGTTCGTCTGGAACATGGTAAAGTTGCCTTGGCACCCTACGCCGTGAGTATAGGCGAATTGGCCGGTGCGCGTGCCGTCGTTCTGGAAGATGTCGCCCTTGGTGTTCAACTGCGAGACGATGCAACCAACATGCCGGTGCAGCTTGTGGAAGCGCGCGGCGGTCGCGTCGTCATAGAGGTAATTGGCGCGGTTGACGCTGCCGTAGCCCGTATCGGTGTTGGCGTAGATGACCGAATGGACGAGGTTGCCGAGGAAGTTGTCATTCGCAATGCGGAAGCCCGCCGTCGAAGCGGTCGTGTGATAGCACTCGATAAGGTTCTGGACATAAGCCAGCGCGCCATAGTCGGCACCCGATACCGTGCCGATCCATGCGCCAACGCCGCCAGTCGAGCTTGGGTTGATCCACTTGTTGTTATAGCAAATGAACGGCTTGGTCGTGTCGGAATATGAAATGTCGATTGTTCGCGTGAGCTTGCTGCCGACAATAACCCAGCCTTCAACACCGCTCGCACCAGCGCAATCTACGGTCAGGCCGCGAGTTAGCCGTGTTTGGACGCCAGCCGAGACGCCTAGCCCAAAATATGACGCCAGCGTCACACCGTAAAAATACTGGTGCGAGTTGGTGATGACTTTCGAGGTGCTACTGTTCTGGAAGTCGATGTTATGGAAATGCAACTGCAACTGGTTGCCCGCCTCGCCGAACATGGTGAACGCGCCTGTGCGGTTGATGGTCAAATCATAGAAGCAGATTGCGCCTTCGGTCAGCCCGCCGAGCAAGCCGGTAACGCCAAGACGCCCACGGAACGAAGCCCCATGCGTGACGATAGCTGCCGCGCGTGCGGTGCCTGGTGCACGCTCCACAATGACCGCCGCGCAATTCTGCGGCCGTGTCGTGGCGGCGCCGGCCCCAAGCGAAACCGTATCAACGATGCGGATGCGGCAACCGTCCGCCTTGCTCCCGCATACCGTGGCGTTCGCGCCAACGGTAATTGCGGTAAGTGCGCCGGTCACAGTAAGGAACGGCGTGGCAAGAGCCGTCGCCGCAGTCGTTGACCAAACACCAGTCGCGTCGTTGCCGGTGCTGGCGACATAGGCCAACGGCGGGCTTGCCGCGCGTGCCGTGTCTTTCAGGTGATAGCGGCGGCTGAACTCGCGGGGAACGCTGCTATTTTCGCTTTTCAACACCGACGCCGCGCCGCCGATCCATGGGAACACTTCGGCTTCAAGCCATATCAGCCCCGTTGCCAGCGCCGAAATGTCGAGCGTGCCGGAATAGGTTTCAATCGGATTAGCATCTTCGGCATAGGTCGAAATTGCCGCCGTGCCGACAACCTGCCATGCCGTCTGCGTCGTGCCGTCATTGCCGCGCACCCGCACGCAAGCGACCTGACCACGCGACCGGAAATTGCGGTGAAAGGCGATGATTTCCCAATAGATGCTGTCGCCGACAAGCTGCCGGTCGCGCATGACCCAGTTGCCCAGCGGCACCGGGCTGACCTGCGTGCTGCTGTTCGTCACGCCCGAAGCGCTGTCAGTCGAGTAGATGTAATCTTCAAGCGCCACCGACGTTGCCGTATCCGTCGCTTGGTTCGGATACACGTTGCGCACGCGCCGCAGCATCGTCATATCTTCGCTGTAGGTCGTCGTCGCGCCCGCCGTGTCATAGCCAGCGCGGCTGAACGCCTGCGCTACAGGGCTGCCATCAGGGTCGAACGTCGGCGGCGTGCCGCTTGCCCATGTTGCCTGCCAGCCATCGGCAGCAATAGCGGAAATTAACGCGGCAGGACCGCCACCACCACCACCGCCCAGCCCAAGCCCCTTGATGCAAGGCCCTAGCGAAGATGACATCCCCGACCGAAACATGTCAGCCGCTAATGCGCACGTTGGCGGTGCCGCTGGTATATGCGGTGCAGTTCACGCGGTACAAAACGCCGCGTTCCGTCTCGTTCCCGACAAAGGTTGTCGGCGCGGTGAACGTTGCCGTCGTGCCAATGGTTGAACCGCTCAGCGGGGCATAGGTCGTGCCGCCGTCAAAACTGCGCTCAAGCTGCAACGTCGCAACAAACGTGCCGGTAATGGCGACGTTGTAAACGCCGGTAATCGGGCCGTCGAACGGGTACGTCGTAGCGCTCGTTACCGCCTCAGTCTGCGGCTGTAGAAGCGCAATATCAGCCAGCCCCACATTAAGCTTGCCCATCGTTTTCCTCCTCAGGTTGCGTGATAGCCCTATCTTGCACGGCGGCTGCAACAAGGGCAGGTGGCGGGGCCATTTGGTTCACAAGCATGGTAATCATGCCCTTCAATTCTTCCACGTCAGCACGCGAGGCCGCGTTAATGCGCGCCACTTCCTCACGGCTTTCCGCGTTAATCTCGGCAAGTTCCTTGGCCTTGTCGCGCTCGCCAAGTTCGCCGTGCATCTGCTCCAGCGCTTGCTCCATCTGCCCGATAAGCTGCCCAGCCTGCGCAACGTCGACAGGCCCCTTGGGCGTCTGCACCATCGGCGCTTCTTCTTCGCCTTCGCCTGGCTCTTTCTTGATGAGGCCGGGGTACGTCATCTCAATGTAACCGGCGACGCGCTCGGCAATCTCGTTAGCACCGGGCCAATCCATCGACTTGGTGACTTCATCGCCCGCAATGTCCATAAGCTGCGGCCAGCTTTGCGCCATTGCAACCATGCTGTCAGCCGCTTCCTGCCGCAACGTGCTGTATGCAGGCCCGCTACTCACAACCACGTCGTACTCGCCAACCGTGAAGTCGTTAAGCACGCGCGTAACCGTCTGCCCGAGTTCGTTCTGTTCCTGCGTCGGCGTATTGATTTCGGCTGTCGTTGCCTCGCCATCAACGGCAAGCATCCGCATGACGCGCTGCGTATCAAACACCTTGCCGAACCCGCTAACCATCGTGCGGCCAAGGTGTCGGATCGCGCGGGCAAGGTTATCGCTAAAGTGAAAGTTGGCAATGTCGCCCTGACGCTGGCGGGCCATGATGCCCTTGCCGCTGGTCTCGTTACCGCGCGCCCCTAGGCTGGCGTCATAGATGCCCGTCGTTGCCTTGATGTTGTCGCGGGCAATCGCGCACATCTGCAAGTTACCCGCCGGGACATCGGCCATAGGCTGACGCTGGGGTGCACCGACAAGCGCGCCGTCAACCGTTACCGCATCATATTCCAGATACGAATAGTTGACCTGATTAGCCGTCGCCCAATCGTTCTTGGCCGTCTCAAACTGCCCAACCGCGCCGATGTACGGCGTGCGAGGCCGCATCGCCACTTCCTCCGTCGCCGTCGTCAGGAAGAAGTCATACATGCGCGACGGGTCTTTAGCGTTGCGCACAATGCCGCTACGGCTGATCTTGCCGTCAATGTCCAGTTCCTGCCCCCATACAGGGAAAACAGGTATCCAGTTGAACGGGATTTCCGCTTCCTCAAGCTTCTCAGCACCCGTGATCTTGTACCACATGATGCGGCGCTTGAAGCTGGCGCGCGACTTGACCTTGTAAACACCAAACGGCAACGGCGCGTTATCGTCGGCCCAGCGCGTCGACCCATCGCTGTATAGGCAAAGTGTCGCCTTGGTGTATTCAATCCGGTAGAACTCGGCAACGCGCACCTCGTCAGCCGTCAGCCAAACGCCATCGCCCGTCCCGTCAAACAGTTCTACCGTTGCTGTGGCGTTCGGATACTCGCGCTTGAAGTCTGCCCGCCCCATGCGGCTGCTGATAATGCAAAACCGTGCATCGCTGCCGTCAGCCTCTTGCGAAAGCGGGTCGAAATACACGGTGAACGGGTTACGGATACGCTTAATCCGCATCGTCTGGTCGAAGCTGGCCTCGCTCACATATTCGGTAATGAGCCTGAAAAACCCGAAGCCGTTAGCCGCCGAATTGCTGACAGCCGTGTCATAAGCCGCGTCGGCGTTGCTCTCGTATTCAATGTGCCGGATGATGCCTTCCATAACCTCGGCGACATCTTCGTCAGCTTCCCCGCCGACCGGGTGCACATGGATTGCCTGCCGGTTCTGGCGTACATCGTTGACCACCAATGCCAGCGTCGCGGGTAGCGTGTTGATGATGAGCGCGGGCCGCTGGTCAATGCCGCGTTGCGCAAATGCCGCGCCCCATCGCGATTGCGGGTCGGCGTTCAGGAACTCCAAGTCATCTAGCGCCAGGTTGCGGTTGCCGTTATCCGCATCCTCGCACAGTCGGAAGCACGCCTTTGCGTCAGCAACAACGTTGTCGGTTACAGCCGTCGCGCCTTCATCGTTGCGGATGCTAATCGCGCTCATGCGAAACGCGCCATAAGCAAAGGCTCCGCTTGGATAGGCGTGAAGCCGTGGCGCTGATACCAGTTCGCCAGCCGCTCGCGGTCGCCACCGTCAACCATCAACATCAATGCCGTCTTGGTTTCGTCAGCCTCGCAGCAAATGGCGTCTAGCAGCGCGTCGGCCTCACCGTTGCCGGGGTTGTCGCTTTTGACCGCGACCAGTTCACGCATTTTCGAGCGCAGATGCGGGGGCAATGAACGCGGCACGGCAATACGTGCGCTGGCGCTGTTTTTGGTGCGTGGCCCGACTGGCATCATCAACAGTTAACTCATACGCAACTGGTTACGGTAGATTAGTAACACGCCACGCAACAACTAACAAGCGCTATGCGGCCCAGCCCCTGCCAACCCTAGCCGGGCGCGGTGTACGCTCGACGCGCGGCCCCGCAATCAACGCGGGAAACAGTTCCGCAAGCGCCCATACCAGCGCGTCGGCACGGTTAGGGCTATTCTCTCCAATGTAGCCGTTCGTCGTGAACCCTACCAGTTCATCCTCAAGCTCGGGAAAGTTCCCGACGTGCCTTACCTTGCCTTGTTCGTACAGCGCGCTAAACGGTTCGGCCCGCACAAACTTGCCCCGCGTGGCTGTAACCTTCTTAAACGGCGTGCGCGGCCTAGCTGTCTGCACAACCATCCGCACCATGTCCCCGCCGTAGTTAGTTTCGCCTACCACGCAATCCGCTTCGTGCCGGTCGAAGCTGGTTGTGCAAATGCGGCCCCAAGTCTCAGGCCCCGCCTTCACCGTGTTATCCTCCAGCACGTAGGCATTGCCGTCCGTGCCAAGCCCAGCCACCACAATGCCGATGGCGTCGTTATCGGCGTTGTCGGTATCGCCGCTGCCGCTAGGATCGACAGCCACCACCACACGCACGAACGCTGGAACACGCCCATCAAGCACGCGCCACGTTTCGATTGTCTCATCGGTGAACAGCGCACCCGGCGTAGCATCGCCAAATTCACCGTCCAGGAACCGCTTACGGAGCCGCGCGCTCATGCCCTCAAGCGTGGCAAGGTAGCTGTCTGCGATGTTGGCGCGGTTGTCCTTGGGGTTAATCTTGAAGGTGGCATAGTCAGCCGCATCGGCAACGGGTTGCTTGGTGTCGGTATCCTGCTTTTGAACGAATAGCCGATACGTCCAATGCGCTTTGCTTGGCGGGTTGCAGTCATACCAAGCGCGGGGCTTTAGGAACGCGCCAGGCTTGCCGTTGACGACCGTCTGCACCTGTTGCGCTAAGCGGGTTATCGCAAGGTCGCGCGATGCCTTGGGGATTTGGCTGCACTCGTTAAAGAACAGCGTGGCGAACTCCATGCCTAGGATTTTCTCAACGCGTTCCTTATCGTCAAGCCCCGCAATCCAGACCTCACTCCCGTTCGGCAGTACCATGATGCCATCGGTCTTGTTGATTGTCCCGACGATGCCGGGGAAGCACAACCGCATGACCTTGGGGAGCGTGTCTTGCAGCACCGACGCGCGCGCCGCGTTAAGCCGGAAGCGGAATATCGCGTGCCGACTGTTAGGCGCGGCCAAAGCCCTAACGACAATCGCCCGCACAATCAGGAACGTCTTGCCCGATCGCGAGCCGCCAAACAGCATTACATGCGTTGCGTCCGAACCCAGCACCGACATTGCGGCGTTCTGGCGTTCGGTTAACTCAAAGGTCAAAGGATGCCTTCATCGGCAGGCGTGGCGTTGAACGTGACGCCGCCGCTATGCTCCACCTGTTGCTTGTCGCCGTAGCGCTTAGGATCCCACTTGGCTAGCAGCTTCAAGCGCACGTCGGTACGCACACGGCGCGAGGCGGGGTCATCTCCCTTATCGTCGGCAATCGTGAAACAATCTTCTGCAATCACGTCGAAGCCCGTCTCGCGCGCGCGGGTGTGCGCGATGTTTAAGGCTTCGTCGGCATATCGCCAATCGTGCCACGTTTGAACGTTAATGCCCTGTTGCGCGCACAAGCTGGTGAGTGTCTGCCCTTTGCTCATACCCTCTAGGATAGCTTCTACCATTTC